>SXGT01290517.1_pt1 | contig 10844 bp, 12 predicted proteins | sample 3176221 | NCBI WGS metagenome assembly SXGT01 (sample SAMN11356862, study PRJNA531348) | freshwater metagenome | isolation source: freshwater sample F1-120 | place: China: Fuxian Lake, Yuxi | collected 2017-12-25
AACAAAAACGGACGGATGCTCATCATTTCTCGGTAAAAATCTCCAATATCATAATCATTTTCCATATCCATCAGCTTTTCACAGCAAGATTTCACAGAAATAAATGTATCTGGACGAACATAATCATTTTCTGAATTGAATAATTGTGCAATTCCCCACAATCTTTCTGGTGTGAACAGAATATCAACATCATAATTATATTCCAACAAAGTTTGATAATACACGTCAACGATAATCGCAGTGTCGGTATTATCGTTGGTTGCTTGTTTATAACCTTTAGCATAATCGTAAACTGGCGATGGCATGTTAAACTCCTTTAAACAAAATAAAGCCGTAAACTATCTACGGCTTTATAATATATCAGAAGAACAGTCTATACAATGGTACTTTGGTATAATGGATATGGCATTTTAGCGTATGTTTGCTTTTCAATTTCATCGAAAAACGCTTTATTATGTTTCATGGTTTCCACGAATTTATCTAAACCTTGCACTTTTTCACCGTTTGGAAGATTATACCATCCTGCTCCCCCTTTTTTGATAACTTCCAAATCACCGGCTGTTTCAATTAAACTACCTTCAATATCAAATCCGTTTACATAATCGAATTTGATTTCACCAACTTCTTTTGGCGGTGAAGTGCGTGATTTTTTCACCGTCCATTTGAAAATTTCACCAGTTTGATTGCTACCAACTTTAATTGGTTCTCCGCCGCGTGTATAAATAATAGACGATGCAAAATAATATTGTCCCAAACCACCGGGCATATATGAAGGGTCGCCCATTAGAACCATTTTTTCACGAAATTCATTAATCAACAAAAAGCATTGATTATCATCCAATAATGTGTTGATATTTCGGATTAGTTGGTTATTGGCTTTAGCATCACCCCCCATCATTTTTCCGGCATCTTTTTCAAAACCATCTTCAATGGTATTAGCCGCTAAACTGTCCATAACCAAAAATAGCCGATTATCTTCACTGGCATTGAAATCTTGAATAATCGTCTGTAATTGTGGTCTAACCTTTTCAGCCCATAAAATATTATCACGGCTGGTTTTCATATAAATAATATTTGAAACATCCAAATCGAATGTTTTAGCCCGTTCAACGTCAAATGATTTTTCCAAATCAACCCAAACGATTTGAAACCCATTTTTCTGGAAATTTGAAGCGGCTTGCATGGCAATAGATGATTTACCACTTGACGGTTTACCAGCAATAATGCTAATTCGGCCCATCGGTAAACCGCCCCCTAAATGTAAATCTAACTGTGCTAATCGAGTTGGAAATAATTTCACCGGTTGTAATTCACTCCCCATAATAACCGATGCTTCACCGTATTTTTTACGAATACCTTTAATAATTTCAGTCACATTTCGCGCCATAATATTTCATCTCCAATTCTTGAAAATAATCTACGATTTCACAATTTACATGTGTTCGATGGAATTTCATTTGCATTTCCAACACACTGCCAGCATAAATGATTGTTTCAATTTTCAGGGCATCTTTTAGCCCATATTTCTTAAAGATAACTCGATATTTTGTTGTATTATACATTTTTCACTTCCAGTTTCAATTCAAATGGGTTGCGTTTTAGATTTTTTGGAAACCGATAATTATCCCATTCAATTTCGGGATATGCGATTGATAAATATTCACCTGCTTGTTGCATGATAAAAACATTCCATAAATAAGCCGCATCGTATTTTGAGCCAATTTGAATTTCACTTTCATCAATAGCTTCAATATGTTTACCGTTGCCTTCCGTAACTAAATATGTGATGGTGGTATATGCCGGAACTAATTGGCCTTTTTCAACTAAACGCCGAGCCACACGGACGTGAACTAATGGATTTTCGCCAACATATTCATCCAATTCTTTACCTACGCGAGCAGAGATTAATAGTTTACTAACTGGAATTTCACCGTTTGCTAATCGTTGTTTTTCGGCATCCAATTTACGAATAAAATAGTCTGCATCTTTATCACCAGATAAGATGTCAACTAAAATTGTTTTACAAAATTCAGCGCTCCATTTCGGAGCATTTCCTTTTGTAATACCTAACCCCTTGATAACCAAACTTGGGCTACAGGGTTTACCATCTTTTACCACTTGCATTAGCGCATATAATTTTTTAGCCACAATTAATAACGCTGATGCTTTTCGTTCAACGCTCATTTTCAGAACTTCCGGGCGTTTGATATTATAATCATTTACCAACATTTCCCGTAGTTTAGCTAAGAATGTATCTTTCACCACTTCAGCCGAAACATTTTCATCGTGAATTTCAATCGCTAAACTATCGGTATCACCTAATGCAACTTTATAACCCATTTCTTCGACTAATTTTTGACCAAATGGCAAAAATAAACGGCCACTGCCGGTAATTGCTTCAGCTACTGCTTTTGAAAAATAACGTCCGCCATATTGAGCGCAAACGCCATAAAATGAATTAGTTAATTCTTTTACACCACGTTGACGAATATCCAACGCTTGCAAAATAACGCTATCGGTTTCACCTTTCATTTTTGACCGAATATTTGCCCGCATATCCAACAAACCTTCAACACATGCGGCCATGTGTGAAATTCGGTCTGTTCGGAAATAAAAATCACCATCCGGCGATTTACATTTTGGATATTTACATTTTTCATCAACTAACGTATCTAAACCGATATTAAATGCCCGAATAGCATTTGGATACAATGAATTGAAGTCACAGAAATATACATCTTTATATAATCCTGGTTTTGTATCCAAAACAATTGCACCTTCTACCGGTTCATAATCAATATCAAATTCTTCTTTTAGATATGTTTTTCGGTCTTTACGCTTATCGCTTGGTAAAGCATTTCGGGTAAATTTTGATTTATTTCCATTATGTTCCGGGCGATAATATTGTGTTGGATAGCGAAAATCCATATCAGATTTTCGCATTTCAGCGGCTTTACGTAACATAAATGTATCTACTGTTTTAGCCGGAGAATAACCAATACTATGCAATAAGCCTGCCGTTGAACAAACCGACAAAACCAATCCAACACTGCCTAGCTTTTTTTCCATATCGAAGATTAAACGCACATCTTCATAATTGTATTCTTCCAATAACGCTGGATTATTTTGCCATAAATCGAAGATTTTTTCGGTATGTGGAACTTTACCACGTCCCAATAATGTTTTGGCAATTGTATCCAATTTACGATTTGGAACACCATAAGCCCGGAATGTGCCTTGTCGTTCCATCAGATTATAAATATCTAATGTGGCAATTCTACGCCAAAATGTCGTATCTAAACCGTATTTTTGAAATCTACCTTCTAAACAAACGTCATCGAAGTTATAATTATTATAACCAACTAAAACATCGTAAGCAGTTAATTCTTTCATAACTTTCGTTAGAAATTCTTTTTCTGCTTCGTCTGTATCTGCTTCACACCGTAAAAAGTGTTCAGCTTCATTATCTTTCCAAACAATAGATAAAATTCTATCTTCGCCGGGATTTGGTTTTCCGGTTCGGTCATCGGTTTCAATATCGAAAAATGCCAATCTCGGCCCATTATTTTGGTCAGGGGATGCTACCGATAATTCCAAATCAATCATAACACGCTGTAATCGGGAAATATCTGCTTCTAACCATTTTACACCGTATGTATCTTCGGTTACGGTCAACCAATTATAAAATCCCTGACGTGGTTTAATCTTATTTTGGAAAAAATAAGCATGTCCATTCATAACCTTACCGTTATCGAAATAACCGTAACCTTTTTTAGCTTCTTCTAAAACTTCTTTTGGGAGTTTGTGAAAATCAGCTTCGGTTAAACAAAAATAACGCGGCACATTGGGAACTTTCACAACTTCGCGTTTATTGTAGTTATCTGGTTTACGATACCACAGAAATACATCAGCTTCATCTTCAAATCCCCCGATATATTGATGCTGTTGAAGATGTTTATTTTCTTTTATAATTTTAGCTAAAGCGGGAATAATCATAGTTTATTCTCTGGATAATATATAAAAAAATATGCCATGCCAAAATATCGGCATGGCATATTTTATCTAATTAAATTTAGAACGGAATTTCGTCGTTATCTTCCGGTTCAGAAATCAATGCCGATTTCTTTTTATTATCTGCTTGCGGCGTTTCCATTTGAAGCGCTTCTTGCAGTTTTACCAAAAGTTTGTCTACTTCATCCAACATATCATCATAATTGGTAATTGCTTTTCCACGTTTTTCAACTTTCAGCGGCTTCGGAAAACCTTCAGTTGGTTCGACTTTGGCATCATTTTGTTTCATCCAACAAAATGTGACCTTTTCATTTTTATCAGTTCCAGATGCGCCGATAACAACCGGTTTGGAAAGAGAGATATTCATAATCCGGCTGAAAAAACCTTGCGTATACCAACTCTCAAGCGTCCATTTTAGGCTGAAAAGTTTATTATCTTCGTCAACCAATTGAACGATGACTTTCATGGTTTTTTCTTCTTTAAACTTATCTTCGTACAAATAAATTTTCACAATTCGCCCTTCGATTGCCCAAAATTTATCACTCGTTTTCGTCTCTTTGTTCCAAACCCAAAGAGCGCCATTTTTAGCATCAACATACGTCACGTTTGAACCAGCGGTAATTAGACCCATATTTTATTCCTTTTCTTTTTTTCTTAATTGATTATTTTTTGATACGATAACTAATTTCTCTTGATAATAATTCTACCGCGCTTTCAAGCGCATGTACCTTTGCTTTATAAATCTCTACATTTCCTTCGATTTCACCTTCCTGCTCTAAAATATCTTGATACCGTTTATCTGCTTCCACTTGGGCTGAACGCTGATTAAACGGCCCGTCCGGGTAAATTGTCACCAATAAAGTGGCTTTAGTTGTCTTTGATTTTACACCAAAAGACTTTAATTTGCTAAACCACTCCCCTAATTGCATTTCCGCCTGAGCCAAAAGAGTTGTCATTTTGGCATGTAAATCTCGAATATCATCGTCAGAATGTGTGACAATATCCGCTGAAACTTCCCGGAAAATATCCCAAGTTTCACTTTCCGGTAATTCTTTTGAAATAAAATTCGGTTTCGAGATAAGCATTATTCTTCGTCCTCGTTAAGTGTCATTCTCAATACGTTTACCATCAACTTCTCTACTTTATCTTTTCGGGGGTTTTCTGGCAATAGTCCAATGGTACTATTTAGCTCTGCGATGAGCGAATTAACCAATTCTAAACAATCTGTGCCAGAATAATAACCTGCTCGAATTTGTTTGATGGTTTCTGCGGAATGAATTGGAAACGTGATTTTTCCGGTATTCAACAATTCAATACCTTCGTGCAACAATCGTACTGTATGTGCTAAATGTTTGAACAATACTGCATCTGTTTTTCCAGCGGACATTTCTTTTTCGGCTTGTTTCATTTCCGAAATCGCAAAACCGTAAAACTTTTTACGAATATTATCTGAGATAAAATAATCTTTATGTTTCAAAAGATAACTGAAATATTTGTGTTCATATAACACTAAATTATATGGAACGAAAACCATTTCAACAATATTTGGATTTCCTTCCAGCAATAAATGACAAAACTTACGAAATGGATATGTTATTACATCCGTACCGTTTTGGATTGTCTGAACAGTATCAACGTTAGTTAATCCCAATAATTCGTTTGGGGTTTCAAACGCTATACACCGATAATCTGTATCGGAATTTTCATCATTTGTTCCGTATAACCGACTGCCGGTTATACATTTATACGCTAGTCTACCCATAATTCACAACACGCTTCTTTCACTTCAATTAATTCATCTAATTTTTCGATAATCGGATATGGAATGTTCCGATTTAACATATCTTTCAAAAATAAATATGTTTTGGTCATTATTCGAGACGGCCAAACAATATATAAACGTGTTCGCCCCCCGGCAATTTCGGTTAGATATTGTAAAGCCAATTTTTGCTTTTTATCGTTTTCATCAGTCAAAAATAAAACCACACATTGACTGTTTTTATATTCATGCAACGCATATTCCAAATCCAAAAGTAAATCTAACCATTGTTTACTCTTTTCGTCTACTGCATGAACAAACTCATTGTCCACTAAAATAACATCTTCTTTAGAATTGATTTTTTCCTTCAATTCAAAAATATTATTCGGTGGATTGAACAATAAAATCCTACGCATTATGTTTCCTTTCGTATATCTGCCAATCTATTTTATCTTTTGCTGTTTTAATAATTTCATTTAATTCATCGGCGGATTTTTCGTCAGCATCACCAAAATATCCACCACAAATTCGCACGTCTAAATGTGCAATTTGTTGGTAAATCTTATTTCGCGCCATCTTACCACGTCTATCCCCATCTGTAAATAGGTAAATTGGTTGTAAGTTGGTTAGAGTTTTTATCTGTTTTTTGGTCAGATATAACCCATTGATACAAACTCCCCGTTGACCTAATTTTTCTCGAATAGCCATCGCATCAAAAAACCCTTCAGTTAATACGGTATATTCACCCGGAATGTGTTGTCCAAAAAGATAACCGTCTCTTTTTACGGACAACGGTTCAATTAAAATATATCCGTATTCTTTATCTCTAACCCACACCCCACGATAGTTTCCAACAAAATCTTTGATGAAAAATATCGGATTATCAAATCTATCACAATAAACATTATATTCACGTAAAACTTCAGCGCTCATTCTGGTTAGCGCGTATTTAGATAAGCCGTTATTTTTGAAACTGCTCACCAAAAATCTATCTAATGGTGGTGTTGGAATTTCAATTTTGACGTGTTCGGTTTTCTTAACTTTCTGCCATAAATTGATAACACTTTGATATGATAAACCTTGTCTAAAACCGTATTCTAAGATATTACCTTTCGATAAACACGCAAAACAAAAATAAAGCCCATTTGTTAGATTTATCGAAAAGTTACCCACTCTCGTATCATCGTGAAATGGACATAAACAATATAATTCGTCATGCCTAATTTCTGGCTTTTCGAGTTTATATTGTTCCGTAAATAAGCGAACAATGTCAGAAACTTCCATCGCTTTCCCCTGCATTTTCCAGAAATGCAATTTTACCGCTGTTCCAACCGGTTTGATAAAAGGCGTCAAATTCACCGCCAGTATCACGAACTTTCATCGAATTTACGCGAATAACGTTTGTTTTCCCGTCAACACGGCTAATTCCGAAAATACCGTCCATATCTCTTGCAATTCCTTTACTGGATGCGATATTTGAATTATCCATTTTATTATTGAAACTGACCATCGTTCCCTGCAACACGGCAATAACGGGAATATTATATCTGGTAGCAAAGTTTTTAAGCCGTTTACTAATACGTAAATACATCTGCCATTCTTCCGACGAATTTCCGTCCGACATCAATGTTAGATAATCTGTGATAACAAAATCTGGTTTCACCTGCTCAATTTTATCTCGCAAAATTGATGGTGTATATTCATCCCGATTGCCATAAACACCTAAAATGAATTTACCACCGTTTTTCTGTGCATCTTCCCGCACACGTTTTTGTATCCATTTAAATTCTTCAATATCCATCGAACCTTTTTGGAAACGGGAATTGGTATTCTCTTGTTCGCCGTTGATTGTCAAAAAACGGTAATATTCTTTGGCTAATGTGCCTTCTAATGCCAGATAAAATACCTTTTTACCTGCTTTCAATCCCCCGCGTGCAATAACTTGAGCCAAAAAAGATTTGCCTACACCGGTATTTCCAACTAAACCATATAGGTTGCCTGCCATCCATCCGCCATTTAAATGTTCGTCAAATTCGGAACCTAATCCTGACGGAATACCATATAAACCTTGTGTGATAAAAGCATTTCGCCGTAACAAATAATCATCTTCACCCTGTTGAAAATTAGGGTCTGTAAAATCAAAGGTATCTTTTTCATCATCCGTAAATAAATCTAACTTTTGCGATAAATAATCTTTAGCACGCGCTAAACTACCGGTTTTTTCCAAAACTTTCAATGTGCGTTGGATTTCTTCGTAAAATAAATCCGTTTGTTTAGCTTCCTTAATGGCTTTTGCCATTTCAACGGGATTATCTTCCGATGGAACTTGTTTAATGACGCCATTCTTCGCTTGAATTAAATCGAAACTCGGCAAAGCGTCATATTCACGTTCATATTCCCGAATGAACGCAAACACTTCCGGGAAAATCTGAAAATGACGTTCAGATAATCCAAGATTGATAACATCTTCTAACTTTATTTTATTTTCTAATAATGCCGTGATAAACTTTTCTTCAATAATCGCATTAGCCATCAGTATCTACCTCATCTAAATCATCTAAACTGAAATCAGGCAAACTATCAATTTTAATTGCAATATCAAGATTTTGCCCATATCCATTTACAGCCCAATCGCTTGTGGCTGAATAAAAATTCTTTTTATATTTAGTTTCATTACCAGAAAGAAACACTTGTAAATATTTCTTAGTTACATTTCTGGCTTTAGCGTCAGCGGCTTTTTCATCTAAACCTTGACAGTATTTATCTTTGAAAAACGTGATAACCGGCGCTAATTTTTTAGCCCGTTTACCGACTTCTGAAAAACTTTCGAGTTTTTCTTTACGCGGGGTTTTAGATAAAACATAACTGGCCCAAAATACCAATTCAAAATCGGTAAATGGGTCAGTTCGCGTTTCTGGTAAACTATCTATAAACTCACGCTTTGCCATATCTAACGAAATGGCATTTTTTACGGCTGTTTTTCGTTTTTTGGTTTCAACAACTTCCTTTTTAGATAATTTTTTCTCTAAATCTTCGATGCGTTTTTCAAGCGCCAAAATTCTTTGTTCTAAATCCATAGATAATCCTTTCAATCATGTGGTGAGTTTAGAACATATCTGAGTTTACTACAATGTTACTTAGGTACTATTAAATAAAAAATACACCGTTGCCATTTGGTGTATTTTTTATTTATTTCTGGTCTTTTACTGGCATTTGGTTTAGTTGTTCACTGTTCAATGCAAATAATCCTTGAATTTCACCAGCGGATACCTGTATTCTGGTTATATATTGGCTGTAGATAAATGCTAATGGTTTATCTTCCCATAATACAACCAAAAATCCCAACGGATTATTCGTTGCTGGCGGAAATAATCCAACTACAACAATCGAACGCGGCGCATCTCGAATTAAAAATCTCTCTTTTACATTCACTTCCTGAAAATTCGGAACGCTATATATTTTCTTTTTAGATAATATTTCACATAGATTTGGAGCCATCCCCGTTGGGATTTGTCGCAATTGTCGCACTTCTTCAAGCGATAATCCACCTTCCGGTGAAAACATAAACAATGTGAAATATTCTAACGGAAAACCTGACATATCTTTTGTCCCATTATGGAAACGAAATAATAACACTTTCGTGGCATTTATATCTTTTCGCATCTGGTCAATAGATATTTGCGCTAAACGGGTTATTTTCTGCATATCATCGAAACCGAGCCTATTTTCTGAAAAATCTTCTCGGCGTTGCTCTTGTTTCTCTAATAGCTTTTGTAATAACATAGATGATTTTTCATTCGCTTCTCTGGTTATATCATCTATCATTTTTTGACGTAACTTATTTTCTTCCCGTTGAGCATCTAACGCGGCTTGTGATTCTATTTTCTGTTGTTTTATTGCGGCATCTTGCGCCGTCAATAATGCAGTAATTCGTTCTTCTTGGATTTTTGTTTGGTTTTGTAAATATCGCCAAAATGCTAATGCTATTCCTGCCGCTACAATTCCGGCAAATCCGAATAATTTACCAAACTCAACCCAATCTGTTAATGTCATAAAAAGTTCCTTGCATTATGTTTCAAATGTCCATTTTTTTTTCGTCCTACAATGCCCCTAGAATGGCTGTAGACGGCCTACACTGCGTTTGAAAGTCAAACCCATATCTCGGGTCATTTTCTGAAAACTAACGCAGTGTAGGGGCTAGGATTGCGTTCTACGGGGGGTACTAATAGCCAAAAACTTTACCATGCCAAATAAAAACCGCAATCCAAGATAATACAATAATAATCGCAATTAACCATGTGGGAATTTGTTTAGATGCAATCGGAAATAAAGCCGGTAGCCAGCTAAACATTGAAATATATGGTGATATAAACGGCGCTGATGCTAACGCAAATCTTTCATCATCTTTCCAAATGGATAATCCAATTAAAATCAATCCAAATGGAATACCATACGGAAATATATCGGCTGAAAATTTCAATTCAACTCCGAACGGTAAACGCCATCCGAAAACAAACGAAATGAATAAACCTATTCCAACGGGGATGAAAAATTTGATTGTTTCCATATTCTAATTGCCCATAGCAAGATAACGATTATTCCGATTTGTGGTTTTATAATAACTAACCAAATTCCGATAACAGGCGGTAACGTTGCTCCCAACAAAACCATCCAATCAATATTTCCATAAAACGTTGCCGCTAAAATGAACGGTGAGAAAATCAATAAAATTATACCGTTTGCTGAAAAATTCAAACGGTATAAAACTAAAGAATACCCTAAAATACTGATTGCTATCCAAACGCGCCATGCTAATTCCAACGGCAAAAAAGATAACGCCATAAAAGGTAAAACTGTCCATATTGGATTATAAAATCCTTCTACCAAATATGGGCTTTGTCCATTTACCGCCATTTGACCGGCTGGATAAAAAAACAATTTGAAATCAACACCCCCCGGTGGCATCGCAACGGCAATTGCGATAGCTAAAACTAAAACCAATCCAAATAGTTTAGCTCCACGTAAATCTGATATTTGTTTCATAACAATTTGAAAATAAACCTTTCTTTTACAG
>SXGT01682991.1_pt1 | contig 10844 bp, 11 predicted proteins | sample 3176221 | NCBI WGS metagenome assembly SXGT01 (sample SAMN11356862, study PRJNA531348) | freshwater metagenome | isolation source: freshwater sample F1-120 | place: China: Fuxian Lake, Yuxi | collected 2017-12-25
CGGCTGCCCGCGAATCGAGGCGGGTCCGATCCCGCCGAGGGCCGGCAACGTGTCGATGGATTCGAGCAAGCTGATCGCCGCGCTCGGATTTGAGCCGTTCGATGCGTGGCCGTTCGACGAATCGCTCGTGCCAACGGATCGCGCGTGGCACTTCGATCGTTCCGGGAACTGGCCTGGCTCGCCGAAATTCTTGGCGGAGGTGCTCTATCGGACTCCATTGCGACGCAGCGGCAGTCACAAGCGACAGCAATTTCGACCGCACACTCCGGGTTGCGATTGCTAGCAGTCGTCGACCTTGTGACGAATCGGGGATTCTGCTAGCAATCCCGCCTATGCGCGAACTTCCTTCGAAGCAACTTTTGGAACTATTGGCGCGGCTTGGCTTGCTGACGCCGGCACAGGTGCGATCCGTCGCGCGGAGGGTGAGAAAGCTGGCCGGCGATCTGCCGAGATTCGACCTGGTTTGGGTCGATGCGCTGGCACAATCGCGGCTGTTGACCGCCTATCAGGCGCGGGAGATTAACGCCGGCCGCGGCGGCCAGCTTGCGGTTGGCCCTTACGTGGTGCGCGACCGACTGCCCTCAATAGGCTACGCCGAGATCTATTTGGCGCGCGCATCGAAACAGCAGCGCCGGTTCGACATCCCTGAATCCGATCGACAGGGCCGAAAAAGGTCGATTCTCGGCCGGTGGGTCACAAAGCCAAACGACTGCTGCGTGCTTGTAGCGCGACTTGATGCGGCCCACGAATCCGAAATTCGCGAACAACTTGCCAGGCTGAAAGCTGCTTCACAGTCGATCAGTTCACGGCACCTTCGCCCGCTTCGTGACTTCGGCATGAGCGGTGATCAGGTGTGGATGATGGCTGAAAGGGCAAGCGGTGTCCGTGCTTCCGACTGGATCACTGAAAACGGCCGCTTTCCGCCGCTCGTCGTCTTGCATCTGGCCCGGCAGATGTTGGTGGGATTATGCGAGCTGGAGCGCCTTGCGCTGCCGCACGGCGACCTGAACTTGCGCAATTTTGCGTTGGGCCGCGACGGCACCGCGGCGCTGCTGTTTCCCGGGGTGCGCGCGGTTTTGCGACCGCACGAAGGTTTTTCAATGATCGATTTATCGCCCGAGTGCTATGAATCGCTGGCGCCCGAACGGGTATTGCTGGGGACGCCTCCGACGCTGGCGAGCGATCTATTCGCCTGTGGCTGTGTGTGGTGGCAGATGCTCGCCGGTCGGCCTCCCATTACCGGGGGTAACGCATTGGCAAAGCTCAAGGCCGCCGCGGAATCGCGAATTCCCGATGTGCGACAGCTCGCACCCGACGCGCCCCCGGTGTTGGCGGAGGTAATAGCGGCATGCACTTCGTCGAGCGCCGAGAATCGCCCTCGATCGTTTGCTGAAGTGGCACGGTTACTCGGCCCGGCGGGCGAATCGGGAGCTGCGATGATTGCGCGCTGCCTGAAGGCGCCCGAGCGCTGGTTGCTGCCCCGCCCGCGCCGCAAACGGAATCGCAGCCGTCTGGCAAAGCATGCCTTGGAGTTTACTACGGCCGCGGCTTGTATTGTTGTGACGCTCGCAGCCTGGCGGCTGACGGCTCGGCCGGCGTCGCTGAATGCGGGATTGGCGATGCCCACCAGGGCGCGGCGGTCGCCGGACGGGCAGAAGCCGCGAGAAGCAACTCCGCCGCCCCAACGGGTGGTGCCTGCGAGCTTTATCGAGCCGGCCGCCAATTCAGCGGACAAATCTCCGGGTGATGTCCCGCCGCTACGCCTGCCGGTCGGCCGGGTGTTACGGCTTGCGTCCCTCGACCCGGTCGCCGGACAACTCGTTCTCGGGGCGACAGGCTTGCGTCCAATCGTGGTTGTCCCGCGCGAGGGTCTGACGATCGACCAACCCGATGTGCGTTTCGTGGATCTGGACTTCGTCGCTGAGGACGATGGCTCGTCATCGCCGATGATCATCTTGCGCGCTTCCACGGCACGTTTCGAAAGGTGTACGTTTCATGGCGCGAGCGAACAATCTCCAAGGACGGTGATCGCCTGGGAATCAGCGGCGACCAGCACAGGGGATGACTGGGATGCGTCGCTGGATCACCTCTCCCTGTTCAACTGCGTGGTTCACCAGGCCGGAGCGACGATCGAGCGGTCCCGGGTCGGCGAAGCCACGGTCGAATGCGCGAATGTGTTGATTGTTGCGAGTGGAAGCCTGATTCGATTGCCCCTTCCGGCAGCCGATGCTGCCGTATCTGTTTCGCTCGATCATTGCACGCTGCGCGCGGCGGGTCCGGTCGTCGAAGCGATTGAGCCCAGCAAGGCGTTCCAGCGATTGGGACGCATTACCGTTACGGCCGTGGATTGCGTGCTGGCGCCAGCCAAAGAGCGATCGCTGATCGAACTATCGATGCGCGATGCGGAGAGTGGCAGCGGTACGTTGCGATGGACCGGCAAGGATTCTCTCTTGGAGGTGAATGCCGGATTGGCCGCAAGTCGCGACAAGACGGAGTCGCTGGAGTCAATGGACGAGTCGAAAATCAATGTCACCGGTCTCGCACGTAGTCCTCTCGACTTTGCGGGTCAGCACCTTGATCGGCCTGCGTCGTCGCAGCTTCGCCGGTGGCTCGCGCCGCGACAGTCGCTTGCGCCCCCAGGCATTGCCCCGGGCAATTTGCCGGAAAACTCGGTGGATTTGACTTCTAGCGGCCGTAACCTAAGTTTGCGTTAGCCCGCTGGAACGACATCCATATTTGGCCGAAAACCATGTCTTAGCCGCCGTTTCAGACCTGTCAGGAAATGCTCGCCATGTTGCAGTTGCTCCGACGACTAATCCGCGAAGAAGACGGTCCGACGGCCGTTGAGTATGCGGTCATGCTGGCGATGATTTTGATGATCTGCATTGGCTCGATCGTCCTGCTCGGCAGCAACACTGCCACCATGTGGCTGAACAACAGCAACAGCATTCAATCGGCGACGGGCTCCTAGCTGAAGTCCCGGCGTTAGCCGGCATGCATTCGTTGAGAAGCCGCCTAACGGCCGAACTCCCGCCTGCGAAAGCTCTCGTAAAACAGCAACGCTGCAATCGATTTGGCGTCGCGCATCTGGCCATTGCGAATGAGTTGCAGCGCCTCGTTCCAGGTCACCTCGAGCGGCTCGATTTGTTCGCCGGATTCCAACGCGCTCGTGCCCGGCTGAAGTCCCGTTGCCACGAAAACGGTCATCCGCTCATTGAGTATGCCAGGGGACATAAAGAACTCGCACAGCAGTTCGATCGTGTCGGCCCGATAACCGGTTTCTTCGATCAGTTCCCGACGGGCCGTCTCGGCAGGTGCTTCGCCGGGATCGAGCGTTCCCGCCGGCAACTCGATGAGCGTCTCACCAATCGCCACGCGATAGTTGCGGATCAGGCAGATCCGTGCATCGGGAAGGATCGGCAGGATGGCCACCGCGCCCGGATGCACGACGATTTCGCGATCGAGCCATCGACCGTCGAGCGTGATTTGCTGCCGGCGTTCAACGCGAAACTTGTGGGCGGTTAGCAGGACGTCGGGGCTGTCTGCCATGGCTTCTCCCAAGATTTCAATTGCCTGGCATGGGGGTCAAGGATAGGATAAGAACTGGCGAGCGAATGTTCCATGGCCTCCTACTACAGGCTTTGTGGCGGACATCGTTGGTGCGTCTGCGGGGGCGATGGCTGGTGAAGTTTCGGCCAATTGGAAAGCTTGAGTCTCACGGGAATTATGGGCGATTTTGCTGCTTGGAGCTTGGGGCTGGGCGGGGTGTGGGGTGTGCGGTTACGGCTGCACATCTTTTTCCTGCTGTTTGGCGTGCAAGCTGTTTATTTGGCCTCATTGGCCAAAGAGCGCGGGATGGTGCTCTATGCCGCCGCGTGCCTGCTGATCCTGCTGGTCAGCGTGCTGCTGCACGAGGCCGGACATTGCTGGACCGCATTCAAGGTCGGGGGGTACGCTGACCATGTGGTGGTTTGGCCGTTGGGAGGGTTGCATCCTCCGCACGTGCCGCACGACCCGCAGCTTGAACTGCTCACCGCGTTGGCCGGTCCGGTGGTCAACGCGATGGTGATGCTGCTGATCGCCCCGTTTCTCCTGGTGGCCGGGGAGGATCTGTCGGGACTTTTCGTGCCGCTTGCTCCGGCAGGGCTGACCGAGGGACAACCGCTGATTGTGGGTTTCAAGCTGGTATTTTGGATCAATTGGCTGCTGCTGCTCGTTAATTTACTTCCGGCGTTCCCGTTCGATGGCGGACGGCTGCTGCGCTCGCTCTTGTGGTCGCAGTTTGGTTATCGCACGGCCGTGTTTTGGCTGACTCGAACGGCCATGGTCGCCGCGCTCGGGATGTGCTTGATCGCATGGTGGATGAAAGACATCTACACCACGGCACTCGTGCCGGCGTGGGTGCCGCTGCTCTTGTTCGCAATCTTTCTATGGTTTGGAGCGCAACAGGAAGAGGCCAGGTTGGAAAATAAAGCCATTGACGACGAATTTTTCGGCTACGACTTCTCGCAAGGTTATACCAGTCTGGAACAAGATGCTTCGCGACCGCGTTCCGCAGGCCCCGGTCCGATTCGGCGCTGGCTTGCGCAACGTCGGACAGCACGCCAAAAGAAACAGGAGGCGGTCGCACGCGAAGAGGAGCAGCAAGTCGATGCCATCCTGGCCCGGCTTCACGCAGGCGGGCTGCAGCACCTGACGCCCCAGGAACGGGCGATCCTCGATCGGGTGAGCGCCCGCTATCGAAACCGGCAGCAATCCTAGGCCCGCCAGGCAAGCGCAATACCCGCCATCGGCACATTCGGCAAGATCGGTTTTGCGTGACCGTTTCTTCGGTTGCCAGCCAGAGGACCCACCGCGCACGCGCGTCCAGGAGGTAAAGTGTGGATCTCCACCTGATAACCAAGTGCTTCGCAAGGCAGGAGCTTGCTAGCCCACCAACTGACGTTGCTGATGGCGTCAGCCGGCTGCTCGGGCGTTGCGTCAAACATGCCTTCCTCGGTACCAAAGTAGTCGAACTCCACTCCGTGCTTAAAACCTCGCTCAAGCAAGGGGACCGAGAAGTTCGCCGCACTGTTGCCCAAGGACAACTTCATGTCCGGGCGTAGACGCCGCACCGCTAACGCTACCCGGCGCCAGGCCGCGGCGACCTTGTCTGCCCTTTCGTTCACCTCCTTGGAGAGAGTCTCCGGTTTGCCTTCGGCGATGACTCGCGGGAAAGTGAATGTTTGCTCATCCGTCCAGGTTTGCTCCCAGCCGAGCATCATGACCTTGGCCCCGGCCGGGATACCCTTGGCAATGTTCTCGGCTGCCGCGTCATCGGGCACCGCGGTGTCGATGCGGATTTCGACGTTGTGTTTGCCCATCAGGAAGGCGACGCCCGCCTTCTCCTTGAGATAATCTCGCTGCTTATCCGTGGCCTCGTCTGTCCAAAGCTTGGACCAGCAGCCAAACGGGGAATCGATCTTCTTTCGCGTGTCGGGCGCCAACAGCGCCAGATTGGTGCGGCAGTCGACTCGTCCGGCCGGGCCAGCGTCGGCCACCACGCGCACGCGATAGTGTCCTAGTTTGCCCACGGGCTCGGCCAGGGCTTCTACGGTTCTGGCCTCTTTCGGCTCGAGTTCCAACTGCTCCGTCTTGCTGACCAGAGGCCTGTCGTACGGAATCAGTTCACTGACCAGTTGCACCGTCACCGGCGCGTCGGTCAGGTTGCGCACGGTGGCGTCCAAGTGTGGTGGATCAGGCTGAACGTAGACGTTGCCCAGGCCGTTGCCAGCGAGCGTCAACTCGATGCCGGCCTCTTAAAACGTGACCGCCGCAACCGAAAGTGATGAGGGCTTGCCGGTCGGTCGGGGCAATCCGGCCCGAGTCGACAACGGACGACTGAAGCAAGCCGAGATTGATCGCGAATACAAAGCGGCCGGATTGAGTGGCACCCGGGCGACGTACCAGCCTTCGCCCAGCGCCGTTGCGGGTTGTACGGTCACTCCCTCGTTTGGACGCCAGTCGGGTAAGCCGTCAACATAAATGTTCTTCAGATCTCCCGCGCACATCTCGGGCCAGCGAAGGCCAAACCCCATCGCAGCGACCTTGCCGGCGTCATCGCCGCGGTGGAGCAACAAATACGCCACGGAATACGGGCGAGACGGTATGGGGACCCGCAGAAATCCTGTGCCCTCGGCCCAATCGACGAACTTCCACCGCTCGGCTGAGATATCCAGCGATGCCAACCCCGCTGCGGTGCGTTCCACCAGCATCGGGATTCCGTTGACATCGATCCGGGTGACACCGGCCTCAGCCTTGGCCATTCCGGGCGCCGGTCGCGCAGATTCGCCGCCAATGAAGGCCGCCACGCCGCCCGTCAGATAAGCGTAGCGAGCCGGCAGACACTCGGACACCGAAAGTGTGCGAAGCGTTATACCGTTTGCGGACAGTGACAGTCGCCCCTGCGAGGGCAGCGCCGCCGGCAACTCCAAAGTCTCGCAGCCATTGACCAACAGACGCGAGCGGTCCGGACTAATTGCAAGTCCTAGTGATAAGGTCTTGCCCGACGATTCGGCGTTGGTTTCGGCGTTCTGCGACGACTCCGACACCAAGGTACGACTCGTGTCTACAGAAAGCGGTTTTGCGTCGGCTCCAACTCCGGCGAGAGTGAATTTGCATTCGGGCTTGCTGTAGTTGCCCGAGGCGATGACCTTGCCGGCGTCGTTGTCGGGTTGGCTTACCGCGATCGACAGCGCCGCGCCCTTGGCCAGCGCGTCTCCCGTCGGCAAGTCGAAGACCGCCTCGATCCAACATGATCCCGGGATCGTGCCTTGCCAGATTGCCGTGCAGTTGGCGTCGGCCTTGGCGCCGGCGGGGCCAAACGTCCAGCCTTTGCCCATCCCCCACCCCTGCGGCGATTGCTGCGCAAAGGATGCAGCGTGAATAGCCTCCCCGGCCGGTGCAACAGCCGCGAGTCCGGCGGTCAACGCGCTTATCAAGACGACGGTCAATGAAATGGCGGATTCTCCCATTGGAATCGGATCGGTTGGTAAGATGCTTTGATCAAGTCGGCAAGCTTCAGCTCTCCCGCCCTTTCGGCTCTTTGGAAAAGCATACAGCAAATCGGCTCCGTGGCCGACGGGGACACGGAATCCGGCGGTAACCTTGTTCTCTGGCTTGTCGCACCGTGGCAAGGCTCAAGGCGTCAGCTCAAAATCCCGGGTGATCGATTTCTGGCCGCGATCGACCTCGAGCTTCAACTGTGACGCCTCGTTGTACTTGGCGGGCAGGAGTTGCTCTTGAGGGACAATAAATGTGACATTACTTGATATTTCCAGAAGGGGGGTATGGTGCCAGCTTGCGGGTATGCCCAGGAGTGCTCGTTCGATTGTCTTCACGACGCTGGTTCCAACCTGCAAAAAGCCAGGGGTCAGCCCGTTTTAGCACCCGCGCGACCGCCTCGCCCAACTAAACCAGCTACCCCGCCTCACCACCCTCGCCCGCACCGCAGATAGCGTTTGGGAGGATACAAAAACTTTTTCGTCCCGACGCTTGCAATTGGTCCGAACTGTGCCATACTGACGAGCGGTGCAGTGTGGGCAGGACAAGCAACCTGCGCCGTTGGTTCGAAGGGTATCCTGTTCGATTCACTTGAAGGAAACGCTACTGCAAGCAAACTTGAACCCGTAGTCGTTCTGTAATGCTGTGATGGCAACCAATATCGCACTTACGCCTCTCGAACAAATTGTCGGGGAAGCTCCCTCGACGCTAAAGATCCGCAAATGGATCGAACAGGTCGCTGGCTATGGCAACAGCGTTCTTGTGACGGGGCCTTCCAGTACTTGCAAAGAGCTTATTGCGCGCGCTATTCACTCGCACAGCGACCGTGCGACGAAACCGTTTGTGCCTGTGAACTGTGCGGCATTGCCAGGAGACTTATCTGCCAGTCAGTTTTTTGGGCACGTGAAAGGCGCATTCACCGGAGCTCAGTTCAATTCACTGGGTTGTTTCCGCGCCGCCGAGGGTGGCACGATTTAAAAAAACGTCGAGCATCAAAAAGACACGATCGTTGGGCAGGAAATCCCTACCTACCTATGTGAGGACCGCCAATGAAGACTCATAATGCCGCACTCGCCCAATCGCCCTTGCTGGCGACGATTGGGCACTCGCGCTTTGCTGTGCGCGCGAGGGAACAAGTTCAAGCGCTGTCGCTCCAAGACGATTTCGTGCTCATTGCAGGACCCGAAGGGTCGGGCAAGGAATCCCTCGCGCGGAGCATTCACGCGGCCAGCGCACGCCGGCGGGCGCCATTCGTGCCGTTCTATTGCAGATTGCTCTCGGCGGTCAGCTTCTTCGACAGCCAGGTGTTTGGGCATCTGCCGGGCGCATTCGCGGGGCTCAAGACTTCGTCGCTGGGTCTGATTCAAGCGGCCAACGGCGGCACGCTTTTTCTCGACCAGGTCGAGTGTCTGGAGTTGGAATCGCAGTGGAAACTCTTCCGCACGTTCCAAGAACAAGAGGTCATTCCCATCGGCGGCAGCGAGGGAATTCCGGTGGACGTGCGGGTCATCGCGTCGACGTCCATCGACTTGCCGCAGGGAGTCTCCCTTGGCATGTTCCGAGGAGACTTTTTTCAAATGCTTTCGACGCACATCGTGGAAGTGCAACGTCTGGCCGACCGCATGGAAGATCTGCCCGCGCTTGCTGAGGAAATCGCCCGCGAATCAGCCGCCAGGCGTAAGTTGCCGGCGAAACGGTTTGACGACTCGGCGCTGCGCTGGATGATCGGCTACGAGTGGCCGGGCAATTTCCGCGAGCTTCGCACGGCGATCGACCTTGCTTCGTCCGAAACGGGCGATGTAATGACCGCCCGAACATTGCGACAGGCGATGAAAAAGGTGCATACGCCCTCGGCCACGTTCCAACGCCCGATGGCACCGGTTCGCTTTTCAGGCTTCGCCGCAATGCGGGCCTCGAACGGCGCCCGTTGCCGAGTCAGCGTGTAGCATCGCCGGTTAAGAAGACGCTACTCTGACTGACCGGAGTGGCGATTGTCAAACTTTCGCTGTCGCAGCAGACAGCCCTCCTTGCTGGCGCGCGGAATGGTCTGCTGAGAATCCACCCATGCGATCGTCTGTTGGATCACGGTCCACCACAATTGGGGATCGGCGCACCGCTGCCGTTTCTGCTCTTCCAACTGTTTTTCGTCAATCATCAGTGACCTCACTTTTCCGTAGCGAGGCATTCAGCGCGTCGATTCGAGACTGCTTCCGTTCTCCCTCGCTGAGGGCCAGCTGGCAGGCCAACATTTCGGCGTCGCCAAGTGCAAGGTAATGCGTGCGATTCTTCGTGGTCGAGCTTATTGCCCGGTCATGGCATTGGGTCCAATCGGGCAGACCGCGAACACTGCGAAAGATATCGATGGCCCCTGACGGACTCAGCGTGCAGAACACGCCCCTGCCATCGAGCCAACCCGGCTTGAAGTTCGCCACAGGCTGCCAACTCTCGTCGGTGGGGCCCCAGGTTGCATCGAGTTCAGCAAGCGCCAACTCGCAACGTCGCCGATTCTCGTCGGTGTCTTCAATCCACAGGTCGACGTCGAAGGTCAGGATCGGCTCGTGACGGAGCATGAAGTTCATACCCCCGATCAGCAAATACCGCACGTCATGCCGGTTCATCGAGTCAAGAATGCAATCGACGTTCATTGCCAACAAGCTACCCCGCAAGGACTCGAACCTTGAATGAGAGAGCCAAAATCTCTAGTGTTACCATTACACCACGGGGTAAAGCGAACTCGGGGCTCGGAACTCGGAGCTTGCTTTGGATCCCTTTGCGATTCTGTCGCCGAGTTCCCGGTTCCTCTGGGTGCTGCGCTGCCTTTCCGAGTCGTTTTACCCTGATTCGCCGCGGCTCACAACGGCGAACGAAAGCTGCTCGAGCTCGATCGCCAGATCGACGCCGATCTGGCTGACGCTCGTGGGCAAGACCAACGTGACGGGCGCGAAGTTCACAATCCCTTCAACGCCAGCCGCAACCAGTTTGTCAGCCACGCCTTGCGCCGCGGGTCCCGGCACGGCGATGATGCCCAGTTTTATTCTTTGCTGGTCCACGACTTCCGGCAAACGCTCGATGTCGTAGATCGGTACCCCCACAATCGAACCGCCCACTTTGCCGGCATCGACGTCAAAAGCCGCAACAATACGAAACCCTTGATGGCCAAAACCCTTGTATCCAAGGAGCGCAGTCCCCAGATTGCCAGTCCCCACAATCGCCACCGGCCAGTCGCGGTCGGTTCCCAGAATTCGTCGAACGGCTTGCACCAGTTCGTCGCATCGGTAGCCAATGCCTGGATGCCCAAAATGGCCGAAATATGCCAGGTCCTTGCGTACTTGGGCATCACTGAACCCCAGCATCTGGCCAAGTTGGCTGGAACTGGTGGTCTCCTGGCCGTCGCGGATGAGACGCTGCAGTTCGCGCAAATAGAGGCTCAATCGGCTGACGACTGCCTTGGGCACCGCCTCGCCGGACGGGGCCATCGACTTGTTCTTGTCGTCGTTCATGCCGATCCGCGCTCGGGGATGGATCCGGTTCACACGGGGTTCTGGTCGCGACTTACTGTAGGAAAACCCACACCGGGCTACAAGGGCGGGGTCCTGGGCAGGGTCGATCAGTGTTTTACCTTCGGCAACCTGGTAGGGCCGGCTTTGGTAACCGTTCCCGGGCCGGGGACTGGCTCATTTTCCCGGCGAATTCGCGCGAGGTGCATCGTCCTGTCAGGAGGGTGCCCTACGTGGTTCCCGGAAAAATGTGCCTGTCCCCCCTCTCTTGGCCCGTGAACGGTTACGAGAAGACGAGTTCGGAGC
>SXGT01110700.1_pt1 | contig 10842 bp, 10 predicted proteins | sample 3176221 | NCBI WGS metagenome assembly SXGT01 (sample SAMN11356862, study PRJNA531348) | freshwater metagenome | isolation source: freshwater sample F1-120 | place: China: Fuxian Lake, Yuxi | collected 2017-12-25
AATATGTTGTCACATCATACCTTACAATATACTTGAAAAACTAAAAAATTGAAATCACTCGCAACTATGTGAGTTGTATCCAAATCAAAACCAAATCAAATCAATTCAATATGTTTAACAACACCCGTGTTCAAGACCTATCCCAAGAGCTATCCCAAGACCAAAAGACCTTATATGAAACTTATATCCGAGCCAATACCACCAATAACTGTGATCCTCTTAATCTCGCTGGTATGAACAACGAAATATTACAGCGAATTTATACCGAACAACTGGAATTAATTTATCACAACGCAAGCGTCTGCGAAGAAGCCTGGAACAACTTTTATACAACAACGAATGATTTGTGGGACAATTATGCGGAAGGCTGTATGATGCGCGTTTCATATATGAAACTACGAATGGATGATTTGAAAGATACGCAAATTATAGAAGTATGCAGTAAGTTTCTCTTCAATGAATTGGCAATCATTGCTCGCAAACTCCGTGTTATAACCGAACAAATGCAAACGTGGCATATAATGGGCTACGCATATTCGGTAATTAAACCGTGGAGTGAATGCGTGTTTCAATTGCCGGAAAATGTCCTTGACCATCCTACTGAACAATTTCACGGAAATTTAGGTGATGACTTTTTGGATTACTATGTCGCGTTATATGATGAACATTCGGAGTGTTTGTCTGAGATTTACGTGGAGTGGTATAATCGCATTGTTCGCGGTTCATACTACAACCAAGACCATATATTCACGCACGAAGATTGCTTGTCAGAAGCGGATACGACATTGAATGACAGCGACCACTTGGAAGATTTATTAGAGGAAGAGGAAGATTCATCTGAAAATGATGACGGCGACGATGCCAATATGTTAAATCAAGCGTTTTATGAAGAAGAAGATGGTCATATTTGGGTTATCGGGTAAGGGTTATCGGATAAATGTAAAAACTAAAATTAAAATTAAAATAAAAAAATAGTTGTCGTAATAAAACAACTGTTTTTTATTTTATTGGGTGGACAGGGATGATGATGTATGATGTTTACTTGACGGGGATTATGATGTATGATGTATGAATTTATTGAAAGTGGTCGCGAATATTTTCAAACACGCCAATCACGTCGTGTGCCGCCTGAATAATATATTTTGACGCAATGGCTTCATCCACGGCTTCGGCAAAGCCAATACGAATCAATGAATCAATGCTATGCGGATGCACTTTGCGAAAGGAACAATACGACACGCTCTGGTCTTCTATGTAATGTTTGTCATATATGAAGAATTCCAATGCCTTTCCTAATGTATAATCCTCGCCTTTCAACTCAATGTCAAATCCGTGTTCCAAGGTAGATGCCGACGGTTGAACCCGGTTTTCGCCGCTTTCAATATCTGAAATGAATTTCTTACATTTGTCAATCATTGCCTTTGCTGCCATTTCAACCAATTCCACGTTGGAATAAACACCGATGGTTTCAATGACAAAGTCAAAACTGTTTTCCTTGGTACACCGTTGGCCGTCTAGAAGCAACCAGTTCTTTTTCTGGTCCTTCATCTCGTCCGAACCAAGTTCAATGCCATCTTTTATCAATTCGGCTTCCTTCAATTTCCACGCATCTTGGATTTTACTGGGGTCCATTGTCATTGAGTACGCGCACGTTGATACGACATTATACGCCCCGTCTTCTTTTGCCCGGCCAATGTCAAAATCGCAAGTAAGGGCAAGGCGTTCTCCTTCGCCATATTCCGTCATTTTAGGCATTAATCGCCCAAATTCAATATAATCCCCGGTAGTCGGGTCAGGCGGGAATATTTCGCGCACTTTGGCTTCGGTTAAATATTTGTCGTTTTGTTTGTTCTTTATTTTGAAGTCGGCGGTGGTTATATAGCGAATGTTTTGGGTGTCATTCACTACATCCACTTCCAGCATATAATCTTTATACGGGAATTCGGGGTCGGAAATGTGGATGGGGATGGCGCTAAGGCGCTGTTTCATAATTTCATTGTGTAAGCGGGATGTATTCACCGAGATAGAGGCTTTGTTTTCAGAATACGGGAATGTGCGAAAAACGAGGGTGGGTATTTCGGATAAGATGATGCGGCGAAGCGCATTGGCTAAACTTACATTTATATTGTCCATAGTGAATGTCAATATACCGCCTTCTTCCACGCGGGACACCAGCCGGGGAATATATCTGGATGACGCCAATTTAGATTGTGTGGGAGTTGATAACAATTTTGCCTTCATGGTTGATTCGCTCATATGGATTAAATTGGGTTGGTGGGTTTGTGGGTTTGTTTGGATTGGTTTGGATGGATTGTTGTATATATTTATACATTATATTTCTAATCAATTTTTCGCAGTAGTGTGTTGTGTTGGTTGTATGTGTGTTCGTTAAAACCACAAGTTATAAAAATATAAATAATATATCGTAAAGATTATTTAGAATAATCAAATCACCCAACCAATTAACGAATCCGCCAATCCATCCATTCATCCATCCATCAATTCAATCCATCAATTCAATCCATATAACAAAATTAACAAAATTAACAAAATACCAAAATACCAAAATGAGTAGTATTTTATATTACAGCAATTATTGTGATAAATCAAAGGCGATTTTAACAAAATTAGCGAAAAGTAAAATACAAGAGGACATTCATTTTATATGTATTGACAAGCGTGTAAAAACGGGAACCACGTGGCACATTGTGCTTGAAACGGGGGCGCAGGTTTTGTTGCCGCCGCAAGTAAATAAAGTGCCGGCGCTGTTGCTTTTAAATAAACAGAACCAAGTGTTGTATGGCGAACAAATATTGCAGCATTTACAGCCGATGGACACCGCACAAAATAACAGCGCCACCAACTTTAATGGCGAACCAATGGCATTTTCGTTGTGTAATGAAGGGCTTGGAGGGTTCGGGGTTGCGTCGGATACATACAGTTATTTAGACCAAAGTCCGGATGAATTGTCGGCAAAGGGAAATGGCGGGATGCGGCAATTACACAATTACGCAACCATAAATCAAGTGGATAAAATAGAGACGCCGCCGGATAATTATAGTCCAGACAAGGTGAAGGACGTGAGCGTGGAATCGCTTCAATCACAGCGAGAACGAGACATTAAAATTGAAGACAGCCCACTTAACCCGAACCAAAATATTTCGCCTCCAATAAAACAAGTTCCATCCACGCAACGCCCGGACCAACCCATGTTTCAAATGCAGCAATATCAAGAGTTTTATCCGCCGATGGGGGTTCCACCCCAGCAAATGGCGATAGGACAAGGACAAGGACAAGGACAAATGTATTCCCAACAAGTACAAGCACCTTTGGGACAGTCCTATTATGCGCCTCCCCAAAACACCCAGTATTCACGGCTTCAAAACACGCAACAACAACATCAATACAACCAGCAACAAATGCAGTATCAGCAGTATCAGCAACCGCAACAATATCAGCAACAGCAACAACCCGCACAGTATCAACAACATTATCAAGGACAGCAACAACAACCCGCCCAGTATCAGCAACAATATCAGCAACAATCTCAGCAACAATATCCAGGCCAGTATCAGCAATATCAACCTTATGGAAATGGAACCCAAAGGGGGGCATATGGCCGTCAAAATTATAGTAGAATGATGTAAAAACCGCTTAAATATTTGAATTGTAATAAATGTAAAATACTAAAATACTTACATTAGACGTCATTCGCATAGTAACATAGGAACATAGTATATTAGATGTCATATCCCGACGATTTCAAAAATGTAATTAACGACTTTTTGCGGGATATTGGGACTACATTTCCGGAATACGAGACGGTATTGGCGTCAGAGTGTCGTGATTACGAGGCATTGTATGCGTATTGTAAGACCGTGTATCCAGCCCGGTTTTTTGATATTCTCTATAAAAACGAAAAGATGTTTGACCGGGAGTTGATTGGCACTACCGACGATGTGAATACACAGTTTTTACCCAAGGTGGAGTTTAAAGATGTGTGGAACAGCGACATTTCAGAGGGGACCAAAGACGCCATTTGGAAATATTTACAGTTGATTCTGTTTTCCGTGGTTTCCAACGTGTCAGATATTGGGTCTTTTGGCGACACCGCCAAGTTGTTTGAGGCGATTGATGAAGGCGAATTAAAGACCAAGTTGGAGGAGGTGATTGAAGGAATGAACGGTATGTTTTCCTCGTCTGGTGACGGCGAAGGCGAAGGACAAGGAGGAGGCCAACAAGGACAAGGACAAGGACAAGGAACGGAGGAAGAAGAAGCCTTTAAAAAGGCGTCGGAGTTTATGAAGGGATTTATGAATTCGCAACCTGGTGATGAAACCGCCGGCGCACACGCAAAGATGCCAAATCCGGAAGGCATCCAACAGCATTTGAATTCGCTTCTGAACGGCAAGATTGGCAGTTTAGCCAAAGAAATCGCCGAGGAAACGGCCAAGGATTTGGATTTAGATATGACGAGCGAGAGTTCAGTGAAGGGCATTTTTCAGACGCTGTTTAAAAACCCGGGGAAATTGTCGGGGTTGGTGAAGTCGGTGGGAGAAAAACTGGACAAAAAGTTGAAGTCGGGCGAATTGAAAGAAAGTGAAATCATGCAAGAAGCCAGCGATTTGATGAGTAAAATGAAAAACATGCCGGGGATGGGGAATATTGCCAGCATGCTCAGTCAAATGGGAATGAATGTTCCAGGGGGAGGAAAGGTGAATGTAGGAGCGATGCAATCCCAACTCCAACGAAACATTAAACAAGCCAAAATGCGTGAACGGATGATGAAGAAATTGAATGAAAAGGCGGTACCAGGACCAGCACAGGTATTTAGCACTGGCGAAACGGTTGAGCGCACACCGAGATTTCCCAAGCCGGCACAACAACAGACACAGTCACCGCAACAGACACAGTCACAACAACAGACACAGTCACCGCAACAGACACATGAACACCCAATCGCATTGACCGAAAAAGATTTTGAAGACGACGAAAAGACACAAGCAAAACCCAAGAAAAAGAAGAATAACAAGAAATAAATCACATTTTACATTTCAAAATTCAAACCAATAAAAATAAATGAATTACGCAAACAAAATGCGTCTTGTAAAAACTATATATCTATAATATAAATATATATATAGTATGAGCGGACAACATTCTTCAAATAATGAAAAAACGCAGGAGTTTTGGACCAAGGACCCCACTGTGCTTTTTAACAAAGAATATATATCACAATTATGGCCCAAGGCCGGTATGACGACCGAAGAAAAACTCAATGTAATTTCTCGCCTTGTTATTATTTTGACATTTTTAGGGTATTTAATTACGATGTCATACAATATATTTATCATTGGTCTTATTACACTCGGAATTGTCGCTTTTTTATACAATTATCAAAACAAAAAAGAAACAATAGAAACAAAATACAAAACAAAGGAGGGTTTTAGCACAAATATAACAAATCCGGATTTTTACAAAGCACTGAAAACCGAATTTACGGGGCCGATTCAAAAGAACCCCCTGATGAATACCTTGCCCCACGAAATACAATACAATCCGAAGCGCCGCAATGCCGCCCCCGCATTCAATCCCGCCGTGGAATCCGACATTAATGAATCCGCAAAGCAATTTGTTAGCCGCACCATAGACAGCAACGCAAGCAATTTAGTTCATAACGGCCAAGTCGCATTGGAAACCCCGCCAAATCACACCAGCGAAGAAACGTATTCGCAATTGTTTGGAACTTTAGGTGATAATGCGCAGTTTGAATCGTCTATGCGAAATTTTTATACGATGCCGAACAGCCGCATTCCCAATGACCAATCCGCCTTTGCCAAGTTTTGCTACGGAGAGATGTCGTCGTGTAAAGAAGGGAATGAATTTGCTTGCGGGCGCATTAATTCTCGTTTAGGACCGGTTATGGGGGCGTAATTGTTTGTTTGTGGGTGGGTGTTATTTGGGTGTTATTTGGTTGTTGTTTTTGTAGAAATATTTTATTTTTATTTATATACATTATACACAGTAATTATATAAATAAGTAAATGGCATATATTCGTGGATACACTTTTGACAATCTTTCTAGAATAGGAAACGACAGCTGTGATTTGAGTCAGCGCAACGTCCAGAACTTGGATTCGGCCAATTATATGTTGGCAAATTTCTTTTCTACGGATTGCCAAATGGAGCGACCCATCGCTTTTGCTACCAGTCAGCCAAATGTGTTCTTTAAGGGAGGCCACCAAACCGGGTTCGGCGGGTGCAACATTGACACCAACTCGGACCTCTCTATTGGCAGTTTGAACACCCATTCTAAGAGTAAATTGAGTCTGTTGGAGCGTCCTTTTCGCACTGTTCCTTATTTAGGAAGGGGGAAAGTAGACCCCAATGTAGAGTCTTTGCTTTTGCAGGGTGATTCTCATCAGAACAAGAAGAGCATCAACAACTTGACCGAGCAGTCCTTTATGGCACACAGCAATTACCCCTTGCTTCCATCTCTCGCCGCAACCATCAATAACCCGGTTAATTATGTAGAAGGTGCGGCTGCCGATGGCTGGGTTCGTGGCGGCGTTCCTTCCCGTGAATTGATTCGCGACCAAGAGTATCTTTACAAGTGATACGTGACAAGTGGCACATTAAGCCCAAGCGCAAAAGACAAAATACCAAACAAAAGACAAAAGACACATAAATAGAACCCTTGTGTTCAATTATAAAAAATGACCGATTTTTATAATTTTGAATTAGTTGCGACTTATAAACAAATGGACACTGACGACGAAGCGGATATGATGTTTAAAATCCAGTTTCTACAAGTGTTTCAAATTGAAAATGGCGAATATGACGCAGACCGAATAAGCGACGCTTTAACAAAATTATATGAAAAATTCAAGTTTCATAATGATGTTAGAGAGATTATTTCAAATCACCCGCTTTATCAGAATCAGAATCAGAATGATGAAAATCAACAACAAGAATCACAAGAATCACAAGAATCACAAGAATCACAAGAATCACAAGAATCACAAGAATCAATTGAAGAAAATAATACCACCGAGAATTCCGAACTCATATTTTGTATGATGTATTCCTATAACACTTTTGATTTATTTCATAAATGTTTAGTTGAAATACACCGGTCTGGGGTTGTATCGCCGGAATTAAAAACCGAAACAATTAATGCTGTAAAATCCGTTTTTTCTTCCAAGTGATATATAAATATGGCATCAACTCGCAATAAAAACACACGCTCCGATTATTGTATTCAACAAAATTCTCTCAACAAGGCACGCGATTATGTGGGCTTTGAAAATGCCGCAATGGGGCGTGCTTACCGTGATGGTCTAACATACGAAAGTGTCGGAATTATGCCGTCATATATGTCGCGTGATTCATTTTCTAACAACTCGGTTGATATAGAGTCGGCATTACGGGGCATTAATTCAACCAATTTAGTGACGCCTCAAATGCCGGTAAATCCCAGCCTCAAAACTGTTCCGGAAGTGCGGTTTTACGACCGTGCTACCACGGTATATATGCCAGAACCCTTGGTTGTAGAGAAGTATAGTCGCCCTTTTCAACACGCCCAGGAAAAATGGTTTTGAAGACATGACTCTGTTTTCATTTCATTCACAACAATCACAACATTCAATAAATAATACAATTATTGTAAATATTATTCATAATCATATATTATATACCAAAAAAACAAAAATGACTTCGTATAGCAATTATGAAACATATTTACAATGTAGATGTTTAAAATGCCCGTGTGGCGCAACCGGCCCGACCGGTCCATACGGACCTCGTGGTATTTTAGGCGCAACGGGACAAACCGGGTGTACTGGTGCGGTCGGACCACAAGGAATACCCGGGACTGCTGCTAGTAAGGGAGATACCGGGGCTATCGGACCTACCGGACCCACCGGCACCCAAGGACTGCAAGGTTCCGGTGGATTAATATTGTATATGAACCGAAATAGCAATACCGGCACCCGTATAAATGAATTGTCAAATGCGCCAAATAACGCAGCGCAAAATACGGTTTCTTTAAATATTCCGTCGGCAACAAACGCATTTGTGGCGACGTTTTACGGAACAACTACTTCATTTGCGTATTCACAAAAATTCTTGTCGGCTGGAATATGGGATGTAAATGTATTTGCGAATGTTCCGGCGTCCAGTGATATAAACCACGTTTTTCTTTATTATGCGGTGTATATTATTAATACTGATGTAAGTGGCGGCCAAATCCCGGGAACCCAAATATTAGATACCGTAAATGCCGCAACCATTCCGCCAGTTAATTTACCATCAAATGTTGTTCAGATTGGTGGGACTTCACAGTTTTCAACACGGCATCAAATCATTGATACATTGTTAGAAGATTACACGCTTAGTATGCTCATTCCATACACTGATTTGACATTGTACGGCACTTCGCCATCAATTCAAATACAACTGTATGCTTACAATGACAATTCATCTGTCCGGTCTGCGAACATATATTTTCAAAGTAACGCAACATATAGTCATGTTCATACTTCGTTTGGATTGATTGGTCCGACCGGTCCTACGGGCGTAACTGGCCCGACGGGTCCTACCGGACCAACGGGTGCTGGAATACAAGGCCCTACCGGCCCAACGGGTGCTGGAACACAAGGACCTACCGGCCCAACGGGTGCTGGAACACAAGGACCTACCGGACCAACGGGTGCTGGAACACAAGGACCTACCGGCCCAACGGGTGCTGGAACACAAGGCCCCACATTTCGCTTCATAAACACCGAACCAATCAATGAAAACACAGCAAACACATATTTAAATAATTCATATAATTTGTATGCGGCAAGTGACGCCGGATTTCCACAAATCTCGTCTTTACCTATTTTTTCGGGTTCAACTTACGTGATTACCACGGAAGCCGAATTCACATCTGCCATCGCAACCAGTGTCAGTGGCGACATACTGCGCATTGCCAACAACATAACCCTTACATCTGAAAAAACAATCAGCAAAGCCGTGAAAATAGAAGGCGTGTCATCATCCACCGTGATTTATAACAGCGTGTCTAATATATTGGTCATAACCGGAACCGGAGTAGTTGTATCTAACCTTACATTTAACAACGCAAACGCAAGTAGTATTGCCAATATACTACTGTTTTCTAATGCGGCTGGCGTGAATTATGTAGATAGTTGCGTCTTTCAAACCAATGAATTCGCCATTTCAACCAACAACGCATCCATTCAAATCACCAATAATCGGTTTCAGTTTGTGGGGACAACCGACAGTCACCGATACATCATTATAACCGGTATGACTGGACGGTCGTTTGTAAATAACAATATATTTGAAGGCAACGCAACTGCCGCCTCCACGCAGTGTATTAACTTCAATAATCAAACATCTAGGTTTACAAATGGGTCGCTGGTTATTAGCGGCAACGTTAGTGCGGTGCTGCCGGTGCAGCGTTTATTAATGGTTGATATCGCACTAACCGCCTCCAATTTTACGTTTTATGTTTCTAATAACACAATGACTACCACGAGCGGGTTTTTAATATTTTATTCAACGCCGATGCTGAACGGCGTGAAAGAAATCTATGTCATTAACAACACGGAAACATTATATACCGGCATAACTGGCGGAAAAGGAATGATTGGATTGGATACACTCACCACTGGCACCATAACATTTAATACCAAAATATATTCCGCAAACAACACCATCCCCGTATTGCGGACCGATTATACGGATTTAACCAACACCGCCGCAAACCAACCACGGGTAATCGCCTATGTCACCACGAAATTCACACCGTCGCAACAATATAGCGTGGTTGTTCCTTTTTTAACAAACATCATCGGCCCAACTATATGGAAGACTACCGGTAGCAGTATATATTACAATACAGGGACGGTGGGTATAGCCACAAACACGCCAGACACCGGAGTTGCGTTGGATGTAAGCGGAACCATTAAAACACTGGGGTTGAACAATGTCAGTGATTACAGGATTAAGACCGGCATTCAAGCCATTTCACCGGATGTTTGCGTGGATGCGCTACACCCCGTAAAGTATTTTAATGAATTAACGCGCCACCACGAATACGGGTTTATTGCTCACGAAGTACAGGCGTGTTTTCCTGAGTTGGTTATTGGTGAAAAAGATGCGGAGCAATATCAGTCCATTAATTACATACAACTTGTGCCGATTTTGGTGAAGGAAATCAAAGAACTTAGGGATAAAATACGCAGTCTATCTATAAAAAACGACATAAAATAAAACACATATTACATTATATTACATTATATATTACACAAGTCACTCCATTCAGCAGTAGTAGTAAGTAGTAGTGAAAATACGAGAATACAATGAATAATACTAACCAGAACCAGAACCAAAATAACAGCAACATCATTGTCGCCGATAAAAAAGATAAAACCGTTGCTGAATTACAGCAGTGGCGAATTGAACAAATGCGTGAAATACAGGCACAAGGGCTTGCGTTGTTTGAACGCAAAAATGCGGATTACGGGGATGCGTTTGCAAAATACGGGTTTGTCGGTGTGTTGATGCGCATTCAAGACAAACTTCAACGCGCAATTTCCATAACAAATAAGGGTATTAATTTGGTGAATGACGAGGGGTTGAAAGACACCCTTATTGATTTACATAATTATTCGGCAATGGCGTTGTTTGATGATATTTGTCCGTTATGAAAAGCATAATAAACAACTAATAATTCATTATAATCACTTCTTTTGCCTTCGCGTCTGGATTTTTAGAATGAATTGCCCGTTTACATAATATTGATACTATCTTATATTTTTCATTTGTCAA
>SXGT01622870.1_pt1 | contig 10842 bp, 8 predicted proteins | sample 3176221 | NCBI WGS metagenome assembly SXGT01 (sample SAMN11356862, study PRJNA531348) | freshwater metagenome | isolation source: freshwater sample F1-120 | place: China: Fuxian Lake, Yuxi | collected 2017-12-25
CCCCCTCCCTTCAGGGAGGGGGGGCCGGGGGGGGTAGGTTCTGCGGCGCTCCGCCTCGTGTGGGTCGGCTCGTCCAGCACGCTGAAGGGGCTGGAACTGTTCGCCCCGACGCTGAGCGCCATCGGCCGCGCGGTGCCTGGCGCGCGCCTCAAACTCGTGTGCGACCGGTTCGCGGAGTTCCCCGGCCTGCCAGTTGAGCGCTGCACCTGGACCGAGGCGGGCGAAGCGACCGAGATCGCGGCGGCGGACGTCGGCATCGGCTGGGTGCCGGACGACCCGTGGAGCCGCGGCAAATGCGGGCTAAAAGTGCTTCAGTATCAGGCGGCCGGGCTGCCGGTGATCGCGAACCCCGTCGGTGTGCAAGCGGACTTCGTTCACGACGGCACCGGGTTTCGCGCGAACACCACCGACGAGTGGGTGAGCGCCGTTCGCGCGCTCACCGACCGCGCCTTGTGCCAGCGACTGGGCGCGGCCGGGCGCGCGCAGGTCGAAGCGGGCTACAGCGTCGAAGCCGGCGGGCGGATGTGGACCGACGCGCTCGCGCGGCTCGCGGGCGAATCGCGGAAGGCGGGATGACGATCATGTGGGGCGACGTGCTACGCAAGCTCGGTTCGCTGGTGACGCCACCGGTCGGGCCGCGCGTGCGCGCCGCGGGGCGCGTGTGGCACCTGTCGCCCGAAGGCGAATCGCTGTTCGGCACGACCGGCCCGGACTACGACCGCTGGCTCGCCGACGGCAGCGCGGAGGTGGTGAAACACGGCCCGCACCGCACGGTGTACCGCGTCGCGCTGCCGGGCGGCGCGGTGTTCGTGAAGCACTGTCGGATCAACGGCCCGCGGGCGTGGGCGCGCGAGCTGATGCGCCCGCCCAAGGCGCGGCTGGAGTTCGAGAACGCGACCCGGCTCCTGGTGCTCGGCATCGGCGCGGCGGTCCCGCTCGCGTGGGGCACGCGCGACTCGCGCTGGCCCGGCGAGAGCTTCCTCATCACCCGCGACCTCGCCCCCGCGATCCCGTTCACCGACTACATCGAAGGGCGCACGCTCAGCGCGCGTGAGCGCCAGGAACTCGCACGAGGGCTGGGGCGCTTCCTCGCGCGGTTGCACGACAGCGGCGTGACGCACCCGGACCCGCACCCGGGGAACATCCTGGTCGAAGCAGAAGAACCTAACCCCCCAACCCCCTTCCCTAAGAGGGAAGGGGGAGTAGAGATTTCCTCTCCGGCTCCCCCTTCCCACTTAGGGAAGGGGGTTGGGGGGTTAGGTTCTGCCCTTGCCTTCGCCCTGCTCGACGTTCACGCGGTGCGCTTCGGTGGGCCGCTGTCGTGGGCCGAATCGCGCGCGAACCTCGTGCTCTACAACCGCTGGTTCCAGCTCCGCGCCAGCGCCGCCGACCGCGCGCGCTTCTGGTGCGAATACCGGCGCGCGCGGGCGACACTCGCCGTGCCGCGCGAAGCCGCGACCGAACTGGAGCGCGCGACGCTCGCCTCCAACCGCCGGTTCTGGGTGGCCCGCACCGTGCGCTACCAGGGCACGCACCGCACCATTCGGAAGGTGCGCGGCGGGCTGGCCGTGCGCGACCTGCCGGCCGAGTTCCTCGCGGAACTTCTGCGCGACCCGGACGCGGCGTTCACGCGCCCCGGAACGAAGTTGCTCAAGCAGTGCGTCAGTTCGACCGTCGCGGAACTGGTGATGCCGACGCCAACCGGCCCGCGGGCGGTGATCCTGAAGCGCGTGAACGTTCGCTCCGCGCTCGACCCGGTGAAGAACTTTTACCGCTCCTCGGCGGTGCGCCGGTCGTGGCTACTCGGCCACGGCCTGTGCGAGCGGTGGCTGCCGACGCCGCGCCCGCTGGCGATGTTCCACCGCTACCGCCTCGGTATCTACCCGGCCGAAGGTTATTTGCTGACCGAGAAGGTGCCGGACGCGGTCGGCCTGCCGGAAGCGGTGAGGGCGTGCCGCGATCCGCGCGTCCTTCGTGCGTGGGCCGAACGATTGGCGCGCGTCGTCCGTGCGATGCACGACCGCGGGGTGTCGCACCGCGACCTGAAAGCGCCCAACGTGATGCTGCAAGGCGCGTCCACCGACCCCGCGACCGCGACGCCCGTGCTGATCGACCTCGTGGGCGTGCGCGCGAGCGCGGACCCCGTGCCGTTCGCGCGGCGGGCGAAGGAACTTGCGCGGCTGAACGCGAGTTTCCTCCAGATGCCGCACGTCACCCGAGGCGAGCGGCTGCGGTTCCTCCGCACCTACCTGCGGGCCGGCAACGGGGAAGGGCAAGCGGACTGGAAAAACTGGTGGAGGCTGGTATCTACGGCGACTGCGGCAAAGGTGGCGAAGAACCGGCACAGCGGGCGCACCATCGGATAACCGATAAGACTCGCGAAGTGTGAAGTGGCCCACACAGAGGAACCGAAAAGAGTAGGGCCGGATTGAAGCGAACGAGCCGTTGTGTTACGGGGCGCAGTGTATGCCGATTTCGCCGCTGCGAACCCGCGTCTGCTTCGGCCTGGCCGCGCTGCTGTGCGCCGGCACCGGATGCGGCACGCTCTGGCCGTCGCAGAACAGCGCGCCGCCGGTCGAAGCGCCCGCGCCGAAGGTCGTGGCCCCGGCCACCGCGCCCGGCAAGCACGCGACTCGCCGCGACTGCTACGTCCTGTACCACGACTTCGAGATCGACAAGACCGACCCGCTGTTCGCGGAGCTGGACGCGCTGCCCGAACAGGTCTTTTCGGAACTGAAGTTGCCGCCAAGTACCGCCGTCGTGCAGGTGTTCCTGTTCGACACGCAAGAGCGCTACGAGCGGTACATGCGGGCGAAGTACCGGAACCTGCCGCCGCGCCGGGCGTACTTCATCGCCGAACCGCGGGCCGGCGGCGCGGACGAGCTGAAAATCTTCACCTGGATGGGCGACCACCTGACGACCGACCTGCGTCACGAACTCACGCACGCGCTCTTGCGTGGCGTGTTGAAGGAAGTTCCGCTGTGGCTCGACGAGGGACTGGCCGGATACTTCGAACTGCCGCCGCACCAGGACGGCGTGAACCCGCAGCACCTCGACACGCTGCGCCGCACGCCGTTCCACCCGGACCTGGCGCGGCTGGAGAAGTTCACGCAGGTCGCGCAGATGGAGAAGCCGGAGTACCGCGAGGCGTGGGCCTGGGTTCACCTGATGCTCCGCAGCGGCCCGGCGGCGAAGAAGGTGTTGCATCAGTATTTGCAAACGCTCCGCACGGACTCCAACCCCGGCCCGCTGCTCCCCCGACTGACGGAAGCCGTGCCCGAACCGGAGCAGGTGCTCGTCGATCACCTGGGTACGGTCGAGATGCCCCGAGCGCGGGCACGCCGTGCCGCTTCGCCCAAATGAGTTTCGATTTGCCGCGCCCCAAAGGGGACCGCGGCGCTCCATCGAGGGCACACCATGATTGCGGTTACCGGCGCGGCGGGGTTTATCGGGTCGAACCTCGCGCACACCCTCGCGGCCGAAGGGCATTCGCTGCTACTTGTCGATCACGAGATCACGCTGGCAAAGGCCGCGAACCTCGTGGGGCTGGAGCGGTTCGCGTTCCGCCGGCACGACCACTTCCTCGACGACCTCACTGCGGGCCGCACCAAGCCGGACGCGATCTTCCACCTCGGCGCGTGCAGCGCGACCACCGAAACGAACTGGGACTACCTGCGCGCGAACAACATCGAGTACACGCAGGCCCTCTGGACGTGGTGCGCCGCCAACGGTGCGCCGCTCGTCTACGCCTCGAGCGCCGCGACCTACGGCGACGGCGCGCGCGGGTTCGACGACCGCACGCCGCCCACCGAGTTCACGCCTTTGAATCTGTACGGCAAGAGCAAGAACGATTTCGACATCTGGGCGCTGGCGGAGGTCGCGGCCGGGAAGCCGCAGCCGCCGAAGTGGGCCGGGATGAAGTTCTTCAACGTGTACGGCCCGCGCGAGCCGCACAAGTGCCGCATGGCGAGCGTCGTGTACCAGACGTGGAAGCAGGTGAAGGCGACCGGTGGCATGAAGCTGTTCCGCTCGACCGACCCGCGGTTCTCCGACGGCGGCCAGCTCCGCGACTTCGTCTTCGTCGGTGATTGCGTGAACCACATGCGCGCGCTGTGGCGCGGGGAGAAGGTCGCGAGCCTGTACAACTCTGGCACCGGCGAGCCGCGCACCTTCCTCGAACTGGCGGTCGCGGTGTTCGCCGCGCTGGGGCTGCCGCCGCGCATCTCGTACACCGACATGCCGGCCGACCTCGCGCGCCAGTACCAGAACTACACCTGTGCGGAAATGTCGAAGACGCGAGCCGCGTGCGGAACCGTTCCGGCAACTGCGCTGGAAGCCGGCGTCCTTGAGACGGTACGGTGGCTGGAAACCAGCGCGGCGCGGGCCGCGGCGTGATGCCGCTTGCGGCATCGTAACGAACGAGCCAATTCGCTACCCTGACAGCAGGCTCGCCCGCACACGGCAATCACCACGATGAACTTCTTCGTTACGGCCGGCAACACGCAGAGCATGATCGACCGGGTGCGGTGCGTCACCAACATCTTCAGCGGGCGCACGGGCGCGGCTGTGGCGCGCACGGCTTGGGGCCGCGGTCACACGGTCACGCTCGCGACCTCGAACCCGGAAGTGCTGGCCGAGTTCGGGGTCAACCCGCGCGACCCCGGCGAGCGGTTCACCGTGCTGTCGTACAGCACGTTCGACGACCTCGCCACCCTGATGCAGGGCCAGTTCCGCAACGGGAAGTTCGACGTCGTTTGCCACTCGGCCGCGGTCAGCGACTACCTGCCGGCCGGGACGTACACGCCCGACCCGGGCACGTTCTACAACGCCCGCACGAACCAGTGGGAGGCCCAGAACGGCCCGGCGACGCTGACCGAGCAGAAGGGCGGGAAGATCAAGAGCAGCGAACCGGAATTGTGGCTCCGCCTCGTGCGCGCGCCCAAACTGGTGGACCGCGTGCGCCAGCCGTGGGGCTTCGCCGGTATTCTTGTGAAGTTCAAGCTTGAGGTCGGTATCTCGGAAGAGAAGCTGGTGGAAGTCGCGGAGGCGTCGCGCCAGCAGTCGAGCGCCGACTTCATCGTCGCGAACACGCTCGACGGGGCGCAGCACTGGGCCTACATCGGGCCGATCAAGGACCGCTACGAGCGCGTCCCGCGCCGCGAGCTGCCGGACCGACTCATCCTCGCCCTCGAAGACCGCTATCAGGAGCGGGCACGCAATGGCTAATGTGCTGATCGGAGCGACCGGGAGCGTGGCCGCGGTGCGCGTGCCGGCGCTGGTCGACGCCTTCACCGCCGCCGGGCACGCGGTCAAGGTCGTCGCCACGAACGCCGCGACGTACTTCTTCGACCCCGCACCGCTGAAAGCGGCCGGCGCGCTCGTCCTCGATTCGGACGAGTGGCCCGGCGAGCGGTACGAGCGCGGCGACGCGGTCGCGCACATCGAACTGCGCAAGTGGGCCGCGGTGTTTGTGCTCGCCCCGCTCGACGCGAACACACTGGCGAAGCTCGCGGTCGGCCTCTGCGACAACTGCCTGACGTGCGTGTGGCGGGCGTGGGACACCGCGCGGCCGGTCGTGCTCGCGCCCGCGATGAACACACTCATGTGGCAGCACCCGTTTACGCGGCGGCACCTGCGCTCGCTCGCCGCGGACGCGGGCGCGGGGCACATCCCCGCGCACCTGGCCGACGACGCGCTCATTCAGCAAATCAACGACCGGAGCCAGTCGCTTCGCGTCGTAGGGCCGATCACCAAAGCGCTGGCGTGCGGCGACACCGGCATCGGCGCGATGGCCGAGGTGCCCGACGTGGTCGCCGCCGTGCAAGCGATACTCGCGAAAGCTAAGGCCGCGTAACGTCTCTCGCGAAGCCGCAAGCGGCTCCAACACGAGGATTCCCCATGCCCGCCCCGCGCCCGATTGAGTGGGTTGACCGGCTCGCCAAGCTCTACACGCCCGTTGTGGCCGACGTGCTCGACAAGATCGGGTTCCGCGCGCAGAGCATGAACGCCCGCGTGCGCCCGCTGTGGCCGGAGGCGAAGGCCGCCGGGTTCGCGCTCACCGTGCAGACCGTGCCCGCGCGCGAGCAGGCCCCCGCGCACCCCTACGCCGGCGAACTGGCCGCGGTCGATTCGCTCCAGAAGGGTGACGTGCTCGTTGTGTCCGAATCGGCGTGCAGCTTCTGGGGCGAACTGCTCTCCACCGCAGCCAAGTACCGCGACGCCCGCGGCGTGGTGCTGGACGGGCCGACCCGCGACTCGCTGGCGATCAAAGAGATGGGCTTCCCGGTGTTTCACAACGGGTTCCACCCGGCCGACAGCTTGGGCCGGCTCGACGTGGTGACGCACAACGTCCCCATTTCGTGCGCCGATGTGCTGGTGTACCCCGGCGACCTGATCCTCGCGGACCACGACGGCGTGGTGGTGATCCCGAACAGCGCCGCGGAGGAAACGCTGCGCCTGGCCGAAGAGAAAGTGAGCGGCGAGAACCTCGTGCGCAAGGCGCTCGCTGGCGGCATGACCACCGCGGAAGCGTTCAAGAAGTTCGGGATTCTGTAGGCCCGCCGCGGCTACTTCGCGACCTTCAGCACGAAGCTGTGGAACGCCTCGTTGCCGGCCTTGTCCTTGATGCTCAGCACGACGGTCTGCTCGCCGGTCGTGTCCGCGGGCACGGCCCACGTCACCACGCCCGCGGCCGAAACCGTCATTCCCTTCGGCCCGCTGTCCACCTTGTACGTCACCCCGCCGTGCTTCGACTTCACGGCCAGCGGGTACGCGAGCGGCGCGCCTGGCTTGGCCGCGCGGGGCGGGGTCGAGGCGACGAACAGGTAGTCCAACCCGGACTTTTCTAGCGCGTCGTCGAGGTCAAACTTGTGCAGCACGACGCGGTCGTTGCTCACCGGCAGCACCGCGATTACCTTTGCCTCTGGGATGAAGAACACGCGACTCCAAGGGCCGGCCGGCTCACGGTCCCAGCCGTTGAACACCAGTCCGTGGTCGGCCTTTTCGAGTTTCCCGATCGGACCTTTCATGCCGCGGTGGTAGACCGTGAACGTGCCACCGGTCTTGTCGCGCTCGTTGGCCGACGTGAGCGAGAGGAAGTAGTCGCCCGACATGGCCGGCAGGCAGTAGCCGTACTTCTCGTCGTCCGCGTGCGCGACCTTCAGTTCGCGCGTGATCGCCCCCTTCGTCGTATACACCCAGCGCCCGTTCGGGCCGGGGATAACGTGCATCTGGTTCCATCCGCGGACGAGTCTGACCTCGTTGCCCTCCACGACTCGCAGCGCGCACTCGGTGGGCGACTGGTTCGAGGCCCACCGCCCGAACACGGTACCGTCCGCCGAGGCAATCATCGGCCATTCGTGCGCGACCCACGCCCGCTGCCCCTTCTCGTTTCGGTCCCAGATGTAAGTCAGTGGCAGCGGCTTGAGCGTGACCGGGTCGAGGAACACGCCGTCCACCACGACCGCCCAGGTCGAGGCGTGGCCCATGACTAGGCCGCGGATCTCGCCCGCGACCGAGACGTTCTTCTCGCGCTCGAACGTCGTGAGGCTCCATCGCTCCAGCCGCCCGGCCCCCGGCAGCCCGACGATCACGCAGTCCAGCCCAGCGGCGAAGGTCGCCTTGTCCTCGGCCAGCGGGATGTAGTTCACCACCTTCGCCTCGGCCACGTCGAAGACCGCCAGCTTCTTCAGTTTCGGCATCTGGAACACGAGGTAGCGCCCGCCGCCGGCGACGACCGCGTCGCTGAACGTGTCCGGGAGCTGCTTGGTGACCTTCGCGGCGGTCGGGGCCGGCACGTCGGGAGTGCCCGGCCCGGCGGCGCGGCGCACCGGCACGGGCGCGGCCGCGCGTGCCAGTTCCTTGTCGTCGGCCCCGGTCACGACGACCGTTGCCGTCACCGTGGGCAGTTCGTCGAGCACCCGCGTCGCGAGCTCGCTCGCTTTCGCGAGGTCGAGCTTCACCTTCTGGTCCCCGATCCGCAGTTCGACCGTGCCCAGCCCGGTCACCGGGCCTTCGAGGGTCTTGCCGTCGGCGAGGGTGGCGATCGGCTTCGCGCCGAGCACCAGCTTGCGGATCGCGCTCAGCTTCACCCGCTGGCGGCCCACGGTCAGCTCCGCGTCGTCGGCGGTGCCGGTCACGGAACTGCCGCCGATGCGGGCTGTCAGTTCCAGCCCCGGCGCGAGCGGGGCGGCCAGCGGCTTCGCGCTCGCGACCCACTCGTTGTTCGTCCGGGTCATGGGGAACTCGCGGGCCTTCTCGGTGCCGGCCTGCAGCAGCAGTTTGACGCGCGGCTCGGCCCCGCCGGGCGCGAGCACCGCGACGCGGGCCTTGAACTCGTGGGGCTTGTCGAGCGCCGCGGCGAGCACCTCTGGCGGGGCGAAGGTCACGTCCGGCTCGTTCAGGAACGCGAGCACACGGTTGATCGGGATCGCCTCGTTGCCGCCGGGCTTGCCCCCGACGAACGACACCAGCACCCCGACCACCTTGCCGGCGTCGTCGAGGACCGGCCCGCCGTCGCAGTTGTAGATCGGGCCCAGGTCCACCACGACCGTGAGCGGCTGGTTCCCCTTGTGCCGCACCGAGGACACGGTGCCCGCGTTGATGCTCAGGATCAGGTAGCTCTTGTTGTCGGTCGCGGGCGACGCGCGGCCCGGCGAGAACCCGCACGCGACCACGTCGGCCAGTTCGGTCAGCCCGTCGGCCGTGCCGAGCGGGAGCACCGACAGGTTCGGCACGCCCTCGACACGAACCAGCGCCAGTTCCGCGGACTTGTCGACGCGCACGACCTTCGCCTTGTGCGCCTTCTCGTTCGGCTGGCCGGCGTTCAGGGTGACGGTGACCCCGGCGGTCTCCGCGCCGCGCACGGCCCCCTCGGTGGTGACGAACAGGCCCGACGAGTGGATACAGAACGCGGTCCCGTTGGATTTGCCGGGCACCTCGACGAACGCGGTCGCGGCCTTCATCCGCTTGGCGAGTTCGACCTTCGTGGGCTTGTCCGCGCCGGCCGCGGGGAGCGCGGCGGCGAGCAGGGCGGCGACCAATCCGGCGCGAGCGGCGGAGCGGAGCCTGTGTGGTGTCCACAGAGGGCGGGTGCGAACAGATCGTACCGGACGCGCGCGCCGCGAACAACGGTGCTGTGAAGAAACAGCGCCTACGCCAGCGGGTACATCGGCCGCGTGATGAGCTTGTACTCGAAGCGGGCGGCGTTGATCGCGGTCAGGCCGGGCGTGTCCACTTCGATGATCGTGCCGCCCACCGGCGCGTAGGCGGCCTTGTACGCCACGGCTGCCTTCACCACGATTGCCCGCGCGGCGCGTGGGTCGATGCCCAAACTGGTGAGCTGGCCCAGGCTGAACGGCGGCGTGCGCATCGAGTTCAGCACGACGAGGTTGCCGCTGCCCAGGTCGAGTACGGCGGTGTGGCCCTGATCGTTCTGCCGCCGGCCGCCGTGTCGCGCCTCGCCTTCTACCCACTTGCCGTCGTGCAGAGAGCGCACCAGCCCGCGCACTTTGATCGCCGGTCCGTGCAGCGTGCCGGTACTCGCGCCGACGCTGACCTCGACCGTGCCGCCGACGCCCGCGGCCTTCGCCTGTTCCACCGCGGCCGGGGCGAACATCGGGACCACGAACCCGGTCGCCTTCTGGTTCAGCAGCTCCGCGAGTAACACGGTTCCGTCGCCGGCGGAGCCGCCGCCGATGTTGTCGCCCAGGTCGATCAGCAGTGCCGGCAGGTTCGTGCAGGCGAGCGCCTTGCGCACGGCTTCTCCCGCTTCCGGGCTGACGACGTTGAGCTGTTCGCGCACGTCCCACATGGCCTTCGCGAGTTCGTCGGCCGCGGCCTTCGCGTGACTGCGGTTGCCGTCGGCGACGACGATCACGCTCGCGCCCATGTCCGGCACGTCGGCGTAGGGGAAGCCGGCCATGAGGCTGACCGAGAGGATGCCGGGTTGCGCTTCCATCTCGCGACACTGCCGCATCAGCCCGGCCATCGGCTCGCGCGCGGTGTCTTGGCCCAGCAGGTTCAGCAGCATCGGCGGCTTGGCGACGTGGCACACCGGACGGATCTCGCCCTTCACCGCGCGCGAAAGCAGTTCCGCCGCGAGCAAGCCGCGCTCTCGCTGGTCGATGTGCGGGTAGGTCTGGTAGCCGACGAGGACGTTCGCGGTCTCGGCCATCTGCGGTGAGACGTTGCCGTGGAAATCGAGCGACACGGAGAGAGGCACAGACGGCCCCAAGGCGGCGCGCACTCTGCGCAGGGTCTCGGCGTCCGCGTCCGGGTGCTTCGGCGTGACCATCGCGCCGTGCAGCGCGAGCAGCACACCGTCGGCGCGAGCCAGCTTTACGCCGGTGGCGAGGGCGTCGGTGAAGTGGTCGAAGAACTCGTCCGTGACCGGCCCGGCGGGGGTGGCCCAGGCCATCGCGACCGGTACCAGTTCGTAGCCGAACTTCGCCGCGCCCGCGATGAACCCGCCGACCTCGTGGTGGGCGTCCTGCCAGATGGGGACGACCGCGTCGCCGTAGGTGAGGCTGCCGTCGCGGAACCGGTGCAGGTTCGTCGGTAGCGGGGCGAAGGTGTTCGATTCGTGCATGAACCCGGCGATAGCGATTCGCATGGGACACCTGAACTCGGGGCGGTTGGCGCGCGGGGGCCGCCCAGGGCGTTGCCCTGTGCTGAGGAGTCGCACCCTTCGGGTGCGGTGCAGTCCGCAGGACTGCGATTCCTCAGCCCAGGGCAACGCCTTGGGCGCACTGTGCGCGCGGCGCGGCGCTTCGTATCCTTTCTATGAGCGCAATCCCGCGCTCTCTCCAAATCCAGAGGTGTGCCGTGTCCGTGAACGTGGCG
>SXGT01725648.1_pt1 | contig 10841 bp, 10 predicted proteins | sample 3176221 | NCBI WGS metagenome assembly SXGT01 (sample SAMN11356862, study PRJNA531348) | freshwater metagenome | isolation source: freshwater sample F1-120 | place: China: Fuxian Lake, Yuxi | collected 2017-12-25
CCTTCATCACACGCCTTCATTATCCGCTGACGTAAATCCAATGATATCGATGCTACCATCCACAACGCCCTCCTACAGCGTGCCCCCTTTATACCATACCCGGCCATAAAACAGTATGTAAATTATGAAAATGCTCTAGTCGTCACGACACGCACTGGATGTTTGTTTTTGTGTGTCGGGGCGCTGCACGGCACGCTTTAGAGACCGAGAGTGCCTTGTTAGCGAATGTCGTGGTCTTGGATTATGTCCCGCCGGAATACACGGCTGATCTGTTATGGAGCGCTGACGTGCATCTTATTACCATGGCGGATGGCTGGCAGGGCATTGTCGTACCGAGTAAACTCTATGGTGTGCTCCAGACCGACGCCCCAGTCCTTTTTATTGGGACACAGGACGCAGACACGGTCGAGCAAATTGTGCATTATGACGCGGGGGCCATCGTGCCAAACGGCTGTGGTGCGGAAGCCATCATTGACACCTTGACCATGCTTGGCGATCCTCGGTACTCTCAAACACGCTTACTCGATCTACACGGGGGAGGACGCATTGTTAGCTTCATTACCCAACCATAAGTCGACGCATGCCCCTGCCAGGAGATGGGAGGAAGATAGGTGGCTATCTATCTGTGTCTACCCATCGCTATAGTCTTTTCCTTACTCTTAACCCCTCTGGTGCGTCGTTTCGCCATGAGGATCGGTGCCGTCGATTACCCCGGGGAGCGTAAGATTCATGCGACCCCCATCCCGCGCCTCGGAGGTATTGGTGTTGTTGTTGCTGGGATACTCACCGCCTGCGTCATCTCGGGCTTCGCCCCTCTTGTTGGCGAGGATGTCCTCCCCGCCATAAGGACATGGTATCCCCTCCTCCTTGGTGGGATTCCTGTACTTGGGATCGGTATCTGGGATGATCTGCGACCCGTCCCTGCCTGGCTGAAGTTTCTGTTTCAGGGGATTGCGGCCGGTGTGGCCATGGGGTTTGGCATCCGGATTGATCACATCACACTCCTAGGTGGCGAGAGCATCCAACTCGGCTTCCTTGCGCTGCCTCTGACATTTGTGTGGATTGTCGGTATTACCAACGCTTTTAACTTGGTAGACGGTCTGGATGGGCTTGCGGCTGGCCTGGCGAGTATTTCTGCTGGTTCGTTGATCCTCATCGCTATTCTGCAGAATAGCTCTGAAGATTCCATGCTATTATTGGTATTGTTAGGATCTATTTTAGGGTTTCTCCCTTATAATTTCAATCCGGCGACCATTTTTCTTGGCGATTCAGGCAGCCTCAGCGCAGGCTATATCCTGGCGGTGACGGCGATCACTGGTTCGCAGAAGGAGGCGACCGCCTTGGCCGTGGTGATCCCTCTCCTCATCTTCGGGCTCCCCATTATCGATACGATCCTCTCCATGACGCGGCGCTTCATCGGCAGCTTACAAGTCCTCAAATTGCAACACGCGTCTCTGAAAGAGCAGATTCGTGGCGCCAAGAGTATGTTTCAGCCCGATCAAAAACACATCCACCATCGCTTGCTCGCGCTCGGGTTTTCACACCGGAATGCCGTGCTGGTCCTCTATGCCTCGGCCTTAAGTTTATCGCTGCTCGCCTTACTTTCCGTCCTCGCACAGTATCGTAATGCCGGCATGATCTTAATAGCAATTGGCTTGGCGACGTACATTGGTATTCGCAAGCTGGGCTATACGGAAGTCACCTTTCTCAACACGGGTATGCTCCTACGCTGGTACGACTTTCTCACCTTCAATCGCTTGTTCTTTCTCGGTTTTGTTGATATGGTGCTCATCGCGGCTTCCTATTGGGGTGCCTTGCTCTTAAAGTACGACATGCCGTGGAGTGCTGATCTGCGCCTGTGGTCTCTTGGCATCTTTCCTCTGGTGCTTGTCGTGCAGTTGGCTGTGCTGCACCTGCTTGGACTCTATCGTGGCGTACGGCGGGCGGCGGACATCAGCGATCTGATCCATGTCGCGTCGGTGACCTTCCCAGCCGTGGCGATCTCGTATATTATGGCTTTGGTCAGCTTACCACCCGTAGACACCCTGCGTTTTTTCCTTTTGGACGCCATTCTCTTCAGTGCTTCGATGGTTGGTATACGGGGTGCCTACCGTGTGCTCGACTACCTACGGCAGCGTACAAACTTGGTGGGAAAAGTTACACTCATTTATGGCGCTGGACGAGGCGGACAACTGGTCTTGCGTGAGCTCTTGCAGAATCCCTCCGCCGGGCTCTCCCCTATCGGCTTCATTGATGATGATCCCGCCTTACAGGATCGGATGGTGAATGCCATGCCTATTCTCGGCTCCGCCACGGACTTGAGTGCGCTGATTACGGCGCAGTCTGTGGCCTGTCTGGTGATCTCCACCCAGCATATCCAGAAGGACCGTCTCACGGAAGTGATCCACACCTGCCGGCACCACAGCGTGACCATACTGCGGTCCCATCTCACACTGGAACCATTGGCCTAAAGCATCAGACACCAGCGGTCTGGGACTGCAGGCTCGCACCTGCAGCTCAGGTCAGAGCTGTAAGTGTGTTGCCGTTGCATGCCTACCGTGGGCATGCGGGCAGCGGAGGGTGTAACGAAGCACGCACGATGGCGGCGCCCAAAGTCATCGCCCGGAGCTTCTGATACGCTACCGTGCGGGGCAGATACTTCATGCCACAGTCTGGAGCCACCATCAAGCGCTCTGGGGGCACATAGCGCAGCGCCTCGCGCAACCGTGAGGCGATGGATTCTGGTGTTTCGACTGCCATCGTACTGAGATCCAGCACTCCCAGGATGATCGTTTTACTCGGCAGTTCTTGTAAGACAGCAAGATCGAGGTTGGTCTCAGCCGCCTCAAAGGAGATCTGCTGCACCACGGTGTCTTCCAGTTCGCCTAAGAAACCGTACTGGCTGGGCTTGCCTTGCACCACGGCGGCGTACCCAAAGCAGAGATGCAGGGCCGTAGGGCCGGCAATACCGGCCAACGCGGCATTGATGGCGCGCATCCCGTACGCCCGGGCGGCTTCAGGATCGGTGCGTAGCCACGGCTCATCCAATTGCACCACATCAGCTCCCGCGGCGTACAGGTCGCGTACCTCAGCGTTGACGCACGCGGCGTAGTCCATCGCCAGGCTCTCCCGGTCGGGGTAGTAGTCGTTTTGCGCCTGCTGGGCCATGGTGAATGGGCCAGGCACGGTGACTTTGATCCGGCGTGTCGTATTGGCGCGCAGAAACTCGACGTCGCGCACCTGAATGGGACGCACACGTCGAATGGGACCGACCACACGTGGCACCAGGGTCGGCTGACCGCTGCGTCCAGGAATCTGGCCTGGTCGCTCCAGGTCCACCCCTTCCAAGGCCGTGGCAAAGCGGTTCGAGTAACTCTCGCGGCGGATTTCTCCGTCGCTGATGATGTCCACCCCCGCCTGCTCCATGTCCCGCATGGCGACCAGCGTGGCATCATCCTGGGCCTCTTCCAGGTGGGCGTCAGGGATGCGCCCGAGGCTGGCGGCCCGAATGCGTGGCGGCCCGCTGCTGGCTAGCGCCACGCGGTCAATCAGCCACCCCGGTTGCGGGTAGCTGCCGACCACCGTTGTCAGCAAAGGCTGGCCTCCCATGATCAGGCACTCCTCAGGCCCGGCGCCACGGCCTGCCCAAAGAGCTGGAGGGACTGCACGACCTCTGCCGCTGCAGTGCGCCCCCCCACATTCGACTCCATGATAAACCCCGACAGTCCGAGGCACTGCTGCAGGTGCCGCAACCGTGCCGTCACCTGCTCCGGCGTGCCGAACACGGCGCGCTCTTGGACGATGTCCTCATACGTCAAGGTGGCGAGGCGGGCGGCGCGGGTGGCCCGGAGATTGCCTTCGGCGGAGCCCGCGGAGCGCAGGAATGCCTGTTGTAAGCGCGTGTAATGGTGCATAGTGCTGTCTTTGGGCTGTGCCAGCGCCTGTGCCGTGGTAGGTGCGACGTAGATGGGCAAGCGCAGGATCACATCCCCATCGCCAGCATGCCCAGCCGCACGCCAGGCGGTCCGGTACTCGACGAGGCCTTCGGCAATATCCTCGACCATCGCCGCACCCAAGCTGGCAAAAATCGGCAACCCCAGTGAGCCCATAAAGCCATAGGTGTCGCGGGTGGTCGCAGCAGCGCGCAGGGGAGGGTGTGGCTGCTGGTAGGGCTTGGGAATCAGACACACTTCACGGAAGGTGTAATACTTCCCACTGTAGGAGAAGCGTTCCTGGGTGAACGCCAACTGCATGACCTGCAAAAATTCTTCAAAGCGCGCCCGGCTTTCCGCGTACGGGATATCGTATCCTTCGTACGAGCGTGGAAAGCTACTGCGGCCAATACCGAGCTCAACCCGGCCCTGGCTAATGTTGTCGAGCGTGGCGATTTCCTCGGCCATGCGCACCGGATGCCCCAGTGGCAGGACGAGCACTGCAGTGCCGACGCGGAGCCGGCTGGTGCGGGCCGCAATGGCGCTGGCCCACACGATGGGCGCCGAGGCCACGGAGGGAATAGGGCCGGTACCTCCGGGCGGGGCAAAGTGGCGCTCGGCGAGCCATACGCCATCAAAACCCGCGGTTTCAGCCGTTTCCGCCATGGTAAACGCCTCGTCGAACGCCTCGCGTTGCGTCCGTCCGGCCCGGTAGTCACATTCCGTCATCAAACCAAGATGCATCGCCCTCTCCTCGCGTGCCAGGCCTCGCCTCACACGCTGTCGACCCCCGTCGTCCGCGTGGCCGCGGCTGCGTCACACATCTGGTATCATACGGCACGTACCCCACCCAACACAATGTTGAGCCGCACCTTCGTGACGGCACGCGATCTGCCGTCCATGGCTACCGCGTAGGCTCGACCCTGCCCAAGCAGTTTGCTATACTTCCCAGCACTTAACGTACGGAGGCATCTATGCTTGGGATTGGGTTCCCGGAACTCCTGCTCATTATGGTGGTGGCCTTGGTCGTCCTCGGGCCACAGCGGCTGCCCGAAGTGGCGCGTATGCTCGGCAAGGCGTATGGACAGCTGCGCCGGGCCAGTGAAGACTTTCAACGGACTATTCGCCAGGATCTCGCCGCGATTGAACGGCAGGAAGACGTCAACCGCAATAAAGCCGTGGCGCAAGAACTGCGCGAGCGTTTTGCCGACCTGCCCGATATCCAGACCACCATCACCATCCAGGAGCGTGAAGAGCATGGCTGATACCTCCATGCCGCTCACCGCGCATCTCGCTGAACTCCGGGTGCGGCTCATCTGGTGTGGGCTGGCGCTCGCCGTGGGGTTTGGCGTGTGTTATGGCTTCTCTCGGACGATTGTGGCGTCTTTGCAACATCCCGTGGTGTTGATCGGGCCTCCCATGACGGTGCCGTTGCAGATCATTGCGCCAGCCGAAGCCTTCATGACGTCGATCAAGGTGGGGCTGATTGCCGGGTTGTTTCTTGTTCTACCGTTTATGTTGTATCAACTCTGGCAATTTGTGGCGCCGGGGTTGCTCGAACATGAAAGAAAATACACCGTGCCGTTTCTTGTCGGCTCGACGGCGTTGTTCTACGGTGGCGGCATCATGTTCTATGGCATCCTCCCCTATCTGCTCAATTTTCTCCTGAGTTTTGCCCAAGGTGACATCAAAGCCCAACTCTCTGTGGGGTATTACGTCACGTTTTGTATCCGCTTGATGATTGCCTTTGGCTTAGTCTTTCAGTTGCCTATGGTGGTGATCTTTTTGACGCAACTCGGCCTGGTATCTTCCCGTATGATGGTCCAATATATGCGCCATGCCGTCGTGCTCATCGTCATACTGGCTGCGATCATCACTCCCTCAACAGACCCGCTGTCGCTGTTGTTCATGGTGCTGCCGATGCTGGTGCTCTATTGCTGCAGTATCCTAGCCGCCAAGGGGATCGAACGTCGGCAGTCTGCGAGACTCTCCCAGTAGGGGCGACCGGCCGGTCGTCCCTCTCACGCAGCCTTCAGAGATAGGCTCTTCACATCACGTCCGCGCGAGGGAACGCATCTATGACAGTGGCAGAGCAGGTTTTACAGCTCTTACGGACAACAGGGGCCGTGCTGGAGGGGCATTTTCTCTTAACTTCCGGGTTACATAGTGCTGGCTATGTGCAGTGCGCCAAGGTGCTGCAATATCCCCAACATGCCGCCGTGTTGGGACAGTGGCTGGCGGACCGCTTCCGGGACGCCGCCGTGGCGGTGGTCATCTCGCCCGCCGTTGGGGGCATTATCCTGGGTCACGAAGTGGCCCGGGCGCTCGGCGTGCGCGCCATCTTCGGGGAACGTGAGGACGGCACCATGACCCTGCGCCGCGGCCTGACACTGCAACCGGGAGAACGGGCTCTGGTGGTCGAGGATGTCACCACGACTGGAGGTTCGGTGCGTGAGATTATGCAGGTGGTGCAGGAGCGCCAGGCGCTGGTGGTGGGCGTCGGCACGCTGCTCAATCGCAGCCTACAGCCGATAGACATGGGGGCGCCCTTTCACCCGCTGGCCGCGTTACCTATTCCCACCTATACCCCGGACGCCTGCGCCTTGTGTGCGCAGGGCAGTCAAGCGCTCAAGCCGGGAAGCCGGCAACTCCTGAGTGGTGGCCGTGCATGATCGATATCGTCAATCTTGAGAAGCGCTATGGCAATTACGTGGCGCTCAAAAATCTCTCGTTACATATTGCGCCGGGGGAATTTTTTGGTTTCCTGGGCCCCACCGGCGCTGGAAAAACGACGACCATCAAACTCCTCGTCGGGCTGCTCAAACCCAGTGCCGGCAGTGCCACCATTGCCGGCTACGATATCCAACGCTCCCCGCAGGAGGCCAAGCGCCTGATCGGTTTTATCCCGGATCGTCCGTTTCTCTATGAAAAACTGACTGGCCGTGAGTTTTTGCGCTTTGTGGCCGATTTGCACGGCTTAGAGGAGTCAGCCGCCCGGGCCCGCGGCGAGGAGTTTTTAGAATTGTTCGAACTCACGGCCTGGGGCGACGAACTCATTGAAAGCTATTCGCATGGCATGCGCCAAAAATTGGTCATGTGTGCAGCGCTTTTACATCAACCCCGGGTACTCGTGGTCGATGAACCGATGGTCGGCCTCGATCCCAAGGGGGCGCGTTTGGTGAAACGCCTGCTGCGCGGCCTGTGTGACCGGGGCACGACGATTTTTATGTCAACCCACACGCTCGAAGTTGCCGAGCAGATGTGCGACCGCATTGGCATTGTGCAAGCGGGCGCACTGATTGCCTTAGGCACCACCGCCGAACTCCGCCAGCTAGTGCAGAGCAATGTCAGCCGTTTAGAGGACATTTTTTTGCAGCTCACCGGCGGCGCGGACAGGCAAGAGACCATTCCCTTTTAAGCGGCTGGCGCGACGTGTCGGGCGTGCCTCTCCGGCAGAGTCGCGCCGCCGCCCTCTCTACGTCAGCGGCCTTGCTTGATAAACTCGGCGATACGCTCGCCAATCATAATGGTCGTGGCATTGGTATTGGCGCGGATGCAATCAGGCATGATCGAGGCATCCGCCACCCAGAGGTTGTCGAGACCGTGTACGTGGCCATACTGATTGACCACGGCCATGGGATCCGTGGCTGGTCCCATCTTACAGGTACCAGAAATGTGGTGTGACGTGCCCATATTCTGCCACAGCCAGGCATCGAGCGCCGTGTCAGACGCGAGATCGGCATCGGTGGGCGTGACACGTTCGAGAAACAGGTCTTTGTACGCCGGATCTGCCCCTAAGCGCACCGCTAAACGCACGGCTTTACGCATGCGCTCGAGGTCAAATGGTTCTTGGAGATAGCGGTAATCAAGCTGCGGCTGTACCTGTGGATCTGGTGAGGTGAGACGCAGTTCCCCAGCCCCGAGCGCCAGTTGCAGACTGCAGCCGATGCCAACGTAGTTGTCATCATCGTTAATTTTGACATGGGCGGGGCGATGCTCGCTGGTCATCAAAATCGGCGTAATTTGCATATCATTGCTCAGATATGAGCCATCAACCGTGTAGCGTAAGCCGACCTGAATCGCCGGGGCTTGCACGTCGGGGCGCTCACCCACCATGCGAAAGAGCGCCGTAGCTGCGGGATGGTCGCGCATGTTTTGCCCCACGCCAGGGAGCGCGTGCAGCACGGGCACGCCCACGCTCTGTAAAGGCGCCGCAGGGCCAACCCCGGAGAGTAAGAGCAGGTGCGGCGAACCAATCGCGCCACTGCTCAGAATAATTTTGGCGCCCTCGACGCTAAAACGCTCGCCGCCGCTCTCCACTTCGACGCCCACCGCTCGACGGCCCTCAAACAGGATGCGCCGGGCCTGGATACCGCCTTTGATGGTGAGATTCAAGCGATGCCGGGCCGGATTGAGGTAGGCTATGGCCATGCTGATGCGCACCCCGTCAATGGTGTTGCGAGCCCGGGGCGAGACGCCGGTGGATTCTGGATGATTCTGATCGGGATCAGCGCGGAAATCGGCATTGACGCAGGCTTGGTGAAACGCTGCGGCATGGGGCAGCCACTCCTCAGGTTTGTAGCGCCGTACCGGCACCGGGCCGTCGGTGCCGTGGAACTCATCGTGGAAATCCTGGTCATTTTCCATCTTGCGGAAGTACGGGAGTACTTGCTTATACGACCATGCATCGTTGCCCCAGGCGGCCCAGTTATCGTAATCTTCTGGGATGCCACGATAGAGCACCTGGCCATTCACCGCGCTGGATCCACCCGTGGCTTTGCCGCGTGGCACCTGGAGCTCGGGTTGCTGTGGGGTGACTTGACCGACGAAGCCCCAGTTATGCGGTCCATAAGCCGACAACCAGACATTGTTGCCCAGTTTGAGATCGTCTGGCAGATGGGCAAAGTTTGCGTAATCTGGTCCGGCTTCCAAGAGTAACACGGAGGTGTTGGGATCTTCGGACAAGCGCGCTGCCATGACGCATCCCGCCGAACCACCGCCCACGACAATCACGTCATATCGCATACGATTCCTTTCATGTAACTTCGTGCCGACATTATATGGGGAACCTAGTATACGCCTGGTACGGAGGGGTCACAAGGTGCGGTGCGGGGCCATCAGACTTGCAAGTGCCGCCGCGGGCGAGTACGCTGCGCCTTGCATCACGCGGTCAACACCCGAAACCGTTAGCCCATTGCCCACACTCTGGAGGTACAATGAAATACGGACTTTTTATGATGCCTTCCCATCCACCGGAGCGCAACATCTACGACGCCCATCAATGGGATGTGGACTATCTGACCCTGTGTGACACGCTTGGGTATGACGAGGCGTGGATTGGCGAGCATTTTACGTCGCCTTGGGAGCCCATCCCCGCCCCGGATCTGATGATTGCCCAAGCCCTGATGCGCACCAAGCGCATCAAACTTGGCACGGGCGTGCATCTCCTGCCCTACCACCACCCGGCGGAACTGGCGCACCGCATCGCCTATCTCGATCATCTGGCACAGGGACGCTTCTTGCTGGGCATTGGCGCCAGTGGCCTCCCCAGCGATTGGGCGCTGTTTAACGTCGATGGGTTTAACGGCGAGCACCGTGACATGACACGGGAGTCGCTCGACATTATGCTCAAGATCTGGCAAGGTGAGGGTCCGCTGGAATACCGTGGCAAGTTCTGGAATGTCAATCTGACCGACACTATGTATGGCCTCCTGCACCGCTTCCTTACGCCCTTGCAGAAGCCGCATCCCCCGATTGGCGTGGCCGCGGCGAGCTACAACTCGCCGACACTACGTATTGCCGGAGAACGAGGCTACCTGCCCCTGAGCCTGGCCTTTAACATCGACTACATTAACAGCCAATGGGCCGCAGTCCTGGAAGGGGCACAGAAGACCGGGCGCACCGCCTCACGCCGCGACTGGCGCCTGGTGCGCGATGTGTACATTGCCGAGACCGACGAGGCCGCGCGTGAACAGGCGCTCAACGGCATGCTGGCGCGGGCCTGGCGCGAGTACCTGATCCCCCTGTTCAAGGAACTGACGTTCTTGGCGAGCATGAAGATGGATCCTGACATGCCGGACGAGGCCTTGACACCAGAATATATGGTTGATCATGTCTGGCTCGTCGGTTCGCCGGAGACGGTCACCAACAAGCTCCGGAAAATGTACCACGACGTGGGCGGCTTTGGCTGTCTGCTGGTGCTGGTCTACGATCACTGGCAAAACCAGCAGGGCTGGGAGACCTCCACGCGCTTGCTGGCCGAGGAGGTCATGCCCCGAGTGGCCGACTTAACCGGGGAGTAGGGCCCTGAGTGCTCCTCCCCATCGCGTCATCGGGGTGACCAGACGGTCGCCCCGACTGCCACGCGCAACGTTTAGGAAAGTGAGTGTTCCATGAGTACCAAAATCATCTATTCCATGGTTGGTATTGGCAAGACCTACCCGCCGAATCGCCAGGTCTTACGCGACATCAGCCTGTCCTACTTTTACGGCGCGAAAATCGGCGTGCTCGGCCTCAACGGCTCCGGCAAGAGCACACTGTTGCGCATCATGGCTGGCGTCGAAACCAGTTTTAACGGCGAGACCCTTCTGGCTCCTGGCCACACTGTGGGCTATCTTGAACAAGAACCAGTCCTCGACGACGCCAAGACCGTGCGCGCCGTGGTCGAAGAAGGGGTGCACGAGGTCGTTGCGGCGCTGCGCGAGTATGAAGACATTAATACTAAATTTGGCGGTGACTTGACGCCAGACGAAATGGATGCCCTGCTGGCGCGCCAGGCCACCGTGCAAGACCAGCTTGATACGTGGAACGCCTGGGATCTGGATAGCCGTCTCGAACTGGCCATGGATGCACTGCGTTGCCCGCCCGGCGAGACCGCGGTGGCCGTCCTCTCCGGCGGCGAGCGGCGCC
>SXGT01157270.1_pt1 | contig 10840 bp, 11 predicted proteins | sample 3176221 | NCBI WGS metagenome assembly SXGT01 (sample SAMN11356862, study PRJNA531348) | freshwater metagenome | isolation source: freshwater sample F1-120 | place: China: Fuxian Lake, Yuxi | collected 2017-12-25
AGAGGTTGTCGAATTTGCTCTTGGTAACAGAGTCGTTGACGTTTATCGCCGGGACCTTGAGCGTGCCGTTTTGCACCCGTTGATAGAGGCGATGGACCCCCGTGGTCGTCTCTTCGGAGAGTCCCTTGATCTCGCCGAGCAGCTCCGGAAATTTGTCGTGAACCATGTTGGTCAGGTCGCCGCCATCGTCCAAAATCATGTTGAGCGGCTGGCCATCGGGAAAGAACAGCGTCTGCTCGATGCACCAATCGAACTCCTCGTTGTTCATCCCCTTCCAGGCATAGACCGGCACCCCCGCTTTGGCCATGGCGGCGGCGGCGTCGTCCTGGGTGCTAAAGATATTGCAACTGCTCCAGGTGACCGCGGCCCCGAGCTCCTGCAAAGTCTCAATCAGCACGGCCGTCTCCGTGGTCATGTGCAGGCAGCCGGCAATCCGGGCCCCCTTGAGCGGCTTCTTGGTCCCATATTTCTTCCGGAGCGACATCAGCCCCGGCATCTCATTCTCCGCCAGCATGATACGGCGGCGGCCCAAATCGGCGAGCGAAATATCGGCAACTTTGAACGGCATACGCTTTTCAGTCAGTATGGACACAAGCAAACTCCTCGGGTGAACAGTGATTCTCTGGTTGATTTTGAGGAACGGAAGAGCCTTCCATCATAGAACCGCACCCCCCAAGTGGGCAATAACTCCAAACGGCCCCGGTAGCCACTGGTTACCATGAATCAGACTTTGATAAGGGCCTTTCCGATCCCTATATCTCCCCCGACTGGGGAATTCTGATTCACTGATTCGTGCTCTAGTGCGCGAAAAACTTACGTCGACGAGCGCTGGCGCAACTCCATGCGCCGGCACCCTCTGCGGCAAGGCCATTCGCCGTAAGTCTGATTCATTACTGCGAAAACAGGCCATTTTTGATTCACGGTCTCCTGATTCACTCCTGGCAAGTTTTATAAGGTGTTTATAAGCGGGCAATCGCAGCGCTCGCTCCGGGTTCCAGGAGTGACCGGTGTTTTCCGGAGTAAAACCCGACCGCTCCGAGAGTCCCTTCAATACGTATCATTTGTATATATGCGGTTGGCACTTGTCAAGCCGCTGGGCATGATTTTCTTGGGGGCTGTGCCGGCGGAGGGGGCTGAGTTCTATTCAGCGAAAAGACTTGGCGCGTAAGAATTCCGTTTTCAAACACCGTCGTATATCTTGGGCGCAAAGCGTGGCGCCGTTTCGCCTTCCGACGCATGATTGTTGACATGGGCCAGCAGCACAACTAGTTTATCCAGCGGTGGCGCGAGATAATAACAAGTTAGGCGTGAATTGTGGAAGGTGTTTTGGCGCGGGCTGACGTCTTGGGGAAGCCCGGCGCGCAGCCCAACCTCGTCGGGGTTTCCAACTCTGAGTATCGCCGAGTCTCGTAGCTCGGCTGCGATGTTCGCGGCAGAGGTGTCCTATGGTCGCCGGTTCGATATTAGGCGGAAACCTCGATCAGTTCGTCACAACGATGAGTTGGGTGGTTGGCTACTCGATTGACAACCTTGACTGGGAACGCATCAACACCGACTGGCTCGATGGAAGTGGCGGCGAATATGAGTTCACCGGTTTCCACAAGATGAAGTTCGGTTTTTCTGTCGATCACGACAAGGAGATGGTACGCGTCACCGTGGACGTCCCCGCGGAACTCGAACCACAGGTTGAGTTGGCCATTGCAATCTTTCAAAACTTTCAACTGCGGGATCGGCGGCGCTCCATGGCGAAGTCGAAAGGCCCTGGGAAAGAGGCTGATTAGAGCGCGCGTCGAAGATTAGGGCCAACGTTGCTGGCTACCGTTAACGCGTAACAAGTCGCTCAACCAGACCGGGCCGCCATAACGCTGGTTGCGCGGTACACTGTTCTTTGAGGCGGCCCGGCTGCTTAGCTTTGTCGTTCGGCCGACACACATCCGAGTTACAGGAGACCACAATGCCCGCCCGCAAGTCTGACAAGACTTCCAAGCCCGCAGTCCGCAAACCGGCCAAGCGCGCGGCGGCACAAGGCAAGGCTGCCACGACGCTGCGGGAATCCATGGTGACCGGCAAGGCAAGCGCCGCGAAGGCTGCGGTCGGCGACAAGCCGGTCTTCTCCTACATCGCCAGCCTGTCGCAGCCGCAGCGCGGCATCGCGGAATGTGTCGATGCCCTGGCGGTCAAGACGCTACCCAGCCTGCAGCGATCCGTGAAGTGGGGCATGTCGTACTATGGCGTCGGCGACGGTTGGTGCTTCTGTTGCGGCGCCTTCGCTGGACACGTCAAGCTCATGTTTGTGAACGGCGCGGCACTCGAGCCGGCACCCCCCGTGACGCCGGTGGCGATGGGAAAGTCTACGCGAGGCGTGGAACTCGAATCCGTGGATGATCTCGACGAACGCCAGATCGCGGAGTGGATGAAACAAGTCGCGGCCGTGCCCGGCGTCGGGGGGAAGAAGCGATAGGCTCGAAGTCGGCGCGAAGGCGAAGGTCACGTCGGAGCGCGTGTCCGGAGCGCGGCCAGAGGCAGGCCGAACCAGGCGCTGCTGAGTTGGGTCGTTCGGAGGCAGGAGGTGATCAATGCTCATTCGCGAGTGGACGATCTCACTGCCCAAGCCCCATGGCGTCCGCGTCGAGCATTGGCGGCTGATCTCCGGCAAGGCGAGGATCTTGGTGGACGGCCAAGAGTTTTACCATCGGTGCTCCAAGCTTTGGGACACGGGGTTCGAGCATCGGTTCGAATTGGACGGCCTCCGGTGCATTGTCCGTGCGCTGTACCGAACGTGGAACTACGAGAATGAGTTGTGGGTGGATGGCAGGCTGAAATAGTGCCGCGACTCTTGTGTCGAAACATCGTTTGTACCGGGGATAGCCCGGTTGTGACGAAGGCAGCCTGAAAGCCTACCCCACATTATTTTTTCATCAGCTCCAGCGTGGCGGAAATCATGCTGTGGGCGGCGGTGATCAGGGTTGGCTCGGCGTCGGGGTAGAAGAGGGGGGAATGGAGGGAGGGGATCGCTTCCAGCTTCTTGAGCCGTTCCAGACGGGCCGGTTCGACAGTGCCGATGCGGAACATGAGGATGGGGACGCCGGCCCGGCCATACTGGCTGAAGTCCTCGCCCCCCATCGAGGGCTCGCCGGGAATGACCTTTTCCTTGCCGAACTCCATATTAAATACATCGGACATGCGGGCCGCCAGCTTTTCGTCGTTGAACATGGCGGGTGTTCCTTCCGAAATGGCAATCAGTGGCTTCTGGGCTCCGGCGGCGGCGGAGATGGCCTCGGCTTTGGTTTGAATGGATTTTAGCAGATGGGCCCGTACATCGTCCGAGTAACTGCGGACGGTGATCTGCAGGACACACGTATCGCCGATGATGTTGTGCTTGGTGCCGCCGTGGATGGAACCGACGGTGACGACCGCCGGGTCGGTCGGCTTCGTCTCGCGACTGACGATGGTTTGCAGCGAGAGGATGAGCTGGGCGGCAGTGACAATGGGGTCCACGGTGGTGTGCGGCATGGCTCCGTGCCCGCCGCGGCCCCGAATGGTGATGTCCACGCTGTCCACATTGGCCAGCATGAACCCGCCGCGGCAGCCGACCATATCGCTGGCGAGGCTCGAGTCGCAGTGCAGGGCCAGGGCGAAGTCGGGTTTGCCAAACCGCTCGAAGAGCTTGTCGTCGAGCATCTTCTTGGCACCGCTGCCCCGCTCTTCCGCCGGCTGGCCGAGGAAGATGAGGGTGCCGGCCCACTGGTCCTTGTGCGAGGAGAAGTAGCGGGCCATCGCCACCAGATTGGTGATATGAATATCGTGGCCGCAGGCGTGCATGACGCCGACTTCGACGCCGGTAGGATCCTTGACCTTGACTTTCGACGCATAGGCCAGGCCGGTGAGCTCGGTGACGGGAAGTGCATCGAGGTCAGTCCGGAGCATCACCATTGGCCCCTTGCCGTTCTTTAGTACGCCGACCACGCCGGTGCCGCCGACCCCTTCAGTCACTTCGACGCCGACGGCCTTCAGCTCCTTGGCGACGCGAGCCGCTGTTTCAATCTCCTGGAAGGAGAGCTCGGGGTGGGTGTGGAAGTGCTGGTAGAGTTGGAACAGTTCGTCGACATTCGCGGTCGCCCATTCGCGGGGAGTTTCGCCGCGGGCGGGAATCGCGAGGAAGGGAATGGCCGCGAAAAGCACAAAAAAGAGGGCAGAAAATATGGATCGAAAGGGAAGGCATAAACGGGTCGTCATGGGTTGCTCCGAATCGGGTCTGAATTCGTTGTTAGAAAACAGTTCGAGTGGCTTGCCAAAAAATTGGCGGCGGGAATATATTGAGGGAAGGTTTCATCCTTCGCTCTCTTCATTCGCAGGTTCCTGCCATTTCATTCGCGGGAACCTGCAATTTCTCAAATCAACTCTCCCTCGCTGGCGCTTCGGGTTAGTGCCGCCGTGCTCACGCCCACGCAAAGCCGTGGGCGTGCCACCCTACAGCAGCGACAGCGGATTCACGCGCGTCTTGAGCGGCCACTGCACGGGTCCACCGGTGCGTTGTGATTCGAAGACGGCGCAAATCATCTCGATAGTTGTCTTCCCTTCTTCCAGGCTGCATTCCGGCTCGCGATCCTTTTCAATCGCGGCCATCAGGTCCAGCACGGCCAGGTGGTTGCCCGCATCGGGGCTGCTGTCCTTGAGCGGCTCGGGTTTGCCGACGCCGGCGCTAGAAATGGGGATCCAGGCCTTGCCGCTACGGCCTGCGGACCAGGCGGGGTCAGGAAGGAACTGCACGCTGGGAAGTGTGCCGGTGAGGATTTCCACCACTCCCTTGCTGCCGTAGATGGTCAGGCCGAAGCGACCGCCGTTGGCGTTCCGCTTGGATCCAAAATAAGCGGTGGCACCCCCGTCCATGCCATACATTGCGCTGACCGTATCGCCGGCGAGTGGGCCGAGCCCTTCGGGACCGTCCTTAATCTGTGACTTGGTGATGGGCTGGCCGTCTTGCTTGACCTGCGCGAAGCACCACTTGGGGTCGCCGCCGAAAAAGTTGATCAGGTTCATCACGTGACTGCCGAGCACCCACAAGTCCTCGCTGCCGCCGCGGGTGTCTTCCTTGCCCCGGCCGCGGAGTTCCAGGATTTCTCCCAGGTTCCCCGCCTCGATGAATTCCTTCAGAACCTGCAACTTGGGGCTGTAGCGGGTTTGATGGGCGAGGGCCAGTTTCACGTCATGCTTCTGGCAGGCGGCAACCATTTCATCCGCCTCCGCCGGGCTGCGGCAGAGAGGTTTCTCCATAAACATGTGTGCCCCGCGCTCGGCGCAGGCCAGCACCATGTCTTTATGCTGATCGACCCACCGCGGCCCGATGCCGACGATCGTCGGCTTCATTTCATCGAGCATCTGCCGATAGTCTGCGAAGGTTTTGGAAATTCCCAGGCGTTTGGCGGCCTCGGCCCGCCCTGTGTCGTCCGGGTCGGAAACCGCGAGCACTTCGCAGGTATCCTTGAGGCGGGTCCAGACGGTATCAATCCCGTGACCATAGTTTCCGCGGCCCGTATGGCCGATGACGACGACGCGATGTTTGGCGGGCATGGCTTGGCTCCTGGGAGAGAGTGAGATGGCCCATTGTAGCCCAGGGAAACAGCCGATTGCCACCAGCTAGCGGTTAGAACCCAGTGGCCTGAGTGCGGAATCGCCCTTGCCGAATTTTGCTGCGCTCGGTATTACCGTTCGCGCTACTCCGCCAATATGTTCCAACGCTGCTGGTTCCGGCAGTGCGTCCAATGCCACTTCGGCGATTCGAATTCCTGATTCTGATGGCACTGACCTGCGCCGTTGCCGGCTGCGCGTCGGTTCCTCAGCAAGCTGGGAAGCAGACAGCGTCTCAACCTTCCGTTCCGCCACCTTCCCTAACCTCCTTATTCCAACCACTCACGGGAAAACAGCCGAGCAATGTCGGGGATTGGATTCCGGAACTTAAGGTTTTGGCACAGGCGAATTTTGAGCAGGACCAGGTCACGATCAAGAATGTGCGGAACGCCGAGTTCCTGACCTATCGTGACTGCCTTGTCGATTATTACGACAAGACCTATGACCTGAAACAAATCCAGTCGGTGGACTTTATCGTCGTCCCCTTCAGCGACAACAAAGCCATTGCCCATACGATGCTGAGCTTTGGATTTGCCAATGGGGACCACGTGGGCATCAGCGTGGAAGTGCGGCTGGAGCAGGGAGAAAAGTACGAAGCCGCCCGCGGGCTGGTGGGCGAATACGAGCTGGTGTATGTCGTTGCGGATGAGCGGGAGTTGATCCTGGCCCGGACGGAACACCGCAATTGTGACGTTTATCTCTACCGCACCTCGGCCACGCCCGAAATGGCCCGGCTACTGTTCACGGATATGCTGAGGCGGGCCAATCAGTTGGCGGAACATCCGGAGTTCTACGATACGCTCAGCAACAACTGCACGACCAATATCGTCGAGCACATCAACAAGATCGCCCCCGGCCGGGTCCCGTACGATTATCGGGTTTTACTGCCGGGATTTGCGGACGAATTGGGCTATGAGCTGGGCCTTTTAGACAACAGCGTCCCTTTCGCAGAGCTGAAAAGACGCTCGCGAATCAACGAAATCGCCCACCGTTTCAAGGACGAAAAGGGGACGGCGTTCTCCGCGAAGATACGCGGGAAGAAGAGCCCGGCGAGCAGAGAATGACGAAATTCGAAGGACGAATGGCGAATTTGTCGAAATCGATTTCCTCTCATTCGTCATTCGTCCTTCGAGCTTCGTCATTGTTCCTTCCGTCAAACTCGACACCGCACCGCAAGCTCTTCTTCATCTTCGCACTCTTCCTTCTCAAACAAGTCAGCAGTGCTAGCCGATAGTTACTCCTGCTGACACTCACCCCAGACTGCCCATTCTTCCCGCCCCGCAGTCTTTGTCATCCCCGAACCCTCTTCTATGGAGCTTGTAGGAAATGTCGGCTGATTCCCTGCAAATTCAAAACTTGAACGATCTTCGCAATTATGTCCATTACACCTTGTGTGAACAAAATGAGCTGGAACGCGGTGCTTTCGACATTACTGAACGGATTCTGGTCCGCGGCAAGAAGGCCTGCGGCATTTACTTCTGCCTGCATGGCCCTCGCAGCGTCAAGCTGACGGCTATTTGGGAGACCGAGCGGAACACCATTCTGTTCTATGCCTCGTCCGGCGAGCGGACCGGCAAGACTCAGCTCGAAGCCGCCCCTCGGCTGGAACAGGACAGCCTGGACGAAGCCGGGTTGACCGCGCTGGCCTAGTACCCGTCTCGCCGTCCCAGATGGTACTGAACAAAAAATTCGCCCAGCCGGTAAAACCGGCATTGACAATTCGACCATTTCTGTACAAAACACCATTCATAGACAGAACATCATAATTTTTCCGGAGAATCCACCATGCTCGTCCTGTCCCGCAAAGAATCCGAGCGAATCCGCCTCGGCAACAACATCGTCGTCACCGTCGTCCGGGTTTCCGGCGACCGGGTCCGGATCGGCATCGAAGCTCCCCCGGACGTCATCGTCCTTCGCGACGAGCTCCAGCCGCGGGAGAAGGTGACCTGCACCGTGCCGAAATCGCTGAAAGAAGCGGGGTAGTTGATGGGTGGCATGCCCACGGCTTGGCGTGGGCGTGGATCGGCCTTTAGAAATTCGGCGTCGGCGGCCGATAGTGGGCCATGTCAATCGACCGGAACCAGGCAATCGTTTTGGTCAGCCCCTCCTGAAGTGGCACTTTGGGTTCCCAGCCGAGCCTGGTCTTGGCGAGGGTGATATCGGGCCGCCGGCGCGTCGGATCGTCCGGCGGCAAAGGTTCCTCAACAATTTTCGATTTCGCGCCGGTGAGCTGAATGACCTGCTCGGCGAGCTGACGCACAGTGAACTCGACAGGGTTACCGAGATTGCAGGGGCCTTGAAAATCGTCCGGGGCGTTCATCATCCGGATGATCCCCTCGATGAGATCATCCCGGTAGCAGAACGAGCGGGTCTGCTGGCCGTCGCCAAAGAGCGTGATGTCGGTTCCTTGCAGGGCTTGGCGGATGAAGTTGGAAACGACGCGGCCGTCGAAAGGGTGCATCCGCGGGCCGTAAGTATTGAAGATGCGGACGATGCGGATATTGACCCGATTGGAGCGGTGGTAGTCCATGAACAGCGTCTCCGCCGCCCGTTTTCCCTCGTCATAGCAGGCCCGCGGCCCGAGAGGATTCACGCTCCCGCGGTAGCTTTCCGGTTGGGGATGAACTTCGGGGTCGCCATAGACTTCGCTGGTGCTGGCCTGCAGCACTTTGGCCTTGCAGCGCTTGGCCATTCCCAGCACGTTGATGGCCCCCAGCACGGATGTCTTCATCGTCTTAATGGGGTTGTACTGATAATGGCCGGGGGCGGCTGGGCAGGCCAGATTGTAGATCTCGTCCACTTCCAGCCAGATGGGAGTGGTGATGTCGTGGCGGATCAGCTCGAAGTTGGGCCTGGCGAGCAAATGGACGACATTCGATTTCTGGCTGGTGAAGAAGTTGTCCAGGCAGATGACATCGTGCCCCTGCTCCACCAGCCGTTCGCAAAGATGCGAGCCCAGAAACCCCGCGCCGCCGGTGACGAGAATACGTTTGAGCATGGGTAATCCGGAGCCCTAGAGTCTTTGGGATTGAGCGATTGCGATAATATACCTTATCCCCCTGAACTCTGACTCGCCTATGCTTACCGACACAACCGCTACCTACCGCGCCCGCTGGCTATTTCCCGTGGATCGACCGCCGATCAAGAATGGGGTCGTCGGAGTGACGAACGGGCGGATTACCTCGGTGCGAACTTTTAAGTTGGGCGATGCGGTCACTGATCTGGGAGACGTCGCCCTATTACCGGGCTTCATCAATGCGCACGCGCATCTGGAGTTCAGCTTGCTTAAGGAGCCGCTGGGCCAAGCGGGGATGCCCTTTGCCGACTGGATTGGGGAAGTCGTCGCCTACCGCCGAGGACTGGCAACGAGTGGAACGGATCTTGCCGATGACGTTCGGCGGGCGACCGAGGCCGGGCTGCGTGAGTCATCAGATACTGAAACAGCCGCGATTGGGGAGATTGCGACAGCGCACTGGCCGGCAGACTGTTTTGAGACCTGTAATGAAATTCGCGGAACGGTCTTTCTGGAACTGCTGGGTCTGGCCCCCGAGCGGATAGAGCCGTTATTCCATTCCGCTGTTCAGCATGTGGCCGCCGACCGCCAGTCCAGTTTTCGCCGCGGCCTTTCCCCTCACGCTCCGTACACCGTTCATCCGGACTTGCTGCGGAGAGTCTGCCAACTTTCGGACGAAAAGCAGATCCCCCTCGCCATGCACCTGGCGGAATCGACAGCAGAACTCGAATTGCTCCGTTCCCAGTGCGGTCCGCTCGTGGAACGGCTGAAGGAACTAGGGGCGTGGCACTCCGGTTCAGTGCCGCGGGGACTCCGGCCGCTGGACTATTTGGACATGCTCTCCGCGGCCCACCAGGTGCTGGTCATTCACGGGAATTTCCTGGTGAGGGAAGAAATGGACTTCATCGCCGCGCGGCGGGACCGAATGACCGTCGTCTATTGTCCGCGGACTCAAGCCTACTTTCCGCACGGCGAGTATCCGCTGGCCGAAATGTTCGCCTGCGGCGTGCGGGTCGCCGTCGGAACCGATTCACGGGCCAGCAACCCGGACCTCTCGATTCTCTCAGAGCTGCGACATATCGCCCGGCATCATCCGGCGATTGAGCCCGAAGAAATTCTTAAACTGGGAACGCTTTGTAGTGCTGAGGCGCTCGGCCTCGCGGAGCAGTTGGGGACTTTGAGTCCAGGGAAACTGGCGGCATTTGCCCTGGCCCCACTGTCAGAGGCGGAGAGCGATCCTTACGAGTCGCTGTTTCAAGGCGAAGGTATGACATAAGGAAACCGCTCTTGTCCGCCACGCATCTTCCACTCCCGTTTCAGTTCAGCTTATTCTGGTTGCTGCGAACCATATCCGTTTACGGGTTTGCCTGTGGAATTGCGGTCTTCGTAAGGCTGCCGCCGATGCAGGTTTTGCTTGGGCTCTGCATTCTCACGGGTTTTGTGATGGGGGAAGTAGGGCTCCTGCGACCGGCAAAACCCATCGCTCCGTGGGTCGCGAATACGAATCGCCTGGTGGCCTATTATGCGACCGCCTTTGCCGTGGCCACATTGGCGTGTGGCGCGGTGTTTTTGGGAACTTTCGTGTCCGATTCTCCAGGAAGCAACCAAACCGGACTGGCGGCTGCCCTTCGGCCTATTGTGACAGCGATTTTTCTCGTGCTCTTGTACCTTGGCGCGTTTTCGCTGTTCAGCTCCACAGCTTTTGTTTCGGCACTCTTCGCGGCCCGCCACTTTCGCCTCGGATGGTGGCTCGCTGCCATCCATTTTCCAGGATTTCTCCTCGGCTGCTATCTATTCATGCAACTGATCCGATTTATCCTGTACGCTGACTGGGAAATCGAAGATGTGCAGCTGGAACCGACGAGCACGAAATTTCGCCAGCCACTGATACTAATGATTACTTCGGCCCCGCTCCCTGCACTTTTTCCGTCGCTTGATCCGCATAATCCGCGAAGTTGCTGCGGAACAACTCGGCCAGCTTTGCGGCGGCGGTGTCGTAAGCCCCTTGGTTACGCCAGGCATTCTTGGGCGAGAGAATCTCGCTGGGAACTCCGGGACAAATGGTAGGAATGGAGAGGCCAAACGTCGCTTCCGTTTGCATCGGGGCCTTGGCCAACTCGCCACTGTGGATGGCGTCGATGATCGCCCGCGTATGGGCCAGTTTGATGCGGCTGCCGGTGCCGTAGCTGCCGCCGGTCC
>SXGT01495033.1_pt1 | contig 10840 bp, 10 predicted proteins | sample 3176221 | NCBI WGS metagenome assembly SXGT01 (sample SAMN11356862, study PRJNA531348) | freshwater metagenome | isolation source: freshwater sample F1-120 | place: China: Fuxian Lake, Yuxi | collected 2017-12-25
GACTCTATGGGGTGCCGACGCACCATTTTGGTGCATAAGCATCCCCTTATATAGCATGTTCACGCACCATTTTGGTGCATTGCATTAACCTGGCATCGTGACGGCCTACATCAGCATATCAGTATATTCTAATGAAGACCTGGACGATGTACATTAGCATATCATTATATTCTGATGTAACTCGTACACCGTGGTAGCCTACATTAATATATTATAATATTCTAATATAGACCTGGACGACCTGCATCAGCATATCATTATATTCTAACATTAGAATATTCTAGCATAGCCATACCATAACATTACAATATGGGAATATCATTATGTTCTAATGTAGTTATGCAACTATATTAGAATATTCTAATGTTCACCCCATCGACACCATCGGCATTATGCCTTCGGTGATATGGCCATATGCCTTCGGTACTATGGCTCTATGACCTTCGGCTTAGGGTCATATGACTTCGGTGGTATGACTATAGGGCTTTTGGCGTATGTCAGAAGACGGGGGGGAGGGGTGGCGACGGTGCAATAATAATTAGGGTATCCTGATATATTTGCGAGAAGGTAACAGAATCCCATTCTAACAGCACACATGCTGTGTTTGTGATTTAAAAAAGAGTAACAATACCTACTTGTCTTAATTAACAACAAAAAAAGACCACCTATAACAGCGTAGTCCTTCAGTCCCTATATAACTATAACGTTCACTAACAGAATCCCATTCTAACAGCACACATGCTGTGTTTTAATTTACAACAAAAAGGGGGATTATATAACTATAACGTACACTTCAGCCTCTATAGAGCTATAACAAAATACTATTAGTATAAAGTATCTAATGATTAATGATTAATGATTAATTATTCTAATAGAACTCTATCATAATGCTATTAGCACTGTTAGCACTGTTAGCACTATTAGCATTAATAGAATAAAGTATATAATATATAATATATATTACAGAGCCCTCTTATCTCATTACGTCGCCCCCTCATAGCTGATATGCTATCATACTTTTTGTGTTTTGTCAAGAAGTTTATTTTTACATAAACTAGAGCAAAGTACTTGACTTTTCTAAGAAAGTGTGTTAGCATAACAGAATTATATCCTTTAACAGGACAATATAGTGGAAGAGCCTAGCATTGAAGCATCAGTACCTACTGTTAAGAAAAGACGTACACTGAAGGAGACAAACGCTGTTAGGCGTGAGTTAGGTTTACCTACTTATGGTGATGTTATTGTTAAGAAGGTAACTAAGGTTGTTAGACGAGGTAGACCACCTAAGGTGTCTATTGTCGCTAACACTGACAAAGCAAGACAACAACAACTACTAGCGGCTTTGTTACATTCAAAGGGCGAGAGGATCATTAAGCAGATCCTGGAACATGCTCTTGATACTGAATCACCGTACCATAAAGATTGTTTAAGGATGTGTGTTGATAGGGTTCTACCTATGTCTTACTTTGATAAGAACAAAGATGGTGTAGGCAACAAGGGTGTTACTATACAGATACTAGGTGTTAATGAGCCTAAGATCATCGCTAGTAGTGATGATGATGTTGACGATGGCGATGTTATTGCTACTGATGAGGATGTAGATGAATAAGTTTGTACGTAAAGCGGGTGCTGGTAGGTTTATTCCCTGGGGTGTTGTAGATTCCCCACGGCTTGCCCCTAAAGGGCTATCCTACCCATCATTAAAGAATGACTACTTAGCAAGGGAAGAGGAAGCTAAGGGTATTCTGTTTAGTCAACTAGACAACCCTAATTATCCACCAGAGCGTAGGCAGCAACTAGCGGACTATATCAACTCATCTTATGTTGATCCTGATATGTTCGATAAGAATCCTGGTGCATTTGCTATGGCTTTTGATCCATACAACACAGTGGTAAGGGACGGGCGTGCTATTTACCCACACTCTACTGATGGAGGCCGTACACCCGACACAAACCCTTACGTTACGCCAACGAATCCCGACATTATGTACCTAAGTACAAAACATATCGGGAATAGAGCTATCCCTGATGTCGTAGCACACGAGTTTACCCACACACAGCAACTTAATAAAGGTATCACTGACTACGATATTGAGAAGGCATTTGGTGGTAGAAAAGGATGGGAGAGGTTTGTCAAGGGTCTAGAAGATCCAAAGTCTAATTTTAGACGCACATATCTTGAGCGTACTTTATCACATGCCCCTGTCATAGATAAAGCAGGAGAGGATGATAAGTATTCCACCTACATTGGTAGGGCATCACAAGGTATGCCTGAAGCATTGCGTGTAGATCCTAGGGAATACTTTGCTGACTTCGTAGCAATGAAACGACAATGGGAAGCGGAGGGTATCGACATAACTAGACATCCGGAATTTGTTAAGAATGTGTTTAAAGGTGACAAGGCGGCTGCTAAGGCTTTCTATAAGCTAATGGAAGCATACGATAAGTAATGCCGGATCTTAAAGTAAAACTACACGCTAAGCAGTTAGAGATCTTTAACGACCCTAGTCGATTCAAGGTTGTTGCTGCTGGACGACGATTTGGTAAGTCCCGTCTAGCTGCATGGTTATTACTAATTGAAGCATTGAAGTCTCAGGACAAAGATGTATTCTATGTTGCACCGACATTCCAACAAGCAAAGGACATTATGTGGTCTTTGTTAAAGGAGATCGGTCATGAGGTCATTCAGACTGCTCTTGAGAACACTGCTGTATTAACTCTAATCAATGGTCGTAAGATCTATCTCAAGGGATCAGATCGTCCTGATACACTGCGTGGTGTTGGTCTACGCTATATCGTTTTGGATGAATTTGCGGATATGAAGGTATCCACATGGGAGCAGATCCTACGCCCTGCGCTAGCCGATGTCCGTGGTAGTGCTATGTTCATTGGAACCCCAAAAGGACGCAACCACTTCTACGAACTGTATAAGTACGCTGATAGCGGTAAAGACGCTGAGTGGACTGCCTTCCATTATAACTCTTTCGATAACCCTCTGATTCACCCAGAGGAGATTGAAGCAGCTAGGTTAAGTATGTCATCCTTTGCTTTTAAGCAAGAGTTTATGGCATCTTTTGAAGCAGCGTCTAGCGAACTATTCAAGGAAGAGTGGATTGTTGTTGATGGTAAAGAACCACAAGAAGGTAGTTATTTCATTGCTGTTGACTTAGCTGGCTTTGAGGATGTAGCTAGTCAGCAGATGGCCAAGAAAAAGCTATTGGATGAAACAGCCATTGCTGTTGTCAAGGTCAACGAGCAGGCATGGTGGGTTGCAGACATCATTCATGGTAGATGGGATATTAAGGAAACAGCATCTAACATTATTAAAGCAGTCTCGAAATATGAACCAATAGCTGTTGGTATTGAGAAAGGTTCTCTAAAGAACGCTGTGATGCCTTACTTAACGGATTTAATGCGTAGGTACAATAAGTATTTCCGTATTGATGAAGTTACTCATGGTAATAAAAAGAAGACAGATCGTATTGTATGGGCCTTACAAGGCCGTTTAGAGCACGGTAGGCTTGTCTTAAACGAAGGGGCATGGAATAACGAGTTCATTGACCAATTATTAAACTTCCCTAATTCACAGATGCACGACGACATGCCCGACGCTTTAGCATACATTGACCAGGTTGCTGTTGTCAGCTATCAGGTGGATGACTATGAGGACGACTGGGAACCATTAGATATGATTGCAGCATACTAACAGAGGATGACAGACATGGAACAAACAACAAACAACGATCAAGATCTAGTAGCGTGGGTTACTGATAAATGTGAGACATGGCGTAACCATCGCAATACTAACTATCTTGACAACTGGCAGCGTTATGAGCGCCTATGGCGAGGTATCTGGGCAAGTGATGATAAGCAGCGTGAGTCAGAGCGTTCTCGGGTAATTACACCCGCACTACAGCAGGCTATTGAAGGCCATACGGCTGAGATCACTGAGGCTGTTTTTGGTAGTGGTGAGTTCTTCTTCGACATTCGTGATGATATGTTGGATAAGGAGACAGAGGATGTCGCATATGTCAAGCAATACATGCACGAGTGCTTTAGGAAGGATAAGGTAAATAAAGCTGTAGCGGATGTTATTCTGCTAGGCTCTATTTATGGTACTGGTATTGGTGAAATTAACATCTCAGAAAAGAAGGAGTTTACACCTGCTACACAGCAGATGCCAGAGAACAACACACTTGCTTTTGGTGTGGAGGAGACAACCAAGTTTAGTGTAACACTTCGTCCAATTAACCCGCAGAACTTCTTAATTGATCCTGCGGCAACTACAATCGAGGAAGCACTAGGCTGTGCTATTGAAGAATTTGTACCAGCACATAAGGTAGCTAAAGCGATTGAGGATGGTGTTTATAAGAAAGTATCCTTGTCTACGGACGACAACGATCCTAACCTAGAAGCCACACAGGAGTCAACTAATCCACGAGATGGTCGTGTAAAGATCATCCGTTATTATGGCCTAGTTCCTGAGTATTTGCTAAGTAGTGATGATAGTTCAGTTGTTGAGCTGTTTCCATGTGAGCAGGAAACAGAAGGTGATGTTCTTAAAGATTACTCAAAGCTAGTAGAGGCTATCGTTATCATTGGTAATGATGGTGCCTTACTAAAGGCTGAGAAGTCCCCATACATGATGCAGGATCGTCCTCTTATCGCCTACCAGGATGATAGTATTCCTAATAGGTTCTGGGGTCGTGGTATTGCTGAAAAAGGCTTCAACATGCAGATGGCTATTGATGCACAGATTCGAGCACACCTTGACTCATTGGCTTTAACCACTGTACCGATGATGGCAATGGACGCTACCCGTATGCCGCGTGGCTTTAAGTTTGAGGTTCGTCCAGGTAAGACAATGCTTACCAACGGCAACCCTAACGAAATCCTAGCACCCTTTAAGTTCGGTAACTTAGACCAAAACAATGCTACTACTGCTAAAGAATTTGAGCGTATGCTGCTCCAAGCTACAGGCACTATGGACAGTGCTGGCCTAGTTGGTCAATCTGTGCAGGGCGAAGCCGGTCTAAGCGGCATGTCAATGGCTATGTCAGGACTAATTAAAAAGAATAAGCGTACTCTTGTTAACTTCCAAGAGCAGTTCTTGATCCCGTTTATCGAAAAAGCCGCTTACCGTTTCATGCAGTTTATGCCAGAGGCTTTCCCTGTTAAAGACTTTAAGTTTGTCCCTGTATCCACCCTTGGTATGTTGGCTAGGGAGGTTGAACAGATCCAATTAATCAATTTGTTAAAGACTTTGGGGCCAAATAGTCCAGCTACTTCTGCTTTGTTAATGGGTATTGTTGATAATTCATCACTAAATAACCGTTCACAGATCATGCAGGTGCTCCAAGGCACAATGCAGCCTGATCCGCAGCAACAACAGATCCAAATGGAGCAAGCACAGCTAGGTATGCAACAAGTACAGCTCGAAATGCAGAAGGCACAGGCCGATATTGCTGAAATTCAGAGCCGTGTAATGCTAAATCAGGCTAAAGCACAGCATACCACTACAGAAACACAACTAATGCCTACAGAAACACAGGCAAAGGTCATGGCTGCTGCTACAAATAACCTAGATCAAGGTAATGTTGAGTTTGAACGTAGGGTTAAACTAGCAGAACTCTCTCTAAAGGAGAAAAACATCGACACTAATGTCGAAATTACTAAAATACAGAGAGAAGCTGCTGCAATTAATCAATAAATAGTTAAAAACTACTTGACAAATTCATAAAAGTATGCTAGTATAGGGAGAATAATGGAAAAAGATTTAGAAAAGTATTACAATAACCGCTTTGATCTTTTTACCAGTAATGGGTGGCGGGATTTAATTGAAGATGTCAAAATAATGCGTGATAACTACGCTGACATCAAAACAATTAATGATGAAAAGCACCTAAACCTCCGTAAAGGCCAACTAGATATACTGGATTGGATGCTCGATCTAGAAAATCTATCGAACTTGACTTATAAGGAACTCCAGGAATGAAGCGTATTTTAACATTCAAATGCCCACAATGTGATAATGTATTTGATGATTTAGTAGAGTTCACTCACACGCATATATGTCCTCAATGCGGTGGTGTTGCAGATAAGATTATAACTTGTCCGCAAATTAAATTAGAGGGCGTAACCGGTGCGTTTCCTGGAGCAGCAATGTCCTGGGAGAGAAAACGTGCTGAGAAGATGGCTCAGGAGCAAAAACAAAACTCTTAGAGTCCTTCCTACAATGTCTAACTGACACAGGAGATAATGAATGGCTACTTTTGTTGATATTAATGAAAACGACCTAGAGGCTGCTGATACATTAGAGCAGGAACCTGAAAACCAACAACAGGAACACACCAATAATCAGGTTGAAGATGTACCTGAAAAGTATCGTGGTAAGAGTGCTGCTGATCTTGTTAGGATGCACCAGGAAGCTGAGAAGCTAATTGGACGACAAGGCTCAGAAGTAGGAGAACTACGGCATATTGTTGATGATTTCATTAAAACACAGCAGAGCCAGAGGCAACAAGAGGCAACGGTAGAAGAGACTGATTACTTCACTGATCCTCAGAAAGCGGTAGGGTATCAAATTGATAACCATCCGGCTATTAAGCAAGCACAGGAAGCTGCTGTTGCACTAAAGCGACAGGAAACAGCATCTAAGCTAAAGAATACACACCCAGATTTTGAAGGCATTGTCTCTGATCCTGCTTTTGGTGAGTGGATTAAGGCTTCAAAGGTACGGGCTGAGTTGTATATGCGGGCCGATAGTCAATATGATTTCGATTCTGCTAACGAGCTGTTGGCTACATGGAAAGAGCGTAAGGAACTTAGTAATAAAATGACTGAGGTTTCTGCTGTTGACAGAAAGCAACAACTTAAAGCTGCTACTACTTCGGTAGGTGGTGGTTCTGATGAAGGTGTGGGCAAGAAAGTTTTTCGTCGTGCCGACATTATTAAACTGATGCAAACTGATCCAGATCGTTACGATGCTATGCAGAATGAAATCATGGCAGCTTATCGTGAAGGACGTGTTAAATAGACATTAAAGGAGATTCAAAATGGCAACTTTTTCCTCAGCCTCCGGTGTAACTAACACCACTGCTGCTGTATTCGTCCCCGAGATTTGGAGTGACGAAATCATTGCAGCCTATAAAAAGAGCCTTGTTATGGCTAATCTTGTTAAGAAGATGAGCTTCAAGGGCAAGAAGGGTGATACTGTTCGTATTCCAGTACCTACTCGTGGTACCGCTTCTGCTAAGGGTAGCCTTGCACAGGTTACGCTACAAGCTGCTACTGAGAACGAAACCGTTATCAGCATTGCTAGTCACTATGAGTATTCACGCCTCATTGAGGACATTACTGAAGTACAAGCACTTTCCAGCCTACGCCGTTTCTACACGGAAGATGCTGGCTACGCTCTGGCCAAGCAGGTTGATACCAGCCTGATTCAACTGGGTCGTGGTGCTAACGGTGGTAACGCTGCTAACCAGCAGTATACTGGCGGTATCATCGGTTCTACCGGTGCAGCCTACACCTCTGGTGCTTCTAACGCTGCTGACATTGCTGATGCCGGTATTCGTGCTGCTATTCAACTGCTAGATGACGACGATGTACCGATGTCTGATCGCGTGCTTGTTGTGCCTCCTGTAGCCCGTAAGAGCATGTTGGGTATTGCTCGTTTCACTGAGCAGGCCTTCAAGGGCAATGGCGATACCCTGATGACTGGTCAATTTGGCGACATCTACGGCACCAAGGTCTTTGTGTCTACCAACTGCGATACCGCTGCTGGTAATACCTCAACTGACCGTGTTGCTCTAATGTTCCATAAGGATTGGGCTGTTCTGGCAGAGCAAATGGGTGTCCGTTCCCAGACTCAGTATATGCAAGAGTTCCTAGCAACTCTGTATACCGCTGATATGCTGTACGGTGTTGGCGAACTACGCGATTATGGTTGCGTACCAATCGTTGTAGACGCTGCCTAAACCACAAACACTGTTTGAGGTAATGTAACAAAGGGGGTTCTAGTCTATCTGGAGCCTCCTTGATTATATTAGTTAAAACACAGAAGGTAAAGAATGAAAGCATATTTCCAGGTTAAGGGTTCTACTAATATCAATAAGATTGCTGTAGTAACGCATGATGTAGATGTAGCGTCTTTTCGTAGTGATAGTAACTGGTATGAATTAACTGAGAGTGAATACAAAGAATTAACTGCAAAAGACCTTCCTTCTATCGCTAAGCGTAAAGAGCTAGTTAGAAAGAAACAACTACAAGAAGAGGTAGAATAATGGCAATTTACAGAGGTGCTGGTGGTTCTGGTGATGCTACAACGGATGCTACTAATCAAGCATCCGTAGCAACTACGCAAGCAGGTATTGCTACTACACAAGCAGAAACAGCAACGACACAGGCAGGCATTGCCACTACACAAGCAAGTAATGCAGCAGCATCAGCATCAACAGCAACCACACAAGCAAGTAATGCAGCAGCATCAGCATCAACAGCAACCACACAAGCAGGTAATGCATCTACTGCTGCTACAAATGCAGCAACTTCTGCTACCGCTGCTAGTGGTAGTGCTGATACAGCAGTCACTGCTGTTAATGATGCCTTAACCATCTATGGAAGTATCTCTGCTGTAAATAATGCAGCTAGTGCAGCAGCAGCTTCAGCAGGAAGTGCCGCTACTAGCGAAACCAATGCAGCAACCTCTGCTAGTACGGCATCATTGCAAGCCTCTAATGCAGCGACATCTGCTACCACTTCTGCTACTCAGGCTAGCGCTGCCGCTTCTAGTGCAACCACAGCAGCTACTCAAGCAGCTACTGCAGCAACCCAAGCAACTAACGCTGCAGCTTCTGCCACTAATGCTGCTACATCGGCAACCAATGCAGGTAATAGTGCAACCGCTGCTAGTAATAGTGCTACCGCTGCTAGTGGTAGTGCCGCCACAGCAGTGGCTGCTATAAATGATGCTTTAGTTATCTATGAAAGTATTTCTGCTATAAACAATGCAGTTAGTGCCGCAGCAACTTCTGCCACTAATGCTGCTACATCGGCAACCAATGCAGGTAATAGTGCTACCGCTGCTAGTGGTAGTGCATCAACAGCGACTACTCAAGCAACCTCCTCTGCTGCCTCCGCTACAGAGGCCGCTTCTAGTGCAACGACAGCATCTACTCAGGCAGCTACTGCATCTCTATCAGCTAGTGCATCAGCAGTTAGTGCCTCGAATGCTAATAGCAGTGCTGTAGTATCTAGTTATTTTGCTGGGCTTATGGCTCAGTTTGAAGCTACTGCTTATAATGTTAGTACAGCATCTTCTTTTGGTTTACTCACAGGTGGTAGTAGTTTTTCAACAGAATTTCCAGAAGTTAAATTGTCCCTATCTCAAGGGGGTTCCATATATGATTATGGCTCTCTTGCTTAACTCAACCTCTTACTACTATTATTAGAAGGAGTATTAAAAAATGGCAACCCAAGTTCAATGGAGACGGGGTACTACAGCAGAACACTCTACCTTTACAGGAATAGTGGGTGAGGTTACTGTAGATACCACAAAAGACACACTGGTAGTCCACGATGCTGTTACAGCAGGTGGCGTGCCTTTGTTACGAGAGGACTTAGCAAACAACACAAACGTTGTTACAACTACAAACCCTATCTCCAGCGGTACCGCCAATGGCGTAGCCTACCTCAACGGCTCCAAAGCCCTGACCACGGGGAGTGCACTGACGTTTGACGGGGCTAATCTTGGAGTTGGCGCCGCCGCAACTGACTCAAACAGTTATGGTCGTGCTGTTGATTCCATCGGTGTAAATGGTGCGGCTTATTACGCACGAAACTCTGGAAATAACACGGTAGGTTTTTTTGGTGCTTATTTTGGCGCGTTTAACAGTGTCAACGTTGGTTCGTCAACAAATAGCGATATAGTCTTTTATCGCCAAAACTCCGAACAAATGCGCCTGACCTCCACAGGTCTAGGTATCGGCACCACCAACCCCACCAAGAAGCTAGAAGTAGCAGGTTCAGACGCTCTTATCCATGGTGTGACGGTAGGCCGTGGTTCAGGGGCGGTGGCTACGAATACGGTGGTGGGTAGTAGTGCGTTGGCAAGTAATACCACGGGCTACGACAACACTGCTAATGGCGTTGGTGCACTTTACTACAACACCATAGGTCTCCAGAACACCGCCAGTGGGTTGAATGCTCTCTACTACAACACCACCGGTAGTCAGAATACGGCTAGCGGTCTGCAAGCATTATGTTTCAACACCACTGGTGGCTACAACACTGCTAGCGGTATGAATGCACTCCTATCCAATACCACAGGTTACCAGAACACCGCTAGTGGTGCAAACGCACTCCGCTCAAACACCACTGGTTCTCAAAACACTGCTAGTGGTCAAACTGCACTCTACTCCAACACTACAGGTAACTACAACACCGCCAGTGGGCAGAGTGCGCTTCAGAATAACACCACTGGTATTGAAAATACTGCTAGTGGTCAAGCAGCGCTCTTCTACAACACCACTGGTAGCTACAACACCGCTGATGGTTTTAGGGCACTCTTCTACAACACTACTGGTTATCAGAACATAGCCATTGGTGGCCAAGCGCTCCATCACAACACCACTGGATATCACAATACCGCCACCGGTCAAGCTGCACTCTACTCCAACACCACTGGCAACTACAATACTGCCTTCGGATCTGAAGCAGGTTATCTAATCACCACCGGCTCCAACAACACCATCATTGGTCGCTATAACGGCAACCAAGGTGGCCTCGATATCCGTACTGCAAATAACTACATTGTTCTGTCGGATGGGGATGGGAATCC
>SXGT01597487.1_pt1 | contig 10840 bp, 10 predicted proteins | sample 3176221 | NCBI WGS metagenome assembly SXGT01 (sample SAMN11356862, study PRJNA531348) | freshwater metagenome | isolation source: freshwater sample F1-120 | place: China: Fuxian Lake, Yuxi | collected 2017-12-25
AGCGCGTCGCCGCGCTCGAGGGCGGCGTAGGCGCCATCGCCACCTCCTCCGGGCAGGCGGCGCTGCACCTCGCCGTGGCCACCATCCTCGACGCGGGCCACCACATCGTCGCCTCGGGCTCGCTCTACGGCGGCTCGCACAACCTGCTGGGCTACACGCTGGCGCGCTTCGGCATCGAGACCACCTTCATCAAGCCGGGCGACCTGGCGGCGTGGCGCGCATCGGTGAAGCCGAACACGCGCCGGTTCGTCGGCGAGACGCTCGGCCATCCGGGCCTCGACGTGCTCGACATCCCGGCGGTCTCGGCGATGGCGCACGAGGCCGGCGTGCCGCTGCTGGTGGATTCGACCTTCACCACGCCGTGGCTGATGAAGCCTTTCGAGCACGGCGCGGACCTGCTGTACCACTCGGCGACCAAGTTCCTCGGCGGCCACGGCACCGCCATCGGCGGCGTGCTGGTGGATTCCGGCCGCTTCGACTGGGAGAAAAGCGGCAAGTTTCCGCAACTCACCGCGCCGTACGCGGGCTTCCACAACATGGACTTCGAGGAGGAGTCCGGCACGCGGGCATTCCTCTTGCGCGCGCGGCGCGAGGGCCTGCGCGACTTCGGCGCCTGCATGGCGCCGATGACCGCGTTCCAGATCCTGCAGGGCATCGAGACCTTGCACCTGCGCATGCCGCGGCACGTGGAAAACGCGCGCCGGGTGGTGAAGTTCCTCGCGGGACACGCGATGGTCGAGTCGGTCGGCTATCCCGAGTTGCCGTCGCACGCCGACCACGCGCTGGCGCGGAAGCTGCTGCCGCGCGGCTGCGGCGCGATCTTCTCCTTCAACATGAAGGGCGGGCGGCCCGCCGGGCGCGCCTTCATCGAGACGCTTCGCGTGTTCTCGCACCTGGCGAACGTCGGCGACGCCAAGTCGCTGGTGATCCACCCGGCGAGCACCACGCACTACCGCATGTCCGACGAGGACCTGAAGAAGGCCGGCATCACTGCGGGGACGGTGCGGCTGTCGATCGGCCTGGAGGACGCCGGGGACCTCATCGAGGACCTCGACCGCGCCCTTAAATCCGCCCAAAGGGCGGGGACAGCCGCGCTGCAGGCGTCGAAGTAATGGATTTCACGATCGGCGGCCGCAAGGCGTTCGCCTACACCGCGGCGCATGCGCTGGATGCGTCGAAGCCGAGTGTCGTGTTCGTGCATGGCGCCGGCCTGGACCACAGTTGGTGGGGCTTGCAGAGCCGCTACTTCGGCTACCACGGGCACAACGTGCTGGCGGTGGACCTGCCGGGCCACGGCCGTTCTGCAGGCCCGCCGCTCGCGACGGTCGAAGCCATGGCGGATTGGGTGATCCGACTGATGGACGCCGCGGGCATCGCCCGGGCGGCGGTCGTCGGCCACTCCATGGGCTCGCTCATCGCGCTGCAATGCGCCGCGAGCCATGCCGCGCGCGTCGAGCGCATCGCGCTGATCGGCGTCGCCTACCCGATGAAAGTCGGCGACGCCTTTCTGGAGGCGGCGCGCAGGAACGAGCAGGCGGCGTTCGACATGGAAACCATCTGGGGCCACGCCGCGCAGGTGCCGCTGGGCGGCAATCCGAACCCGGGCATGTGGATGTACGGCGACACCCTTGCGCGCCTCGCGCGCCTCGCGCCGGGCGTGCTCTACAACGACCTCTCGGCCTGCAACGCCTACGCCGTTGGCATGGACGCCGCGGCGAAGGTGAAGTGCCCGGCGCTCTTCGTTCTGGGGCGGCGCGACGTCATGACGCCGCCGAAGGCCGCGACCGAACTGGAGAAGGCGATCGCCGGTTCGCGCAGCGTGCTGGTCGGCCCTTCCGGCCATTCGCTGATGGCCGAGGCGCCGGACGATACGCTCGACGCGCTGGCTGCCTTCCTGGGATAGCGCGCGGCGCTATTCTGCGCCGCTGATCACTGAAAGGGAGCGTCGCCATGGAGATCAACCAGCCCGATCCGAAGGTGGGACTTTCCGGAGTCTTGCGCGCGGTCGCCGTCATGGCGGTGGTGGTCGTGGCCCTGATCGGCGTGCTCGCGGTGCTCGAGATCATCCCCCGCGAGGTGCTGCAGGAGTGGTTCACCAAGGCCGGCCTCGTGGTGGCGATCGTGGTCGGCGCAGTGGTAGCGCTGGCGCTGATCGCGCGCGGCGGCCGCTAGTGACGAGGGGTCCTCCCTCTCGTAACTAGCGACTCCAGGAGGTACGGTAGACCGACCAGGCGGTGATGCCGCCGAGCAGGAGCATGCCGAGCGCGATCGCGCCGAACAGCGCCGCGATCGAGCCGAACACCTTGACCGCCAGTATCCCGCCCGCGACCACCGCCACCAGGCGCGCGGTGCCGGCGAGCACCGGCAGCGCGACCTTGCCGGAGCCCTGCGAAGCGAAGTAGAGCGCGACGCCCAGGCCGAGGAAGAAGAAGAACGGCGCCGCGATGCGCAGGTAGAGGCTGCCGGTCTCCATCACCGCGGGGTCCTGGCTGAACAGCCCGATCCAGCCGGCTGGATGGATGGCCGTGGTGAGTCCGATCAACGCGCAGAACGACGCCGCGATGGCGGAGCCGATCCAGGCGATGCGCTTGGCGCGCGCGCCCTGTCCCGCGCCGACGTTGGTGCCGACCAGCACCACCATCGACTGCCCGATGGCGAAGACGATGGGGATCTGCATCAGCTCCAGCCGCAGGCCGACGCCGTAGCCGGCGAGCGCCGCGGTGCCGAAGGCGCCGACGAAACCGGTGACCATCACCGCGGTGAACACCGTCTGCAGCGCCGACACCGAGGACAGCAGTCCGACGCGCAGGATCTCGCGGAACACGCGCCACTCGAGCTTCCAGTCCGCGCGCGAGGGGCGCAGCGGCCCGACCCAGACGTAGACGCCCATGGCGAGGCTGGCAACGCCCGCTGCCGCTAGGTACGCCATCGCCGCGCCGGCGATGCCCAGTCGCGGGAACGGGCCCCAGCCCAGCGTCAGCGCGCCCGAGAGCGGGATCTGCAGCACGCCGGCGCCGATCCACGCCGCCGCCGGCACCAGCGTGTTGCCGCTGCCGCGCAGCACGCTCGCCAGCGTGTTGCCGAGCCACACCAGCACCGCGCCGGCGAACAGGATGTCGGAGTAGGCGAGCGCGTGGCGCAACGTATCGCCCCTGCCGCCGAGCAGCGCGTAGAGGCCACGGCCGAGCCCCAGCAGCAGCAGCGTGAAGAGCAGACCTGCGCACAGCGCGATGACCAGCGCATGCGCCACCAGCTCGCGCGCGGCGTGCGGCCTGCCTGCGCCCAATGCGCGCGCCACCGCGGAGGAGACGCCGCCGCCCATGGCGCCGGCCGAGGTCATCTGCAACAGCATCACCAGCGGGAAGACGAGGGCGAGCCCCGCCAGCGCCTCCGTCCCGAGCCGGCCGACGTAATGCGTGTCGGCTACGGAGACCGCGGTCTGCATGATGGCAAGCACCAGTCCCGGCGCCGCCAGCGCGGCCAGCGTCGGCAGGATCGGCCCTTGCAGCAGCCTCCCGGTGCGGGCGCCGGCCAAGGTGGTGCGGTTGCCGCTCACCGGCGGGCGATCGGGGATTCGATGCGAACGAAGAGCCCGGCGCCGGTAGCCGCGGCCAGCGCCCAGCCGAGCAGCACGCCGAGCGAATTGGCGACCATGTCGAACACCTCGAAGCTGCGGTAGCCGAGCGCTCCCTGGATGAATTCCAGCGCCACGCCCATGGCGGCGAAGCCCGCCGCATGCGCGATGCGCGCCGGCGCGGCGGCGTAGAGCTGGCAGAACCAGTACATGAGGGTGCCGTAGGCGACGAAGTGGCCGATTTTGTCACCTTGCTGGAAGCCGAGCTTCGGCGGCGACTCGGTGAGCGAAAGCCAGACGATCGCGGCGGCGATGGACCAGCCGCCGGCCAGCCAGAGGGCGCGCCAGCGCACGCTAGAACAGGCGCATCTGCCGGCCGGCGGCGGGCGGGCGGAAACGCGTGCAGTCGAGATCGCCCTGCGCGCGGCGCTCCTCGTTCAGGCCGTGCTTGCGGCAGGCGACGGCGAAGCGCTGGTTGACGATCTGCGCGTAGTTGCCGCCGCCGGTCATGCGCGTGGTGAAGTTCGGGTCGTTCTCGCGGCCGCCGCGCACGTCGCGCACCACGCTCATGACGTGCTCGGCGCGCAGCGGGTAGTGCGTCGCCAGCCATTCCTTGAACAGCGGCTTCACCTCGAAGGGCAGCCGCAGCATGATGTAGCCGGCCATGCTGGCGCCGGCCGCGGCCGCCGCGGCGAGCACTTCCTCGATCGATTTGTCGGTGAGCGCGGGGATCATCGGCGCGACCATCACGCCGCAGGGCACGCCCGCCTGCGCGAGCGCGCGCAGCGTGGCGATGCGCCGCTTCGGGCTCGCCGCACGCGGCTCCAGGCGCTTCGAAAGCTCGTGGTCCAGCGTATTCACCGAGACGAACACCTTGACCAGGTTCCTCGCCGCCATCGGCGCGAGCAGGTCGAGGTCGCGCTCGACCAGCGCCTACTTGGTGACGATGGTGAGCGGATGTTCGCAGGCGGCGAGAACTTCCAGCAGCTCGCGCATGATGCGGTAGCGCCGCTCGATCGGCAGGTAGGAGACGGTGTTGGTGCCGAAGGCGATGGGCAGCGGCCGGTCGGCGGGCTACGCCAGTTCCTCCTTCAGCAGTTCCGCCGCGTTGCGCTTGGCGAAGAGCTTGGTTTCGAAGTCCAGGCCGGGCGACAGCTCCAGATATGCATGGGTCTGGCGGGCATAGCAGTAGGAGCATCCATGTTCACATCCACGGTACGGATTGATCGAGCGGTCGAAGGGGATGTCGGGCGATTCGTTGCTGGCGATGATGGAGCGCGCGCGCTCGTCGGTCACCGTGGTCTCCAGTGTGGAACGCACCGGTGCGTTGGGCGGCAGCGGTTCCTCGTCGCGCGCCCAGCCGTCGTCCCAGGTTTCGCGCGCCTGCGTTTCGAAGCGGCCCTCGATCCGCGAACCCGCGCCGCGCGACCTGTGCAGTTGCCGCGCGCGCGAAGCATGCAAGCGCACCGATTTCATTTCACTCTTTTCCTCGTCGCGCATGGGGCCTGCACGTAGAATGCCGGATCGACCCCCATACTGTACAGATGACCAGTATCCACCGCAACGTCGCCGTGCTCGCCGCCTGCCAGGCGATGCTCTTTTCGGTCAGCGCCACGCTGATCGTGGTGAACAGCCTCGCCGGCCTTGCCCTGGCGCCGTTCAAGTCGCTGGCCACGCTGCCGGTGACCTTCTGGGTGGTCGGCGGCGCCATCGCGGTGGTGCCCGCCTCGCACCTGCAGGCGCGCATCGGCCGCGGCGCCGGCCTGTCGGCGGGCGCCGCGATCGGCCTGGTCGCCTGCCTGGTCTGCGCCGCGGCCATCTACGTCCAGAGCTTCTGGCTGCTGTGCGCGGGAACGCTGGTGTTCGGCACCTCCAATGCCTTCGGCCAGTTCTACCGCTTCGCGGCGGCGGACGCGGCGCCCGTGGATTTCAAGGCCAAGGCGATTTCCCTGGTGCTGGCGGGCGGGCTGGTGGGCGGCATCATCGGGCCGACGATCAGCCGCGTCACGGTGGACGTGGTTTCGCCCCGCTTCCTCGGCGCGTACCTGACGATCATCGTCTACCTGCTGGCGACCATCCTGCTGCTGCGCGGGCTGAAGCTGCCGGCGCTCACGGAGGCCGAGCGCGCGAAGAAGGGGCGCCGGCTCGCCGAAATCGCCGCGCAGCCGAAGTTCCTCGTCGCGGTGGCCTGCGGCGCCATCGGCTACGGCGTGATGAACTTCCTCATGACGGCGACGCCGATCGCCATGGGCGTCTGCGGGCATCCTTACGGCGACGCGGCGTTCGTCATTTCTTCGCACGTCATCGGCATGTTCGCGCCCTCGTTCTTCACCGGCAGCCTGATCAAGCGCTTCGGCGTGACCGCGGTGCTGTTCGCCGGCGCGCTGCTGAACATCGTCGCGGTCGGCTCGGCGCTCTCGGGCATCTCGGTGAGCCACTTCTGGTTCTCGCTGGTGGTGCTCGGCGTGGGCTGGAACTTCCTCTACATCGGCGGCACCGCGCTGCTCACCGAAACCTACCGGCCCGAAGAGCGCGCCAAGGTGCAGGGCGCGAACGACCTCGCGGTGTTCGCCATGATGACCATTTCTTCTTTCACCTCCGGCCTGACGGTCACCACCGCCGGCTGGGAGAAGGTGAATTTCTCGGCGCTGCCGCTGATCGCGCTGGTGCTCGCGGCCATCGCCTGGCTCGCGTTGCGCGAGCGCGCGGCGCGGCCCGCGGCATGACGCTCGCAGCGCCCGCGCGGCCCGGCCAGCCGCTCGAGGCGGTGGACACGCCCGCGCTGGTGCTGGATCTCGCGGCCTTCGAGGCCAACCTGGCGATGCTCGCCGAAGCGGTGGCGGGCAGGGGCGTGCGCGTGCGCGCGCACGCCAAGACGCACAAGTGCGTCGAGATCGCGCGGCGCCAGGTGGCTGCGGGCGCGGTCGGCAGGTGCTGCCAGAAGGTCTCCGAGGCCGAGGCGCTGGTGGCCGGCGGCATGGCCGACGTGCTGGTCACCAACGAGGTGGTCGGCGCGGCCAAGCTCGGTCGGCTCGCGGCGCTCGCCGGACGTGCGAAGGTCGGCATCTGCGTCGACGACGCGGGCAATGCGCGCGACATCGACGCTGCGGCGGGACGCGCGGGAACGAAACTCGATGCCTACATCGAGGTGGACGTCGGCGCGCGCCGCTGCGGCGTGTTGCCGGGCGCGCCGGCGCTCGAACTCGCACGCGCGGTTGCCGCCTGCGCCAACCTGCGCTTCGCCGGCTTGCAGGCCTACCATGGCTCGGCGCAGCACCTGCGCGGCATGGGCGAGCGGCGCGAGGCGATCGAGCGCGCGGCTTCGGCGGCCAACCAGACGCGCCGGCTGCTCGAGTCCGAAGGCATCGCCTGCCCCACGGTCACCGGCGCGGGCAGCGGCAGCTTCATGTTCGAGATCGCCTCGGGCGTGTTCGACGAAATCCAGCCGGGCTCCTACATCTTCATGGATGCCGACTACGCAAAGAACGAATGGGCGGCGCCCCTGCCGCGCTTCCGGCATGCCCTCTTCATCCTCGCCACGGTGATGAGCAGGCCTTCTCCCGGGCGCGCGGTGGTGGACGCGGGGCTAAAAGCCAGCAGCGTGGACTCGGGGATGCCGATGGTCTGGGAGCGGCCGGGGCTGCGCTACACCCGGCCCTCGGACGAGCATGGCGTGATCGAGATCGCCGCCGGCGCGGCCGCGCCCTTGCTCGGCGACAAGCTCTTGCTGGTGCCCGGCCACTGCGACCCCACCGTCAACCTGCATGACTGGTATGTTTGCGTACGCGACGGCGTCGTCGAGGCCGTCTGGCCGATAACCGGACGGGGCGCGGTCTTTTGAGTTCGCGTCCCGTGCGGTCCTTCGGGACGCCGGGTGCGCTTTTCTGAGGGGGAGACATGAAGAAGCAGCTGCTCAATCCGAACGCGTTGTTCAATCCCATGTTCTTCACGCATACGGTGGCGGTCAGCGGGCCGCTCAAGCAGGTGTACGTTTCCGGGCAGGTGAGCTACGACCGCGACGGCATCGTCGTCGGCAAGGGCGATTTCCGCGCCCAGTGCGAGCAGGTGTTCAAGAGCTTGACGCACAACCTGAAGGCGGCCGGCGCCGAATGGAGCGACGTCATCAAGCTGAACGCCTACATGGTGGACGTGAACGCCGACGACGTCTCCGTTTACCGCGAGGTGCGCTTCAAGTACCTCGATCGCGGTGCGTTGCCCGCCAGCACGCTGGTGGGAGTCACGCGCCTGGTGCACGAAGACCTGCGCCTCGAGGTCGAGGTGGTGGCCGCGGTCGCCGAAGCGACCGGCAAGGCGGCGCCAGGGAAGAAACCGGCGAAGAAAAGGGCTTGAACCGCGCGCTGCACGGATGGGTGGTGGTGCTGGGCGCCTTCACCCTGATGTGCGTCGGTTTCGGCCTGGTCTACACCTTCGCGGCCTTCTTCAAGGCTTTCGAGGCCGAGTTCGCCGCCTCGCGCGCGCACATCGCGCTGGTGTTCTCGCTCTGCGCGCTGCTGTACTTCACGCTCGGCGCGCCCGCGGGGATGCTCGCCGACCGCTACGGGCCGCGGCGCGTGGCCGTGGCGGGCGTGCTGTGCATGGCGGCGGGACTTGCGGCGGCGAGCCAGGCGCACTCGCTGGGCGCGATCTATCTTTTCTACAGCATTGGCCTGGGCCTGGGCGTGGGCCTCACCTACGTGCCCTCGGTGGGGGCGGTGCAGCCGTGGTTCGCCGCCAACCGCGCCTTCGCCACCGGCATCGCCGTCTCCGGCATCGGTGCCGGCAACATCCTGTTTCCCCCGCTCGCGGCGTGGTGGATCGAGGCTTTCGGCTGGCGCGCGGCCTACCAGGGACTTGCGTTGCTCGCTCTCGTGGTCGCGGGTGCCGCTGCGCTGGCGATCGACAACGATCCGGACAAGCGCGCCCTCGAGCAGAGCGGGGCGGCGCGCGAGGTCCTGCCCGGGCGCACGCTGCGCGAAGCGATGCGCACGTTCGAATTCCGCCTGCTCTACGTCACCCTGATCGCCGGCGCAGGCTGCACCTTCATCCCCATGGTGCACCTGGGGCCCTATGCGATCGATGCCGGCTACAGCGATGCGGCGGCCGTGTCGCTGGTCAGCCTGATCGGCCTGGGCAGCATGCTCGGGCGGTTCTTCGTCGGCGGCGTTGCCGACCGGCTGGGCCGCATGCCGACCCTTGCCGGCACCTACGCCGGCCTGGGCTGCATGTTCCTCGTCTGGTGGGTGACGCGCGAGTACTGGCTGCTGGCGGCGTTCGGCCTCGCCTTCGGCGTGTTCTACGGCGGTTTCGTCGCGCTGTTCCCGACCATCGTCATGGACCTCTTCGGTCCGCGGCAGGTCTCCGGCATCATCGGCACGCTCTACACGGCGGCCGGCATCGGTACGCTGGCGGGGCCGACGCTCGCCGGGGCGGCCTACGATGCCACCGGCAGCTACGGCGTGCCGATCCTCGTCGGCGCGGGTGCGGAGTTCCTTGCGGCAGTGGGCGTCGTTGCGCTGGTGCTGCGCATGGGGACGCGTTCGCCGGCGCGGAAGGCGACCTACTGAGGCGCCACGGAATCCGACTCTGACCCGGTCTTGATGCCGAGCGTGTAGCTGATCTGCAGGCCGCGCTCCTGTGAGGCGAGCGGCGTGATGGAAGCGGCGACCGTCGGGCCGCGCAGGTCGCGCGTCGGGCCGCTGGTGACGTTCTCCGGCGGCACGGCAAGCGCCGGCGTCCAGTCGCGGATGCCGGCGAAGGCGCCGCCGAGGGCGACGAATGCGGAAGCGGCGTACGCCCAGCGCCGGCGCCTGGTCGAGGCCTGCTCTGCGTGCTCGCGCTCGGCCTGCGCCTGGGCGCGCGCCACGGCGGCGTCCGCGATCGCGGCGGCGGTCGCCGCGTGCTCGCAGCCGATCTGCCCGGAGAGCCACTCGATGTGCTCGGATTCCGCGGCAGTGCGCGCTTGTGCGGCCAGGCGCAGTTCCTCCTCCATCGCAATGCGCTTCCCGGTCGCCTGCAGGGCGGACTCCTCGGCTTCGCGCCGCTGGGCGATCGCTTGCGTCAACTGCCGCAGGGCCTCGCGCTCGGCGCGTGCGTGCTTGCGCGTGGCGAGCGCGTCGGCAAGGATGGCGCGGGCCTTGAGGCCGGCGGTGTCGCCGGCTTCCTGCGCCAGTCGCAGCGCGGACTGCGCGGCGCGGCGCTTGCGCCGGTCCATGGCGATGCGCCCGGCATTGGCGGCCTGCGCATCTGCCAGCTCGCGCGCCAGGGCTTCTGCTTCGACGGTGCGTTCGCGTTCAGTCTCCGCGGCGAGGCGCGCCTGCTCGGCGGCGGTGCGGTCGGCGTTCATGCGCTCGGCCGCGGCGCGCGCCAGGTCGTTCTCCTCGTCATGCCGGCGGCCGGCGGCCATCAGCGCTTCGCGCTCCGCAGCGAGGCGCATGCCGGCTGCTTCGCGCGCTTCCAGTTCGATGCGCTGTCGCTCCTCGGCGGCGCGCTCCAGCGCGAGCTCGTCCTCGCGCCGCTCGATCGCGGCTTCCAGCGCGGCGGCCTCGGCGCGTTCCTGCGCGTGCGCGGATTCGCGTGCCGCACGCTCTTCATCGGCGCGGCGCCGGGTCGCTTCCAGGGTCGCGGCTTGCAGCCGCATGCGGGCCGCGGATTCGGCGGCGGCTTCCCGATCGGCGGCGGCGCGCGCTTCGGCGACCACGGCTTCCTTTGCTTCGGTTTCCCGGCGCGCGATTTCGGCAGCCAGCGCGCGCTGCTGTTCTGCGTGAAGCTGCGAAGCGTGCTCGCTGCGCTCGGCCTCGACGCGCGCGGTTTCCAGCGCCAGGCGGCAGGTGTCGCGTTCGGCGCGCAGGCGGGCCTCCACGGCCTCGCGGCGTTCCTTCTCGGCGTCCAGGCGGGCGCGCTCCAGCGTCTCGGCTTCGCGCTCCAGCGCGGCGGCGGTTTCTGCTTCCATGGCGACGCGCTCGGCGGCGTCGGCTGCCGCCTCGGCGGCGCGGCGTGCTTCTTCCTCGGCCGCGGCGCGGCGCTCCAGCGCGGCGTGCTCGCGGGTCTCGGCGGCGTAGCGTCGGCGCGTTTCCTCGATGGCGCGCGCGTCCGCGTCGGCGAGCGCGGTGGCGGCACGCATGGCTTCGGCTTCCGTATCGGCGCGCGCTGCGGACAGCATCTGTGCGCGCGCTTCCTCGTCGGCGCGTTGCTGGGCGGCGGACTGCGCGCGGCGCTCGGTCGCGGCACGTTCCCCGGCGTTGGCGGCGGCGCGGGCCTCTACTGTTG
>SXGT01697240.1_pt1 | contig 10840 bp, 9 predicted proteins | sample 3176221 | NCBI WGS metagenome assembly SXGT01 (sample SAMN11356862, study PRJNA531348) | freshwater metagenome | isolation source: freshwater sample F1-120 | place: China: Fuxian Lake, Yuxi | collected 2017-12-25
CTTTCCACCATTTAAGATGCAAGCGTGGTCGCCCCGTCCCGAGGCGGGGGTCCCCAGTGTTAGGAACGGATTCTGATATGTGGGGGACCGTCGCGGGATCCTTTTCCCCTCAGAGTAAGACGTTTACCTTGTTTTGGGCAAGCCCAAAGCCCATTGATAGGTGGTTCAGTGGGTTAAAAGGTAGGGCGGCTGTGGGGAAAAGGGTTGGCCATTATTTTAAACCTGACCCCCTTGGGGAAGGTAACCCCTTGGAGGCTGGGGGTCCCCAGTGTGTAGGGAGGGTCGCTCCTATAGGACGCTTGTGTTGTCTGGGCGATTGTCGGTTCCGAAACATGTGGGGGACCAGCTCCAAGATCAGTTGGGTTCAAAAATAGATTGATTTTTCTTTTCAAATTTTCCATTCCTTGGAGAGATTGTGCACAGAGCAGAATCCTTCCAGAACTTATTATCAGGGGGCACTCTAGGACCCACAGTGCACGGAGCATGCTTGGGGGAGTGTCCTTGGCCCTGCTCTGGTGAGGCGCTCGGTGCATGGAGCACGTTTGGTGAGCGCATGGAAAGGGGAGTCCGGATGGCCGGTGCGGTAGCAAGCGGCTGTTTGGTCATTCGATTGTCTACCTCTGGCTACCCAGGACTCCCTCCAAGGATTCGGTTTGAAGTTTTGGTTTTCTTGAGAAAAAGTTCCAATCTAAAAGCTTGCATTTTATATTCCAGCCATTTGTGATCATTGAAAACTTCCAAACGAACTACCACCACTTGAAAATGGACGGCAAGAAGGCCCCAAGGTAGGACTTTTTCAGGAAAGCCCCTTGCTTCTTGCCCTCAATTTTGCGTGCTATTTTGGTTCTGATTGGTGCGGCCGACCTTCTGTGGTTGGACTCACAACTCGGCTGCTGAGAAACCGGGTCGGCAAAATCAGTCTGCCGGCTCCGCGGCTCGGTCGCCGAGCCCCCTTACCAGCCAATTCAGTCCGGCGAAGCGCCGGACTCCTTTAGAGTCGCCTTTGTCGGGCCGGACTTCATTCCGGGCCGACATATCTCGTCTGCCGACTCTTTAGCTCGGACGCCGAGCGTCTTTGGGGACTTTGGTCGTCCGACCAACCTTTTTTGGGTCGAGACCAAAGTTGTAGAGGGCCCCAACCTCATTCCAAAAACATCCGGCACTTGGGGTCTGTGGAACCTCTAAGTCGGACTTTTTCCTTAGGGTCGCCTTTGTCTGGCCGGACTTCATTCCGGGCCGACATATCTCGTCTGCCGACTCTTTAGCTCGGACGCCGAGCGTCTTTGGGGACTTTGGTCGTCCGACCATCCTTTTTTGGGTCGAGACCAAAGTTGTAGAGGGCCCCAACCTCATTCCAAAAACATCCGGCACTTGGGGTCTGTGGAACCTCGAAGTCAGACTTTCTTTTAAAAAGGTCACCTCCGTCGGGCGAGTGCTCAGTTTTATAAATTTTACTTCCCGTTTTATAAATTGATGATTAGTTGTTTTATTCCTTTTATTGCAAATAACAGTCAGTTTTATACAAGAGCACCCGCTTGCTCTCTGGTGGCTAGCGTCAAACCAAGAGGTTCGTACACCTCAAGCGCGAGAGACTCGCGCCAAAATAGAAGGAAGTTAGAGCACGAGCAACTCGTGCCTAAGGAGAAAGGCTCGCCAAACCGGACGGTATGGCGAGCAGAAAGCCGTACGTCCTCAACAAGGAGGACGGCGGTTTGTTGGATCTCTGTAGGTCAAACGACCGCGGTCGAAAAACTATTCTTGCTGGAATGGTGAAAGACTTCCACAACTACTGCATCAAATACAAGAAAGGCTTCAACCCACCAGACCGCCAATTTGACGAAGAGGTCTCCAACATCAGGCGTCAAATGAACAATGTCCTAACATTCAAAGAATACCTCAGGGATACCGCATCACCACCGCGTCCAGAAATCAATGAAATGCTGATCGTTTATATGGAATGGCTCCATATAAACCCAGTACTTTATGAGGACGAAAATGACACGTCTTTCTACGACGCGGAAGCCAGTGTTGTGGGAAATGCGGGCGGTTCCCGCCCCATTACACCCATACTGGAGGAAAAGCCATTCTCAACAAAAGCCGAACCTTCGCAAGAAATTCCGGGCACCAATCCAGGAATGAAGAAGAGATTAAAAGACTTTGGGAGTTCAGTGTTCCCTCTGAACGATAAGCTTCAAGCACTGTTCGCTCGGAAGCAAATGATTGGGAGCGAACGCGCTCCAAGTGAACAAGGCGCAGCGTCGTTGCGACGCACACCATCCTCGGCATCTGCGGACCTCATTACGGACCCAGAAGCCCTAAGAAGGATTACAAATTCCCCTTCGTTTCGTGATATTGTTGCTCAATATCACGGGGGCAGAGAAAAAGGGAAACTTGCAAAACCAAACCCACTTCCAATCAGAGGTATCACGCACGAGGAGCTCAAAGCCATCATCAACAAACCAATTTCGCGAAAAAGCTCCCTCGATGGCACAAAAATGCGTGTAACACGCGTCGACGGCTCTCCGGAATCAAGAAAATCCAATGGAACCCGCAGAGATAGCTCCGCGGAATCTAGGAAATCAGATACTTCGGAAAACTTAGGAAAGGGAGGAACACAACGTTCAGATCCACCCATGCAAACACCCCCAGAAGCAAGATTTTCCTTGACAGATCTCCACCAAATAATATCAGACGTCTTGGATTCCAGACTAGATACAAGCCTCCCTGAGTTCATCACCACTATGATCGACTCAAGAATCGACTCAAGAATCGGAGCAACAGAACCCAGGGCTACAGTGAACCAGAGCTTCGACCTGAGAATCCTGTCGGAAACGGTCGCCCAAATAGTTGACGACAGGTTGAAAATCTCAGATGACAGGTTAAGAGCTTCCATCTCACCAGAAGCAGTGTCACAAATGGTGGATATCAAAGTCGAAGAAAAACTTAGAGCGACACCACTCCTCGACGGATACCGCGAGGGGGGATGCTCCTATCGATCAAAGGAGCATCTTAAAGAGTTGGTCAAGTTTTCCGGATCAATCGAGGAATACTCAACTTTCCGTCAGCAACTGAACCTTTGCTTGGAAAGGGAAAGATTCCGGGACGACAAAGACAAAGCCCTGTTCGTCTATAGATACCTCGCGGGACCCGCGAGGGACTCAGTCACACACTTCATTCGTCCGCTTGACGACGATTCCTTCAAACTGATGACTGCCAGGTTGGATTGGACATATGGAGGAGAAAAAGACTTGGACAGATTGTTAATCGGCAAGTTACAGAAGCTTCCGAGGATCGCAAGCTTCACACAAGATTCTCTGATCCACATGATCGTCACTATAGAGTCTGCGATCCCCGCGCTGTTAAGACGCGAGCCGGAGAGCGTCACGGACCAGGACGGCGAGAGGCTCAACCGACTCCTGAACCTATTGCCACGGATGGAGATTGACTTCTTTCTCCAATTCTGTACAATGAAGAATCGCTATCGGAACATGAAGGGGCTGCTTAGCTTCCTGAAGGATAAATTCGAAGGAAGAAGGGGTACTCTTCCCCATGGCAGAGAGACGCGTCTCGACAAACGCTTGACGGGTTTCCCGTCAGCACCTTCAAAAGCACAAAGGAAAAACACCCCAGGCCGTTATAGCTATTATCAGGAGTCCGTACGGTCGGAAGCCGACCACGCCTCTGAGGACGAACAGGAAGCCACTCGTCCACCAGAGCCAGTCTTCAAAATTGAAGACCCAAAAGGAGGCGCCAAAACTAAAGCTGGGACACTCTGCGAAAAGTGCAAAAAACCTCACCCTCTAGCGAAGTGCCCGGCATTTGTCGCCTTGACGCTGCCAGAACGAAGAAACTTCGTCAGATCATCTAAGGTCTGCATCAAATGCTTGACCTCAGGACACTTCATCAAGGACTGTTGGAGAAAAGGTGCATGTGGACAGGAAGGATGCCCAGACAAACACCACCCCCTGCTACACGACGAATACATTTTTCAAGCCAAGTTCATGGAAGAACTGGGAGATGGAGAAGATTGCGAGGCAGTAACTTCAAGGTTTGAGGAGGACGCCTCCTCAGACAAAGCATGACAACTAGACCAGCCAACGCATAGCTATGGGACGATTAGTGCAGGGATCCTCTCCATGGTAATCTACGTAAAGACAGGGAAAGTCTTCACCAAAACACTGTGCATCTTGGACACGGGATCCTCCCAAACGTCAGTGGATGAAGACTTTGCCCTTTCAGTGGGAATCCCACTGACAAATCCGAAAACCAGAACGTTGGCCTATCTGGACAGACAGGCCACCGTCTCTACATCATCCTGCACAATAGAACTGGCCTCTCAGGATAAGACCTGCACCTTCCTGATCCAGGCCGAGGCGGTCAAAGGCTTTTCCAACAATTGTAAGATGTGGCCCTGGTCGAACTTCCTCATGAACCACCCACACTTACACGGCATAGAAGTTCCACTGAGCCCAGTTCCACCGGTTGGAACAGTGATCATAGGCACAGACAACCCCGATCTGCACACAGCATTCGAGTATCGCCGTGCGGCCCGACCAGGAAGACCGGTCGCCATCCGCACGGCACGTGGTTGGGGATCTTTTGGACCGGATCCACCTGGCGAAGAAGCTTCGCCCGCTGACGCCCCCTCAGTTGCACTGACCCCGACCTACAAAACCACGGGGGCAGTGCTGGCAGAGATTGTTAACAGACAGTTCGAGCTCGAGAACATCGGAGCCTTAGAACAGGCACTTCCACCCTCAGGAGACATGCTGACCGGGCCGAAAGCCATCCAAGCCTGGACCCCAGAGGAGAGACTGTCTGAAGCAATGATGTCCGTCATCCCGGAATCCGGGGAGACGGGGCGTTTCTATCGGGGAAAAATACCATGGAAAAATGGTCATCATTCCCGCCTCGTGGGCAATTTTCCAGGCGTGAAAGCACGCCAGGATAAGTCGCACACCCCACAGGCCTTAGAGAAGAAGGGTGTACGCCCAGAGGAGGTGTCAGCAATTCTGGCCGGATACCTAGAGAAGGGGTATATTGAGGACGTCCCTGCCATCGAAGAACAGCAGGGATGGTACCTCCCTTTCTTTGAGGTTGTCAACCGCCAGAAGTCAACACCTATAAGACTAGTCTTTGATGCAAAGGCCAAACACCGCGGTGTTTCCCTGAACCAGGAGATTCTCGACACCCCCAACCGGCTTAGGGACCTCACCATTGTTCTCACAAGGATGAGGAGGTTCCGTTTCGTGTTGGCCGGAGACATCACGGAAATGTTCCTACAGATTCGCCTCCATGATGAAGACAAACAGTACCATCGCTTCACCCATGAAGGGAGACATTACCAGTGGACGCGAATCTTGTTTGGGAACAAGGCCTCTCCAAATCTCTCCCAAAAAGTCCTTCAGACACTCTGTGAGCAGGAGACCGATCTCCCCCAAGCCAGGGAGACGGTAGAAAAATCTTGCTACATGGATGACTGTATCGACAGCAGAGATTCGGAGAAGGAGCTGGTCAAGCTGGCCAACCAGCTGCCCACATTAATAAAAAGAGCAGGAATGACCATCTGCAAAATGTATAGCAACAGCCAGAAGGCTATGGCCGTCATCCCGCCGTCCTTGGTAGCCAAGGGCATGAGCTTTGAAGACAAGGACCCAGTTCTCCACGCACAAAAGGTCCTGGGCCTTGTCTACAACCCAGCCAAAGATGAGCTCGCATATGATGTGCGTTTTCATCAGACTTCCGCCTGGAAGGAGTCTCTAGGCCTCAAAACTTGGACGAAGCGGGGTATCCTTCAGACCATCGCCAGCCATTATGACCCACTGGGGCTAGCGGCCCCATTGACGATCGGTCCGAGAAGATTATTCCAGAAGATTTGGGGCAAGAATCTGGAGTGGGACGACCCCTTGGAGCCGTCCCTGCAAGAAAGCTGGGAAGCCGAGCTTGATTCACTTTTGAGGATGAGGGATCTCAGCTTCCCTCGATGGACCGGCAGCCTGAGGAGGTTTCCTCCTCAGTTGCACGTGTATTGTGACGCCTCCTCAGAAACTTACGCCTGCGCCCTGTACCTCAGAACTCAGGATGGGGAGACAGTTGTCACCAATTTACTCGCGGGAAAAGCCAGGGTTACATCCACTAAGGCACAGAGCGTCTCCAGGTCTGAATTGGATGCCTGCGTCCTAGGCGCGAGAATGGCGAGACACTACAACGCGGCCCTGGAACTCACCGCGAGTAAAATCTTCTTCTACACCGACAGTACGAACGCCCTATTCTGGCTGACGTCCCCTCCCAAGTCGCTCAAGGTGTTCGTTCAGCAGAGAGTAGCTGAAGTTTTGGCCCTAACAGAGGGATCCTCCTGGGGCCATGTACCCACTGGGGACAATCCGGCAGACGTTCCGACCAGGGTGGTGGACGAGGACTTTCGGTCCTGGTTGCCGCTGTGGAAGTACGGACCAACTAGTCTTCAGAACCCCAAGTACTGTTTCGTCCCGTTCCAAGGACATGCACACAAAGTTCCGGAGGACTACTCGGACGAGATCAAGGAAACCGTGTTTCTCGCCCAAGAAAGCATTCCGATGGACCTCGTCCACCACTTGGCGAAGCGCCTGAGTGTCGGTCACCTCTGGGACGGTCACCGCAAGTTAGTTAGGATCCTCGAGCATGTTTGCCGGGCCTTCCGACCCATTCAGCCAGAAAAGGTCTGGCAAGCCCGAGCTAGGGATCTTCTCTACCAAGCGTCCCAGTCAGCCTCCTTCCCTCAAGACGTGCGGAGAATCTCCGAAGGTCAGGGTCCGGATCCGGCAGGAAGCCTCCTCAAATGGGCTCCCTTCCTAGACAATGCAGGTGTGTTGCGATCAAGGTCAAGACTGGAGGGATGCCCTCATCTTGACCTTGAGTTTAAGTATCCGGTCATCCTGTCAGTAAAAGACAGGTTGACCCAACTAATGGTAGAAAGCTATCATCGAACTTACAAGCACCCTGTTGGCACCAATCTTATGATCTCAAAGCTTCAGAAAAGGTGCGTCATTATCGGTCTCAGGCGATTCGCCCAAGATCTCACCAACTCATGTGTCACATGTAAGAAGCTTAACCCGGGCAGCCCGGGACAGCTCATGGGACCCATCTCGGCAGACATCGCGGGATTACATCAGCGGGCGTTCGCAGTCATTGGCATCGACTTTGCAGGACCTTTCCACCTGAAGGGGGCTGGCAGAGGACTACGAGCGCCCATCAGAAGCATCCTGGTCATCACCTGTCTTCAGACCAGGGCGGTTCATTTTGAGGTCTGCGGAGACCAGACCACCTATGCGGTGGTCATGGCTCTCATCCGTTTCGCAAGCCTCAGGGGTGATCCTGATGTAATCTACAGCGACAACCAGACCTCCTTTCTTGGCAGCCGCAAGGAGGTCGAAAATGCTTATCGCGGAAAACAGGGGAAAGGACCCCTTTGGAAGACCACAGTTCCGCGGGCACCACACCAGGGCGGGAGATGGGAGCGGATGGTCCAAGCTATGAAACGGGCTCTCAAGGCTATTGGTGGGTCGTCACTTCTGAAAGAAGAAGAATTCATCACAATACTCCACCAAGCCGCCGATCTTCTTAACTCCCGCCCCCTGACATTGGGGACCTCGGGCAACCTCTCGACGGCTCTGACACCAAACCATTTCCTAGTCGGAAGAGTCGACACCCGGTTGGCCGGTGGCCAAATCAGAAATACTGCGAAACTGTTGGGCGCCCGGTTTCGCTATCTTGAAAGGACCCTGGATGGGCTCTGGGCCCGCTTCACAGAGGAAGTCCTCGTTTTAGGACGAGAGCGTGAGAAGTGGAGAATGCCCAGGGACAACCTTAAGGTCGGGGCACCCGTGCTCGTCCTCAGCGCTGAGTCGCTGAGGCGGGAATGGACGCTAGGCCTGGTGGTCGAAGCTCATCAGGGTCCTGATGGTTACGTAAGAAGCGCCACAGTCAAAACCCCCACTGGCGAACTGCGGAGAGCCGCGGTTCACCTAGTTCCCTTACCCGAATCCCTCCCAAGTCCGCACCAAGGGGAACTTTAGAGTATTTTCTAGTCGTGACTTGGCCGTCGTGAAACGCACTTTCTCTTGCATTTCTCAACGGCCGAAATCCCTTTATACTTCAGACCTTTTTAGTTTGAAAGCGTGTACATTAACCTGTATATAGTTTTGTGGTTCTTTTTGTTTTTTGTTTTTGTTTTAGAACTCCCTCAGCGACGCCTCTGGAGAAAGCCAGGGCGAGAATGCTCGCCGCCCAGCGGGCGTTTGAGAGGGAGCGCTTAGCCCTTACCCCCAAGGATGAAGACCTCCGTAGTCGCCTCACAAAGCTTCGAGGCGGTGATAGGGGAGTCCCGCCCGTCCAGCCACATAAAAAGCACCGCTCGGCTTCAGCTCTCAAACGGGAGTATCTTCGCTCCCAGGAGAGAGCTCGTAAGTACCGGGAGGACAAAGCCAAGGCCGCAGTGGAATCAGGAGCAGCCATTGCTGGCCTGACCCTAGCGGCCCAGCCTAGCTCGGGGGAGATAAAAATTGCGGAAGCGGCCCGGGACGAGGAACACCGCCTCCGATTCAAGGTTAACGCCCTCCGGGCTCTCGTCCTTTCGGTCGGACTGAAGCTTCCCGAGGGCGTGAGAGGTAAAAAACACATTACGAAAAGGATTCGGGTTGTTCTCAACAATCTGGTCTCCCTGGGTCAAAACAGGGGGGCAGGATGTCGTGTTACGACCCGGGTTCGGTCTGTTTCTCCCAGGGGAATGGCGCTTTGGTGTCGCTTGCCCCCTGCCTTTGGGGAGGGAAATTCCCCACCGACCAATCCGCCTTTTCCTTATACTTTTTAGGTGCTCCACCACCCATCCCGAAGCTGGAAGCTCCAGGGACACGAGGGATCCCCGCAGCTCTCGGGGCAGCCCCGACTGCTCCCTCCGGAAGGACCCCCAAGGCTCCGTCTGCCAGGGCTAGGCCCCCGCCACCAAAGGTCCCAGCTGCCAGCACGAAGGTCGCCTCCAAACCACCCGCGAGGCGGGGATCCGAGAGGCAGTTCAACGCGGCTGAGCATGTAGCGCAGCGGATCGCCGCGAGCCTCGCTACAGCAGGGCGGGTGGCTGGGGCCGTCTTTGAGGACTCCCTAGATCAGCGTGGATTGCCCACGCCTCTGGGGCCTCAGCCGGCCTCTCTGCCCGCCGCCGTGGTCTCCACGGCCTGCGCCACAATCCCCTCCGCGGAGGGTTCGAAAGCCCCTGTCTGGGCTGGGGAACCCCCCGCACCCATGGAGTCCGATGACGCCCGGGTCCGGGACGGTGGAGAGCCTCGGCTCATCATCCCCCTTGACCCTGGAATCGAGGATGACGGGGAGTCTCTCTTTCGGGATGATGGTCCTTTGGGACCGCTCCCGGAGGGGCTTTCTCCCCTCAGGGAATCAGACATGGAGTTTTGAACATCTAACTCCATGATGCCGCGGTCGAATCACCGCGGCACTGCCTCCATCGCCAGGAGATTCAGAAGGCCCAAGACTACCATGGCAAGGTCTCATCTCCCCTGGCTGATGACCCCCCTGCAAGAAGGTTGCCCTTTGCAGGGAACAAAATGGTTGTTGACATCACCACCAGTTCAACCCAGCAAGCCAAGCAGCAGCAACCATTTTGGGACAGTTCACCATCTTTGTCCAAAGCAGTTTTTTCAACACTGTTGCCATCATAAGTGTTTTTTCTGCTCAATCAAAATACAGCAAAATCTTTAACATCTATTTTGTCTAATTCATTTGGTTGTGGTTTTAGTTTGTTATCCATGGGGTGGATCCCTTTCTGTCGCAAGGGTCGGTTGGCGACATCTGGAGGCCCCGGCGGGATCCGACTCATCATCATCTCCTCATGAACTTCAGTGATTCACAAAAAGAAAAGGTTTGACCCACTCTCCATACCAAGGCAAGGTAGGGCTTAAGCCTCTTCTCATTTTTTGACTACCCCGACCCCTCTGGAGCATCAGGTGCGCCCCATTTTGATGGGAGTACCAACCACTTCAGGGGGCAAGGGTCCTGTGATGCCCCTCGCCATACCAAAAGCGGGGGGGGACCTCATTACGGTACCCGAGGGTCACTGCGGTACCCCGAGGGTCACTGCGGTACCCCGAGGGTCACTGCGGTACCCCGAGGGTCACTGCGGTACCCCAGGGGGTCCCTGGGACCCCGCTCGCCACACTAAAAGCAAGCGGGCAAAGCCCTTCCGCCATACTAAAAGCTAGGGGGCCTTGCTCAGGGACCCCGGGATAAAGGGCAGGGTCTAGACCAAGTCTTTCAGGCCGGTGATTTCATAGGCCCCAAGGCAGCTGAACTTGCACCATCCCTAGGGGGTAGTCAATCCTGGCTGTGGGGGCCCCAGGACACCAGGGGCCCCAATTCCTTTCCACCATGTAAGATGCAAGCGTGGTCGCCCCGTCCCGCGGCGGGGGTCCCCAGTGTTAGGAACGGATTCTGATATGTGGGGGACCGTCGCGGGATCCTTTTCCCCTCAGAGTAAGACGTTTACCTCGTTTTGGGCAAGCCCAAAGCCCATTGATAGGTGGTTCAGTGGGTTAAAAGGTAGGGCGGCTGTGGGGAAAAGGGTTGGCCATGATTTTAAACCTGACCCCCTTGGGGAAGGTAACCCCTTGGAGGCTGGGGGTCTCCAGTGTGTAGGGAGGGTCGCCTCTATAGGACGCTTGTGTTGTCTGGGCGATTGTCGGTTCCGAAACATGTGGGGGACCAGCTCCAAGATCAGTTGGGTTCAAAAATAGATTGATTTTTCTTTTCAAATTTTCCATTTATTGGAGAGATTGTGCACAGGGCAGAATCCTTC
>SXGT01711363.1_pt1 | contig 10840 bp, 9 predicted proteins | sample 3176221 | NCBI WGS metagenome assembly SXGT01 (sample SAMN11356862, study PRJNA531348) | freshwater metagenome | isolation source: freshwater sample F1-120 | place: China: Fuxian Lake, Yuxi | collected 2017-12-25
CTACCAGGTGGTGAAGATGGCGGTGATGGGCGAGGTCAAGACCCACTTCCGTCCCGAGTTCGTGAACCGCATCGACGAGATCGTGGTCTTCCACGCGCTGGACGAAAAGAACATCGCCGGCATCGCCAAGATCCAGCTCAAGTACCTGGAAAAGCGCATGGCGAAACTCGACATGGCGCTGGAGGTGTCCGATCCGGCGCTGGCCTTGCTGGCCGAGGCCGGTGTCGACCCGGTGTTCGGCGCGCGGCCCCTGAAGCGCGCGATCCAGGAGCGCATCGAGAATCCGCTCTCCAGGCTGATCCTCGACGGCACGATGGGTCCGAAGGATCACGTCAAGGTCGGTGTGACGAAGGGGCAGCTCAGCTTTACGAAGGGCTGAGCTGCGTCGGGGATGACATGAGGCGACCGGCAAACCGTGACGGGTTTGCCGGTTCAGTTTCCCGCGAGTGCCGCGCCGATGGGCCGCCCAGGCATCCGACGCGGTCGCGCTAGCGCGGCAGGCGCCAGGCGGCCTCGATCATCCGGTAGCCGGTCGGATCGTGCTTGCGCAGCTCTTCCCGGTTGAACGGGTAAAAATCGTTGCGCCCAAAATAGGTCTCGGTCAGTTCGGCGAAATACTCGCGCTCGTTTTCGAGCGCGTAGTGCCGCATCATCGCGCCGCCGATATGCTTTACCGACTCGTAGGACCCGGAGCGCTTCGCGCTTTCGTAGGCATTGCGCACCATGCCGTTCGACTCGCCCAGCACGCGATGGTGCCACGCGTGGGCAAGCTCGTGCAGCACTACCCACGGCTGTTCCCACTCGCTGACCTCGATCAGGTCGACCACGTTCGTGAAGTCTACGCCGCCTTCCTTGCGCGGATCCTCACCGGCCTGGCGCGCGCCCTCGGCCGACCAGTGGTACTGGCCGCTGCGCGGGCTCCCCGACTGGCGGCTGATCCAGATCGGCACCTGCCGCAGCTCGCTGACGGCATCCGCCGGAAGGACCCCGACTATGGCGTCGAATTGCTGCTCCATCGTCGCCATCGCGCGGTTCGCGAGCGGGCGGTTGCCCTCCGACAGCGTGCGCTCGAGGATCACGGTCCAACCGCGCACGGACGCGGTCTGAAACTCCGCGTCGCGGTCCCGGTAGCTATAGTCCTTTGCCGGCACTGAGGAACGCCCGGCGAGCGAACCCGGCGACAGCGTGGCTTCCGGGGAGGTGCCCGCGGCAGGCAGCTTGGCACCGGCCTCGCGCAGGATCTGGTTACGGATTTCCGGCGGCAGCGAGGCGAGATCCACGGGATTGCCATTCTGGTCCCGGATCTCGATCGCCATGCCCGGTGGCATCCCGCCGTCGGTAGGCCGCGACCCTTCTGCCGAAGGGCCCTGCATCACGCCCTCGCGGAACGCGATTTCCGGCCCAGTGTCGCCATGCCCTGTGACAAACCACCACCACGTGAGGCAGACAGCGGCCAGAATTGCAATCAACTTCCCCATCGTTCCGATTCTACGACACCGCTTTGGAATACTTGGAAACGGTTCTGCCCCGAGAGCTTCGCCCAGCGAACGTCGAGATCCTTTGTCGCTAGACCATCGTCGAGTATTCGGTCGCCTTCCACGCTGCCACCCGGGGGTCCATGAAACGTCGCCACAGCGGCGGTACCAGCGCCAGCAGGACCAGCGAGGCGTAGCCGCAGGGCAGTTGCGGCGCGTCGTCGTTATGACGCAGCACCTGATAGCGCCGCGCGGCATGGGCATGGTGGTCGGAGTGGCGCTGTAGGTTGAGCAGTGCAAGGTTCGACAGGTGATGGCTGTCGTTCCACGAATGGCGTGGCGTCACCCGCTCGTAGCGGCCGTCGGACAGGCGGCGGCGCAGCAGGCCGTAATGTTCGATGTAATTCACCAGTTCCAGCAGCGTGATGGCGACGAAGGCCTGCAGGGCGAAGAAGGCCAGCCCCGCCCATCCCAGCCAGGCCGTCATGGCGGCCGCAAACAGCAGCGTCAGTCCGTGCCACAGATACATTTCGTTGCGCCAGTGCCAAGCCGGCAGGCCGCGCGCTCGCAGGCGCGCACCGGCCAGGTGCCAGGCCCGCGGCGGATTTACCAGAAACGAGCGCAGCAGAAATGCATAGGCGGATTGCCCCAGGCGCGCCGTCGACGTATCGCAAGGGGTGGCGACATCGACGTGGTGGCCGAAGATGTGCTCGACCTTGAAGCCGCCATAGGCCACGAGCGCCAGCAGCAGGCCGCCGACATTGCGCTCCAGCGCCGTCGGCTTGTGGATCAGTTCGTGGGCAAAGGTGATGCCGATTGCGCCGCCGATGATGCCCACGGAAAGCGCCAGCCCCAATGCGGCGGCGAGGCTTTCGCCGCTCAGCGTGACGTATGCGGGGCCGGACCAGATCAGCATCGCGACGTACGCCGGGAGGGCGACCAGCGTTAGCCACCTGTAGCCGGTGTCGGCGGCGAGGATAGCGTCTGTCTCGGGCGAGGGATTGCGCTTGTCGATGCCCATCCAGGCATCGAGCAGCGGAAATATCACGAAGATCCAGAAGGGCGTCAGCAGGTTGCACAGCCAGGCGGCGCCAAAGGCATTCCCCAGCCACCATCCGAGGATGGGCAGGCTGAGGAATTGCAGCAGGATCAACCAGGCACGGCGGCGGTCAAAAGGGGCGGATGTCATGCCGCCAATGTAGCACCAACGCCGCCGGGCGCCTGCCGGCGATCCCCGTCCTAACTACCGTGCGGATTGCCGCGTCCGCGCTCCCAGCTGAGGTGCCGGCCGTTGTCGCCATGGATGGCCGCCTGACGTTCCTGGCTGGTTCTGTTCCACGCGCCATGCCTGTCCTGGCCCCATCCGGCGCGACGGTAGTTGCTGCCGTGACCGCGGTGGTCGCTCATATCCTGACGACGTTCGCGCAGGTCATGGCGCAGCTCGGCGCGGTCGCGTTGGATTTCGGCCATGTCCTGGCGGATTTCCCTGCGTTCGCGGTACATGCCGGCAACGTCTCCGTTGGCGCGGGCGCGCGCATAGTCGGCGCGGTCGCGTTCGAGTTCGCGATAGTCGCTGCGCAGCTCCTGCCGGTCCTGGCGGATTTCGCGGTTGTCCTGACGGATCTCGCTGCCCCAGCCCTGCGCCTGTGCCGCCGTCGCGCCCAGCGCCAGCAACGCGATCGCGATCAGGCTGGCTCGTAATGTATTTCGCTTCATGTTCCTTCTCCTCGGGGTGTCGGACAGCGCCCGTGCGTTGTCCATGGCGAGGATCATGGCAAGCCCCGGTCGCCGAGTCTGTGAGCAAGTGTCAGCGGATATTTCGACGCGGGATATCGGTTAGCATCGCCCGATGCCCGATACCCGCCCGATTCGCGCCGATGCTGCCGTGATTGCGCTGGTTGGCGTTGCCCACGCCACCTCGCACCTGTTTCATCTTTTGTTACCGCCGCTGTTCCCCTTGCTGATGCCTGATTTCGGCTTCAGCTATACCGAGGCCGGTTTCCTGATGACCGTGTTTTTCACCATCTCCGGCATCGGCCAGGCGCTGGCCGGCATCGTCGTTGATCGCTACGGCGCGCGCCGGGTGCTGATGGCGGGTGTCGGCATGCTAGCCGCGTCGGGCCTGGCGCTGGCGGCGGCCACCAATTACGGGATGCTGGTGCTGACCGTGGTGTTGGCGGGGATCGGCAACTCAGTATTCCATCCGGCGGATTTCTCGCTGCTGAACAAGAAGGTGTCGCCGTCGCGGCTGGGCTATGCCTTTTCGGTGCATGGGCTTTCGGGCAACCTCGGCTGGGCGCTGGGTGCGGCGATCTCGGGGACGGCCCTGGCCTGGGCCGGTTGGCGCGGTGCAGGATTGGCGGCGGCACTGGTGGCGGTGGCCACCGTGATGGCGCTGCAGCTTGCGCGTCCCCTGATCGACGATGACAAGCCGAAAGTCGGCGCTGGCGGCACGGCGAGCGGAAGCGTTTTCGGTTTCATGGGCCTGCCGGCGATCTGGCTGGCCTTCCTGTTCTTCTTCCTGATTACCTCGGCATTCAGCGGCCTGCAGAATTTTTCCGTTCCGGTATTGGGTGGGATCTACGGTATTTCGGCGGCAGCGGCGGTGGCTGCGCTGACCGGCTATCTGCTTGGTGCCGCCGCCGGCATGGTGGTTGGTGGTTTCATCGCCGTGCGCGTGCATGCCCATGACCGCACCGTTGGCGCGGCGCTGGTCGGGGCTGCCGTGCTGGCGATCGCGCTGGCTACCGGTTGGCCTCCGTCCTGGGGCGTGGTTCCGCTGATGGTCGGCATAGGCTTTGGCGTCGGTCTTGCCGGCCCCTCGCGTGATCTGCTGGTGCGCCGCGTCGCTACCGAGTCAATCGTGGGCGGCAAGGAATCGCCCGCCTTCGGCCGCGTCTATGGCTTCGTCTATTCCGGCCTCGATGTCGGCCTGGCGTTGGGCCCCCTGGTGTTTGGCATGCTGCTCGATGCCGGCGGCCGCGACGGCGTCCTGCCGGGTATCGCGCTGCTGCAGATCCTTGCTGTGGTGACGGTGCTGGCGATGGGGCGGCGGGTGGCAAGGCACACCACGTTGTCTTCATAGGCAAAACCGCTCGAATCACGGATGGACGGCTATACGTCTAAGGCGTATAGTCTTGCAATGCATACGGTGGTCGAGACCCTGCTGTTCCAGCGCCAGTGGCCTAACTACTGGACCGAAGAGGAACGCGGTGCGTTTGCCGCCTATATCGCAGAGCACCCCACTGCCGGAGATGTCGTGCCCGAGTCCGGTGGCATTCGAAAAGTGCGTTGGGGAAGATCTGGTTCGGGCAAGTCGGGTGGTGTTCGGGTGATCTATTTCACCCGCAACGAGGAAGGTGAAGTGGTCCTGTTGACGCTGTACGCGAAGTCGAAGACCGAAAACCTTACCGGCCCAAAGTTGAAGGAGATTCGCCGTGCCCTCGAAGACTAAGCCCCTTTCGAAAGCCAAGCTCGCGGTCTATGAGGCGCAACGCGACCTTGCCGCGGAACTTCTGCAGTCCGTTCGTGAAATGAAGGCCGGGCAGGTGCAGGTGGTGACGTCGTCGGTGATCGAGGCACGCAAGAAGACCGGCCTTTCGCAGTCCCAGTTCGCGGCGCTGATCGGTGTTTCGGTTCGCACCTTGCAGGGCTGGGAACAGGGCCGCAAGCAGCCGAGTGGTGCCGCCCGCACCCTGCTGGCGATCGCCAGCACGAATCCGCAGGCTGTGCTTGCTGTGATGGGCAAGTAGGGCCTCTGTGTGGCTTTGGCCTTGTTGCCGGCGCCGACGCGCATCCGACGGATTTCCAAGAGTCGGCGCTGACGGTACGGTGATGGGGGCGGTGGTCCTGCTCCGGCGGACGGCCAGCCTCGACGGCCCGGGGTCGCCGGCCTGCGGCTGCCCTTGCTGCGGGGCTGCGCCAGGCCGCTGGCTGAACTAGCCGCTGCCGAAAAGGCCGGCAGCGTCGTCGGACAACGCCAGCGGACAACTCCTGGCACGGCTCCTCGCGGCGGCGGCTCTCACGGCCCGCCGCGGCTGGCCGTCCGCCTGCGCTTGCGCTTGTCATTCCCGGCGTTCAGAATGCTGATTGGGTGGGCGGCCTGACGTGAGACATGCCAACGTTCAATTCATGGGGATCGTGGTCTGCCCCAAATTTGTTTTCTGCAGGAGAAGGAAATTGACCCACCGGATCGTGTTTGGGCGTTGTACTTTCATGCGAGCGCATAGTTTGATTGCACTGCTGGAATTGCTGCTTGTATTCGCCGTGGCAGCATGTGCGAGCAATCCAGGGGTGGTTGTCCATGAGTTCGGATTCGATCTCTTTCGGGACAGTCCTGACGCGGAATTATTGGACTATCGGTACGGCAATTCCAAGACTCCTGGGGCACAACCCGACCCTGGTCACTACCGCCCCGGATACATGCCACAGCATGGCGGAATTAGAGGAGCAATGCTTCGCGGCGACGATTTGTATGTCAAGTGGCGTGACAAACCCTCGGGCACGGTGTTCGAAAAGACAGTCGACCTGCGCTCCCGACTACCGGCAGATATTCACGATCACAGAATAGTTTTCGTAATTGGCGGCCCCAGAAATTCCGAGCTTTTCGTGTATCTCGTTTCGCCCGAACGGCGTCCTCCCGAGATGGCAGCCAATGGTCCCCGCATCTATAGCTACAGGAAGGTCACAACGGTATATCCGGATACGCAAGCGATGACTTCGGATGACGGGAAGAAGACAGGCGGCAAATGACCGCAAACAGCAAGGAACGAGCCGCGATCACGATCACACCGGCTCAGATCTTCGTAGCCCGTCCCGCCCAGTAGGGCTCGCGCATTTCGCGCTTGAGGGTCTTGCCCGCCGCATTGCGCGGGAAGGCGTCGAGAATGAGTACCTCGCGCACGCGCTGGTAGCGGGCGGCGACGCGTTCGTTGATCCAGTCGCGCAACTCCTCGGCTGTGACCTGGGCGCCCGGTTTTTGCACAACGGCGGCGAGCGGGGTTTCGCCCCAGGTCTCGTGTGGCACGCCGAAGACGGCGACTTCGGCGATCTCGGGGTGGCGGCTGGCGATGTCTTCGATGTCGCGCGGATAGACTTTGACGCCGCCCGAGTCGATCATGTACATCTTGCGGTCGACCAGGTAGAGGTAGCCTTCCTCGTCGAGGTAGCCGATGTCGCCGCTGAAGATCCAACCGTCGCGCACGGTCTGCGCCGTGAGTTCGGGCTTGTTCCAGTAGCCCTGCATGACGAAGGGACCGCGGCCGACGATCTCGCCGGCTTCGCCGGCCGGCAAGTCGCGGCCGGCCTCATCGACGATGCGCACATCGCTGAACACCGGCGGGCAGCCCACCGAGCCGGATTTGCGCACGGCCTCGGTCTTGTCGAGGATAGTCAGGAAGCCCTCGGTGAGGCCATAGAGCTCATGGAAGCGACCCGGCAGCAGGGTGTTGAGCTGGTCCTTGCGCGCCTGGGGCAGCGGCGCGCCGAGCGAAAGGATCATCTGCAGCGATTGCAGCCCGACCGGATCGAAGTCGGGCGAGTCAAGCAGGGCGATGATCTGTGCCGGCACTACCATGATGTGGGTAACCTTCTCGCGGGCAATGGTGGCCAGCATGCTGCGCGCGTCGAACTGGCGTTGCAGGATGTAGGTGGCGCCGAGGTGGAAAGCCGGCATCAGCGTGACGAAGGCACCGTTGAAAACGATGGCGCCGGTGTGCAGCACCACCGATTCGGGTGTCATGCGCCAGGCCGGCCCCAGCAGCAGCGCATAGTTGGCGCGGATGCGGTGGCTGTGCATGATGCCCTTGGGCAGGCCGGTGGTACCCGAGGTGTACATGATGTTGAACAGATCGTCGGGGGTGAGGCCGGCTTCCGTCGGCGGCCCTGCGGGCGCGGCGGCGACCTGTCGCGCATAGCTGCCCCAGGGCGCACGCTCGGCATCGATCAGCAATATGCGCTCGGGTGCGAGGCTTGGAAGGTCGTCGACCACCGCCGCGACCACCGGCAGCAGACTCTGCTGGGTGACCAGGCAGACGGCACCGGCATCCTGGATAAGGCTGGCGAGGCCGCTGCCAGTGAGCAGCGGCGAGAGCGGAACGATGACGGTGCCACTGCGGGCGCAGGCCCAATAGAGTTCCAGCAGTTCCAGGCAATTCGGCAGCAGGGTGGCGACGCGTTCGCCCTTCTTCACACCGAGTCCGAGCAGGGTGTGGGCCACGCGGTCGACCCGGGCGCTGAACGAGTGGTAGTCAAGGCGCTGGTCTTCGAAGACCACGGCCGTTGCCTGCGGCCGATAGCGGGCATGGTGGGCAAGCAGCGTCGAGAGTTGCACTGTCTTGTTCCTGGGGTCGGGACTACTTGGTCTTCATTTCCCAGACGCCGTCCCAGTCGTTGGGCGGCGGGTGATTGCGGTAGAACTGGCAGCGTTCGAGATAGATCCTGGTCGGGCCGTCGCCAGGATGCGCGGCCAGGGCTTCGCTGAAATGCCGCTCGGCGCCGAACCAGTCGCGGCGCCGGTAATACTGCAGGCCGGTGGCGAATGCTGCCAGCACGTCCTGGCGATGCGGGAAACTGTCTTCGGAATGGTGCCCCAGGGCTTCGTGGATCGCCACCGGGGTGCTGCGCCCGCGCACCCGGATCAGGTCGATCTCGCGCGTCGCGGCGTGGTGCCTGACGGCGGCCCAGGTGGCCTCGCAGATCAGGATCGAGGTGCCATAAAACTTGTTGGCGCCTTCCAGGCGCTCGGCCAGGTTGACGCGGTCGCCGATCACCGTGTATTCCATGCGCTTCAAGGAGCCGATGTTGCCGGCGACGACGTTGCCGGTACTGATGCCGACGCCGATGCGGATCGGTTCGGCGCCGCGGGCCGCGCGGCGGCGGTTCAGGGCGTGCAGGCCGGTCATCATCTTGTTGCCGACGATCACCGCGTTGCTGGCGTCCTCCTCGCTTTGCAGCACCGAGCCGAACACCGCCATGATCATGTCGCCGATGTATTTGTCGAGCACGCCGTTGTGGGCGAAGACGATGTCCACCATGTCGGTGAAGTACTCATTGAGCAGGGCCACGGTTTCCTTGGCGCCGAGACGCTCGGAAATCGAGGTGAAGCCGCGGATATCGGAGAACAACACCGAGACGTCGCGGCCGATGCCGCCGAGTTCCGCCTCGCCGCTTTCCATCAGCTTGTCCACTACCGACTTGCTCATGTAACGCGACATGGTGTTGCGCAGGCGCTTTTCGCGCGTGATGTCCTCCATCATCAGCATGTAGCCGATGAGCTCGTCGTGCATGCTGGTCAGCGGCACGGTGACGAGGTTGACCGAGACGGCTTCGCTGTCTTCGATGATCAGGTCGGTATCGATGGTGATGTCGGTGCGGCCGGAGTCCCGCACCTTGGCCAGGCTGTTCACCACCCAGCGGTTGCGGCCGGGAAAGAGTTCATCGAGTTCGCGGCCGACCAGTTCCTCCGCGCCGCGGCGCAGGATGCGTGCCGCCGAACCGTTGACCTTGCGCACCACGCCGGCGGCATCGAGGGTCAGCACGGCGTTGTTCATCGAATGCAGGATGGCCTCGTTGTAGTTGCGCTCGGCGCGCACTTCCTCGAACAGCTGGGCGTTTTCGATGGCCACCGCGGCCTGGGCGCAGAAGGCACGCAGGCGCCTTTCCTCGGCGGGACCAAAAGGTCCGCCGCGCCGATTGAGGATCTGCATCACGCCGATCTTGCGCTCGCCACGGGCAACGATGGGCATGCACAGCATGCTGTGGGTGCGGTAACCGGTGTGGCGGTCGACCTCCGGGTTGAAGCGCGAATCGGCATAGGCGTCGGCCAGATTGATGACCTTGCCGTTGCTGAAGCATTCGCCGGCGAGGCCGGCATTGGCGGGGAAGCGGATACCTTCGGCGGTGATGCCGCCGGCGACACGCGAGTACAACTCCTCGGCGGCCGGGTCGTAGAGGAACAGCGTACCCCGGTCGGCACTCAGCAGGGTGGTTGCCGCCGCCATGATCTTTTCCAGCAGCGGGTCGAGGTGGATCTCGGAAACGATGGAAATGCTGACTTCGAGCAGCATCGCTTCTTCGCGCTGCTGGCGCTCCACCTTCTCGAACAGGCGGGCATTTTCCAGGGCGGCGGAGGCCTGCAGCGACAGGCCGTCGAGCAGGCGCTGGTCCTCTGCATCAAAGTCGCCGGACAGCTTGTTCAGCACCTGGGTGACGCCGATCACCTCGCGCTTCTTATTGCGGATCGGCACGCAGAGGATGTTGCGCGTGCGGTAGCCCGTCTTGCGGTCGACGTCCTGGTTGAAGCGGGTGTCGGCATAGGCGTCGCCGATGATTTCGGCTTCGCCGCGGGTGAACACCGAACCGGCGACGCCGAGGTGGCTGGGGAAGCGGATCTCGCCGATCGTGTCGCCCTGCAGCACGCGCGAGAACAGTTCGCCCGTCTCGGGGTCGTGGAGGAACAGGGTGCTGCGATCGGCGTTCAGCGCTTCCGTGACGACTTCCATCAGGCGCGGGAAAAGCACATCGAGCGAGAGGCTGTCGTTGACGCGGTTGGCAATGTCGGCCAGCGCCGTGGTTCGGCGCAGCATTTCGGTGATGCGGTAGAAAAGTTCGGCCTTGCCGCTTTCATCGAGGCCGTGCAGCAGGCGCTCGATGTCGTCCTGGTGCAGGCGATGCTCAAGGATCTCGCGGATGGTTTCAAAGCCGATCTGCATGCGCGACGGGAGCGGAACGCCTGTGGATACTGGATACAGCTATTGTAACCAGATTCCCTTTGCTGCCAATGGGTTCCGGGCGTTTGATGACGGTTCGCCCGATCGCCCGGGGATTCAGCGCATCACTTCGGCGTGGCGTGGGCAGGAAACCAGGTGGTCGTTAACCATGCCGGTGGCTTGCATGTGGGCGTACATCACGGTCGGGCCGATGAAGCGGAAGCCGCGCCGCTTGAGTTCCTTGGACATGGCTTCGGCCTGCGGCGTGATCGCCGGAATCTCGGACATCGACGTCCAGCGGTTGATGCGCGGCCGGCCGTCGACGAAGGACCACAGCAGCTGGTCGAGGCTGCTGCCCTGTTCGTAGAGTTCCAGCGTGGCGCGAGCGTTGCTGATGCTCGCCGCCACCTTCAGGCGGTTACGCACGATGCCGGCATCGGCCAGCAGGCGGGCGACATCCTTTTCGCCGTAGCGAGCGATCTGGTGCGGATCGAAGCCGTGGTAGGCACGGCGGTAGTTCTCGCGCTTCCTGAGGATGGTGAGCCAGGACAGCCCCGCCTGCGCGCCTTCGAGGATGAGAAACTCGAACAGGGTGCGTTCGTCATGGCAGGGCACGCCCCACTCTTTGTCGTGGTAGGCCATGTAGAGCGGATCGTC
>SXGT01039298.1_pt1 | contig 10839 bp, 12 predicted proteins | sample 3176221 | NCBI WGS metagenome assembly SXGT01 (sample SAMN11356862, study PRJNA531348) | freshwater metagenome | isolation source: freshwater sample F1-120 | place: China: Fuxian Lake, Yuxi | collected 2017-12-25
CCTGGTGGGCGATCTGTTCAAGGTCGTGCCGGAGCTGACGGAAAAGCTGTAATCGTTGACGGGAGAGGCGCTGCGCTTTGGCAGCGTCGTCATCCTCAATCGTCAGGAGCGTCGCGGGCTCCAAGTAGTCCGCCAGCCTCCGGACCTTCGATGGCGAGCTTGGGAGGCGCGGTCCTGACCCGCTTCTCCACCAGCTTGATGTGCTCGTCGGCCGGGATGTGCTCCGGCATCGTTCCGCCGATCTTGGCGATAGCGGACCGAACCTCGCGGCCGACGGAGTAATGCGCATCAATTGCGCGCTGCTCACCACGTATGCCTTCGCGTGCCAGCTTGTCACGCGCCTGGGTCATCCGGAACTGGTTCGCCGCAAGCTCGGTGGCGTTCATACGATCCATCAGACTGTCGCGTGAATCGATTCCTTTCTTGGTCTTTATAGCTTCGACGCCTCGCCCGTCGTATAGGCCCTTGTAGCCCGCGTCGTGGAAGATGCCAAAACGCCGATCCGCTACGCCCGCCGTGCGCGCTGCCCCCGACAGGTTCTTGAACTCCTCGCTGACTTGTTTGCGCATCTCCAGCCGTTCGAGGTCCGCGGCATGCTCGTCGGACAGCTCCTGCCGTCGGGTTTGGATGGCGAAATACTTTTGAGCCTGCGCGATCGCAGGTTTGCGAGGGTCGCCGTTCTGCGCGATCAGGTAGCAAGCGAATCGCGATAGGTGGAAATCATCTACCTCGCGCTCGGCACCCTTGCCCGTGGGGATCATTTTGCCGGCGCCGGCAAAATGATAACTGCAAGCGTTTCCGGACTGTTCGCACGAGGTCATCGCTCGCCGAATCGCATCTTCGAACCGGCGCCACTGGCTATAACCAAGCAGCAATTGCAGGTCGCGCGCGCTCCAAAAATCTGCACCATGTTTGTTGGTACGGCGCAGTTCTTCAAAGGTCGGCGGATGGGCAGGAAGGTCAGTCACCGCAACGATCCTCGGACTTGAACGGAGGAACATCTTAGCAACCCCTCGCCCCACGTCCAGCGGTTGCCTCACGTCACCAGCCGCTTCAGCACTTCCAGCCGGTCCGCCTCCGCCGCGGGCTTGTCCGTCCTGATCCGCGCGATCCTGGGAAAGCGCATCGCGAGGCCGGACTTGTGCCGGTTCGACAGGTGGATCGAATCGAACGCGATCTCGAGCACCATGGTTTTCTCCACCTCTCGGACCGGGCCGAAGCGGTTGAGGGTATGGTGGCGGACGAAGCGGTCGAGTTCGGCGATCTCCTGGTCGGTGATGCCCTGATACGCCTTGCCGACGGGGAGCAGCTCGCCGTTCTCGGTCCAGCAGCCGAAGGTGTAGTCTGAGTACCAGCTCGAACGCCTTCCATTACCCCGTTGCGCGTACATCATCACGCAGTCGGCGGTAAGGGGGTCCCGCTTCCATTTGTACCAGAGCGCCGCGCGCCTGCCCGCAACATAGGGCGAGTCGCGGCGCTTGAGCATCATGCCTTCGATCGCGGCGTCGCGGGCGCCCGCGCGGATCGCCTCCAGCGCGGTGAAGTTCTCCGCCTCGATCACCTGGCTGAGGTCGAACCGGTCGGGGTCGAGGCGCGGCACGAACGCCTCCAGCCGCTTGCGGCGCTCGGTCCACGGGAGCGCGCGCAGGTCCTCCGCGCCGTCGAACAGGATGTCGTAGAGGCGGACGAAGGCGGGGGCTTCGGCGAGCATCTTGGCCGACACCTGCTTGCGCCCCAAGCGCTGCTGGAGCGCGTTGAAGCTCGCCGCTCCCCCTCCTTCATCCAAGGCCCCGCCCTGGAACTCGCCCTTGACCAGCAGCTCGCCGTCGACGACGCTCGCGGTCGCGAAGGCGCTGGCGACGTCGGGGACGGCGGCGGTGACGTCGTCGCCGGTGCGGCTGTAGAGCCGGGTCTGGCCCGCCACGTGAACGATCTGGACGCGGATGCCGTCCCATTTCCACTCGGCCGCATAATCGGCGAGGTCGACGCGCAGGTCGTCGAGCGGGTGGGCGAGCATGAAGGGGCGGAAGACCGGCACGTCCGCGGCGGTCGGCTGCTCGCCCGTCCCCTCCGCCCAGGCGAACAGCGTGGGGTAAGGGGGCTTGAGGCCGTGCCAGACTTCCTCGACCGCCTCGACCTCGATCCCGAACGCCTGCGCCAGCGCGGTCTTGGCGAGCCGCGCCGAGACGCCGATGCGAAGCGAGCCCGTCGCCATCTTGAGCAGCGCGAACCGCTCCTCCGCGTCGAGGCGGTCGAGCAGCCCGGCGAGCACCGCGGGCGCGTCCGATCGCGACAGATGCGCGAGCGCGTCGACCGCGGCGGAGAGCGTCAGCGGCTCGGGCGTGACCGGCCCCTGCGGCTCGGGCCAGAGCAGAGCCACCGTCTCCGCGGTGTCGCCGACATAGTCGCGGCTCATCCGGAATAGCACCGGATCGACCCGCGCCTCGATCATAGCGCGGATCTGGGTCGGCTTGACGCCGGGCAGGTCGAGGTCCTCGGTCAGCGCCGCCATCGCCCAGCCGCGGTCAGGATCGGGCGTGACGCGGAGATAGTCGGCGATCAGCTTCAACTTCGCGTTGCGCGAGCGCGTGTAGATGAGCGAGTCGAGGAGCGCGGCGAAAGCGTGCATGACGAGGCAACGCTTGGGAGAAGCGACTCGCTCCCGCTAGGGGGTGCGGCATGGCGCATCGGCTGTTCCGCCTGGCCTTCTGGGGCCTGATCGCCGCGCTGGCATGCGCGGGGTTCGGCTATTGGTCGGCGACGCGGATGCCGGTGTTCCGAGAGGCGCGGGTCGCGCTGCCAGATTGGCCGGTGGGGGCTGCGCCGGTGACGGCGGCGCTGATCGGCGACGTTCATATCGGCGATGCGGTGACCAATGCGGAGCGGTTCGAGCGCATCGCCGGGGCGGTGGCGGCGCGGCGGCCCGACCTGGTCGTGCTCGCGGGCGACTTCATCGCCGGGCATGAGCGCGCGGACGCCGAGGCCGCGCCGGGGCTGTTGCCGGGGCTCCGGCGGCTGCGCGCCCCGCTGGGAGTCGTGGCGGTGCCGGGCAATCACGATCATTGGACCAACGTCGCCGCGGTCCGGCGGGTGCTCGGCCAGGCGGGGGTGACGGTGCTCGCCAACCGCGCGGTGCGGCGCGGGCCGCTCGCGCTCGGCGGCGTCGACGATCTGGCGACCCGCCATGCCGACGTGGCGCGGACGCTCGCGGCGATGCGCCGGGTCGGGGGCGCGGCGGTGCTGGTGTCGCACTCGCCCGACGTCGCTCCGGCGCTGGTGCGAGGGCTGGTGCTCGCGGGGCACACGCATTGCGGACAGGTGATTTTGCCGCTGTTCGGCGCGCCGGTCGATGTCGCGCATCCGCGCTACCGGTGCGGTATGGTGCGGGAAGGCGCGCGCACGGTGATCGTCACCGCGGGCACGGGGACCAGCGTGCTCCCGATCCGCTTCGGCGCGCCGCCCGACGTGTGGCTGGTGCGGGTCGGTCCCTAGGCCAGCCCGAGCGCCGACAGCCCCAGCGCCGCGCCGACCGCGACGAAGACGGCACCGATCGCGATGCGGAGCCGCCGCAGCGGCAGCCGCAGCCACGCCGCTTCGCCGAGGATCGCGGCGGGCGCGATCACCGCGAGGCTGCCGAGCGTCGCGCCGACCGCGGCGAACGCGGGTACGGGCGAACGCGCGGCGAGCGCAGCGACGATGAACTGGACGCCGTCGCCGAACGCCAGGATCAGGATGCCGAGCACGCTCGTCGCCGCGGCCCCGATCCGCCAGCCTTCGAGCCGGTCGGGCATCCTCGCCGTCAGCAAGCCGCCGCCGCCCTGCAGCAGCAACGCCAGCGCCAGCAGCAGAAGCTTGGCCTCGGGTGCGATCAGCGGCGCGAGCAGCGCTCCCGCGGCCGCCGCAAGTCCGCCTGCGACCGCCAGCGCCAGCGCGGCGCAGGCGATCACCAGCCACGGCCTGCGCCACCGATCGCTGAGGATCGCGGCGAGCCAGGCGGTGCGGTCGCCGATCTGCGCCCCGGCGGCCGCGACCAGCGCCGCCATCAGCGCGTCCATCGGATCAGTGCGCGATGCGGACCGCGCACGCGGCGGCGAAGGCGTCGCACGCCGCGACGTCCTGCCGCTCGTTCGACACCGCGTCGCGCAGGACGGAGAGCCAGCCGTGGAGCAGCGGGCCGTGCTCGCCGCGCGACAGCGCGAAGTCGAGATAATGCGCGACGGTCACCGCGGGGTTGAAGCCGTGGCGGTGCGCGATGGCGCGGATCGTGTCGACCTCGGGCGCGAGATCGCTCGCCCGCGCATAGGGCGCCCTGACGTCGAGCGCGGCGATCCGCGCCGCCAACTCCGCCCGCACCGCTTCCACATCCGTCAACTCGGTCATTGAAAACGCCCTCTCGCTACATGCCTGCATGGTGCGGCATAGGCGGTGAAGACGTGGTTAACGTTGCGCGCGCGGTTGACTTGGCGGCACGCCTGCGCCATGCGCCGCGGCTGATCCGAACGGCGGCAGGGCCTCCCTGCTGTCGCTTTCACGTATTCGAGAACACAGGAACCGGTCTCATGGCCAAGCCGACCACCGTCAAGATCAAGCTCGTCAGCTCCGCCGACACCGGCTTCTTCTATGTCACCAAGAAGAACCCGCGGACCAAGACCGAGAAGCTGTCCTTCAAGAAGTACGATCCCGTCGTGCGCAAGCATGTCGACTTCAAGGAAGCCAAGAGCAAGTCAGCCGCGCGTCGGCTGCGAATCGGCGTCAAGCCGCGTGGGGATGGCCCCGCGCGGCTTTTTTGCTGTGCGCGGGGTGCGGCGTCCGGCGCGCGGAAGTTGACACGAAGTGGACACTATCGCGCATGCCCAGCAAGGTTCGTCGGAGTGGAACGACGTCGTTCGCGAGCGCGAAAGGTCACACTGAAGTCACGCCGAGGAGCGACTGAGCGCTCGCCCGAAGTTGGCGAAGTTGCCGCATATCGCTGTTTTTTGCGCGACGAGAATCGCCGCTGGCGGGTTGCTGTCTGTACGGGTTTGAAAGAGCGGGCGGCGGTCTCGCGCCGAGTCGCGACGATCGTGGCACAGGCGGCGGGCTGTAGGACAGCGGCTTCTGCTCCCCTCCCTGAAAGGAAGGGGTTGGGGGTGGGTTGGCGAGCGCAGCGAAGCCGGTCTACGCTTCCGCATGCTTCGACGGATCGACCCTGTTCTGACCGCTCGCGCACGCGAGCTGCGCAACAATCCGACACCGGCGGAACGTGCGATATGGCAGCGGGTAAGCCGCTACCGACCGGCGTTCACGCGTCAGTTGGTAGTGGTCCCGTTTATCGTTGATCTAGCGTGTCGGCGGGCGCGGCTGGCGATCGAGCTCGACGGAAGCCAGCATCTCGATAGCATCGTGTACGACGAGTGCCGCAGCGCATTGTTGCGTCGTCAGGGCTGGACGGTGATCCGGCTTTGGAATTCGGACGTGCTGGGTAATCCCGACGGAGCGGCCGAGCATATCTTGGCGCGGGCCGCCGAGTGCCTCGGCGGAACCCACCCCCAACCCCTCCCTTTTAGGGAGGGGAGAAAGAAGGCTCCGGTTCGCTGAACAGCCGCTGCCCATCACGAATAGTCCACGCTGGCACGGCATGGGCGCAGCTCATGCCGTCAGTCGGCGCTAGACGCCGCTGGCCGGGCTCGTCGCCGAGACCCGATCAGCTGCGCTAATTGGCTGCGACGAGCCCCTGCACCGTATCCATGAACCGCTGCAGCCCGATCGGCTTAGACACATACGCCGACGCGCCCGCCGCGCGGATTCGTTCCTCGTCGTCGCGGCCAGCGTAGGCGGTGACGGCCATGACCGGGATGCCTTTCAGCTCGTCGTCGGCCTTCAGCTCCAGGATCAGGTCATAGCCGGTGACGTGCGGCATCTGGATGTCCATGACGATCAGGTCGGGTTGGAAGTCGCGCGCGCGCGCCACTGCCTCGCGCCCGTCGCGGACGGGTTCGGCCACATATTCGTGCGCCCGGAGGAGGTCGCAGAAAAGTTTGAGGTTCAGTTCGTTGTCCTCGACAACGAGCACCCTTTTTGCCACGCGGCCTCCGTTGACGGTAAGGATGATCGCTTAGGCAATGGCGCGTGCGGACACAAATGAAGACGCGACCGCGCTGGGCCTGCGTGCGCTGGTGTGGACGCTGGTCGAGCCGGACCGTGCGCTGCGGCTGCTGTCGGTGACCGGGCTCGACCCGCGCGACCTCCGCGCGCGGGCGGGCGAGCCTCAGGTGCTCGCCGCCGCGCTGGCGTTCCTCGAAGCGCATGAGCCCGATCTGATCGCCTGCGCGGCCGCGCTCGACGTGGCTCCCGACGCGCTGGTCCGCGCGCATCGCGAGCTGGAGGCCGCATGAGGCCGCTGCTGATCACCGATTGCGACGAAGTGCTGCTCCACATGGTCAAGCATTTCGGGACCTGGCTGGGCGAGGCGCATGCGATCGATTTCGAGCTGGGCGCGGGCGACTGGACCGACCGGATGCGCCGGCGCGACGACGGCGCGCCGCTGACGCCCGAGGAGATGTGGGAAAAGCTGGGCGGCTTCTTTCCCGCAGAGATGGCGAGGCAGACGCTGGTGCCGCACGCGCGCGAGGCGCTGGCGACGCTGAGCGAAGCCGCCGACATCGTCGTGCTGACCAACCTCCACGACGTGTGCCGGACGCCGAGGATCGAGCAGCTCGCCGCGTTCGGCATCCGCCACCGCGTGGAGTGCAATCAGGGCGGCAAGGGCGCGCCCGTCGCCAAGCTGGTCGCCGAATACGCCCCGAGCGTCACGGTGTTCGTCGACGATCTGCCCGTCCACCACGAATCGGTGTCGCGCCACGCGCCGGAGGTGCATCGGCTGCACATGGTGTCGGAGCCCGAACTCGCGCCGCACATCCCCGCCAGCCCCCATGCGCACGCGCGGATCGACGACTGGCCCCGCGCGCAGGCGTGGATCGCCGATCGCTTCGCCGCGGGCGTCCCCGCCGTCAGACAGGAAGAGACCGTATGACCGACCGTATCGACGCCAAGCTCGCCGAACTCGGGCTGACGCTGCCCGAGGCCGCGGCCCCCGTCGCCGCCTACGTCCCCGTCGTCGAGGCGGGCGGGCTGCTCCACCTGTCGGGGCAGTTGCCGTTCGTCGACGGCAAGCTGGTGACCGGGCGGCTGGGCGAGGACCTGACGCTGGAGCAGGGCCAGGAGGCGGCGCGGGCGTGCGGGCTGATGGTGGTCGCGCAATTGAAGAAGCATCTGGGCGATCTGTCGCGGGTCGGACGCGTCGTGAAGCTCGGGGTCTTCGTCAACTCGGCGGCGGGGTTCACCGATCAGCCCAAGGTGGCGAACGGGGCGTCCGAGCTGATGGCGGCGCTGTTCGGGGACGCCGGGCGGCATGCGCGGTCGGCCGTCGGGGTGCCGGTGCTGCCGCTGGGGGCGGCGGTCGAGGTGGATGCGATTGTGGCGGTGGCGGAGTGATATGCGCCTCTCCCCTCCCCTTCAGGGGAGGGGTTGGGGGTGGGGCGTGTCAGTCTCACCGAGCCTGTCGCTTGCGGACAGTCCCCACCCCAACCCCTCCCCTGAAGGGGAGGGGCTTGCTGGTTGACAGATGAGCCCCGTCACCGCGCGCCTGGCCGACGGCGTTTCCGCGATCCCCGCCGCCGAATGGGACGCCTGCGCCGGCGCGGGCAACCCCTTCGTCGGCCACGCCTTCCTCGCCGCGCTCGAGGATTCCGCCAGCGTCGGCGCGCGCTCGGGGTGGCAGCCGCTGCCGGTGATCGTCGACGGCGCGGACGGCAAGCCCGCGGCGATCGCGCCGGCTTACGTCAAGGCGCACAGCCAGGGCGAATATGTCTTCGACCACGCCTGGGCCGATGCGTGGCAGCGCGCCGGCGGGGATTATTATCCCAAGCTGCAGATCGCTTCGCCCTTCTCGCCGGTGCCGGGGCCGCGGCTGCTGCTGCGCGATGCCGCGCTCGCGCCGGCGCTGCTCGCCGCGGTGCAGGCGGTGGTCGACCGGAACGAGCTGTCCTCCGCGCACGCGACCTTTGTCGCGCCGGATCAGGTGTCGCTGTTCGAGCGTGCGGGCTGGCTGATCCGGCAGGGGACGCAGTTCCACTGGGCCAACCGCGGCTACCGGAGCTTCGACGATTTTCTCGCCGATCTGGCCAGCCGCAAGCGCAAGGCGATCCGGCGCGAGCGCGCCGCCGCGGTCGAGGGGCTGACGATCCGGCATCTGACCGGCGACGCGATCCTTCCCGAGCATTGGGACGCCTTCTGGCGCTTCTATCAGGACACGGGAGCGCGCAAATGGGGGCGGCCGTATCTGACCCGCCCTTTCTTTCCGAAGCTGGGCGAAGCGCTCGGCGAACGGGTGCTGCTGATCCTCGCCGAGCGTGATCGCGTGCCGATCGCGGGCGCGCTCAACATCGTCGGCGACGACACGCTCTACGGCCGCTATTGGGGCGCCACCGAGGAGGTGCCGTTCCTCCATTTCGAATTGTGCTATTACCAGGCGATCGACGCCGCGATTGCGCGGGGGCTGTCGACGGTCGAGGCGGGGGCGCAGGGCGAGCACAAGCTGGCGCGCGGCTATGCGCCCGCGCCGACCTGGTCCGCGCATTACATCCCCGATCCGAACTTCCGCCGGGCGATCGCCGACTTCCTCCGGCGCGAGCGCGAGGCGGTGGCGGCCGAGCGCGACTACCTGGCCGAGATGACGCCGTTCCGCACCTCGAACGTGACCGATCGGTCGTCGATCCGGTAGAGCACGTCGCGCCCGCTCCGCCAGATCGGCGTCAGCCCGGTGTTCAGCACCGGGTCATAGGCGGGCGGGTTCAACAGCCAGACATAGTCGAAGGCGTCGCGCGGGAACGCCCCCAGCGCCCAGGACACCGGCCGCCACCATTCGCCGCGGCAGCGCCGGTCGGTGACGATCTCCGACGGATCGTGCGCGAAGCCCATCGCCGGGCGGTAACGCACGGTCAGCAGCTGTCCCCCCGCCATCGACCATTGATCGTTGGTATAGGCGAGCCGGCGCGTCAGCAGCAGCGCGGGGACATGCTCCAGCCGCGAATAGGTCCAGTCGTCCTGGCAGCGCCGCCCGACAAAGGAGACGATGCGCGCGCCCCTCGGCACATGGTCCAGCGCGGTGAGCACCCGGTCGTATTCGCGGTCGTACAGCCAGAAGCTCCACGTCGTTCCCGCCAGCCGCGCGCCGAAGAAGACGAGGCCGAGCGCCGCAAAGGTCGCCGCGCCGCGGAACGACAGCCCGCGCCGCGGCCTGAGCGCGATCACCGCGATCGCCAGCATGAACGGCGCAAGCCGCATGTCGGCGTAAGCCGATCCGAAGACGATCCGCGGCAGCAGGATGAAAACGCCAAGGAGGAACAGCGCCGACAGCCCAAGCTGGCGCGAATATTCGATCCGCTCGTCGCGGACGCCCTTGAACAGGATCAGGAACAGAACGGTCGCCGACGCCATGTCCCACGCCATCCAGCGATCGCGCAGCACCATGGCGAGCCAGTTGAACTTGGCGCGCCAATTGAACCAGTCCGCGGTCTGCCCGGTGACATGATCGCCGGACCGCCAGAACACCATGAGCACCATCGGCAGCGCGAGCGGCAGGCAGCCCAGCCCGGCGCGCACCCAGGCTTCGAGCCAGTGGCGGACGCCCGATCCGCGGCGCTTGTCGTGCTGACGGATCATCTCGGCCGAAAAGGCGAGCACGCCGAGCACCCCCCAGCCGAAGGTGTGACAGACCCACAGGAGGCACGACACCGGCACGAACACGATCGTGCGCAGCCGGAGCTGGCCGAGCCGCGCCATCCTGAGCCACAAGGCGAACAGGTTGAGCGCGAGCGCCATCGCCAGCGCGAAATTCACGAAGCCGAACTGAAAGGGGTAGCTGTAGGCGAGCGGCAGCGCGAACAGCGCGGTCGCGGGGATCCGCCCGTGGACCTCGCGCGCGATCCACAGCAGGCCGCTGACGGTCAGCGCGGGGATGGTGAGGACGATCAGCTTGACCGCCAGCTCGAGTCCCACGACCCGCTCCAGCGGCACGACCAGCAAGTCGATGCCGAGATTGCCGATCAGCTGCCAGCGGAAATCGTACCATTCGCGCAGGTGCGGATAAGCGTCGATCGCGAGTTGGACGCGGTAGCGCCCCATGTGCCCGGGCAGGTCGACCAGCGGCGGGATGCCCGGCCACAGCAGCGGCACGCACGCGGCGAGCGCGACGGCCGCGACGAAGCTGCGGGTCTGCCACCAGTGAAGCCGGTCCCCCGTCTGCATCGGGACCCCTTAGGGGCGGGGGGTGGGCTCCGGCAAGGGGCGGATCACGCGCCACGCAAGCACCGGCGAGCCGGGGATCGCCACCGGCCGAAGCCAGTCGAACCGCTCGCCGCGCTCCAGCCGCGCCCAGAAGCCGTTCGGCGCGCGGGCCTTGTAGACCTCGGTCTCGCCCTCGCCGGGGCAGCCCGCGACATAATCCGCGCCCGCCGCCAGCACCGACGCGCGCGCGGCCTCGGGCGTGCCGAGGAAGGTCGCCAGCACCGCATGGATCGCCTGGCCGTTGCGATGATAGCCGCTCGCGATCGCGCGATGCGGGGTCCGGGCGAGCAAAGCGGGCGACACGTCGAGCGGCGCGAAGACCAGCCCGGGCGCAAGCCGGGACAGGTCGGCGATCTCGCGTCCTTCGTCGCAAGGAGCGACGCCGGTGCGCGCAGCGGCGGCGGTCGCCTTCGCCTGGGCGGCCCGCGTCTCCACGTCGACCAGCACCGACGCGGCGAGCCCGGGCGCGGTTCCGAGCAGCGCCGCCGCGGTCGCCGCGACGCGCGGCAGCAG
>SXGT01671728.1_pt1 | contig 10839 bp, 8 predicted proteins | sample 3176221 | NCBI WGS metagenome assembly SXGT01 (sample SAMN11356862, study PRJNA531348) | freshwater metagenome | isolation source: freshwater sample F1-120 | place: China: Fuxian Lake, Yuxi | collected 2017-12-25
ACCAGTACTTCAGTAGTCCCTCGCCCTTGACGCCGATCCAGCGGAACGCGTCCTCGAAGACGAGCGACATGCCGACCGCGAGCGTGACCGCGCCGCCAGTGCGCCCGCGCAGCGACTCGCCGCCGACCTTCTCTTCAATCTTGCCCAGGTCGCGGTCGTGCGGGTCGGGCTGCGCCTTGAGCGCCGGGTCGTTGCTTTGGGGCGGCAGGTTCACGCCGTACTTCGCGTACACCTCGTCGAGCGGCTTCTGGTACTTCGGGGCCTGATCGATGGGGACGTTGATCGCGTAGTACAGCTCCGCCGGCAGCGCGGCGGCGGCGATAAGCGCGACCACGCCGACCAGACCCTCAATGAGCATCGCCCCGTAGCCGATGCCGCGGATGTGCGATTCCTTCTCCACCATCTTCGGCGTCGTGCCGCTGGACACAAGCGAGTGGAACCCGCTGATCGCGCCGCACATAACGCAGATGAACACGAACGGGAACAGGTGACCCGGGAACGTCGGCCCGCCGTTGATGAACACCTCGTTCACCGGCGGGGCCTGCATCGCCGGGTTCGCGACGCACACGCTGACCACCAGCAGCGCGACCGTACCGATCTTGAGGAAGCTGGAGAGATAGTCGCGCGGGCCAAGCAGCAACCACACCGGAAGCACAGCGGCGATGAACCCGTAGACACCGAGCGCGAGGATGGTCTGTTCGCGCGTGAGTGAGAAGTAGTGGGCGATGGCCGACCGCGAGACCGGTTCGCCCACCACCACCGCGACCAGTGTGAGCGTGCCACCGATCAGCGACGCCTCGACGACGCGCCCCGGCCGGATGCGGTACATCCACAGCCCCGTCAGCAGCGCGATCGGGATCGTACACGCGATGGTGAACGTGCCCCACGAACTGCCCGGCACGACCTGCGTGCAGCCCGCGGGAAGGGTGTAAATCGCGGGTTCCTCTTGATGGAAATTCGGGTCGGGTTTGCCGGGCAGAGCCGCGAGAAGCGTTGATCTAACTGGGCGGACTACGTTCGGAGCTTTCGGACACCGAACGCGGAACGCTTCCGAACGTTTGGTGAACTTTGTGCGTGTAGGCTCTTGGAGCAGCGTGCAACCGGGCGGGAAATCGAGCACGACACCCGCGTCCGTTTTCTCGATTTCTATTGCTGATTCACCGACGCGCGGGAGTATCACCTGCGTGCCGGCAGCGAGCTTCACCTCTTCGCCGCCGAGGGCCTTCACCACCACGAATCCCAACCCGGCGAGGGCGATGATGACGATGAACAGGATCGCGACCGAGGCGATGATCGCGGCCGGGCGACCGAGTTCGTGGCGGGCGATTTCGGCAATCGATTTGCCGTCGCGCCGCACGCTCGCGGCCATCACCAGCATGTCTTGAACGGCACCCGCGAGGCACACGCCGATGACCAGCCATACCAGCCCCGGCGCGAACCCGTACTGGATCGCGAGCACCGGGCCGATCAGCGGCCCGGCCCCGCTGATGGCCACGAAGTGGTGCCCGAACAGCACCCACTTGTTCGTGGGGTGGTAGTTCTGGCCGTCGTTGAGGCGCGTCGCGGGCGTGGCGCGGGTGTCGTCGAGGCACGCGACCTTCGCCGCGAGGAACGCCGAGTAGTAGCGGTACGCGATGGCGAGGCAGCACAGCACGACGATCATCACCGGCATCGCGTGCAGCAGGATGCGGTCGCCCTGGCGGGTGTACAGTGTGATCGCGAAGAGGTCCATGTGCGCTCGCGCGTGAGGAGTGGAGCCGCGGACTAGGCTATCAGCTTCGCCCCGCGCGGCGAGCGGGCGCGGCGCGCGGCTGGCCCGCGTTGGATACGACATCCGTAGTGAGCCGGTGATCCCGATCGAGGGAGAGCGATGCGAGCCGACATCTGCGCGTCCGACGACTACGACACACGCGAGCGCCTGTTGAGCGCGCTCGGGGCCGTCGGCGCGACGAGCGAGGGCGAATGGGAGGCGCTGGGCGTGGGCCTGCACCGGTTCCGCGCCGGGGCCGACGTGCTCTCGATCTTCATCGACGCCTGGATGGTGGACGTCGAAGGACCGGACGAACTGGTACGGCAAGTCCTACAGTTAATCTCCGACGGCACTCGCGGTTCCGCCTGAACACACCCAACGGAGATACACATGATGGCCTGGCCGACAATCATCTGCGGCGCGCTTCTGGTCCTGATCGGGATCGTGGGCTACGGCACTTCGGACGTGCAGCCGCCGCCGATGACGGCGCTGATCCCGGCGTTCATCGGCGCGGCCCTGATCGCGTGCGGCGGTCTGGCGTTCAACGTGAAGTTCCGCAAACACGTCATGCACCTCGCGGCGATGATCGGCCTCGTGGGCGCGCTCGGCGGGTTCATGCCGCTGATCCGCCAGTACAGCAAGACCGGCGATTTCGACCCGACGAAGAAGTCGGCCGTTGCCGGCGAGCTGATGATCCTGGTGTGCGTGGTGTTCGTGGCGATGTGCGTGCTGTCGTTCATCAAGGCGAAGAAAGCGCGCAAGGCGAAGGAAGCTGCTGGGGTCGTGTGAGTGTGCCCAAGCCGCACCTTTGCAAAGGTGCGGCTTCTTCTGCTGCCCATTCACTTCTTCTCGGTCTCCATCTCGTCCAGCCACTTCGACACGATGACACAGTAGTACGCGCCGCTCATGCTCGACTTCGCGCCGGGTTTGATCGCGAACCCGCCGTCGTCGGCGGTGCGGTGCGACTCGATGAACGCGCGCAGCTTCTTCGTGTCCTTCGGCTTCTCCTTCAGTAACACTAGCGCCCGCATCACGCGGTAAGTCGTCTCGATATCCGACCCCTTCTCGCCCTTCTTGCCCCACCCGCCGTCGTCGCGCTGGCCGTCGCGGAGGCGATCGCGGGTCTCGGTCACGGCCACCGGGCTGAAGCTGTAACCGAGCCGGAGCATCATGGCCGCGATCGAGCCGGCACCGCGGGCACCGCCGTCCTTCGGTTCGTCCTTGTTGTCCTGCGCGTACTTCGACGCGACCTTCTGCCATCCCTCTACATCGAACGGGCAGTCCTTCACGCCCCACGCCTCGACCGCTGCCGCAGCGATGCGCACCTCCTCGAAGGTTTTGGCGTTCTCCTTGAGGTAGTCCATCGCCTTTGCGAACTTCTCCTTCGGCACCTGCAACTCCATCGCGGCCATGACCCCGATGGCGGTGATGACGACGTCCGGCTTGCCGCCCATCTCCGCAAACCCACCGGTCTTGGGGTCGTAGCACTTCAGCACGAACGCCCCGTGCTTCTCGCGCTCGCCCTTCAGTTGCGGGAACCCGAGGTACTTGAGCGCGCGGACCGCGCCGTTGGTGGCGCGCAAACTCGGGATCGGCTTCGCGTCGATGTTCGGGTCTTGCGGCGCGTGGTAGAACCCGCCGTCCGCGGCCTCCTGTTGCAGCACCCACTTCGCCGCTTTCAGGTTGGCGATTTTGCGCTCGATGTCCTTGATCGCGTCTTCCGTCTGCGCGGAGACGAACGCCGGACAGAGTAGAAGCACAGCAATTGCGATGCGCATGACAAGCCCCCTTCTTGGTGCGCGCGAGCGGCGCTTACGTCTTGGGTCGAAACGCTTTCACCACAGCTTCGTTGGTCGTCAAACTCGGTCCGCCGATCAGGTCGATGCAGTACGGGATCGCGGGCATGACCGCGAGCAGGCACTCGCGGATCGCGGTCGGCTTGCCGGGCAGGTTCACGATCAGGCTCTTGCCGCGAACGCCCGCGGTCTGGCGCGACAGGATCGCGGTGGGCACGCTGCGCAACGACACCGCGCGCATCAGTTCGCCGAAGCCGGGCAGCAGCTTCTCGCACACGGCCTCAGTCGCCTCGGGCGTCACGTCGCGCTTCGCGGGGCCGGTGCCGCCCGTCGTGACCACGAGGCAACAGCCCTCGTCGTCACACAGCGCCTTCAGCGTGGATTCGATCTGATCCTGCTCGTCGGGGATAACCAGCGCGCGGGGCTCCCACTCGCAACTGAGCGCCTCGCGCAGGAACTCGACGATGGCCGGCCCGCCCTTGTCCGCGTACTCGCCGCGGCTGGCCCGGTCGGAAACGGTGAGGATGCCGATTCGCATGGTTCGATCGCGGAGTGCGGATTTCGGATTGCGGAATGACAGTCACCCCGCGCCGCTTATACTACCCGGCAACCGCGGGATCATCACGGGTCTTGATTCCGCACTCCGCACTCCGCACTCCGCAATCGAACCATGCGTACTTGGTCCTTCTCCTCCGCCGGCGCGCTGTTCTTCGGTCGGAACGCGGTCCGCGTTCATCTGCGCGACGCGTGCGAGCGGCTCGGCGCGAAGCGCGCGTTCATCGTCACCGATTCGATTTTGGTGAAGGCCGGGTTACTCGCGCAGACCACCGACCCGCTGACGGCGCTCGGCGTCAGTTTCGGGCACTTCGACCGCATCACGCCCGAACCGGGCGTCGAGTTGGTGCGCGAGTGCATCACCGCGGCGCGCGCGTTCAACCCGGATGTGGTGATCGGGCTGGGCGGCGGCAGCAACATGGACACGGCGAAGCTCGTGTCCATGATCCTTGCGCACGGCGGCGACCCGCTCGACTTCAAGGGCGACTGTCTCGTGCCGGGGCCGGTCAAGCCGCTCATCTGCATCCCCACTACCGCCGGCACCGGCTCGGAAGTCTCCGCGGCGGCCGTGTTCACCGACACCGCGAACCACATCAAGGTTTCGTGCCTGAGTCCGTTCCTGCGCCCCGCGTTCGCGATTGTCGATCCGTTGTTCACGGTCAGTTGCCCGCCGAAGGTGACCGCCGACTCCGGCATCGACGCCCTCACGCACGCCATCGAAGGCTTCTGCGCGGTGAACAACGACGACTTCCCGCTACCGAGCGGCGAGAAGAGCGTGTATCAGGGCAGCAATCCAATGGCGAACTTGATGGCGCGCGAGGCCATCGAACTCGTCGGCAAGTTCCTGCGCCGCGCGGTGAAGGACGGGAACGACCTCGAAGCGCGCGACGGCATGGCACTGGCCGCGACCCTCGGCGGACTGGCGTTCTCGAACTCCGGCGTCGCGCTGGTTCACGCGATGGAGTACCCCGTCGGCGGCGCGGTCCACGTCTCGCACGGCGCGGGCAACGGCCTGCTGTTGCCGTTCGTGATGCGGTTCAATCTGGAGAAGCGGCAACGCGAAACGGCAAACATCGGGCTAATGCTCGGTTGCTCGTGGATTCCTGACGGTTTCCCACAAGGCGGTGAAGCCACGATCAGCGAGATCGAGAGGCTCCGCGCCGACATCGGCATTCCGCTTCGGCTGCGCGACATCGGCGTGAAAGAGGAGATGCTGCCGGAGTTCGCGGAGAAGGCGTTCGCGATCAAGCGGCTGATGCGGGTGAACCCGCGGATGCCGCAGAGCGCGGACGAAATCCTCGGCATCTACCGGGCCGCGTTCTAAGCTCTCGCATGGCCTCAATTCCGGTGCCCGCGACCCAATCGCCGTTCCGCCGCGCGCTCGTCGCGGTGGGCGTCGGCGTCGCGCTGCTGGCCGGGGCCTCACAACTTAACAAGCTGTTCCGCGGCGGGCTGAGCGCGCCGGTCGATTTCGCCGCGTTCTGGGCGGCCGGGAAGCTCACGACCGAGGGCGCAAACCCGTACAGCGGCGACCACCTGCGCGACGCGCAGGCCGCGGTCGGGCTGACCGACCTCGCGGTGATCGCGTGGAACCCGCCCTGGACGCTTACGTTCTTGATGCCGTTCGGCGCGCTCGATTTCCGCGCCGCCTACGGGCTGTGGGTACTCGTTCACCTCGCGCTGATCGCGGCGAGCGCGCTCCTGCTGTGGCGCGCGTTCGACGGCCCGAAGCGATTCGCGTGGGTCGCGGTGCTACTCGCCCTCACCTTCGCGCCGACGGTCTTCTTGATCGGCAACGCGCAGCTCACGGCCATCGTCCTGTTCGGCGTGGCCGGGTTCGTCGCCGCGAGCCGCGCGAACCGGCCGCTCCTCGCGGGCGCGGCGCTCGCGCTGTGCGCGACCAAGCCGCACCTGATCGTGCCGCTCGGCGTGTGGCTGCTGTGCGCCGCGTGCGGAAGCGGCTTCGCGCGGAATGCGTTGCTCGGCGCGGTGGTGACCGGCGCGCTGATGTGCGTTCCGCCGACGCTGGCCGCGTCGCACGTCTGGGCCGACTACCTCGCGGCCGTGACCGGCCCGCCGGACCCGCGCATCCGTCCGCTGTCGGAGTGGAAGCCGCCGCTGATCGGCTGGTGGGCGCGACAGGCGGTTCCCGGCTCGCCGTTCTGGGTGCAGTGGGTACCGGTCGTGCTGGCGAGCATCGCGGTCGCGGCGTGGTGCGCGAAGCGCGGGGCGCGATTGTCGCCTGTGCCGTGGCTCATCGGCCTCTCGTTGCTGGTCGCGCCTTACGGCGCGTGGAGCTACGATCTGGTGCTGCTGCTGGTGCCGCTGCTGGCGGTCGCCGCGCGAATGACCGACCGAGGCGCGATCGCGCTCGGCGTGGGGTTGCTCGCGAGTGTCAACGCGGTGTCACTGGCGATGATGCTGTGTGCCACATCGTCGGAGTGGTACGTCTGGTTCGCGCCTCTGGTGCTGCTGGGCGCGTGGGGACTGAAGAAACCTACCCCCCCCGGCCCCCCCTCCCTGAAGGGAAGGGGGGAGAAAGAGCTGCGCAGCTTGTCAACGTCTGGCGACGCGCAGAACGCTGAACCGAAGTTCTCCCCCCTTCCCTTCAGGGAGGGGGGGCCGGGGGGGGTAGGTTCTGAAGCGGCGAGGGCCACCACATGACCCTCCGCAACCTCCTCGCTCTCCTCGCCGTCGTCGTTCTCCTCGCGTGGTTCTGGTCGCGCGGGGAGCGGTTTCTCGATGCCAACGGCCCGACGTTCGACGAGCCGGTTCACCTCGCGGCCGGCTACTCGTACTGGACGACCGGTAACTTCCGGCTGAACCGCGAAGACCCGCCGCTGTTGAAACTGCTCTGGGCCGCGCCGCTCGCGCTCCGCGACCAGTCGCTCTACCCGCGTGATGTCGCTAGCGCGACCAACGACGACCACTGGCACGTCGCGAACGCCTTCCTTTACGGTTCCGGGCGCGCTCCGCGCGAGTTACTGAACCCGGCCCGGCGGGTGAACCTCGCGCTCGGCTGCGGCGTGGTGCTCCTCGCCGGCTGGTGGGGGTACCGGCTGTGGAACGCACGGCTCGCGGGCCTCGGCGCGGTTGCGTTCGCGGTGTGCGACCCGAACCTCCTCGCGCTCTCGTGCGTGTTGACCACCGACGTTGGACTGACACTGTTCGCGCTGCTCACGTGCTATCTGCTGTGGGAGTACACTGCGGCTCCGTCGCGCGGGTTGCTGATCGCCGCCGGGGTCGCGCTGGGTCTCGCGCTCGGGGCGAAGTTCTCCGCGCTCGCGCTGGTCACGGGCCTCGGCACGGCCGGTGTGGTGTATGTTCTTAGAGGTGGCGTGCTGGCTCTGCCCGGCGCGCCGGAGGGCAAATCGCGAAGCCGGCAAGCGGCGGAGTTCGGCTTTCGCCTGGGTCTGATCGCGCTCGTCGCGCTGGCCGCGACGTATGGCTTCGTCCACTTCGACCAGTGGGGCCGTGGGCTGAAGTTCCAGCTCACCCGCGCCGACCACGGCGACGGCGTGATGTACCTGAACGGCGAACGGTCTCGCACCGGCTGGTATCACTACTTCCTCGTGCTGCTGCCGCTGAAACTCCCGCTCGGCCTGATGGGCGCGGCGCTGCTCGCTGTGCCCGCACTGCGGCGCGCTCCGTGCGCGGCGTTTCTTCTGATCCCGCCGCTGGTGTTCTTCGCGCTCGCGTCGTACTCGCGCGTGAACCTCGGTGTGCGGGTCGTGCTGCCGGTCCTGCCGTTCGTGTATGTGCTCGCGGCCGGGGTTGCTAGCGGGTCGTGCTGCCGACTCGCGGGGCGCGCGCTGCTTGTGGTGTGCGTCGCGTGGGCCGGTATCTCCGCGGCGCGATCCGACCCGCACCCGCTCGCGTACTTCAACGAACTCGCCGACGGGCCGCGCGGGGCGCTGCGCTTCGTGGCCGACTCGAACCTCGACTGGGGGCAAGGGCTGCCGGCGCTCGCTGAGTACATCCGCGCGAACGACCTCGGCCCGGTGTACCTGTCGTACTTCGGCACCGACCGCCCCGAAGCGCATTGCATCCGCTTCCACCCCCTCCCCACATACGGGCGCGTGGGCGCGCCGGGCGGCGAAGCGATTCCCCTGACCGCCACGCGGCACGTCGTCGTGGTCAGCGCGAACAACCTGCTCGGCATCTACCTGAACGACCGGGACACGTTCGCGTTCCTGCGCGGGCGCGAACCGACCACGATCCTCGCCGGCTGCTTGTATGTCTTCGATCTGACCAACGACGCCGACGCGCTGCGCCGCGTCCGCGCCCTACCCCCGCACTAGCCGCATGTCGCCGCGCGTTCGCTCACTGCTGGTGCTTCTCGTCGGCGGCGCGGCGCTCGCGTTCGTGGCGGACATCGTCGTTCGCACGCCGGGGTTCCTCGTCCCGCGAGACTTCCTCGAATACTGGGCAGCGGGCCGCGTGAACCTGCGCGGCGGCAACCCTTACCACCCCAACGACCTGCTGAAGGAGCAGAGGACTGCGGAGCCGGAGCGCACCGAAGCGGTGATGATGTGGAACCCGCCGCCGGCGCTGGCGGTGTACATGCCGCTCGGCGCGCTACCGTCGCGCTGGGCGACGCTGCTGTGGGTCGGGCTGCAACTCGCGTCGGTGTTCGTCGCCTGCGATCTGCTTTGGCGCACCTACTCGCGCGAGCACCGCTGGGTCGCGGCAGTCGTGGCGATCTCGTTCGCGGGAACGTGGTGGCTCGTTGCCTACGGGCAGAACACCGGGTTCCTGCTACTCGGCCTCGCGGGGTTCCTGCACTTCAGGCAGAAGGACAAACCCTACACCGCGGGTGCGTTCGCGGCGCTCACCGCACTGAAGCCGCACCTGCTCGCGGTATTCGGCGTACTGCTCGTTGTGGACGCTTACACGAAGCGCGGTGCGAAGGCGCTCGCGGCCGGCGTCGCGGTAGTCGCGCTCGCGCTGGTCGCCGCGCTGGTCGCGAACCCGCACGCGCTCGCGCAGTTTGTCGAAGCGGCGCAACACCCGGCCGCGGGCGCGACGCCGCTTTCCGGTTGGGCGCTGCCGGTGCCGGCGTACTGGCTGCGGATTCAGCTCACGCCGGCGCACTTCTGGGTTCAGTTCGTGCCGTGCGCCGTCGCGTGTGTGGGCTTCCTCGTGTGGCGCGTTCGCACGCGGGACTGGAACTGGCCGTGCGCGCTGCCGCTGGTGGTCGCGGTGTCGCTGCTCACGACGCCCTATGGCGGCTGGATTTTCGACCTGCCCGTGTTGCTCGTCCCGGTGATCTGGGTTGCGGCGGAACTGGCCCGCGAGAAGCGGTGGGTGCTCCTCGCGGCGCTCGTGGTGACGCAGTCTGCGATCACGGCCGCGACGTTCGCCAACGCCGGCGCGCTGCACGAATACTGGTGGGTCGCGCCGCTCGCGCTCGCCCCGTGCCTTCTCGCCGTCCGGCGCGGGCCGCGTTCGTAGAATGCCCCCTCAATCGCACATCGCAGGAGTCTCGCTCATGGCGGACGGCACAACGGCACATCGCGTGGTCATCATCGGCGGCGGGTTCGGCGGGTTACTCACGGCGCAGTCGCTCCACAAGACGCCCACCCACGTCACGATGATCGACCGGCGCAACTTCCACCTGTTCCAACCGCTGCTGTATCAGGTGGCGACCGGTGCGCTGTCGCCCGCGAACATCGCCGCCCCGCTGCGGTCGATCCTCAAGAAGCAGAAGAACACACATGTGCTGCTCGGCGACGTGACCGGGTTCGACATGACCGCGAAAGAGGTGCTGCTGCGCGACGGGACACGCGTGCCGTTCGATTCGCTCGTCGTCGCGACCGGGGCGACGCACCACTACTTCGGGCACGACGAGTGGGCCGACCGCGCGCCGGGGCTGAAGACGGTCGAGGACGCGACCGAGATCCGCCGCCGCGTGCTGCTCGCGTTCGAGCGCGCCGAGCGCGAAACCGACCCGAAGATCAAGGACCGGCTGCTCACGTTCGTCGTCGTCGGCGGTGGGCCGACCGGCGTCGAGATGGCGGGGGCGATCAGCGAGCTGGCGCGGCACACGATGCGCGCTGACTTCCGCACCTTCAACCCCGCGACCGCGCGCGTCATCCTGGTCGAAGGGCAGACGCGCGTGCTGACCGCGTTCCACGAGAAGCTGAGCGCGAAGGCCAAGATCGCGCTCGAGGCGATGGGTGTCGAGATTCGGCTCGACTGTCACGTCACCGCGATTGAAGCCGACCATGTGATCGTGAAGCCGGACGGCGGCAAGGCCGAGGCGGAGCGCATCGCGACCGAAACCGTGGTGTGGGCGGCCGGTGTCAGGGCGTCGCCGCTGGGCAAGATTCTGGCCGACGCGGTGGGCGTGCAGGTGGGCCGCGGCGGGCACGTGCCGGTGAACCCGGACCTGACCGTCGGCAACCGGCCGGACGTGTTCGTGGTCGGTGACATGGCGAGTTGCCCGGACGCGCACGGCAAGCCGCTGCCGGGCCTCGCACCGGTCGCGATGCAGCAGGGCCAGTACGTCGCCGCGGCCATCGTGCGGCGCATCAAGGGCGAGACACCGAAAGGACCGTTCCGCTACCTGGACAAGGGGAACATGGCGACCATCGGCCGCGCGCGGGCGGTGGGCGAGAGCTTCGGCATCCGGTTCAGCGGCCACATCGCGTGGTTCGCGTGGCTGTTCATTCACATCCTGTACGTGGCCCGGTTCGAGAACCGCGTGCTGGTACTGTTCCAGTGGTTCTGGAACTA
>SXGT01017620.1_pt1 | contig 10838 bp, 10 predicted proteins | sample 3176221 | NCBI WGS metagenome assembly SXGT01 (sample SAMN11356862, study PRJNA531348) | freshwater metagenome | isolation source: freshwater sample F1-120 | place: China: Fuxian Lake, Yuxi | collected 2017-12-25
AGCATAATGCAACCAACAAGAGACGAAGTCCGCCAGAAGCGTGATGAGCTGGCTGCGAAGCTACGCGACGTGGATCGCGTGCTTGGCGGCAAGAGCATCCGTGAGACGCAGCGGTTGATAATGGACAGGCGGCGGCGGGCCGAGCGGGATATTACGATCCGCGAGTGTGCCGATCCTGCCCGGCGTGCATCCTGCGAGGCGGATATCTATCTGTGGCTCAAGACATACTTTCCAGACAAGTACACGTTCGACTTCACGGACGATCACCGCGATATCGTATCGACGATCCTGGAGACGGCCAGGCACGGCGGTGACCAGGCGATTGCGGCGCCTCGTGGCAACGGCAAGAGTGCGATTGCCGAGGGCGTGTTGGTCTACTGCTTATCACTTGGGATCATCCGGTTCGCGTTGATTGTCGGAGCAACGGCAACAGAGGCGAAGCGAGTATTCGATTCGATCCGCGAGTCGTTTGAACTCAATGAGATACTCGCCGACGATTATCCAGAGGTGTGCGACCCTGTGCATCTCCTAGAAGGAAATGCGATGCGTGGCAGGCAGCAGACGCACAACGGCAAGCGAACGCGGCTTGTCTGGGCTGCGAGTCGTCTTGTGTTGCCGACGATCGAAGGCAGCAAGGCCAGTGGCGGATCGGTCGAGTATCGCGGAATCGATTCGGCGATTCGTGGTGTTCGGATCGGGTACGTTCGTCCTGACTTTGTTCTGATCGACGACCCAGAGACGAGCGAATCGGCTGCGAGTCTGGACCAGTGCGAGACGCGGGAAGAGCGGATCGAGCGAGACATTGCCGGCTGCGGCGGACCTGGAAAGCCGTTGGCTCGTGTGATTCTGACGACGATTATGAATCACTCGCCGTGCATCTCGGCGATCTTCACTGATCCTAAGCAGAAGCCGTCGTGGAACGGCAGGCGGCATCGGCTGCTGATCGATAAGCCAACCAATGGAGAACTCTGGTCAGAGTACATATTGCTGCGGAAGGACGGCCAGCAAGCCGGCGATCGGTTCGGACGCAAGGCGATGGACTTCCTGCGGGCTAACTGGGATGCGATGCACGCTGGGACAAAGGTAAGCAATCCGGCGAGGTACAACAGTCGGTTGCTGAGCGACGGCCAGCCGGCACAGCTCTCTGCGGTTCAGGCCTATTACGATTTCGTTGCGGACAAGGACGAGACTGCGGCATTGTGCGAGTTGCAAAACGATCCGCCGGAAGAATCCGGGCCGTCGACAAGTGGGATTACCGCTCAGCTTGTGGCCTCGCGGATGAATGGCCTCGGACGGCGGCAGCTTCCGCCTGACTGCATTGCTTTGACACCGGCTATCGACCTGGGCAAGAGAGAGTGCCATTGGGTTGTGATCGCATGGCAGTCGCTGTGCCGCGGATACGTCGTCGATTACGGAGTTGTTGAGGTCCAGGGTACGGAAGCAACCGATCACGCAGAGACGATCGAACGAGCGCTCGTCCGAGCATTGCTGGGCTGGAAGGATTTTCTGGCGTCACATCCGTTCGTCGACGCTACCGGGCAGACACGGCCGATCGACCGCGTGCTTGTCGATAGCGGCTACTTCGCCAATGCCGCATATGAGTTCATTCGTCTGGCTGGGAAACCTTATGGCGTCTGCAAGGGCTATGGCGGCGGAAGATACCATAGCGGCGTCAACTCGGACAATCGACGGCTGGGCGATCATTGGTATGCATCGCGTTTGGACAACGACAAAGTCTGGCTGAACAACTTGGACACTGACTACTGGAAGTCCTTTGTACACGATCGGTTTCTGACGCAGACGTTCGACGAGTTGCAATTCGTGCGGCCTGGAACTCTGTCGGTGTGGTCTCCGGCGGACGCGAGGGAGCATCACAGGTACAGCCACCACATTGTCTCGGAGGTTTACCAGGAGCACTTTGTCGAGGGTAAGGGACTGAAACGCGGTTGGGTTCCGCGTTCACCGAACAATCACTGGCTCGATGCGACGTGCATGGCGTGTGCTGCCGGCAATATCGCAGGTGTGAAGATGTTTACAGAGCCTCGTGCTCCGGCGTTGGTAGTGGCACCACGCAGGCCTCCGGCGATGACGACGCCGGCTGCGCAACCTCGGACAAGATTTCTGAGCAGACCGGGTGGATGGTTGAAAGGTACAGGGAGATAAACAGGATCAGGTATGAGACCAATGGCAAGACCGAAGAAACCGGACCCGCCGACTTCCGAGCGAATTGTCGAGCCAACGACGCGGCCATACGTCAGCGTCAATCGTGTGTCGGCCGGACCATGCGCGATGTGTCAGGCCTGGCTGGTGCAGGCAGGACGCACGAACAAGACGGAGGTTTACTGCACGAGAGGCAGACTCCGGTATTGCAAGTGCCACAATTGCGGCAACACATGGAAGGTCATTGACTATCCAGCCGAGTGAATACGCCGGATTCTCTGGTACGACCTGCCATATTTCGTGGTAAGAAACTCCATCGTCGGCAATCGCTTATGCCTTATTCTTAGGGCATGGCACAGACAAACGCTACGTTGCTCTCGCAAGCTGAAGATCTGCTAGAGGACATCTCCTCGAATGCAGTTCAGTCTTACTCAATCGGTGATCGCAGCGTGACTCGTGCTCACTCGGCGATGGGTCAGATTCTTGATTCCATCATCAAGCTGCGTGGATTGTCCTCCTCGAAGCGCGGCATCAACGTCGCGAAAATCGATCGTGCTGGGTGAGTTGCTCGATAACGCTGTGTCGGTATTCGCGCCTGCTGCGGCTGCACGGCGGGCCTACGCACGTCAGGTATTCCGCAAGCAAAGCCAGAGAGCATACGAAGCGGCTCGTGTCGATCGCATGAACTCGTCGTGGTACACGGCGAATCAATCAGCGGATCGCGCGTTGCTTGGAGACGCGGATAAGGTGCGGATGCGTTCTCGTGACTTGATCCGCAATAACGCTTATGCCCGTGGCGCTATCGACGCCATCGTTGCAAACGTTGTCGGATGCGGAATCATTCCACGTCCGGCGCTCGAGAACGACGACCAGAATGAAGCTATCCTAAGAGCCTGGCAACGCTGGTGTGAGCAGGCTGATTCGGCAGGACGGCTGCACTTCTATGAGATGCAATCCTTGGCTCTCCGCGAAATGATCGAAGCTGGCGAGGGACTGGTCCACTTCACGGCGGACACGGAAGATCCGATTCGCGTTTCGCCTCTTGCACTTGAATTGATCGAGGCGGACAGAATCGACAGCGGCCAGGACACATACCGGACTGGGCAGAAAGAAAACACAAACGAAGTTCGACGCGGCGTTGAACTCGATCGACGCGGCAGAGCGGTGGGCTATTATCTTTTCCCGACGCATCCAGACGGAACTGGGCTAAGCTATTCCAGTTCGCAGCGTGTGGATGCGGCTGGCATCCTGCACGTCTTTCGGCAAGAGCGGATCGGGCAGACTCGCGGCATCAGTTGGTTGTCGCCGGCAGTGATGTGGCTGCGTGATCTTGGCCTCTACGTTGACAATGAGATTCAGGCATCGGCAGTCGCTAGTTGTTTCTCCGTTGTTATCAAGACTATCGACAGCGGTGATACGTTTGGCGCTATCGCGACACCATCTGGTGCAGAATCAACGGACAGTGACGGCAACAGATTCGAGCGGATTCAGCCTGGCCTGGTCTCGCATCTGATGCCTGGCGAATCGATCGAGACAGTGAATCCTTCGCGTCCAAACTCAGCGGCTGGTCCGTGGATCGATTTGATTTTGCGGTCCATCGCTGTCGGCATGGGACTGAGCTACGAGTTGGTGAGTCGCGATTACAGCAAGACAAACTACAGCAGCAACCGTGCAAGTGCTCTCGAAGATCGTCGCAGATTCAAGCCACTCCAAAAGTTCCTCGTATGGCATCTATGCCAGCCGGTGTACCGCGAGTGGTTCACATCTTGTGTGATCGCCGGTCGTGATGGATTTCCTTCCGTAGATGAGTTCGTGGCGAATCCAGACGCATGGCTGATGGTCAACTGGCGTCCGCCGGGCTGGGAGTGGGTTGATCCACTCAAAGAAGCTCAGGCATCGCAATTGGAAGTCGAGCAAGGATTCCGCTCTCGCGGTGATGTGATCGAGTCCGCGGGCGGCGACTTGCGAGAAGTCTACGCGGAACTCGCGCAAGAAAAGGAACTGGCTGAGTTTTACGGGCTGACGTTCGGCCCACAACAAGCTGCGGCGATTCCGCAGTCGATGGGAACTGAAGATGTCGTACAAGAACCGACAAACGAAGAGGCAGTCGCATCAGTCTGACTTGAGCTACCGAAAGGCGAAGGTCGAGCCTGGTAGCGAAGAGCAGCGGTCGCTGAACGTAACGCTCGCGACGGAAGATGCGGTGCAGGTCTACGACTCGGCACGTCGGCAGACGATCAGTGAAGTGTTGGTGATGAAGGGTGCGGTTCTTCCGAATCAAGTACCGATGATGGACTCGCACGATCATGGGAGTGTGCGATCGTTGCTGGGCAGCGTGCGTGAGTTGGCTGTGTCCGGCGATACGCTACGTGGCGTGGCGTTTTTCGGATCAAAACAAAGTGCTCGCGAGGCGTATGACGATGCTCGCGAAGGGCACCTATCGGATATCTCAGTCGGTGCAAGACGACTTGAAGAGCATTATGTCGCCAAAGGCAAAACAGAATTGATTGGCGAAAGAACGATTCACGGGCCGGCGCGTATCGTAACACGCTGGCGACCAGTAGAAGGTTCGGCTGTCCCGATCGGAGCGGACCCACGAAGCACGTTTGAAAGCAACATCGCTATGCGTGCTTATTTTGACCCGCTAACCATGAGGGAAGAAGCCATGAGCGACCTATACCGATCGCAGTTTATCGCGTTGGGATTGCCAGCCGATGCCGACGAAGATGCCACCGCAGCATGGATCGCTGCCAATCCGCTGAAGCGTGCCGCGGATCCAGATCCAGTGCCGGAGCCTGCACCGACACCGGAGCCTGCACCAGAGCAGGAACCTGCACCTGCTGCTTTGATTGCTCGTGCCCAAAAGGCAGAGCGTGATCGTTGTCTGACGATCCGACGTATTGCCACGCTCGCCGATTTGGATCCGAAGTTTGCCGATACGTTGATCGCCGAAGGCGTCGATGTCGAGACGGCATCCGAGCGAACTGCCGCAGAGCAGGCTCGCAGACGACCGCCTCTCGGCTATCGCGTCGAGCACGTTGGATCGAGCACCGATCTGTTTCGTGCTGCTGCGATCGACGGTTTGAACTGCCGCATCAGCGGCACGGCTGGTCTTGCGAATCCGCAGAAACCAGCACCAGGACACAAGGACTTCCAGAACCTTCGGCTGGTCGATCTGGCACGCAAGTGTCTGGAGGGCGAGGGCAACTCGACTCGAGGCCTTGCCGATCGCGATGTGATGCGGCGTGCGTTGGCGCTGCCGGACATCACTCGTGCGTCAGACGGTCCTGCGTATTTGCAGACTGGAGTGTTCGCGAATCTGCTATTGGACGCGACGAACAAGACGCTCTTGCAGAGCTTCATGGACGTTCCGACCACGTATCAGATGTGGTGCCGTATCGGAGAATCAGTCGATGACTTCAAGCGTATCAATCGGGTGCGTCTTGGCGAAGTCGGCAATCAGCCGGTAGTGCCAGAGAACGACGAGTACAAAGATATGTCCTTGTCGGACTCGAGGGAATACTACTCGGTTGAGAAGCGTGGGTCGCTTGTGTCTCTGACGTGGGAAGCGATCAAGAACGATGACCTGGGTAGCTTCACTCGCATTGTGCAACTTCAGGCCTCGGCGATGAAGCGGACAATCAATCGCTCGGTTTATCAGATCCTGTTCGACAACCCAACGCTGTCGGACGCAATTACGCTCTTCCACGCATCGAGCCACGGTGCGAATCTCGTAACGAGTGCGTTCACCGTTGCCGTATTGAACACAGCTTATTCGGCGATGGCACTCCAGACGGGACTGAACAGCGACACGATTCTTGGGATCGTTCCGAAGTATGTCGTCCATGCACCAGGCATCACCGGAACCATCTGGTCGGTGCTCAACTCGACAGCCGATCCGGCTGCTGGTGGTTCCGCTGTCGGCAACTCCGGCAACGCGAACATCTACGGGCCTGCTGGTGGACGGCGTTTGATTTCGATCGAGGAGCCGATTCTTGCCGGCAACGACGTGGACTCATGGTATCTGATCGCTGACAGCAGTCAGGTTGATACCGTCGAGGTCACGTTCCTGCGTGGTGAAGAGTCGCCGGTATTCGAGCAGGAGACGGCATTCACATCGGACGCGGTCAAGTACAAGATCCGTCAGACGTGGGGCGTGAAGGCGATCGATTACCGCGGAATGTACAAATCGACTGGTGTGTAAGCGAATTGAAATAACGAGCGGCTAGGGCGACGGCCCGAACCACGGAAGCCACAGACCGTGTGCCGCGAGTTTTTTTCCTACTGTGGGTTGTCCGCACTGTGGCCGGGCGAGACTAAGGAACCTCGCACATGGCTTCTCGACAGGACTTTTGGGAATTTTTTGACGACTTTGACGGCAATGGCTCGTCCATTTCCACGTCGGCACTCTACGGATCGAAGTGGTCCGTGGCTGATACGTCGTCTGCAGGCACACCGCTCTATAAGATGGGCGTCGACAGCGGCACCGGCAATGAGGCATTTGGTGTCGCGACGCTCGAATTCGATTCGCAGGTTGAGGCGCAGAATCTCTGTCTCTATTGGACAGACATCCTGCAATGCGACATCAACGATCGGCTGATCTTCGAGACGCGATTGAAGATGGGCCAGGCGTCGATGGACTCAGCCTCCATGTTCGCCTTCGGTCTGTGCGGTGATCGCAACGATACGAACGATTCGATCGCGTATCAGATGTCGTTTCGTCTGACCGCGGCCTCCACGACTGCGGTGGTAGTTGAATCCGACGACGGCGTGACGGACAAGGACGACGTTGCCACGGGCTTGACGCTGATCAATGCGTACAAGTACTTCAAGATCGACGCATCGGATGTGACGAACGTCAAGTATTACATGACGGACGGCAACTCCAAGCTCGTGCGTGTGGCTGCCGGGACGACGTTCGATATGTCTGGATACACCGGCTGTTTGCAGCCTTTTTTCCAGCTACAGAAAACGTCTGATTCGAACGTCGACAAGGTGCTCATCGACTACTGCCGAATCACCGGCCGTCGTGTGAACTGAGAAATTAACAACCGCTCTAACTCGGAGAATGAACATGGCAGAATCTTCTTTTGGGATCGTCCGGCGTGGCGGGCCTCCCAGCTCCAACGACGGTGCAACCAGCCATATCGGAATCACGACTCGCGGCGAATTGCTGACGTGCCAGGCGTTGCCGCCTCGTGCGGAAGTGACGCGTCAGGGCAAGTCGTGGAGCGTGATGACGGCTACTGGATCGGCGTTCACGAACGTCGCGACGATGCCGACGACGTTGGCTGTGCTCGCGCTATACAACGGCGATCCAAGCCGTTGCTATGTGATCGACTCGATTTCGTTTCTGTGCCTGACTTCGGTCACCGCAGCATCGAATATTGCGTTGATCTATCAGGTTGGAGCACCGGCTGTACTGACGGACGACACGGCGCAACTCATCAATAGTCCGCTCGGCAAAGTCTATGACGGACGAGCCAAGCGAGCGATCAACGTAACGACGATGGTCGCAAACAAGTGGACTATCTGCGGCGTCAGTGGGTCGAATTCCGTTGTGTCGATCGGCTCTGCTGCGATTGCTGATATCGAGGGAAGAATTGTTCTTCCGCCGACATCGACACTCGGTGTCAATGCGGTACTAGGTACAGCGACTGGCACGAGCCTGATGGGAATCGCCTGGCACGAAGTTGAGATGGCGACTCTCTAGTGGAGGAGCCATGACACTTGCCAATCAGATTATCACCGACGCGACTGGGGTGTTCCTCAACGAATCCGACTTCGCCGAGGACATTGTCTACAAGTCTCGCGATGGACGGCCTCGGCATATTTCAGCCATCGTCGATCGGAACCCACCGGAAGCGTTGGCGGAAATCGAGAACGGCGTTGCGCCGAGACTGGTGATCATGGTCGCGAATGACGAGCAGGACGGTATTGCTTCTCACCTATGGAGCCGCGGCGATCAAGTACAGGTCAAGGTACGCATCAACGATCCTGTCGAGTGGCGAACGATCGTGGATATTTTAGCGGACCACGACCACGGGATGTGCAAATTCACGGTGCGGTGATCCATGCAAGTCAGCGTCAATCTTGGTCTGAAGCAGATGGCGGGAGTCATGTTCGCATTACGCGACATCAAGAACGGTGCACCCAAGGCGATCGCGGGTGCGATCAACGACACGATCAAGAAAGCAAAGACGCGATTATTGCAATCCAAGGGTGAGCTTCGGAGCAAGGTGAACATCAAGCGGAAGGACATCGCACCATACGTCGACACATCGAAGCGGGCCAATGTATCGCGTCTGACTGGTCGTCTTAGTGTTCATTCATCGAAGCGACTGAGTCTGGCTTACTTCGGAGCGAGGCAAACGAACAAGGGAGTGACGTACAAGATAGAGAGGAGAGGCGCACGCAAGCTGATCCCTGGCGCTTTTGGGTATCCAGATGGCACTAGCGGTTTCTTGTGGGTCGCGCGTCGCAGAGGCCGGGAACGCAATCCTATCGTGTTCCTGCGTGGACCGTCTGCGTGGGGCGTGTTCAGCAAGGCCAGTGTCGTTGGTGTTACGACAAAGATTGGTAATGACGACCTGCGGACGGCACTGGATCGCAGGGTGAAGTTCATGGTCATGGTTGCAAACGGAACGATCGCCACGAAGGGACGCATTGCAAAGGTGGTACTGGGATGAGTCTGTCGGTCATCGAAAGAATTGCACGCGAGCTTGTCGACCGTCTCGACGACGTGACGGCTGCCAACGGTTACGCAAGCGTGATTACAGAGGTCGTGCGTCCTCGTGCAGCTGGAGGATACACGCCTGCTGATGGACTATGCGTTGTGCATCAGCTCGATCCTGAAGGAGTCCCGGAACTGTCTCCTGCTGGCAATCCACCAGCGACAGCATGGAGACAACCATTCAACATCAGCGTCTACATCATGCCAGCCGACAGCGACGAGACAGAGATCGAATCACTCATCAACGCATTCGCAGCGGATGTTGTCGCTGCGGTGTGTACTCCGATTGCGACCTGGCACAACTTCGCTGACGACACGAGCACGACAGCGATCAACGCAGAGTGGGGCGCACAAACGACGATGCACGATGAGCAGGGCGTGGCGAATGGGTTCACGTTGCCGCTCTATGTGACTTACCGGACCGATGAAAACAACCTAACGGTGGTGAGATAATGGCTGATGCAACTATCGTTCGGGACTGGGATGAGCGACGAGTTACAGCGGGTGCTGCTGTTGCCATCGGCGAAGTCTGGCAACTCGCGGATGGTTCAGCGGCATATTACGAGCGTCTCGCCGGCAACACGACGAATCCGGTTGTTGCTGGGAGTTCTGGCGACAGTGTCGTATTCAAGAGTTCCGGTCAGGTCACGGTCACAAAAGCCACGAGCATTGTGATTCTGGATGGTGGTCGCGTTTACTGGGATCATTCTGCGAACTCGGCGACTTACAAGAAGGTGAGCGACAGAGACTTTTACATCGGTCGAGCCGTTGGTGACGCAGCAACTGCGGACGCTTCACTGGTAGTCAACCTGAACGCGAATCCGCCGGACGATATCGACCTCTCGCGAGACGCATTCACGACCGTCTACACCGGCACTCAGGGCCTGAACACGATGGGCATCTTCCGTCGTGGCGGATCGCACGAGTTCTTTATTTCCAGCACGAGCGAAGCGCAGAAATTGGACATGCTCTCTCTCGACGGATTCGCCAAGACAGCGAATGCGATTGTTGAGTTCGCGTTCCGAGTCATCAGTGACGGCGCCGGGACGGTAGTCGATGTCAGCGTTGGTATCGCGGACGATACGCACGCGACGGACGCAGATACGATCGCCAATAGTGTGTTCATGCACTTGGATGCGAACAACACGAATATCAATTTCGAGTCGGACGACGGTACAACGGAAGTTGCTGCAACGGATTCGACGACGGATTACACAGAAGGATCAACGTTGTCAGTCCGCAAAGAAGTCTGGTTCGACATGCGTGATCCGGCGGACATCCAGATTTACGTTGACGGTGCACTAATACTTCCGGCAACTGTTTTCAACGTCAATACATCATCGCCGACTTGGAAATTGCTCGCCCACATCGAAAAGACAAGTGCGGCGGACGCGTACACCTTTGCGCTCGACTGGTTGCGTTGCCGATTCGCAGAACAATAAGAGGATGCCATGCCATTACTGAATCGAGTTTCTGTTCTCGCCGCCAAGATCGAGACCACAATCGGCGATCCGATCGCAGTTACCGCGTCTGACGCGACGTTCACCATCTTCGATGCTCAGCTACAGCCGAACATCGACTTCCAGGAGCGAACAGGCCAAGGTGGAATGTCGCCGCTGCCTGGTGTGCCTGGTGCTCGCGGAGCAACGATTACGTTTGCGACGGAGCTGAAAGGTGACGGTGCCGCGGGTGTGCCGGCGTGGGCCTCAACGTTCCTGCCTGCGTGCGGGTACGTGGCTTCAGGGAATACATTCTCGCCCGCCTCGGAAGCGGCTGGAACGAACGTCAAGACGCTCACAATTGCACGCTACGTGAATGGCCTACGCGAATCGATCAGCGGAGCGATGGGCACGTTCAAGATCATGCTGCCTGCCGGCCGTGTCGCGATGATCGAATTCACGTTTACCGGGCTGTGGATCACACCGACGGACGCCACGATTCTTGC
>SXGT01359412.1_pt1 | contig 10838 bp, 6 predicted proteins | sample 3176221 | NCBI WGS metagenome assembly SXGT01 (sample SAMN11356862, study PRJNA531348) | freshwater metagenome | isolation source: freshwater sample F1-120 | place: China: Fuxian Lake, Yuxi | collected 2017-12-25
CAACCCGGACGCCCAGGCCGCGGTGCTGCGCAAGGCCTACAAGGACGCCGGGATCAACCCGCGCGATGTCGACTACATCGAGGCGCACGGCACCGGCACCATCCTGGGTGACCCGATCGAGGCCGACGCGCTCGGCCGGGTGATCGGCCTCGGCCGCGCCGATGACAAGCCCGCGTTGCTGGGTGCGGTGAAATCCAATGTGGGACACCTGGAATCAGCGGCCGGTGCGGCCAGCCTGGCGAAGATGGCGCTGTCGCTGCAGCACGACAAGCTGCCGCCGTCGATCAACTACGCCGGCCCCAACCCGTACATCGATTTCGACAAGGAACATCTGAAGGTCAACGACACCGTCAGCGACTGGCCCCGCTACAGCGGTCATGCCATCGCGGGTGTCTCGGGCTTCGGCTTCGGTGGTGCCAACGCCCACCTGGTGCTGCGGGAGGTGCTGGCCGCTGACCTGGTCGAGCCCGAAGCCGAGCCGGAAGCCCCTGTCGCCGACGAGAAGCCGGCGCAGGACGCGGTGTCCGTCGGCGGAGTCCGGATGGACGAGTACGGCGAGTTCATCACCGACGAGCCCGCATACCCGAGCTATGACGAGGACAACTACGAACTGCCCGGCCTGACCGATGAGGCCAAGCGGCTGCTCGAGGTGGCCCGCGCCGAACTCGAGACGCAGGAACAGCCGACACCCGTTGTCCCGCTGTTCCTTTCCGGGTTCCTGACCTCACGCAAGCGCACCGCCGCCGCCGAGCTCGCGGACTGGATCGACAGTGCGGCCGGACGTGCCTCGTCGCTGGAGTCGATCGGCCGCTCGCTGTCGCGGCGCAACCACGGCCGCTCCCGCGCCGTGGTGCTGGCCCACGACCATGACGAGGCCGTCAAGGGTCTGCGTGCCCTTGCCGACGGTAAGCCCAGCCCCCTGGTGCTCGCCGCCGACGGCCCGGTCACCAACGGACCGGTGTGGGTGCTGGCCGGTTTCGGTGCGCAGCACCGCAAGATGGGCAAGAGCCTGTACCTGCGCAACGAGGTCTTCGCCGAGTGGATCAACAAGGTCGACGCCCACGTGCAGGACGAGCGCGGCTACTCCGTGGTCGAGCTGATTCTCGACGACGCCATCGACTACACCGACGCGACCTGCGAATATCCCATCGAGGTGGTCCAGACGGTGATCTTCGCCATCCAGATCGCGCTCGGTGAGGTGCTCAAGGCGCATGGCGCCAAACCCGGTGCGCTGGTGGGGCAGTCGCTCGGCGAGGCGGCGGCCGCCTACTTCTCCGGTGGACTGAGCCTGGCCGATGCCACCCGCACCATCTGCTCGCGTGCCCACCTGATGGGGGAGGGCGAGGCAATGCTGTTCGGCGAGTACATCCGGCTGATGGCGCTGGTCGAGTACTCGTCCGACGAGATCAAGACGGTCTTCTCCGATTACCCGGGGCTGGAGGTGTGCGTCTACGCCGCCCCCACCCAGACCGTCATCGGCGGTCCGCCCGAGCAGATCGACGCGATCATCGCCCGCGCCGAATCCGAGGGCAAGTTCGCGCGCAAGTTCCAGACCAAGGGCGCCAGCCACACCCAGCAGATGGATCCGCTGCTCGGTGAACTCGCCGCCGAAATTCAGGGCATCGAAGCGCGCCCCACGAAGGTCCCGTACTACTCGACGGTGCACGAGGGTCAGCTGGTCCGGGTCGGCGCGGACCCGATCCACGATGTCGACTACTGGAAGAAGGGGCTGCGGCACAGCGTCTACTTCACCCACGGCATCCGCAACGCGGTGGACAACGGGCACACCACCTTCCTGGAGCTGGCGCCGAACCCGGTGGCGCTCATGCAGGTCGGGCTGACCACGGCGTCGGCCGGTCTGCACGACGCGCAGCTGATCGCCACGCTGGCCCGCAAGCAGGACGAGGTCGACTCGATGACGGTGGCGATGGCCACCCTGTTCGTGCACGGTCATGATCTGGATCCGCGCTCGCTGTTCCCGCGCCGGGCCCGCGGCCTGGCCGGTGCGCTGGACTACGCCGATATCCCGCTCACCCGCTTCCGCCGCAAGCAGCACTGGCTGGACGCCCGGTTCACCGGGGACAGCTCGGTGCTGATGCCGGGCACCCATGTGGCCACCCCGGACGGGCGGCACGTCTGGGAGTACGCACCCGACGGTGCGGCCGACCTCCCGGCGTTGGTGAAAGCCGCTGCCGCCCAGGTGCTCCCCGATGCCCAGCTGACGGCGTTCGAGCAGCGCGCGGTACCGGCCGACAATGCCCGCCTGGTCACCACGCTCACCCGGCACCCCGGCGGCGCGACGGTCCAGGTGCATGCCCGCATCGATGAATCGTTCACGCTCGTCTACGACGCCATCGTCACCCGCGGCGGCCAGCAGGGCGCGTTGCCGACCGCCGTCGGTGCCGGCACGGTCGCCGAGATCACCGCGGCACCCGCCATTGTCGAGGACACCGCGGCCCCGGCGTTCGAGGCCGACAACCTCACCGCCGGTGCGAACATCGGTGCGAACTTCGCCAAATGGTCCCCGGACACCGGCGAGACGGTGGCCGACCGGCTGGGCACGATCGTCGGCAGCGCCATGGGTTACGAGCCCGAGGATCTGCCCTGGGAGGTTCCGCTGATCGAACTCGGCCTGGATTCCCTGATGGCCGTGCGCATCAAGAACCGCGTCGAGTACGACTTCGATCTGCCGCCGATCCAGCTGACCGCGGTACGCGATGCCAACCTGTACGCGGTGGAGAAGCTGATCCAGTACGCCATCGAGCACCGCGACGAGGTCGGCGAACTGGCCGAGGCGCAGAAGGGTCAGAGCGCCGAGGAGATCGCCGCGGCGCAGGCCGAGCTGATGGGCGGCGCGACCACCGTCGCCGAGCTGGAGGCCAAGCTGGCCGAGGTCGGGCATCCGATCACAGCGGAGCCGACCGATGGCACCGCCGAATCGCTGGCCGAGGTGGGTATCGAAATCCCGCCGCCGCCAACGGATCCCAGCGGTCTGGCCAAGGCCGCTCCCGCCAAGCCGACCGCGACCGCGGCTGCCGCCGCCGCCAAGGTGCTGACCCAGGAGGCCGTCACCGAAGCGCTCGGCGCCGACGTCCCCCCGCGTGATGCCGCCGAACGCGTCACCTTCGCCACCTGGGCGATCGTGACCGGCAAGTCGCCCGGTGGCATCTTCAACGAACTGCCCACGATCGACGGGGCAGCGGCGGAGAAGCTGGCCGATCGGTTGTCCGAGCGTGCCGAGGGCACCATCACCGTCGAACAGGTGACATCGGCCACGACCATCGAGGAACTGGCCACCCACGTCCGCAATCAGCTCGAAGACGGCGTGGTCGACGGGTTCGTGCGCACCCTGCGCGCGGCTCCCGAGGGATCGGATGCGCTGCCGCTGTTCGTCTTCCATCCCGCCGGTGGGTCCACCGTCGTCTACGAGCCGCTGATCAACCGGCTGCCCGCGGACGTTCCGGTGTACGGCATCGAGCGGGTCGAGGGCTCCATCGAGGAGCGGGCCGCCGAGTACGTGCCCAAACTGCTCGAACTGCACGACGGTCCGTTCGTGCTGGCCGGCTGGTCCCTGGGCGGTGCGCTGGCCTACGCGTGTGCGATCGGGCTCAAGCAGGCCGGTGCCGACGTGCGATTCGTCGGGCTCATCGACCTCGCACTGCCCGGTGAACCGATCGACCAGTCCAAGGAGGGCAACCGTGCCCGCTGGGACCGGTACGCGCTGTTCGCCCAGCGCACCTTCAACGTGGAGATTCCCGAGATCCCCTATGAGGACCTGGAGAAGCTCGACGACGAGGGCCAGGTGAAATACGTGCTGGACCTGGTGTCGCAGAGCGGGGTGCAGATTCCGGGCGGCATCATCGAGCACCAGCGCACCTCGTATCTGGACCAGCGTGCCTTGGCCACCATCGAGATCCAGCCCTACGACGGACACGTCACGCTGTACCTGGCCGACCGGTACCACGATGACGCCATCGTCTTCGAGCCGGCGTACGCCACCCGCAAGCCCGACGGCGGCTGGGGTGACTACGTCGCCGACCTGGAAGTGGTGCCGATCGGCGGTGAGCACATCCAGGCCATCGACGAGCCCTATATCGCGAAGGTCGGCGCTCACCTGAGCGAGGCCATCAACCGCATCGAAGCTGAGAAGGACTCCAAGTGACGGAAACCCCGGTGCAGCCCAAGTCGCACACCACCGCCGAGAAGCTCGCCGAGCTCCGCGAAAAGCTGGAGCTGGCAAAGGATCCCGGCGACGAGAAGGCCAAGGCCCGGCGCGACAAGAAGGGTATTCCGAGCGCCCGCGCCCGGATCCATGCGCTGCTCGATTCGGGCAGCTTCCTGGAGATCGGTGCGCTGGCCAAGACTCCCGGTGACCCGAACGCATTCTTCGGCGACGGTGTGGTGACCGGTCACGGCACCATCGACGGTCGCCCCGTCGGTGTGTTCAGCCACGACCAGACTGTGTTCCAGGGCTCGGTCGGTGAGATGTTCGGCCGCAAGGTCGCCAAGCTGATGGAGTGGGTGGCCATGGTCGGCTGCCCGATCATCGGCATCAACGACTCGGCGGGCGCCCGCATCCAGGACACCGCGACCTCGCTGGCCTGGTACGCCGAACTGGGCCGCCGCCACGAGATGTTGCGTGGCCTGGTTCCGGAGATCTCGCTGATCTTCGGCAAATGTGCCGGTGGTGCGGTGTACTCGCCCATCCAGACCGATCTCGTTGTCGCCGTGCGCGATCAGGGGTACATGTTCATCACCGGTCCGGATGTCATCAAGGACGTCACCGGTGAGGATGTCTCCTTCGACGAACTCGGCGGCGCCGACGTGCAGGCGCAGCGCGGCAACATCCACAAGGTGGTCGAGTCCGAGTCGGCCGCCTACCAGTACGTGCGGGACTATCTGAGCTTCCTGCCGTCCAACCACTTCGACGACGTGCCGATCGTGAACCCGGGTCTGGAGCCCGAGATCACGCCGTCCGACCTGGAACTCGACACGATCGTGCCGGACTCGGACAACCAGGCCTACGACATGCACGAGATCCTGCTGCGGATCTTCGACGACGGCGACGTGTTCGAGATCGCCGATCAGCGCAGCCCCTCGATGATCACCGCGTTCGCCCGCGTCGACGGCCACCCCGTCGGGGTGATCGCCAACCAGCCGATGCACATGTCCGGCGCGGTGGGCAACGAAGCCTCCGACAAGGCGGCCGGGTTCATCCGGTTCTGCGATTCGTTCAACCTGCCACTGGTTTTCGTCGTCGACACCCCCGGCGCGATGCCCGGTCTGGAAGAGGAGAAGGGCGGCATCATCAAGCGCGGTGGCCGGTTCTTCAACGCCATCGTCGAGGCCGATGTGCCCAAGGTGACCATCGTGGTGCGCAAGGCCTACGGCGGCGGGTATGCGGTGATGGGATCCAAGCAGCTGTCCGCGGACCTCAACTTCGCCTGGCCCACCGCGCGTATCGCGGTGATCGGCGCCGAGGGCGCCGCCCAGTTGCTGGTCAAGCGTTTCCCCGATCCCACCTCACCCGAGGTGCAGAAGATCCGGGCCGATTTCATCGAGGGCTACAACGCCAACCTGGCCACCCCGTGGATCGCCGCCGAACGCGGCTACATCGACGGGGTCATCGAACCGCACCAGACCCGGCTGCTGATCCGTCAGTCGCTGCGGTTGCTGCGTGACAAGCAGCCCGTCAAGAAGGTGCTGCGCAAGCACGGCCTGACGCCGCTGTAACCGGCATGGAGGGCGCCGATCACCCCGGGGTCAAGGTCATCGGGTGGTTCCTGATGGTGATCCTCGCCGCCGGCATGGGGATCTTTGTGTGGATCGGCGACGAGCAGGAGCAGCGGGATGCCTGGGAGATCGTCCCGATCGGCGCGCGGTGCAAAACGCTCGGCGTCGAGGAACGGACCTACGGCGGGGACGCCGTTTTCTGCGCGGCATTCCCGCGCTACGGGCTGCAGATCTGGTCGCGCAAGGAGGCGGACGTCGAGGCGCCCACCCCCGCCCCCGCCGATCCGCGCGAAGCGCAGGTGCTGGTGTGCATGGGGCAGTCCGGACTGGAACGGCAGAACTGCGCGGCGGCCATCGAGCAGTACGAGCCGCGATGAGTTTCACGCCACGCGACGGTCGTATCCGGCATGAGACGAATCACCGCGGGTCTGTTCATCTCCCTCGACGGAGTGATCGAAGCGCCCGATCAGTGGCACTTCGCCTATTACAACGATGAGCTGGGCGCCGCCGTCGACGCCCAGCTGGGCTCGGCCGACACCCTGCTGCTGGGCCGCGACACCTACGACAGCTTCGCCGGTGCCTGGCCGGCCCGGGAGGCCGAGGGCGGTGAGGACGCCGGATTCGCCAGGAAGATCGGCGATGCCCGCAAGATCGTGGTGTCCCGGCAGCCGCTCACCTTCACCTGGCGCAATTCCGAACAGCTCGCCGGTGAGCTGATCGAGGCCGCGGCCGCGTTGAAGGAGCAGCCGGGCGGTGACATCGCCATGGCGGGATCCCCGTCGGTCGTTCGTGCGCTGCTGGCCGCCGGGCTGCTCGACGAACTGCACCTGTTCATCCACCCGGTGGTGGTCGGCAGCGGTGCCCGGCTCTTCGCCGACGGCAGCACGCTGCCGCTGAAACTGCTGCGCTCCCAGGCATTCACCAGCGGCGTGGTGCACAGCGTCTACACCAGCGATGACGCCGCTCGCACCGGGTCCTACGAAGAGGCCAAACAGCACCTCCGGTAGCGCACTACGATGCAACGATGTCGGACAAGGCGTTGCCGCCTGCGGTCGCCGTGGCACTCGGGGTCGTCGCGAGTGCCGCGGACGGTGTCGCCGTGGTCTACCGGGGCGTCGAGGTCCTGCCGATGGTCGGGGCCTGGCTGCGGCGCGGCCGGCTGGACCTGCAGGCGCGTGGCGAACGGGTGCTGGCAGCCGGTATCGAGACGATCCTCGACGAGCTGGACCTGAACGCGTTGGCACGTGAGCGGCTCGACCTCATCGGGCTGGCCGATGAGGTGGTGGACGGGATCGATCTGCCCGCGATCATCCGGCAGTCCACCGACTCGGTGACCGCCGAGGTGATGAGCGATGTTCGGACCCAGTGCGAGCGCGCCGACGATCTGGTGTCCGGATTCGTCGACCGTCTGCTGGGCCGGGAACCACGGTGAAACCTCGCTCGGTGTCTGATGGTTCGCTCGGCGAGCCTCGCTCGGTGTCCGATGGTTCGCTCGGCAAGCCTCGCTCAGTGTCCGATGGTTCGCTCGGTGAGCCTCGCTCGGCCGGCATCGTCAGCCGTGGGGTGGCCGCCGTCATCGATCTGCTGTTCGTCGGGGTGGTCCTGGGCGCGCTCTACGCGGGTCTCATCCTGGCCCGGCTGATGTTCAACCCGTCCTCGTTCAGCTTCCCGACCGTCAACGTGGTGTTCTCCACCGCGGTCATGTTCGGCGTCGCGGTGTTCTACCTGGCCGCGTGCTGGGCGGTGTCGGGCTGCACCGTCGGAGCGGTCACCATGGGGTTGCGGGTGACCGGCCGCCGTGGGGGCCGGGTGGCACCGTTGATCGCGTTGATCCGCGCGGTGGCCTGTGTGCTGTTCCCGGTGGGACTGCTGTGGGTCGCCGTCGACACGCGCCGCCGTTCGCTGCAGGACGTGGTGCTGGGCAGCCGGGTGGTCTACACCCGGGCATAGCAGGGCGTGCCTCAGAGCGAAGGCAGGTCCAGCCAGTCGTCGACCTGGAACCCGTCCCCGCGGGCGACCAGGGTGGCACCGCCGTGGCCCGGGTAGTGCGCGGGAATGACGGTCGCACGCCGTCGCGCGGCCTCGGTGAACACCCGCCTACGGGTGGCCGCGGCGGCATCGGCGTCCAGATCGAACGCACACGGATCGGAGGGCCGCGGAATCTGGATGGGGCAGTGCGTCAGGTCCCCGACGAACACCGCGGGCCTGCCGGCATCCAGCCACAGCACCGACGACCCCGGGGTGTGTCCCGCTGCGGGCCGCAGCCACACCGACTCGCTCAATTGGTGTTCCCCGCTGAACAATTCGACCTGGCCGGCCTCGTAGACGGGCGCCACACTGTCGTCGAAGACGACCCGTGCCGCGGCGTCGCAGCCGGCGCCGCCGGGTCCGAAATACCGGAAGTCGGCCTCGGGCAGCAGATATCGGGCATTCGGGAAGGTGGGCACCCAGCCCCCGCCGGATGCGGTGGTGTTCCACCCGACGTGATCGGTGTGCAGGTGGGTGTTGAGCACCACGTCGACACTGTCGGGGCTGACGCCCGCCGCCGCGAGCGCATCCAGAAAACCGGTGTCCAGGTTGTTCAGCACCGGGACAGCTCGCTCACGCCCGTTGCCGACACCGGTGTCGACGAGCACCCGCAGCCCGTCCACATCGATGACCCAGGTCTGGATCGCCACCCGCCATCGCCGGGTGTCCGGGTTCAGGAAGGTGGGCACCAGCAGATCGGCATTCTCCGACCACGCCTGCTCCGGAGTGTGTCCGAACATCTCGACACCCGGTTCGAACGACGTCTCCAACACCCTTGTCAGGACGGCGTTTCCGAGGCGTGCCCGATCAACCATGGCTAGGGCCCGATGCGGATCTCACCGGGCGAGTACAGCCCGGAGTGCGTCGAACTACCCAGCTCGAGCTGGGCCGGTTCGGCGTCGACGATGGTGTCGAAGCGGCGCAACGATCCCCAGTCCTGGCCCCAGTCCTCGGACAGATACGTCGACATCACCGAGGCCCGCAGCAGCAGGTCGGTGACGCCCAGCAGCCCGCCTTCCAAGCCGTTCTGCCAGGTGTCGGTGCTCTGCAGCTTGGCGAAGTAATCCGGTGAGATCCGGTACTTCGGGACCTCGGTGACTCCGTTGGCGTGCAGCATCGGCTGCTGGCACGGGAAGACAAGGCCGACCGCCCAGTCCAGCAGCACGGGCTGCTGGGAGCCGATGTACTCCTGCACCGAGCGCACCTCGGGTACCCGCGGCGGTGTCACCGCGACCCAATCACCCTGGCCCAGTGACAGATCCTCGGCGATCACCCGGACCGCGATCGCATCGGCCGGGATCTGCTCACGCGGGTAGCGCAGGTTGCGCCACGACGGTGTCGGGCCGATGTCATACGGGCTGACCCGCCCGGCGGGCACCGGGGTGCCGTCCGGGCCGGCGACCGCGTACTCCAATTCGACCGTCTGCCCGGAGACCTCACCCTTGGCGACGTTGACACCGGAGATGGTGCCGGCAGCGGTGACGGTCACCAGCGGGTGCGCGTCATCGGCGGCGGGTAACTCGTACCAGGCCGAGGCGAGCCGGCTTTCCTGCTGTGCCCCGGTCGAATACGTCCCGGCGACCGGTACGCGCGCGGGGTCCAACCCGTACGGCAACGGCACCCGCGACCCGTTGATGCCGGGCCGGGGCAGCCGGATCGGCCGGGTCCAGTCATAGTCGGTGCCGGGCTGCGGATTGTTCAGCCGGATCGCCTCGGCGATGATCCGGTCCGGCACACCGTCGGGCGAGAAGCCGGGCGCGCCGGCCCCGCCCAGCGGCCCCAGCGGGCCGTAATCGCCGGGCAGCGCACGCAGGAAGCCCGCATTGGAGTCCGGTTCGACCAGTACGTCGTCTGCCATCCCGCAGCCGCCGGCGAAGGCGCGCACGTTGGCCCAGCCGTTGGAGTAGGTCGGGTACTGGCGCACCATGCCGATGGCCATCGACGCCACGAAGACCACGACCATGAAGCCGGCGGCGATCGGAATCGGTGCGGCGGTGAGACGGTCGACGACACGGGATTCCCCGCCCCCCGAGACGTGCAACCAGAACGCCCACAGCGCCGCGATCGCGAACAGCACGAAGAACATCGTGCTGACCGTCACCCCGCCGATCGCCGGCACCGCCGTGTTGAACGGGACGCCGAAGTTCGAGACGTACCACCAGCCGTTGACCGAGGCGAAGCACAGGGCCAGCACGAAGAACACCAGCGACAGGAACGCCATCCGGTTGCGTGCCGACCGCAGCACCACCGGTGACACCATCACCGTGGCCAGCGCGGCCATCGCACCCGCCACCGCGGCGAACAGGCCGAAGTGGTGAATCCACTTGGTGGGGGTGAACATCAGGAAGAAGATCGTGGCGAAGATGATGCCCATCAACCGCCAGGCCGGCCCGCGCGCGATCCCGGCGATCCGCTTGCGGCGCAACATCATGAACAGCGCCGGGAACAGGCACATCACGCTGAACAGGAACGCGAACCGGCGTGAGATGGCGCCGTCGACAGTGGGCAGGACCAGGTAGTAGTACCGCAGAACCTCGGTGTACCACGCCTGGCTGGGTCCGATCGCGGTGCGGATCCGGGTGGCCTCCAGCACCGTGGCGAAGGTCTGATCGGCGAACACCACCGCCAGGATCACGGTGCCCGCGGCCAGCAGCGGTGCCAACAGCGGCCAGGTGCCCACGACGGCCCGGCGGCGCATCAGGATGCGCAGGATGGGGCGGCCACCGGCCACCAGCGCGGCCACCGCGATCAGTCCGGTCGGCTGGATGCCGAGCGTGAAGGCCGCCGAGACGATGGCCAGTGCGGCCGGTGTCAGCCGCCCGGAGGTGACCGCGCGTTCGATCAGTACGTAGGTGATCAGCGCACCGGTGGCGATCTGGCCCTCCGGGCGCAGCCCGTTGTTGAACGGCATCCAGGCACCCAGCAGAACCAGGCCCGCCGCCCACAGCGCCGGACGGCTGGCGACCACCGCGGGCCCCAGCCGGGGGAGCACCTCGCGGGACAGCAGCAGCCAGCACACCAGCGCACAGATCAGGTCGGGCAACCGGATCCAGATGCTGGCGTCGCTCACCCGGGTC
>SXGT01492335.1_pt1 | contig 10838 bp, 6 predicted proteins | sample 3176221 | NCBI WGS metagenome assembly SXGT01 (sample SAMN11356862, study PRJNA531348) | freshwater metagenome | isolation source: freshwater sample F1-120 | place: China: Fuxian Lake, Yuxi | collected 2017-12-25
CGTCGCGAAGCTGAGACGCGAGGGCGACAGGAAATCGCCGCTGTGCAGCACGAGAGTCCTGTCCCTTCCGCGATCGTCGACTCCCGCACTGTTCCTGATCTTTCGAATGAGTGTGGCGATGCGCGCCATGCCTGGGATGGTGGGTCGAGACTCCTCGAGAAGGTATGTGTCGTTGAGATGAACGATGACAGCGGCCAGGTCGCCATTTTGCTTCAGTCGTTCGATGTTTTTCAACAGCTGCTTGACGGGCATGGCTTCCCCCGACGCGCGTCCGATTTCCTTCAACCGCCTGGCCCGACGCGCGCGATGGGTCATCGAGCCAAGGCTCGGAGCCTACGATAGAGGAATCTGGGAGGGAAGAACGACAGGCGGAACGAGCCGGGTACGGAGGAGCTCGCTCCAGGGTGCAATACGCGAAGCCTCGACCGGCGATGTGCCAGGCTCCGCCCGGAGCCGGTCAGGCCCGAAGGTGCTCTCCGTCGCGGTGGAGCTGCTTGCCGTTCCAGACGAGGCGGGACGTGTGGACGGCGTCGATGCCGGGGCGTGTCGTGAGCTGGTAGATCGCCAGGGCGGGCACGACCGGGTAGCACCCCCACTCCCGCTCGCTCGTCATCACGAAGTCGAGATCGAAGGCGCCCAGCAGATCGAAGCATTTTCCTCGCATGTCGTTGTCGACGCCGACGAAGGCCTCGTCCAGCAAGATCAGGCGGGGGGCGTGGGGGGACGCGCTCCGGTAGTGCGCGGCGGCGGCGGCGAGCTGGGGGAGCGTGAGGGCGATGGCCTTCTCGCCCCCGGAGCCCGTGCCGTGGGTGCGGCGGGTGAGGGGCTGCCAGCGGCCGTCCTGGAAGCGGGAGATGCCGAAGCGGTGCCAGCACCGGTAGTCGAAGGCCTCCTCGAGGTGATCGCGCCAGGTGCCCGCGTCCTGCCTGGAGCGCACGTCCTCGATGCGCTTCTGGAGAAAATCCGCGATGGCCCGGCGCTCGTCCGCCGACCAGGTGGCCTGGGCCGCCAGGAGGCGAGGGCGCACGGCGTCGAAGCCGGGAGGGGCGTCCGGGTGAGGGGACCAGGTGAACTTCAGCCTCATGCCCGTGCTCATGGGGCGGCTCTCGATCTCGACGTTCATCAGCCCCAGGAGCTCCTCGGCGCGACGGAGCTGGTGGTGGAGGTGCGTCGAGATCTCACCCAGGATATGTGACTCGATGATCTCGCGCTCCCTCGCCCCGAGGATGCGCTCCCGGCTCGTCACCTCGTCGTCCAGCGTCCGGGAGAGCTCGTGGACGTCCAGCTCCTTGCCACGGAAGGGGATACGGACCACCCGCACCGACGCCTCCTCGATCAGCGCAGGCCGGTAGCCGTGGGGGCCCAGCGCGCTGTCTAGCTCCATGAAGCGAGCGTTGAGATCGCGCCTTACGCGATCCCAGTCCGAGTCTTCTGCTCCCGTGGACGCGAGCGAAGACGAGAGGCGCCTCGCCAGCTCGACCGCCGCCGTCGTCGATGCGCTCTCTCCCTCCGGCTCTCCGGCCTCCCCGAGCAAGGAGAGCACCCTGGTGCGCATCAGGGCGAGCAGGTCGGCGGCCGCCGAGTCGCGGGCGGCCGTCCTCTCCAGCGCGAGCCGCTGAAGAGAAGCGACGCGCTCCTCGAGCTTGGCGACCTCGCTCGCCGTGGTGACCACCGCCTGCTGCGCGTCCTCCTCCTCGTGCTTGTTGCGCTCGAGGGCGCCCTTGGCCTCACCCAGCTGCTCCAGGATATCCTGGAGGCCACGGCCGATGCTCTCCTCCAGCGTGGCCGCGCGCGAGGACGCCGCGGCCAGCTCCGCGTTGGCCTGCTCGAGCGACGCCTCCGCCGTCGCCCTGGCCTCCTCTGCGCGGTGGAGGAGGGCCCTGGTCTCGCTCGCCCGGGAGAGGGTGGCCACCAGCAGCTCGATCGCGCTGGAGAGGTGCGTCGCGGCAAGCTCGGCGGCCCGGGTCCGCTCGTCCACGAGGTCCAGGCGATCGATCTCGTCGGCAAGCCCCGCCGATGTTGCCGCGTCGAGCACGGACTCCCGGGCGCCCGCGTACGCCTCTCTGGCCTCCTCGAGCGCCTCCTCTGCAGCCAGGAGCGTACGCTCCTCCCTTCCCAGTGCGTTCTCGCAGCGCGCGATGTGCTCGACCGCGTCGCGGACCCCGTCGTCGGAGGGCGCCCTCGAGCGTTCGGTGTCGAGCGCCCGTCGGCGCTGGTCGTGGGCCGCGAGCTCCTGCTCCGAGGACGCGACGAGGCCGAGAGCGGCCTCGATCTCGGCCTCCAGGACCAGGAGGCGGGCCCGGCGAGCTCCCTCGCGAGCGCCGTGCCCGACGTATTCGGCCGCAGGCTTGGTCCACCCTCCCCGGAGCCTCCCCAGCTCGAAGCGCCCGTCCTGGCTGATCCAGGTGTGTCCGGAAGCCTCTCCATCCCCGATTCGCTCGAGGGCGTCCAGGACGACCTCGTTGGTCAGGGCTCGCGCGCGTGGATGAGCGAGGTCGATCGCGGGCCGGAGGACGCGCACCAGCGATCGCGCCGGCCGGGAGCCCGACGAGGTGAGATAGAGCTCTCCGTCGGGCATGACCACGGAGGCACCAGAAGGGCTGATCCACGCGTCCAGCAGGCTGGAGGCCTCGAGCGCGGCCTCGTAGCCGGCGCGGAGCTCGGCCGGAACATCGTCCCTGAACTCGCAGACGGCCCACAGGGGGGCGCCGTCCCTGTCGCGTCCTTCCTGGAGGGTGTGGCGCACGGGCGGCTCTCGGTGGAGGCCGGACAGGAGATTGATCTTTTCCTTCTCGAGCGTGGCGAGCGCTTCCCTGCGCTGGGTGAGCCGGGTGGCCAGCTGCGCGCGCGCCCCCGCCATGAGCTCCGCGGTCCGGCGAACCGACTCCTCGATCGCCCGTCGGATCGGAGGTTCGGTCGACGAGCCGGACTCGATCCAGGCGCCAAGCTCGAGCTCCAGGACGTCGGCCGAGGGGGGAGCGAGCACGGAGGACCCCAGCCGCCACGTCTCGTAGTCGCCGAGGAGCAGCGCTCGCGCGGCGTCCCTCCGCTCGCGGCCGATCACGCAGGCGGCCCTCGCGACGTCCTCGCCGAGCCGGGCGTCTGCCACCGCGTCGCCGCGTCGTCGCTGCTCGTCGCCTCGCGTCTGGGCCTCCCGGTGGAGCCTCGCCAATGCCTTGAGGTGCCGGCGTCGGTCGTGGAGCTCTCGCTCGATGAGTCCGCGGAGCTCGGTGACCACGTGGCCCGGGATCGGATCGAGGCTCACGGGTGAGAGCGCCCGAGCGACGCGAACAAGGACAGCCTCCTCAGCGCAGCTCCTCAGGGCAGCGAGGCGTCCTTCGGCCTCCTGGCGGCGGCGCTCGCACTCCTGGGCGGCCTTCCGCTCGCGGTCGCGGTGCGCCTCGACATCGGCGGCGGCGCGCTCCTGATCTCCCCGCGCTTTCCTCGAGGCCTTCTCGGCGCGCTGCGAGGCCTCCCTCGCGTCGGCGAGCGCCTGGACGCTCCGCATCTCCGGGCTGCTCTCGAGCGTACGGACGGCCTGCTCCGTGGCCAGGGAGGCGCGGCGGGCATCGCTCCGCCGCTCCTGCGCCAGGCTGGCGCTCTCCCTCCCGGCCTCGAGATCCCCCTCCGCCGCTCGGAGGTCGCGGCTGGTGCTCTCCAGGGCCGACTGCGCGGCGCGCACCTCGAGGGACCGCCGGCGCGCGGCGACGGAGACATAGCGCCTGTAGCCGTCGAGGAACGCCGCCGTCGCCGAGGCCGCGGCCCGCGCGGCGCAGAGCTCCGAGCGGTCGGTCTCCAGCGCGCGAAAGGCCTCGGCGGCGTCCACGAGGATCTCGGGCGACACCGGGGGCAAGGCCTCGCTCAGCGCCGCGGAGAGGCGATCCTCCTCGAGGCTCCTGGACAGCTGCGGCTTCCTCAGGGCGATCAGGAGGTCTAGCAGGGCCCGGTAGCGGTGCGCCCCCAGCGAGAAGAGCTCGTGATCGAGTGCCGAGCGGTACCGCTCGGCGCTATCGAAGACCTCCCCTCGCGCCCCGATCGCCAGGGCGAGGCGAGCCCGGGTCAGCGGCGCGCCGCCCGGGGAGGTCAGCTTGAGCTCCTCGCCGATACGCTGCTTGGTGAGGAAGAACCACTTGGTCGGCGTCCCCTTCCCCTGGACCGCGTGCATCCCGCATCCGATGGTGCAGTACGCAGGTCCGTCCTCCGTGACGCGACCCAGCTCGAGCCAGGTATAGCCGGTGCGATCGGGGTACCGCCCGTTCATCAGGAGGTGCCACTCGACCCGCTTCGCCGAGTCCCCGTCGGGCTCCATGCGCTCGGGGCGGGTCTCCCCGTCGAGGAGGAAAGGGAGCTGCAGCGCGAGGACGCGCGACTTGCCGCTGCCGTTGTTCCCGCGGAGGAGGAGTCGCCCGTCCTCGTATTCGAACACCTCGTCGTCGTAGAAATAGAGGTTTAGCAGCCCTCCTCGGAGGGGTTGCCAGCGGGTCTTTCGGGGGATGGGCAGGGGCGTCATGGCTGGTCCGATCGGGGTGGCAGCAGCGCGAATCGCGCCACGGCGGGGCGAGGCTCGACGCCTCCGGAGACGTGCCTTGCGAGGTCGAGGGCAACGAGAAAATCGAGCGCCTCCGAGGCGAGCTCCGCCTCGGCGCCCGGCTCCCGGGCGGCCTTGCGCCAGTGCTTGCCGTGGACGATCACGAGCTCTCGCACGTGCCGCTCGATCCACTCGACGGGCACGCATCGATCGCCGGCCCTGGCGCGGGTCGCCAGGAGCTCCGCCACGAGGAGCGCGACGTGTCCTCCGGTGCCCTCCTGGGGGAAGGTGAAGTCCGTGAGCTCACGCTCGGGATCGACGAGCGCGATGCCCTCGGCGCGCGCCTCCGCGACCAGGCCGGTCGCCTCCAGGATCGGCTTCAGGATCGCGGAGCGTGCCCTGTGGAAGTACTCTCGCTCGTCCTCGTCGAGGTCCGAGTAGTACACGACGGGATCGTCGACGAGCCGGCGGGCCAGGCGATGGCGGAGCACGAGGCGCCTCGCGTCCTCGGTGTCCACGTGGGGCTCCTCGACCAGCGAGCGGACGCGCTCTCGGTCGCGCTCTCGGTCGCGCTCGCCGTCGCGCTCGCCGTTGCCAGGGGCGGCGAGCGTCGAGGGCGGGCGGCGGGCGTTGATCAGCCGGGCCAGGACGGCCCGGTCGATCCGGTAGAGCGCGTCGCCGCTCGAGGAGACGAAGTCCTCCTCGTCGCCCTGCACCCGCCGGAGCGCGCCCAGGGAGAGGAGCGCCCGGACGACGGACACCAGCTCTCGCCGCTCCTCGCGGGCGGTGAGCGTGAACGCGAACCCGCTCGCGGCCAGCGCGGGATCGCTGGCGGAGAGCCCCACGATCCCCTCCGCGACCTTGTGAAGCGTGATCTGGCGGTCCATGTGCTCCAGCACGCCCAGCGCCAAACAGAGCACCACGTAGCGGCGCCTTCCGAACGGCGCTCCCTCGGACGTGACGGCGCCCCGGCCACCGGAGGAGGTGTCGCCGGGGGTCTTGCCCAGGCGAACCAGCTCGCGCTCCACGTGGAGCGTCCAGCCAAAGCACTCCTCGAAGAACTCCCTCAGCCACGAGGCGTGGCGACGCACGAGCGCCAGGGGCGCCTCGGCGTCCGCAGTGAGGAGCGGCCGGCGCAGCAGCGCCCTCACCGCCTCACGGCGCTCCGCCGCGTCGAGTTCCTGGGCGCTCACTGCGCGGCCTCGTCGTGATCCAGATCCACCGTGTCGATGATCTGGATGCGATGGTCCGGGCACCGGAGGGCGCCGTCCGACGTCCGGATGACGGCCTCCTGGGCGCACGGGAGCGACTCCAGGCGGACAAGGAGCGAACCGTCGGTGGAGGTCGCCTCGACCAGGCGGGCCCTCGGGCTCGACGCCGCGAGCGCGGAGCCCAAAAGATCCAGGAACAGATCGAAGATGCGACGGTCCATCTCCCGGAGATCGGAGAGCCTGCAGCAGCCGCGCGACAGCAGCCACCGCCTGGCGGTCTCGATCTGCTGGTGCTCTGCTGCGGCGATCGCGGCGAGCTCGGCCTTCTCCCGGCTACGATCGACGACGGACCGCGGCCCCCCGGGTCGATCGTAGCGACCCGACAGGCGGAGGCGAGGCGCGACGCGGAGCGGAGGAGCGGAGGGCCAGGGGGTCCTGGACGAGACGCCCTCCACCTCCCACTCGGCCAGCGACTCCTCGTTCACCCACAGGTGGCGGGCCGGAGAGAGGCCAAAGGCCGCGCGCCAGAGCCTGTGGGCCGAGGCCTCGTCCTCGGCCTCCGCGAACCAGCGGGCGAGCGTCAGGAAATCCTGGTGCCGATCGGCGCGCCTGACGCGACGGTCGTGGAGCGCCGCGGCTGCCGCGAGCAGCGCCGGTATCGCCCCCAGGGCGCGCGATCTCAAGACCTCGGCCTGAGAGGGCTCGCCGCCCTCGCTGACGAACCACCGGCGGACGCCCTGCCACCGGGCGCTCCAGAGCTCGCGGGCCTCCCGGAGGGCGCGCTCGTCGTGCTCCAGGCGATCGAAGGTGGTGCGCTCGGCGGCCGCGGCGAGGAGGGCAGGGGCGAGCGGATCGAGGCGACGCAGCGTCGCGGCGATGTCGATCGAGGCGAGCGTGAGCTCGCCAACGAACCGCTCGAGGTAGTCGATGAGCCGCTCCTTGTAGGCAAGGAAGTCCTTCTCGTCCGCGCCCTGGAGATCGACGCCGCGCTGGAGACCTCCGATGAAGATCTGCGCCTTGCTGGTCAGCTCCTCGAACCTCGCGTAGAGCGCCTGCAACGAGCGATGGGCCTTCCCACCGTCGAGCGAGGGGGCGCGGGCGAGCCCATCGAGCTCGGACAGGTGCGCCCGTATGTCGACCAGCGCGGAGGCCTGCAGCTCTCCGGGCATGGCGACGAGCTCCTCGAAGCGCAGGAGCGCTCGCTCCGCGGCCTCGCCTTGCCAGGTCATCTGGTAGAGGAGCCGCTCCCGGTAGAACTCCTCGATCGTGTCGACGTCCGTCGTGTCGGGATCCGCGCGCAGGTTGGCCCACGCCCTGAGCTGCCTCAGCGCGGCGTCGAGCTCGTGGGGCTCGACGGCCATCCCGGTGCGTCGGAGCTCGCGAAGCACGTCCTCTGGCCGGAGGTGCAGGGAGAAGCGCTCCTTTGCCCGGATGAAGGTACGCATCACGGCCCGGTAGAGCGCCGCCTTCTCCGCGTCGACGTAGGCGAACACGGGCAGCCGCGCCTCCTTGCCACGCGCCGTGAGCGCAGGCTCGCCCGGGCGAGGGGACCTCGGCGGGCGCAGAGCGTGGATCTCGGCCCGGGAGGGAAGGGTAGGCCGGCGCGAGTCCTCCGCCGGCCAGGGAGACGCTTCGAGGATGGAGGTGGGCATAACCTGCTCTTTTGTTCAGTATATTGTTCAGTGTTTCTACCACACCGATCCGAAAGCGCAAGCCTTCAGGACAGGCCGCTCTCTGTTCGAGCGGTTCGTCGTGCAGGGCCGCGAGATCGACTCACGGCCTCGGGCGATGGCGCTCCTCCGCTCAGCTGATCCGGCGAGGGACAGGTCGAGCGCCCTGGGCGAGCATCGAGAGGGAGTGGTCGAGGCCCCGGACGGCCTCGGAGTCCTCTCCGTGGTACTCGGCCGCCGCCGCGCGCGAGCGCGTGAGGTGCGGGACGGCCTCGGGGACCTTGCCGTCGAGGAGCAGCGCCTGCGCGATGGCCCACTCGTAGACCGCCACGGCCGACGCGCGGCGCGGCGCCCTCATCTCGGCGAGCTTCTTTCGGGCCCAGTCCGCGCAGACGCGGTGTCGCCCGGTCGCGGTGAGCGCCGTCACGAAGCGGTTGGCGGCCTCGTAGTGCTCGGCCTCGTCACCCTTCTCGAGGGCGGGGAGTGCCCGGGCGAGCAGCGCCGCGGCCTTGCCCTGGTTGCCGCGCATGGCGTGGGCCGTCGCGGTCATCGAGAGCATCCGGGCCGTGGACCGGTGCGCCGCGCCGAAGGTCTTCTCCTCGATCTCGGCGGCCTTCTCGAAGTGCTCCGACGCGCCGACCAGGTCGTTCTGTACCGTCAGCAGCGCCAGGCCCAGCGTGGCCCAGGCCGTCGAGTGCTGGGGCCGGCGGTCGAGGCCCAGCCGCTTCAGGGTGGCCACCGCCATGCGGGCCTCGCCCAGCCCTTCGGCCTGGAGTGCCTTGTCCGCCAGGAGGTCGCGCGCCAGTCCCAGGCGCGCCTCGGCGACGCGCGCGTTGTCGTCGCCGAAGGCCTCCCGGCGCAGCGCGAGGCAGCGACGCCTCGACGCGATGGATCCGCGGAGGTCGCCCGTGTGTCGCTGGACGGTGGCGCGGTGCAGGAGCGTGGTCGCCAGGAGAGCGCGGTCGCCCCCCTCGCCGAGCGCGTCGAGCACCGCGTCGAAGAGCATGAGCGCGTCCCTGGGAGCCCCGTGATCGTCCGCGGCGATGGCGACGGCTCCCCAGGACTCGGCGAGGGGGCGGTCGATGGACGGGGTGATGGACGGCAGGTGCTCGCGGAGCTCCTCGAGGATCGTCGGGAGGGGCTCCTTGTTCTCGAGGGCGATGAGGGTCATGGCGCGCTGGGCCTGGACGTGCAACGTCTCGGGCGCGTGGGGCCCCAGCGCGCGGGAGAAGCCGTCGAGCGCGCGATCGAAGTGCGCGAGCGCCTCGGCGTAGGAGAGCTCGCCCTGGTCGATCATGCCGAGGAGCTCCTCGGCGCCCGCGAGCTCGGCGGCGCCTCCTCGCCGCTTGGCGTCCTCGTGCGCGCGCCTCGCGATCCTCCGGGCTTCGCCGCACGATCCACGGATCCACAGGTCGAGGGCTTCTGCAAGAGATGTCGCCATCGCAGCGCCGGGAGCCTACCACGGCCCACCGCCGGCCGCGTATGTGCCATGAGAGCGATGGCGTTCCGTTATCCTTGGAGACGATGAACCTGATCGGCCAGATGATGCGGCGGATGCGCCACGTCGTGCGACTGAAGCGTCGCCTCTTCGGACCGCACCGACCCGGCTGGTCGGAGGAGTTCGAGACCATCGCCACGGTCCTCCGGCTCTCGGCCGACGTCTCGGTGCTCTTGCCCCTCGGCCTGCAGCGCTACGCGATCGACGGCCCAAGGCCCAAAACCGACGTGGTGAGGGAGACGACGATCTCGGACGTGACGGCCGGCGGAGTGCCCGCCAAGTGGTTCTCCCGCCCCGACAGCCGCCATGATCACGTGGTGGTCTACCTCCACGGAGGAGGGTACTCGGCGGGCTCGGTCCGCTCTCACCGTGACCTCATCGCCAGGCTCTGCCGCTCGTCGGGGGCCAGGGTCCTCGCGCTGGACTACCGCCTGGCCCCCGAGCACCCGTTCCCTGCCCAGCTCCACGACTCGCTCGACGCCTATCGCTGGCTGCTCCGGCAAGGGATCCACCCCTCGGGGGTGGCCCTCGCCGGGGAGTCCGCGGGCGGGGGCCTCACCCTCTCCACGCTGCTCAAGCTCCGCGAGCTCGGGGAGCCCACGCCAGCGACGGCCGTGCTGATCTCGCCCTGGGTCGATCTCGAGGCGAGGGGCGGCTCGTTTCACGACAATCGCGCTCACGATTTCGTGACCCGAAGGGCCATAGAGACCTACGCTCGCCGCTTCGTTCCTCATCACCACAGGCGCCACCCGCTCGCGGCGCCCATCCACGCCGAGCTCCACGGGCTACCCCCGGTGCTCATCCACGTGGGCCAGCTCGAGGCGCTCAGGGACGAAGGGATCTCCCTCGCCGAGCGTATCCGGCAGGCCGGGGGCGACGTCACCCTGGAGATCTGGGAGGACATGATCCACGCTTTCCACGTCTTCGCTCCCATGCTGCCCATCGCCAGGGACGCGATCGATCGGATCGGAGTCCATATCTCGAGGATGCAGGGCCGCTGAGCGGGATGACACAAGGGCTCGGCCGAGCGCATCGAGCTTCGATGTTGCGCTCGAACGCGAAATGCCGGACGCTCCGCCCCATGGCAGCTGGCGGAATGATGGCGGGGATATTGATCGGCAGGAACCTGGAGCACCTCAAGAGCGGGATCGCGACCGCCAAGGAGTCCTGGAAGGCGCTCGAGGCGCGCGGGTTCACGCTGGGCGCCGAGGAGGTCTCGGGTCTCGCCGGGGCGAGCGGCAAGGAGCGGCCTTTGCTCACGGGTGACGCGGGGGGCTGCGCCCTGGAGGTGCGTGTGCTCTCGGACTTCGTGCACTATGCGCGGACGGAGGTGGCGGCCAAGCCCGTGAAAGGGGTGGATGCCTTCGTGGGCGTTCACCCCAGCCCGGGCGGCGTGATGGGCTATTTGCACTCCTGGCTCGGGCAAGACATCCAGATCGGAGACGAGGCGTTCGACGCCGGATACCTGATCACGGGCAAACCCGAGAGCGCCGCCGTGGCGCTGCTGGTTCCGTCGGTCCGCGACCTCGTCGTTGCCCTGGGTCCAAAGCTCGCCGGCTTGACGTATGACAAGGAGCGCGTCGCCGTCGTGCTCCACGGCGTCGAGACCGACGCGGCGCTGCTCGGCGCCGCGATCGAGCTGGCGAGCGCCGCCGCGACCTGGGGCGGCTAGCACTCCTGCGAGAGGCCGCCCGCGCTACTCACGCAGACCTCACCCCCCCGACCCCCTCTCCCACGCTGTCCTTGTAAAAACAGTGGCGCTGGGAGAGGGGGAGCGCAAGAGACACCCAGAGTCAAAAGACTCCTTGTGAACCGCCCCTCTCCAGCGCCACGTCGTCCACAGAGGTCGCGCGGGAGAGGGGCACGCGGCAAAACGCGGTAGGTGCGAGGGGGTGAGGTCTGCGCGAGGCGACGCGAGAGTAAACTCTCGC
>SXGT01942318.1_pt1 | contig 10838 bp, 7 predicted proteins | sample 3176221 | NCBI WGS metagenome assembly SXGT01 (sample SAMN11356862, study PRJNA531348) | freshwater metagenome | isolation source: freshwater sample F1-120 | place: China: Fuxian Lake, Yuxi | collected 2017-12-25
ACCTTCGACGAGCGCAGGTCGTAGATGATGCCCTTGCCCGGATGCCGCTGCAGCATGCCGCGCGCCAGCAGCACGGTGATCAGGTCGGCGTGCACCGTGCGCCCTTCTTCGTCGATGAAGGCGCAGCGGTCGGCGTCGCCGTCGAACGACAGACCCAGCGCCGCCTTGTGCTTCTTCACCGACGCGCGCAGGTCGTCGAGGTTGCTCTCCTTCAGCGGGTTCGCTTCGTGGTTGGGGAAGGTGCCGTCGAGCTGCTCGTACAGCGGCACCACCTTCAGCCCCGGGATCTTCGCGAAGATCTGCGGCGACTCGTTCGCGCCCATGCCGTTGGCGTAGTCGACGCACACGGTCAGCGGCGCGATGTTCTTCTGGAAGCCGGCGATGTGCGCGATCCAGTCGCGCTTCACGTCGACGAAGTCGCGTTTGCCCTTGCGCGCAGCGAGCGGGAAGCCGCCCTTCTTCACCAACGCTTCGATGTCCTTGATGCCGGTGTCACCCGACATCGGCCGCGCTTCCTTCTTGCACAGCTTGAAGCCGATGTATTGCTTCGGATTGTGCGACGCCGTCACCGCCATGCCGCCGTCGCACGGGATCTTGCCGATCGCGTAGTACACCATCGGCGTGCTGGCGAGGCCGATGTCGACCACGTCGCAGCCCATCGACAGCATGCCGTCGATCACCGCGTCCTGGATCTCGGGCGCCATCGTGCGCATGTCGCGGCCGACGACGAGGCGTTTGGCCGAGAGGAACTGCACCATCGACGCGCCGATCGCGAAGGCCGTCTTCGCGTCGATCTGGTCAGGGTAGGTGCCACGGATGTCGTAGGCCTTGAAGATGCTCACGGAACGGGTCCTTTCACGCGGGAGACGAGGAGGGAGAAGCGGCGAAGGTGCGGCAGGCGGCGAGGCAACGCTGCACACCGGCGTCGTCGAGGTCGCGATGCAGCACGAACCGGATGCGGCGCGGGCCGGCCTTGGCGGCGAGCACGCCGTGCGCGTTCAAGTGCTGCAGCAGTGCGTCCGGTGCCTTGGCCTCGAGATCGCACATGACGATGTTGGTCTCGACCGCGACGGTGTCGATGCGCGCCCACGGCAATTCGACGAGGCCCCGGGCCAGCTGCTGCGCCCGGGCATGGTCGGCAGCGAGCAGGGCCGGGCCGTCGCGCAGCGCCAGCAGCGCCGCCGCGGCGATCACACCCGCCTGCCGCATGCCGCCGCCGAACGCCTTGCGCGCCCGCCGCGCTTCCTTGATGAAGTCGGCCGTGCCAGCGAGCAACGAACCGATCGGGGCCCCGAGGCCCTTGCTGAGGCACAACGTGGTGCTGTCGAGGGCCGCGACCAGTTCGGCCGGACGGCACCCGAGCGCCACCGCGGCGTTGTAGAGGCGCGCGCCATCGCAGTGCGTGGCCATGCCGTGCTGCCGCGCGCTGGCCGCGAGTGCCGCCACCCGCGCGGCCGAGGCGACGCGACCGCCGGCCTGGTTGTGCGTGTTCTCCACCACCAGCAAGCGCGACCGCGGATAGTGCGGATCGTCGCTGCGCACGGCAGCTTCGACCTGGGCCGGCGTCGGGAAGCCATCGGCGGCCACCAGCGTGCGCGCCTGCGTGCCCGACAACCGCGCGATGCCGCCGCCCTCGTGGAAGAACACGTGGCTGCGTTCTTCGCAGACCAGTTCGTCGCCGGGGCGGCAATGCACGTGGATCGCCACCTGGTTCGCCATCGTGCCCGACGGCAGGAACAGGGCGGCCTCCTTGCCGAGCAGCACCGCGCCCTCGTCTTGCAGTTCGCGCACCGTCGGGTCCTCGCCCCAGACGTCGTCGCCGACCTTCGCCGCCGCCATCGCCGCGCGCATGGCGGGGGTCGGCACGGTCATCGTGTCGCTGCGGAAGTCGACGAAGGCAGGCATGGGCGCGCCTCAGGATGCCGCAGCACGAAGCGATTGCAAGGCAGCGGGAAGCGGGAAACGGTTGTGCCGCAGGCCGACAATGGCGACGGTGCTCGTTTCTGGACCCGCTCGCCCGACAACTCGCAAGGCTGCGCGCCTACGCACTGCTGACCTACCCGTTCGCATGCGTGCCGTTCCTGTTCCTGTTCTTCCAGCACCACGGCATGGATGCGGGTCAGTACGGGGAGATCGTCGGCGCCTACTACCTGGCGATGTTCGTGGCCGAAGTGCCCACCGGCATGCTCGCCGACCGGTTTGGCTACAAGCCCATGCTGGTGGCCGGACCGCTGTTGCTGGCCACCGGGTTCCTGTCGCTGCTGGTCTGGCCCACCTACGGTGGCTTCTTGCTCGGCGAAGTGCTGCTCGGCCTCGGCCATGCCGTGTTGTCGGGGCCACCGGCGGCGCTGCTCTACGAGTCGCTGCGCGAGCACGACCAGGAGTGGCGGTTCCTGCGCACAGAGTCCGGCATCGGCGCGCGCCGCATGCTCGGCACCGGGGCGGCGTTCCTGCTCGGTGGCCTGCTGGTGCGCTTCGGCAATGCCAACGGCGACGCGTGGGCGCTGCCGATCGTCGCCACGGCGATGCTGTGCCTCGGTGCTGCCGTCATCGCCGTCTTCCTGCGTTCGCCGCCGCACCAAGGGCGGCTGCGGTTGCCGGCGTTCGCGCGGGCCGTGGCGCAGGAAGTGCGCCGCCCGGCGGTGTTGTGGCTGCTCGGCTACTGGATCGTGCTGTTCGCGCTGCTGCGCTTTCCGTTCCACGCCTACCAACCGTGGCTGCGCGAGGCCGGCGCCGCCGAGCCGATCCTGCTCGACCCGCTGTTCGTCGGCGTGTTGTTCGCGGCGATGAACCTGTTCGCGGCACCGTTCAGCGCGTGCCTGCCCTGGCTCGTCGAACGGGTCGGCCGGCGCGCGCTGTTCTGGGGCATGCCGATCGTGCTGTGTGCGTCGCTGGGCGTGATGGCGTGGGAACGGTACAGCGCGGCCGACGGGGACCCGTCGCGGTCCCTGGCGTGGCTCGGCGTAGCGATGCTGTTCGTGCAGCAGGTGCCGTTCGGACTGCACCAGGCGCTGCTCAGCGACTTCGTCAACCACCGCATCGGCTCCGCCACGCGCACCACGGTGTTGTCGGTGTTGTCGCTCGGCGCGCGCGCCGTCTACGCGGCGATCAACGTGGCGCTGTTCCACGTGCATGCCGACTCGGGACTCGGCCAGGCGTTGTCCGTCGCTGCCGTCGTCGGGCTCGCGGCGGCGATGCTGGCGTTGCTGCTGCGGCCGCGCAACCTGCTCGACGCGCCCGCGGGCCGCGTCTAGCGGCCGAGATCGACGAACACGCCGCCGTTCTCCTCGGCCAGCTGCTGCAGGAACTCCTTCTGGAAGTCACCGATCGCGATGGTGTGGATCACCATGCGGTAGATCTCGTTGTGCTTGCGCACTTCCTTCAGGATCTCGTTGGTCTCGATCAGCTTGCCGACCGACGGCCGGCCGTCGCTCAGGAAGTAGACGGTGTCGAGCGGGCTCTTGATCGCGGTCTTGTCGAAGCCGGTGATGACCGCCTTCGGCGGGTTCTCGGGATCGATGCCGAACGGGAACAACAACGCCTTCAGCGTGTTGGTCTTGCCGGCATCGAGGTTGGCGGCCCCGCCAAGCCCCGCCAGCGCGGTGCTCTGGTCCTCGGTGCCGCCGATCGGCTTCAAGCCGCGCGCCCAGCCCTTGGCGGCGTCCTTGTTGACGACGTTGGCGGGCACCAGGCGGCCCTTCCACGGCTTGATGTCGGTGGCGAACGCCACGATGTCGAAGTTCGTGTTCGCCGTGAGGCCCTCGATCGCGTTCATCAGCTCGGTCTGCACGATGGTGAACCGCTTGCGGTCGCGATAGCCCTGGAACTTCTCGATCTCGACGACGAGGTCGTCCATCGAGCCCGACACGTCGATGATGAACAGCACGTTGGTCGACGTCGTCGGGATGCCGGCGAACGCGGTCGTGGTGTTCTCCTTCTTGCCGTAGAGCGCGTCGTACTTCTTGCGGCCCTCGGCCTTCTTCTTCAGCTCCTCGTCGGTGGGGATGCGCCAGCCCGGGATCGACATCAGGTTGTTCCACTGCGTCTGCCACCGTTCAGGATCGACGCCGAAGTCGAGCGCGGTGATGCGGAACAGGGCCTCGGCGCATTCGACGCGCAAGCGGCCCGACTGCTTCATCAGGTCGATCAACGGCTGCACCGCGGACTGCGGCCGCACGACACCGACCGCCGCCACCGCCGCCGCCTGCACCTGCCACTCGGGATCATCGAGGGCCTTGGCGGCCGCCCCGGCATGGGCCGTCGCCTTGAGCGCCGCCACCGTGTCGAGCGCCGCCATGCGCACCTGCGGCTCCTTGTCGACGATCAGGCTGCCGAGCATCGGCGTCTGGCCGGCGTCGCCGATCGTGCGCAGCGCGCGTGCCGCTTCGTACTTCACCAGTACCGCCGCCTTCGGGTCCCCGCCCGCCGCTTCGATCGCCGGCACCGCACTCTTCATCTTGGCGCTGCCGACCACCTTGATGATCAACGCCACCTGCTCGGCGTCCTTGTTCTTCGGCAGACCGTCGAGCCACGGCGCGTAGGTCGACTCCTGCGTGTAGGTCTCGAGCACCTTGAGCGCCGTCTGCTGCACGACGCCGGACGGATGCCGCAGCATCTTGAACAGCTCCTCGGCGGCGGGCACGCATTCGTTGCCCTTCAAGGTCAGCACTGCCTCGACCAGCAGAGCCTCGTCCTTCGTCTTCTTGACGTACTTGACGAACTCCTTCACCGCATCGAGCCGCGCCTCGTCGGCCTGCGCCGGCAACGACACGAACAGGAACAAGAATGCCCACAGGCAACGCAACGGGGTCATCGGCATCGGGGTCGGTTGATCGGCAGCCTCGGCGACCGCGGCAGCCTACCGCAGCGGCGACGGTCCCGCATGCCGCCACCACGACAGACGCATGTCACGTTCCAGTTGCTGCCACAGGGCCTCCACGTCGATCGCCGCGTCGCGCACCATCGCCGGAGTCACCGCTCCCCCGCCATGCCGGGGTTTGAGCACGAAGGCGAGATGGTGCTGGTACTCGACTTCGACGATCCAGTGCAGGCGCAAGCCGGAGCCGGCCAGGCGCAGCGACTTGGCCAGGTTTTCCAGCTGCTGCAAGCAGTCGGCGCCGGTCGCACCGAGTTCGACGAACGGCAGCGTGCGCGCCGTTTCGTCGCCCGCCAGCGAACTGCGGACGACGAGCCCCGGCAAACGTTCGAGCACGCGCACGAGTGGCCACACCCCCGCGGCGACGCCGCGGCCGCGCGCTTCCTCGGCATCGCGCAACGACGCCACCGCCCACCGGTCGCCGAAGCGCGCGCCACACAGGCCGCACTCATGCACCGGAGAACCAGCGACGACACGCACCCGCATGTCGTGGTTGCCGCACTCGAGACAGGATTCCAAGCGGGCGGCAGGTTACCCGCCCGGCGATCTCAGCGCTGCCGTCCCGTGGCGGGCGGAGTCGGCGACGGGCTCGATCCCGGCTTCGTCGGCGCCAACGCCTGGTTGGCCGGCATCCCGGTGCCGAGCTGGCGTCCGGCCAGCGTGCGCAACCAGTCGTCTTCTTCGCGCGTCACGTCCAGGCGCACGCCGCTTTCGTCGACGCCCTGCACCACTTCGCCGATCGCCGACTTCGGCAACATCACGCGGTTGCTGCGGAACTCGAGCACGACGTGGTCGTCGGCAACCTGGCTCAGGATGCCACCGACCAGCCGGTTGTTGTTGGTGAGGCGCACGAAGCCCGAGGTGGCCTTCTGCAACTCCTCATAGTCGGCCGAGCCGAGCTGCGTCATGCGCGCGATGTCGGTCGAAGCCAACGTGACCTCGCCGTCGTTGACGCGCAGCGTCACGCGTTCGGCGGTGGCGACCTTGATCGAACCGATGAAGTAGTTGCCGTTGTGCAGTTGCGCGAACGCGCGCGTGCCCGGCAGCATGCCCTCGACCGCCCGCACGACCTTGGTCGTGTCCGGCACGGCTCCGTCGATCATCGTGTTGTCACCGACGCGCACGAGGCCGCTGCCGGTGCGCGGCTTCGGCTTCTGTTCCGCGGTCGTTGGCCATGCCACGGCAACCGGCGACGTCGAAGTCGACGGCGGGGTCACCGGTGCCACGAGTCCAGGTTCCTGCGTGGTGGGCGTCGGCGTCAGCGTTGCGACCGGCTCCGGGATCGCCACCGGTTGCACCGGCACGGCCACGGGCTCGGGCACAGGCTTCGTCGGCACCTCGACGGCGGTCGGCGTCGGGTCGTTGGTCTCGACCGGTGGCGTCACCTTCGGCTCCGGCGTCGTCACCGCGACGGGTTGCGTCGTGGCCTTTGGCTCCGTAGCGGCGATCTTGGGCTTCGGCGTTTCCAGCGCCGTCGGCGCCGGCACGACGACCTTCACCTCAGGGCGCTGCACGGCGACCTGCTCGACGGTGGCGGGTTCGAGGCCAAGCCCGATCCACTCCGGTCGCAGCACCATCACGGCGGCTCCACCGAGCAGCAGCGACGCCGCCGCCATCGTGACCAACACGCGGCGGAAGCGACCCGGCGTGCCAGCGCGCGGTCCGACCAGCACCGGAGCCGGCTCCTGGTCGGCGTAGATGTCGTGGCCATCGTGCGCGGTGAGTTCCTCGCCGTAGTTCTCGCCTGCAACCAGCGCCGGCTCGGCGGCTGCTTCGCTCGCGGCATTGCCTTCGGCATCGGTGAAGGCCAGGTCGCCGACTTCGGCGAGTTGGTCGACATCGGCTTCCGGCAGCGGCTCCCAACCCGGTTCGGTCGGCGCGTCGTCGGCAACCAGCGCGGGCTCGGCGAACTCCGCCGCGGCCTCGACCGGTTCGCCATCGGCGACTTCGACCGGCGGCGCGTCGGCGTCGTCGGTCGATTGCTCGGCGGGCGCAGTCGCCTCGTCCTGCCAGGTGCCCTCGCCATCGTCGAGCACGAACGGGCCGGACTGTTCGATCTCGCTGACGCCGTCTGCCGACGGAGCGTCGACGAGTTCCAGTTCCTTCTCGGCGTCGAGCGCGAACTCCTCGTCGCTCTCCAGCAACGACCCGAGCTCCTCGGTGAACGTCGCCTCGACTTCGGCCAGTTGCGGATCGGCCTGTTCGGGCGTCTCCGCCGACGGCACGCCGACTGCTTCGAGATCGAGTTCTTCGCCACGCCACGTCGACGGCGCGTCCTCGGCGAACGCACCTTTGCCGGCGAACGACTCCGACGGCCGCAGTCCCTGCGTATGGTCGGTGAACAGCGCGTCCTCTTCGTCGCCGGGCGGCGTGCCCGCGGCAGGAGTCGGCTTCTTGTTGGTGCCCGGGGCGGCGAACAGCTGGTCGAGGTCGTCCCCCTTGCCAGCGAGGTCCTCGATGACGAAGTCGTCTTCGGGGATGTCGTTGTCGTCGTTACGCGTTTGGTCGCCGCTCATTGGAGTCTCCGTTCCACAAGGGAACGTCTCGCTATCGGCTGCGGCGGCGTGCCGACTGATGCTCCGACGGCATCGCTCGCCCGGTGGCGGCATGGTACCGGGAACCGCCGTTGCCAGCGGGCCTAGCCGCCTTCGGCAGCCAGCTCGCGGTTGGCATCCGACGACGGCAGCAGGCGGCGAACCCCGCCGCGCAGCACGGTCAGCCCCAGGGCATCCACGTACTCGAGCAGCGGACTCAGGTACTTGCGGCTGGTGTCGAGGCCGTCGCGCAACGACGGGATGTCGAGCACTTCGGCGTGCAGCAGGCAGTTCTTGCGGATCGCGCGCATCACCCGCTTCACGATCGAGGCGCCGTAGTAGTGGTCGCCGACCTTGTCGATCTTGCCTTCGTCCTGGGCGCGGTCGAGCAGTGAACCGAGCGCATCGCCATCGAGGCCGATCACGGCGACGAGTTCGTGCAGCTCCGGCGGCCGGAAACCGCGCGTTTCGCACTCCGTCACCAGCTGGTCGAACTTCTTCTGCTGGTCCGCGGGCAGCGGCCGCAGCCGTTCGAGGAACAGCACCTGGCCCTGGCGACCGGTGCGCACGCGGCCGGCGGCCTGCAGGCGATCGAACACGTGTTCGATCAGCGATTGCGGCAGCGTCTTCGTGGTCCGGATCGCGGCGCGCTTCACCGACGCGGCGGCGGCGCGCTTCTGCAGCATGCGATCGACCGACTGCAGCAGTTCCGTTTCACCGGCCGTCGCGTGCGAACGCAGGAACGCCCGCATCGCCTTCTGGTGCAGTTCGACCTCGGGCATGCGCGCCAGCGTTTCCACCACCGTCGCATCCGACGCCTCGATCGCGCGCGACAGGTCGTCGACGGTGCGGCCTTCGGGACCGGCCTGCTCGAGTTCGTGCAGCAGGCGCGCTTCGGGCTTGTCGCCGGCGGCGAGGATGCCGACCAGTTCGAGACCGAGGTCCTTGCGGCGGTAGCGGCCCGACTTCGACAGCCGCAGCACCTTGCCGCCGCCCACCGTCTGCGCCGGGTTCTGCAGGCGCAGCAGGAAGCGGTCGTTGTGCGCGCAGCAGACGTCTTCGTCGAGTTCGACGCGGGCGACGATCGAGTCGCCCGGGCCGGCGTGATCACGGTCCAGCAGCAGCAGCTGGCCGCGCACTTCGACGGTGCCGGTGTGGAAGCGGATCGGCGCGCGGTGCACGAGGTGCGGCGAGCGCCGCGTCATCACCAGGTCGATGTCGACCGCATCGCCGGCCGCAAACGCACCGGGTTCGCCGACGACCATGCCGCGATGCACGCCGGATTCCTTGGCTTCGGGCATCGACAACGCGGTGCTGTGGCCGGCGACCGCTTCGTCGACCTTGCCGCCGTAGGCGTGGATGCCACGCACCTTGGCCTTCTCGCCGAGCGGCAGGATCTCGACTTCGTCGCCGGGCCGGACCGAGCCGGTCATCGGGATGCCGGTCACCACCGTGCCGATGCCCGGCAGCGAGAACACGCGCTGGATCGGCATCCGGAACGGGCCGTGCGCGGTGCGCGGTTCGACCTGCAGCGCCAGCGTTTCGAGCTTCTGCTTCAACTCGGGAATGCCCTCGCCGGTGAGGGAACTGACGCGCACCACCTCGGCGTCCTGCAGCACGGTGCCGCGCACGAGCTTCTTGACCTCGTCGACCGCCATGTCGGCCAAGGCCGGATCGACCATGTCGATCTTGGTCAACACGATCAGCCCGCCGCGCACCTGCAGGAGGTCGATGATGTCGACGTGCTCGATCGTCTGCGGCATCACGCCGTCGTCAGCGGCGACCACCAGCATCGCCAGATCGAGCCCGGTGCAGCCGGCGACCATGTTGCGCACGAAGCGTTCGTGGCCGGGCACGTCGACGAGCCCGAGCCAGCGACCGTCGGCGAGCTTCAGCCGCGCAAACCCGAGATCGATCGTGAGGCCGCGTTCCTTCTCTTCCTTGAGGCGGTCCGGATCGATGCCGGTGAGCGCCTTCACCAGGCTGCTCTTGCCGTGATCGATGTGGCCGGCGGTGCCGACGACGATCGGATGGATGGAACGCGCCATGCGTCAGCGACCGGCCGTCCGGTTCACTTGGACAGGTAGAGGATGCGCTGGCAGCTGCCACAGCGGACCACCGCCGACAGGCCGAGCAGCCGGGCGGTGTCGTTCATGGTGATCTTGTTGTAGCAGCCCTGGCAGAAGCTGTTCTCGACCGGGCTGACGGCCTGCCGATCGCGCGTCTTGTAGAGACCGTCGTACTCGCGCAGCAAGTCGTCGGGGATGCCCTCGGTCAGCGGCTTGCGCCGTTCCTTGGCGGCACCGATGGCGCCGGCGCGTGAGTTGCGCAGCTTGTCGGCCTCGACCAGGAAGGCATCGAAGATCTTCTTCTCCTCGGCGTGGGCAGCTTCCGCCGCGACGAGCTCGCCCTTCTGCGCTTCGGCCGACTCGAGCAACTTCAGGCACTCGTCCTGCGTCACATCGCGATCCTTGCGCACCGCTTCGATCTGGAACAGCGTGGCCTGGTACTCGGCGTTGTTGCGCACGATGTTCAAGCGTTCGTTGAGGCGCTTGATCTCGTCGTCACTGCCGCGCACCGCCTTGTCGAGCGCGCGCGATTCGAGCTCGGTCTTCTGGTGGCGCGCCCGGCGCTCGGTCATGGTCCGCTCGAGCTCGTCCAGCTTGCGCCTCCGCTTCTGCTCCTCGGCGGGCAAGGCGTCGATGTCCTTGGTCAGGGACGAGATCTCCAGGTCTACCTTCTGCAGCTCCAACAACTTCTTGACGAGTGAATGCACTTGTGTCCCAGGGTCAGGCCGCGGGCAGCGGGGCGCGCATCCTAGCCAGGGCCGGGGCGCGCTCAAGACGCAGTTCGCGCCGGAACCGGGATGCTGGAGCCGCCCTGGACGCCAAGCGGGGAGCGGAACCGGGCCCGCCCCCCTGCCGGCTCACCCGCCTTCGCCGACCGCACTGTCGAAGAAGCCGCCCAGCCGCCGCGCCCGCACCGGGTGCTGCAGCTTGCGCACGGCCTTGGCTTCGATCTGGCGCACGCGTTCGCGGGTCACCCGGAAGATGCGGCCGACCTCTTCGAGCGTGTAGGTGTAGCCGTCGCCGATGCCGTAGCGGAGCTTGATGATCTCGCGCTCGCGGAACGTCAGCGTGCTCAGCACCGACTCGATGCGTTCCTTCAGCATCTCGCGACTGGCCGACTGCACCGGGCTCTCGACCGACTCGTCCTCGATGAAGTCGCCGAAGTACGAGTCCTCGGAATCGCCGATCGGGCGATCCAGCGAGATCGGGTGCTTGCTGATCTTCATCACGCGCTTGGCCTCGTCCACCGAGACCTGCGCTGCTTCCGCCACTTCCTCGATCGACGGCTCGCGGCCCTTGAGCTGGGTCAGCTTCTTCGACACGTTGCGCAGCTTCGACATCGTCTCGATCATGTGGACC
>SXGT01800021.1_pt1 | contig 10837 bp, 12 predicted proteins | sample 3176221 | NCBI WGS metagenome assembly SXGT01 (sample SAMN11356862, study PRJNA531348) | freshwater metagenome | isolation source: freshwater sample F1-120 | place: China: Fuxian Lake, Yuxi | collected 2017-12-25
AAGGTCGATCACGCGTGCTTGGTGATTCTTCGGTGTTGTCTCCACCAACTTGTACGCAACCGACACAAGATTGCGGCGCACCGATAAACGTCGGCGACCAAAATCGATGTCACCCCAACGCAAGCCAAGCAACTCACCACGCCGCATCCCAGTCATCGCAGCAAGATGCCACAGCGCCTCAAGGCGCGACCCGCGCACGTACGCAAGGAACTGTGCGAGTTCACGCGCCTCCCAAAAATGCAATTCCGGACTCGACGAATTGTTCGCCCGCGGCGGCTTTGCACGATCAGCAGGATTCAAAATCAAGAGGCCATCGTCAACCGCGTCGGCCAGCAGTTTGTGCAACACCAGATGCACATTCCATACCGTCTTGGACTTCAGCTCGGTCGTAGACCGATTGCTTCGGCCGTTGGCAAGCATGTCCACGTATGCCAACGTGATCATCCTAGGCGTCAGATCCTCCAACGCAAACGCACCCAGCCGCGGCACGATATGCAGTTTCAAAATCCGTTCATAAGAATCGAAAGTTGAAGCCTTTACTTGGGCGCGCATCACTGGCAGCCACAACTGGCTGGCCCAGTCCGTGAGCGTCATCGTCTCCGCGCGCGTATTGTCGAGCATGTCAGGATCTCCTTGTTCGAGGTTCTGGCCAGGTCCCGGGGTACTCGCCGTGCCGCCGGGGCCACTGGATTCGTTGGTGCTGCGTATGAAACTACGCTGAGAGCTGGAATATTCCGGAGTGTCCATGGGAAAGCGCGTCGACGTTGATGAACTCGTAGACACCACCGACATCGCGCTCCGTCTGGGCGTCAAACGTTTGCAGGTCGTTCACGACTGGCGTCGACGCCACGCCGACTTTCCAGCGCCCATCCGATTCTTCGGTCGCCAACCAATTTGGTACTGGCCAGAGGTTGAGCGATGGGCGCGTCAAACCGGTCGATTGGGTGGACGATGAGTGCGTCGGCCTCGAAACGTCCCCCATTAAGAGCAGAGCTGCTCTCACGTTTACAAGACGCGATCCCCGCCGGGACCACGATCAAGACGTTGGCACAAGCAAAACCAAATCTCGTTGAGTCATGGAGTGTCGACGGCGCCTGGGTCATTACCGAAAGAACGAAGGAACTCGGGCGAAGCGCTGAACTCGTCCCAGGATGGATGATCGAAACCGCATGGCGCTACCTCGCGGATAACAAGTCAATGACACAGCGATATTTGTTGAACGAACTCAACGTCAAGCGCAGCGCGGCTGTGTGCGCGCTGCTTGCCATGCTTGACGACGTCGAGATTGTCAGCACGATGCCGATCACTCTGCGAATTTGCAGCGCACCTTGATCAGCCGGTCGCAATTGCGCAAGGCAAGTCTTGGCCTCAAAAAGACCGCTCTAGGTGCCGTGATTCTCGACCATGGAAACGGTCCCGGCGATTCGATTTCTGCAGCCATATGAATATGGAGCTGTCGATGTAAGTGAGTCGAGAGGATGTCTATGCTGCATCCGATGGACGCATATGGACTTGCAGGTGCCGTGGCGAGCATCGCAACCTTTGGCGGGTTCGCCTACGGTGGCCTTCAACTGCGGATGGCAAGGTCTCTAGTATCCGCGCAATTCGAACAGCAGTTCAACGAACGGTATCGACTCGTAATCGCGAGGGTTCCGTTAGAGTCGATGCTGGGCGAGTCCAGCGTCTACGACCCGTCGAACGACGCACAACAACAGGTGCGGCGGGCCTTCTATGATTACTTCGAACTCTGCGAAGAGCAGCTGTTTTACAAGGACTCAGGCAAGGTCAGCAATTCGACCTGGAACGAGTGGCGAGTCGGCATCGAGTCCAACTTCATGCTCCCTGCATTCCGGTCGGCGTGGGAAGATCTCAGCGCCGCATGCCCGGAGCAATTTAGCAATCTACGAATTCTGATTGACGAGTTCCAACTAAGCGACCATAAACGATTCGCTGGAATGGACTAAAAACACGGCACGCGCGCCAAATGTGCAGGGTCGTCACAGGATGGTTCTCCAATGCACGTCGATAGCTATGACGGATAGGCGTTTGTGTCGACGTTCAGCGCGAAGAACCTGCGGCGACCGCATTACATCTCGAGCGGAACTATGACGATCGCGTGGCCGTGAGCGGGACCAGGTAGCGGTCGCATCTTCGTAGTTGCGTTCAGTTCTCGACCACTCGGAATGAATTAGGTGCGGCGAAGGTCAAATCGTGTAGAGCCGCTACATCCCCTTGACTGTTGATCAAGCAGAGCAAGTCGGCGCAGTGTTCGTTCCCGGGTGAAGGAATTGAGGTTCTCGGCGGCAAGTTGTACACGGGCGCTCATCGAAAATTCGGAAGGTCGAGGCGTGCATGGGGGTGAGGTGATACCCGCGTAGTGAGCCAGGTGTTGTGGGAGTCCGTTGCTCCAGAATGGAGCGAGGAGGATCACATCATGAGTCGTCGTCGGCATTCGCCGGATCAGATCATCAGGAAACTCGCGGAGGGACACGAGCTAGTCGCTGTGGGCAAAGAGCTCGACGAGGTGTGTCGGCATCTAGAAGTCGCGGAATCGACGTGGCATCGTTGGGTCGCTCAGTACGGTGGCATGATCGAGGTCGCAAGTTTGTCGAGTATGCGCTTATAGCGTTTCGCTTCGCCGAGCACCTCGACGTTGCTGTGATCGTCGACGATCGTGAGGTCGAGCTGTAACGCCGAGCTGTAACGCCGAGCTGGGAAGTTCAGGCTGCACCCGTTCACTCGGGTAGCCGAGTCTCAAGACAGCGTCGGCGTATGCGGCAATCTGCGGGAGGTACTCGGCGTTGTACCAACCACCGCCATGAGATCGAGAGAGCAGACCCCAACGGCCGCCAGTCGGGCGATCGTCAGTATCAAACCGGCCAGAACGGAACAGCCGCACGATGCCTGCGTCGAGAGCATCGAAAAAGAGATCAATATCTCCTGGATCGATTGTGTTCTTTGTCGCGATAAGCGAACCCGTTGTCATCTTGTGTGCATTGTCTTTGTGGAGTTCAGCCGAGCACCGTTCAAACGGCTCCTGGAACTTGTCCATATTGGTCATCGTGCACCCCTCAATCAAGTTGAGCGGACCGTACGTTGAGGGTGGGACGTTCGCTTCGGCCTCCAGCGCAACGACTGGCATCGGACTCCAAAGTTCAGTGATTCTCCGTGCGAAGCCGGCAGCACAGTCGAACCTTGCAGGTCGGCGAGAAGGTCTCGGGCGCTACCGACGTCAGTCGAGGCTACGTTCGTCGCCACTTCTTTGGTTCGCCGTACAAGTTCGTAATGCAGTGAGCGAGGCACTCGTCGCACATTGCGCTTGCCGGGCGCGTTCCGTTCGGGTGCTCGACGACCATCGTCCAACGCGCTTGTGGGCGGTCGTCATCAGTGTGATTCCAGCCGCACATTCCGCGGCCACTCGGTCCGTTGTCGCCGCTGTGCCACGTTGCAGTCCATGGGCACACGAGCTGGATTTTCGCTCCGCTTTGGTTGGTCATGGATCATCGACTCCTTCAACTCAAGTGCATGCTTGAGTTCTACGCTACCGCGCGTGTCGAGAGGACGCCCGCTCAGTTAGAAGCCAGCGTCGGTGAACTCTCTGAGGAGTGCCGCTGCAGCGATCACGCGATCAACGCTGTCGACGAGACCGGTGCCTTTGTGGGTTGGGGGAATCTTCAACAGGATCCGATCGCCGTCCGTCACGATGTCCTCGCGTTGTTCGCAGATGCCGTCAAATACCGAGACAAGCGCCGGGTCCCCTGGGCGTTCGAGTTCCAAACCCTCTGCGACGCTCCGCATACCCACTCCACTCCGAACAAGGCGGAGCCACCGAGGTGTCTGCGGGTACCCAGTAAACCAAGGGTCGTCGACTAGATCTTTAACGCCGCTCGCACGCCAGATCTCTAGGAGAATCGGGTCTCGGTAGTTGCTGTTGAGATATGTCCTGCGAAGCATGCACATCGAGTAGCCGAGTTCACCCTCCGAGCCGTAGTAGATGCCCGTTTCACCCTCTCGCATCGATGAGTACTTCACAAGGTAATAGCGCCAATCGAAATGTTTGGCGGTTTCCCTGTCTGTGAGGAACGTGTTCACTAACGAATCGAGATGCTCGTCCACGGAACGTAACGAGGTTGCAAGGCCATCGAGAAACGCACCGAGTACCGATCGTGTTGCGTCGAGATCGCCGCGTGGCGCGTTGGTAAAAAGTTCTCGCCACACCGTGATGTTGTTCTGTGAGCCCGTGCCAAACTGCCACCCGCGCGCGTTCGACCGCTCACGTTGATACTCGCCCGTCGCTAGCAGCGCACCGGTCAATCCGAGCCACCTGGAGGGGTCTGCGAACGCCGCTTCAAATTGCTCCGCTCGGCGTCGGAAGGAATTGGTGTCGAACTCGAAGCAACTCAAGGTGCCTCGCAAAATCGGCGACTCTTCAAGGCGAAATAGAACCCCAGCGAGATCCGGGTTGCGATCGAGAAACTCAATCTTGAGTCGTTCGTCTTCGACCTGGTTACTGCTGAATTTACTTACCGCCTTGAGATCACCGTTGATCATGATTTGCTCAACATCGGCAACCAGCCCTGGCATGTTGTCGCGACGTATCTCGTCGTCGGAAGCTGCGATGAGGTTCCGAAGAATGCGCATCCGGCGAAAGAAGTCGTCGGTGCCGTGGACGAGGTGGACGAGTACCGCGTAAAACAGCAAGCTCTGTTGCAAAGTAAATGGTCTGTTTCCTCGCGGCGTGCTGTCGAACGAGTGACAGCACTGCTCGAACAAGTTGGTGCTGGAGGCGCCAAAGAGCGTGATTTTCTTGCAGTCGTATACGTCATCACTTGGCGCTGAGGTAGAGAACAGGCCGTCGAACGTGCTCCGGATATGTGATTGGTCGTTCCACTTGTCGAACGCTGCAAAAAGAAAGTCGAGATGTTCCTCTGCCTGTTGATTGGCGGCACCGAATACAGCGCGTGCTCGCACTCCGAGGCGCTGGGATTCTAGCTTTCCCTCGCGCAGCTCGCACATCTCCGTTATGAAGTCGATGTAACGGATGAACTCGTCGTCAACGATGTTGTCGCCACCATGGAATGGCCACATCAGGTCCGACCATGCTCCGTCGATCTTGCGGGCGAACTCGTCTGCTCTCGCTGAATACGCGATGTCTTGTTCGAAGCGCGCTTTGAAGTTTTCAAACGGCGTCAGTGGCTTACCGCGCGAGTTCATCTTGATATAGAGGTCTTCGTCCGACTCCATGTCGTCGAGTGGCAATAGGTAGAACGAGATCGCGGGGGCGTCGTCTCGCGTGAGCCGCCCCCATGCCTCGAGTGGATCCAGCGCTGGCTGCTTACTCTGAACCGCGGTGTGGATCGCGTCGAGCATGACGAGCATGGACTGAATTGTGGGGTCGTTCCTCCACACATGGAGGTACCACTCTTGGTCTGTGATCCACGCTGACGGGGTTGCCACGCCGGCTGGGAGTGCATTGGCGGCGAGGCGCTTGCAGAACAGACGTGCGCTCGGTCGGGTGGCATATGAGAAGGCAGCCCAAGCCGCACGCGTATCGAGTTCCTTAGCCGACGAAGCGACATACCAGTGCAGCAGGAACAGTGTCGTGAGGCGTTGTTGGCCGTCGAGCGGGTGAAGAGTCCCGGCCTCAACTCTGCCGTATACGAAGTCGAGCCCGAGCGGCTCGTCGCCGCCGATCGCGTCGAGTAACGCCTCCAAGAAGTTGGCTCGGATCTCCGTCGCCGAAGCGTCCGCTCGTCCTTGCGCGTAATCGCGCTGGATGAGCGGTATCTCGATGCTCTGAATGGGCGGCGCGTCGGTCCGGTGCATTCCGAACAGGTTGGCGTAGGAGGTGTGGTAACCCTTCACGACGCGAACTCCTCAGTGACCAGGTATGCGCGGAGCGTTTCGGCGAGCGCACCGAGGTAGTGCTCGCGGTCGACAGTGCTCCAGAGGTGCAGCTGCTGCGTTTCGGCAGGCGTGTAGTACTTCAGAAACGCGTTGCGGGTGCATACTGGGATGTACCACCCGGCGCGGTCGCGGTCAAGGATCTCTGCGCGTTTCACAGCGAACACGGAGTTACTCAAGGCACTGTTATCGCGGCTGTCGAGCAATGCGAGGTTGGCGATCGAATCCACATCGTTATCGTTACCGTCGCTGCCTGTCGATAACAGCTTGATGAGTTGCCGTTCGAGCGGGCGGAAGTCGACCTCTTTGACGGGTGGAGCGGCGAGCACCGCATCGACGTGATCAAGTAGGGGTTGTTTGACCGCCTCGCTGACTTCTTCAAGCGCAGTGAGAGCCTTGCGGTGTAGTCGCAGCCACGCTTCCCATTGTTCTGCCCGATTGAGTCGCTCAGCGTTCTGCGCATGAATATGTTCGAGCGACCAGTGGCCCGAAGCGTGTTCCTTAAAGGAGTATCGCTCCGATGAATTCTTGCGTTGACGAATCGTCTCGACATTCATGAGTAACAACGCTCGGCTGGCAGCGCTCGAGTTCGCGTAGGTCAGCGCCCGAACATCAGGGCCTGACAGTTTGAGGTGGTCGCGGATGAGCGCATCGAGTCCAGTCTCAAACTCTGACTTTGGTTTTCCCCGTGATAACTCGATCAATTTCCGCAGCGAGGTGGCGTGCTCAGCTACCAGAAACCCAATCTTGTGGAATAGGTCTCGGTTCTCGTACCAGCCCAGCACCAGCGAGCGCAGGCCAACGACGCGCTCCCAGAACAGCTGCGGGTCCTCGGTCACCTGATGACGCAGCGTCTCGAAGGTATGGAACTGTGGCCGCTCGCGGCCGGTTGGCCCGTCTGCGAGGGTGTCTAACAGGAGACTGATATGCGTTGGCTCCTGCGCTGCGCTGCCAGTGATTAACGCCCAGAGTTCCGGGACACGCAGATCACGTTCGAAGTCGTCCCACTGCGCCGCCATCTCCAGTGCACGATCGGTTGTCCCTGCTTCGCCATGGCTGCGCGACAGCAACAGCGCCTTTACTAGCTCGGCGTCCGTCAGTGGAATGCGGCCAACGTTGAGACGTGTGAACAGGGTGGTTGCGTCGACGTCGGGCGGCGCTTCGTACCAAATGACTTTCACGTGCTCGAAGAGCGCGTCGTAAAACTTGTTGGCGGCGTGCTGCCTCCGCGCGCTTTGTGCTTCGAACCACGACGCGATGCATCGATACGCCTCATAAATGTGAAAGAAGTCGATGTTGTCCTGGCTTCGCTCCTCGTCGAGTTCGCGAAGGTACTGCGCGCTGTCGGCTTTCGTCTCGTATCTCAATGTGTAGTTGGCTCCGGAACTCTGCAAACCCTCGGTGTGCATGTACTGGAAGATCAGGAACAGCGTGGTGAGCCGTTGCTGGCCATCCACCAACTCCCACTCGTCCCCATGTTGCTTCACGACTACTGGTTGCAGGTAGTAGGCCTTATCGCGGCTTTCCCAGATGTCATCGAGCAGTCGTCGGACTTCTTCGCCGCCCCATCGGTAGCCGCGTTGATATCCGGCAACAAAAAAGGTCCCAGAAATATCGCCAACGAGTTTTGGCTCGAGGTGCGCCTCGCCGGATGCAGTCACGACGCGGCAATGTAGCCGTGGAAGGTCGCGCGCAAGCGTGCCCGGTTACGATTACAGGAGTTGCGTTGCATCTCAAGCTCGCAGGGCAGGGGACCAATGACGGCACCAAAATTAGAGGGCGAATCCCGCAAAGCGGTTCATCGCCGCGGAGGTCACCTTCAGATCATCGCCTCCGCCGGTTCAGGCAAAACCGAGATTGTCTCACAGCGAGTCGCAAGCCTGCTGGCCGAGGGAATCCCATCGCGTTCAATCGTCGCGTTCGCCTTCACCGAGCGCGCCGCTGAAGAGCTTCGAGTCCGTATTGCCGACCGAGTCGAACAACTCGTTGGTGTAGAAGCCCTCGACCAGCTGACCGTGCTCTTCGTCGGCACGATCCACGTCTTCTGTTTCCGACTTCTGCAGAAATACGTTCCGCGCTACGAAACCTACGACGTGCTCGACGTTCAAGAAGCTCAAGACGGCGTTGAAGGCCGAGATAGATTAAGACGCCTGGTCGACTCTGTACGAGACAACCTCTCGCCCCTTCCCCAAGCCATCAACGGACAAGATCGCCGTCAAAGTCATCAACGCCTTATGGAGATGAAGTCATGAAAGTTTTCGAGGTATCGCCATGAACGACACCGACGCAGTTGTCAAATTGCTTGAGAGGTCTGAGAATTGGCACAACGGCTTGGAAGAACTGCGCGCCCGGCTGGCGCTCGGCGGCGAGCAAGCCAAGATCGCTGCGGAGTCGTACGCCAATAGGTTCGAGGGTCGGCGATCCGAGATGGTGTTTGACGTTGTAGTGAGCCGCAGACGTAACTACACGAAGAGAGTCACGAAACTGGTCGCTGACTTTGGGCGAATTCCCGCTGCTCGTTCACTGGTAGATCTCGCGACGATCGGGGTGGATGACTTCGCCGGTTTGACAAGAACTGAACCTACGACGATCCGAAACGTCGCAGCCGGTTTGGTGCGTTTCGGTGAGGAGAACGGGTTCGACGACGAAGATGCCTGCTGTCGCGCATGGGCCGTCTCCGTTGCGCCGATCGAGCATGTACACGGGCTGGATCGGTATGTCGGCCAAGTCTCTGGGATCGGTCCCGCATTGTTTGCCTATCTGCGGATGAGAGCAGGGGCCGACACGATCAAACCTGATTCACGGGTGCGTAACGGTCTCCAGCATGCAGGTTTTTCAACACCGAGCGGCGAGGCGGAACTGCTTGTGTTCGCCTCGGCAATCGCACGATCACTGAATGTCAGTCGACTACTGCTCGATCAGCTTCTCTGGAACGACGTACCTTCAAGATGAAAAGTGCGTGGAGGCGCCCTTCTCACAGGGGCCGACCGCGGTCGGCCGACATTGATCAAGATCAAGGTCTGTTAACGACTCCAGCTACGAAGCTTTTGGGAGTGTTCGAAGTCGGATGAGGGATAGCTGTTGTGAACGAGCGTGCGGAACTTGGAGTGAACCAGCAGTCGAGCGTGTTGAGCCGACGGTTGCCCGCGCGAAGTTGGCTGAGGCGTCGCGGCCGGTTCTCGTCGCTGCGGCGCGTGACTATGGGTCGTTGGTTACATACAGATCGCTTTCGGAGCAGATCCAAGCTGCAACGAATATCCATACGTCGCAGTTGTTGCAGAACTGGATAGGCCCAGTACTGCACGCAGTTGCAGTGCAGAATTGCGAGGGGTCCGAGCCGCTGCTGACCGCATTCTGCGTTCGAGCCGACGAGACCGTCGGTCCTGGCTATGTCGATGCCGTCGTCGAGGTGCACGGACTTGTCCCCGAAGACGCCGATGTCCACGCTGCCGAAGAACGGTTTGCGGCACACCGCCACTTCGGAGCTGAAATTCCCGCTGACGGTGGCCGACCCAACCATCCCGCCGGTCTTGCACGTAAACGCGTCCGCGCAAAGCGGTCCGAGCCTCGTCCGTCGCGAGCACAGTGCCCGAACTGTTTCATCGAGTTGCCCGTAACTGGAGTATGCGATCAGTGTGACGACGGTGGTTCTTCGGAATCGGGGCGAGCGGTGCCTTGGTCGGTTGACGACCTGGTGCGTCCCGAGGGACTCGACGGACATCGTGTCGTGCGTTGGGGCAGTCGTCCTTCGTTAGCGAACCCGGACGTCAACGCCGCGACGAACGAGCATCCGTCGGCTCTGATCAAGACGATGACCTCGGGTGACGTCGGCGTGTTCCCAGCGGCAGTGGACCCGCTTGGTATCTGAAGTCGTTGTGAGTATGTGTGTGGTTCGGTGGACCGGAGGACGTGAATGCTGCCATTTGGAGCGATGAGTGTTGCAGACGGACTCCGTGCGCTTGACGACGGCGAATGCCTCGAAGTGCGTGGCGTTTTGACCGACTACTTCGTGCGCGTCGTCCCGGACGTTCGCACCACTGTGCTGGAACTGGCTAGGAACCGTTACCAACGTCGCGGTCGCGACGCCTGGTTGTCGACCCGTCGACGCTCGCAGGCCGAAACAGTTGGTCTGCGTCCGCCGAATCGGACCACAACCGACGATGCGGTTGCCTCGATGCGATGCCCGAACGATGTTGGCGAGATCGCACGGCGGGTGGAACAGGTCCTCGCACTGTTCGACGACGAACCGTACGAAGTGGGACCTGCGGACACCGCACACCGCAGGTCGGGTTGGCCCGACGTGCCGTTCTGTTTGATCTGGTGGGACGCTCGCAGGCGGCCCCGTTTCGACCTGATGGCGCAAGGCGTCCGGCGCCTCGAGGCCGTGGGGTGCGCTCGCGTTCACTTCATCGAGATCGACGCGAGCGCATCGACGGACTACGCGTTTCTTCTCGCGGGTGTCCCGTTTGAGTGCGACGAAGCGGAGCAGTTGTTCGCGGAGATCTGCGCTGAGCTCCGTGCGGATAATGGCAGCGACGTGTTCCACCGCTGCTGAAGTGAGCGGGAACTCAACCCAACGTGTGGCGCGTCCCACCGATGTGCCATCATCTGCCAGCGGAGACGACAACTTGGGGAACCCGGTGCCGAAAAAAACGATGAAGCGCGACGAGAAGCAGCGAGACACCCGGCGACGATTCGAGCAGTGGGCGTCCAACTCGTCCTGTCAGGCCAACACGATAAGCGCGGTCCACAACATCAAGATGGACCAGGTCGCGAAGCGAGCAAAATATGCGCCGTCGTTCGGTGCAAGCCCGTTCGCTCTGGCCCGCGGCGACCAGTTCGAACGCAACCTGCTCAACAAGGCCGCCGAACGGCTCTACGTGGAGCTGAAGCGCACTTTGGTGGTGCCAGAGGACAGTTCGGGTCTGGTTGA
>SXGT01621905.1_pt1 | contig 10836 bp, 13 predicted proteins | sample 3176221 | NCBI WGS metagenome assembly SXGT01 (sample SAMN11356862, study PRJNA531348) | freshwater metagenome | isolation source: freshwater sample F1-120 | place: China: Fuxian Lake, Yuxi | collected 2017-12-25
CCCCCGGCGGGCTGAACATTCACGGCAAAACCTTCGCAATCTCCCGGACCAACAACGGCGGAACATGCGTGTCGCGCCAAGCTCCCAAAATCTCTTCGTATTCTGCGCTACACTTCCATCAAGGCAAATTAGCCGGCCGTGTCGCGATGGCTGGCATTGATTGCGAACCCACCAAACCAACGGTATCGTCACTCCCCGTTTCGACCGCCTCCATCCACTTTGCAGAGGGTTTCCGCACATGCGCCGCCAAACTTCCCGCCGCGATTTTATGAAGAACGTGTCCGTCGCCAGTGTCGGCGCGTATGTAGGTCACGGACTCGCGTTTCCTAAGCAAGTTCGCTCCGCCAATGAGGAACTCAACGTCGCCAGTATCGGTGTGGGTGGCAAAGGGGGCGGCGACTCACAACATGCGTCGCAGTTCGGCAATGTCGTCGCCATTTGCGATGTGGACCGGAACACGCTCGACAGCAAAGGGAAGTCCAAAGGCTTTGAGAACGCCGAACGGTTCACCGACTATCGCGAATTGCTCGCCAAGCATGGCAAGAAGATCGACATCGCCACGATCAGCACGCCAGACCACATGCATGCTCCCGCGACGTTGGAAGCCATGCGGTTGGGCATCAGTTGCTACACGCAGAAGCCGCTCACACGCACCATCCACGAAGCGCGGTTGATGGCCACCGTCGCGAAGGAAATGGGCGTCTGCACTCAGATGGGCAACCAGGGAACCGCGTTGGATTCGTCGCGAGAAGCGATCGCCCAGCTTAAGTCGGGCGTGTTGGGAACGCTGAAGGAAGTCTATGCGTGGTCGAATCGCCCCGTCTGGGCTCAAGGCCCCGGACGCCGCATGACCCTGGAGAAGTTCGCCGCTCAGGCGAAGAAGGACGATGCCGAAAACGCCGAGGCAATCGTCGCGAAGAAGAAGGAAGAAATCGCCAAGGCGATGGAACGAATCGATTGGAAGAGCTGGCTGGGCGTGGCTCAAAAGCGCGAATTCTGGCCAGGTATCTATCACACGTTCCAGTGGCGCGGCTGGTGGGACTTCGGCAGCGGAGCCTTGGGCGACATGGCGTGCCATCAACTCACGGTTCCGTTCGCCTCGTGCGGACTGCGCGATCCGATCTCGGTCGTCGCCAAGTCCACCGGTCACGACTTCGACAGCTTTCCGGCCAGCGCGGTCATCAAGTTCGAGTTTCCCGAAACGTCGGAACGCCCCGCGATTCCCTTCTGGTGGTATGACCGCAAGGGGAATAAGCCACCGATGGAAGTCTTCGAGAAGTGGGGCATCACATCGGTGTCTGACAGCGGCGTGATGATCGTCGGCGACAAGGGTGCCTTCTACAGCAGCGACGACTACTGCGGAAAGTACGAACTCAAGGGAGTCGAGAAGGTCAAAGTTGATTACGAGAAGGCCGAGAACAAAGGAAACAACGACCTCAACAACATGTACGAGTTGTTCCGCGCGAAGCGAGCCGGCGAGCCGAAAATCTGCAAGTCGAACTTCGTGGACCGAGCCGGCCCGCTCACTGAGACGATTCTGTTGGGCAACCTCGCGGTGTGGGCCGCCGCCACCGGTGGAGAGAACGGCGCGATGGGTGATTGGGGCGAGAAGGTCGAGTGGGACGCTAAGAACCTCAAGGTCACAAACCTCGCGTCGCTCAAGACCCCGCACGTCGCCGACCTGATCAAGCCGAAGTATCCGGAAGGCTACCGACTGGATTAGTCGTCGTTCGGAATTGAGTTTCGAGGTAGCCACGTTTGTCTGAACGTGGCTACTTTTTTTGGAGCCGAATCCACGACAAAAGGCAACGTTCTGACGGATGATTTTCCCAACTACCCGCGTCTCGTCAGTCGTTTGTGCGAGCAAAACGGTTGGTGGGTTTCCGAATCGCTCAACACCACGCGGTGAAGCCGCAAAGTAGCTGAGTCACTTCATGACTCGAATCGAGACACGGAGAGACTCGGCTACATGCTCTGCGGGCGGACTTCGCAGACGGGCCTTGCCGGAAGCCTTGGCTGAAATATTCGACTTCCAAAATGTAGAGGACCAGCGGCTTGTGGTCCCGGAGCACGGAGACCAGATGACAGGAGTGATCCGACGCGTGGATTTGCGCCAGGAGGACTTGCGAACCCCGGCAATCGGCAACAAGTTGCCGCGCTCTTGCAGGAGATGAGGATCTGATCTCTTACTCCTCTGCCGGCTTTCTTCGTGTCTCATCCAGCGTCTTGCCTTCGGCATTTTTCCATTCGATCCAGCCGTTGGCACTTCGGCGGAGGACGGCACAGGCAGCTCCGCTGGGTGTGCGGAAGAGATAATCTTGGGTGAAGCGGAGTCGGCCATTCTCGGCAGTGACAATGACTCCACCGTCGAAGAGTGGGTGACGAAGGGATTCGATTTGGTCTTTGGCGGACGGGGCGATTTCGGTACGGCCAAGGGAGCCCTGGCGGATGACGAAGCCGTCTTCGACGAGTTCGCCGGTCGCTTCGGCGTCTTTACCTTTAAGGTAATACAACTCGTTCGTGGCGGAGGGCCGGATTACGGGATCGAAGAGCGGATAGCCGAGCGTCGCCACCAGGGTACTCAGCGTGTCGAACACGTCGAGCAGGGCGGCTTCCATTGGTTCGGTGACGAATGATTTACTGGGCGTGTTGCCGTTCTCGACGGCGAAGCGATCCACGCTCTGGGCCTGTTCGAGACAGTACCATTCCAGGTACCGAATGTGGGCTTGAGTGAAACTGTGAGTTCGTGAGATGCCGAGCACTGCGATCTGCCAGAAGTCTTTGTTGGCGTTGTGCTGATCGAGCCGTTTGCGGACGTCCTCGGTCTGGCCAATGTAAACGATCGGTTTTGCGGCCCCTTCGGACTCGCCGAACAGGAATTAGACCGCAGCGTGATCCAGTTCCTCGCGACCTTTGGCCGTGGCGAGGTCACTTCGTGGGATTGCCACCGCCTGCACGATGCGCGTGGTCAACTCTGCCACCCGAATTCCGCGCGGCTCGTCGGTTGGGAGGAAGATTTGGATTGTCTTGGCTTGCTGGGGAATCATGGCGAAATTCCGTGAACTAGGTCGCGGATGTCAGTCGGTAGGCCGTTGGGCAACGAATGAGATTTTGCCCTCAACTGCGTTTTGGTTCTCCGAGCTAGTTCTCGCAGCGTTGGTCTGTTTCAGAAGCGTGCTGGCGAGCTCGTCGGCGGGGTCTTGGGGAACCAGCTTTACCGCAAAAGCTTGCTTGACGCTGCTCTGAAGCAACCGCGGCGTTCGACACAGGCTGTGGTTGATCGCAACCTCCGGGTTCGTGGCCCGCATATGCCAAAGGCGTGAACTCGAATCGTGGCATCAACCATTCATCTATGCGAATAACTCGTGGATCGGCTTCGTTCCGAAATCCACCAGCGGGAACGGTCGGCCGGCGGGGCCGGGGAGGTGAGCTTCCAGGTTGAAGCCGAGGCTGTGGAAGATCGTCGCCACGACCTCACTGGGATTGACCGGACGCTCTGCCGGATAGCCGCCGATCGGATCGCTCTTGCCGATGACTCTTCCGCCTTGAACTCCACCACCAGCGAAGTACATGGACCAGCATTGCGGCCAGTGATCGCGGCCGCCAGCCGGATTCACGCGCGGCGTACGGCCGAATTCGGCGAGGTTGCAGACCATTGTGTTGCTGAGCATACCGCGTTGCTCAAGATCTTCGATGAGCGCGGCGTAACCTTGGTCGTACATCGGGGCCACGATGTCGCGCATACCTTCGATGGATGTGAAGGGCTTCGTGCCGTGGATGTCCCAGGTGATCTCGTCGAAGACGGTGAGAAACGTGTTGACCGTCACGAAGCGCACTCCTGCTTCGATCAACCGCCGAGCCAGCAGGCAACTTTGCCCGAAGCGACTCATTCCGTACTTCTCGCGCACTTCTTTTGGTTCACGAGTCAGATCGAACGCCGCGCGAGCCTGCTCGCTGGTGACTAGCCGGAACGCAGACTCGAAGCTGCTATCAACCAGCTTCGCGTTCTCACTCTTCTCGAAGTTGTTAACCGTGCTATCCACGACTTCGCGCAGCTTGCGGCGGCGGTCGAGTCGCACTTCGCCGATTTGCTTCGGTGGCAGCAAGTCGGGCACTCGAAAATCTTCCTTTGAAGGATCGGCATTCAAAAAGAACGGCGCGTGAGCTTTGCCGAGGAAGCCGCTGTCCTGGCCGTGCGGCAATCCTCCACCGGTGTTGCCCATTGTTTGCGGCATGATGACGTGAGCCGGCAAGTCAGTGCGACGGCCCATCAGATAGCTCGTCACGCAGCCGGCGTGCGGCGTGATGATGCCGCCGGAGAACAGCCGCCCCGTCTGCATCATCTGGTGGCCGGTGTCATGCACGGCGGCCCCGGTGTGATAGCAGCTTCGTACAATAGAAAACTTGTCCGCGATCGCCGCATGCTTCGGGAAGATCTCGCTGATCTGAATCTCTGACGATTTAGTCGCGATTGGCTTGAACGGCCCACGAATCTCAGCAGGAGCATCCGGTTTTGGATCCCACGTTTCGAATTGACTAGGCGCGCCGAGGTTAAAGATCATGATGCAGGAGCGCTCTTCTTTGCCCTTCTCAACCGCCCCGGCCTCTTTCGCCGCGATCGCATCAGCCAGTGTCAGCCCGGTGGCTCCGAGTGCTCCCGCTTGCAAGAAGTCGCGTCGTGTCACTCCATCGCAGGTGTGAGCCGTCCCGTTGCCGGTGAATTGCAGCATGGTGAACTCCGATAAGTAGGTCAGGCTTTCCCGTCTGACTGTTCTTAATGTGACGCGAATCTCGCTTTGGGTTTGCCTGAAAAGGCTGGCCTACGCGCGGCGGATTCTATCATCGGTCGAAATTGGTCACAGCCCGCGCATCAAAAAAGCGAGCGTCGGATACCCGACGCTCGCTTGCTCCATCCCAGTCCGGTGCGACTGGGCGACCCGATTCGGCCTACTCGGCCGTGCATAGCTCTGCGAGAGACACGCCTTCAATCACGACTCCGTTTGGATCGCACAATTCTTCGCGGACGATATTCATGTCCTTGGGAGCCTCAATTCCCAATCTCACCGCGTTGGGGCCGATCCGAACCACTGTGACGACCACCTTGTCGCCAACCATCACCCGCTCACCAACTTTCCTGGAAAGTACCAACATGTTCGAACTCCTTCCTTAGAAACTTCCTTGTTCGACCAAGTCGGCTTGAAGGACGCCTGCCCAGTTCCACCTCGGACGGCTCTTCTCAATCGACTCGACCGCGTCGCCAACCTGACGACGTCGCCGGGATGATAACACCCGCAAAACCAATCCGCCTAGACCAACCGGCAGAATCGGCCGGCTCTTCGGTCGCGGCTTGACCGAGGATCAGTGTGATCAGCAATTCGCCGAGAAAACAGGCCCAAAACCCCCGCGCAAGCGCAAGGCTCGCCAGAACGATCGATCAAGAGGAGTAAGCTCCAGAAAGGCGAACGACGGCAGTGCCATCTCTGCATTGTCGGTGCCTAAGAATTCAGCACAAATCGACTGCCCTGACTTCAGGCATACCGTCGCCGCTTGAAACTTTCTCGCTTCAGTCGGATGCTACGCACCCGCTCGGCATCGGATTGAAATGCCGTGAACGCCACTAAATCGGAGCAGCAGCATGGTTCGCATCGGCCTAATCGGCATTGGTTTTATGGGCATGACCCACTTCGAGGCTTCCACGAAACTGGAATCGGACCACGAAACTGGGTTACGCCAAGCAACCGGCTCAAAACTCGATGGCGGGAAAATCGTCGCCATCGCCACCAGAGATGCCAAGAAGCTGGCCGGCGACTGGACCTCGATTCAAGGCAACTTTGGTCCGCGCGGCAGCCTGATGGACTTGTCCCATGTGAAGGGCTACTCCGATTACCGCCAGTTGCTGGCAGACCCCAATATCGACCTGGTTGATCTCTGCCTGCCGACCGATCAACACGAAACCGTCGTGCTCGAAGCTCTCGCGGCAGGCAAGCACGTACTTGTGGAGAAGCCGATCGCGACGGAACTCCCAGCCGCGAACCGTATGGCAGAGGCGGCGAAGAATGCCGGCAAACAGTTATTGGTTGGCCAAGTTCTGCCGTTCTTTCCGGAATTCGCTTTCGCTGCCGAGACAGTTCGTAGTGGCAAGTATGGCAAGTTGCTGGCGGCGCACTTCCGCCGGGTCATCGCTCAGCCAAACTGGTCCAGCGATATGAGCAATTTCCGCAAGCTCGGTGGTTGGGGAGTGGACTTGCACATTCACGACAACCATTTCATCGGACTGTTGTGCGGTGTCCCCAAGCAAGTTTTCTCGCGGGGACTGCTTCAGGAGGGACTCGTCAATCATGTGCATACCAACTACATCTTTGACAATCCGAATCTCGCGGTGACCGCGGTTAGCGGCGGCATCGCAGCCAAAGGACTCGCATTTGGGCACGGCTTTGAGATGTACCTCGAAAACGCCACGATCGTTTATGACGCCGGCACGTATGCCGGTGAATGGGCTGTGAATCGTCCGTTGACATTGATCACGAACGACGGTTTAGCGACTCGACCAGTACTGGCCGGCGGCACGGAATGGTGCTCCGCGTTCACGGCTGAGATGCAAGCCGCCGTGAACAGCATTGTAACCGGCCACGAAGCGGCGGAACTGTCCGGGACGCTCGCGCTCAACGCGCTGCGCCTGTGTGAGGCAGAGCGACAGAGCATCGCCAGCGGTAAGATTATTGATGTCACGTAGACTAGGGCGTCCTGTCTGATGGATATCGGGACTTCTGCCCGCAAAGGAACAATCACAGGCGGGCCGCCTGTGCGACGACACATGGTTGAAAATCTTCCCGTCCGCATTCACAAGCACAAAGCGTTGACCATTGAGGGTTACTCGCGGGCGGCAGTACAGAGTTATTGGCGAGTTCCAGAATTGCGGATCGGTTTTGATCTCGGTGGAGCACCGTGGTCGTTCACTGGGACGCCGACGGTTTTTATCACGCACGCACACCTGGATCACATGGCCGCGCTGCCGGCGTTCGTCGCCAGACGCCGTATGATGAAGATGGAACCGCCGACGATCTACTTACCAGAGTCAGTGCTCGAACCAACCGAACTGCTGCTCAAAGTCTGGCAGCGCCTCGACCGAGGACGTATGAATTGCAAGCTGATCCCCGTCAAAGAGGGCGACACGATCGAGCTTTCGCGTGAGCATCTCGTCACTGCATTCGCGACGAAGCACACGGTCCCATCTCTTGGCTATCTCGTTTGGGAGCGTCGGAAGAAATTGAAGCCGGAATACTTTGGCATGACGCAGGATCAAATTCGTGACGTCCGGCTTTCCGGCAAAGAGGTCGCCTGGGAAGTTCGAACTCCTTTACTCTGCTATACCGGCGACACGTCGCCGGCAGGACTCGATGTCGAACCGAATTTGTTCAACGCGCAAATCCTGATCACTGAGGTGACGTTCTTCCGGCCAGAACACCGCAAGGAAAAGATTCACAAGTTCGGACACATGCACCTCGACGACATCCTCGAACGAGCCGACAAGTTCAAGAACGAACTCCTGATCTTTGGGCACTTCAGCACGCGCTATAACGAGCGGCAGTTTGAGAAAGCGCTACAGCAGCGCCTGCCGGCATCGCTAAAAGACCGAGTCGTCGCTTGGCTGTGAGGCCGACCACACTTCACTTCGACACGATGGAATTTATTCACCGGCCTAGCATAGAACCGTTGCCGACCAGACCTCATTCATCTCTTGGGCCTAGCAATGAAGTTGCTGTGTCCGAAATGCAGTTCTGAATGCGATGTAACGGAACAGGGGCAAAGCACGCTCACCTGTCCCAGTTGTGGGCTGGCGCTCTTTATCAGCACCAGCATTCGCGGCCGGCTCAGTTCAACTCGCTTGGGTCAGGTGAGCCAACTGCCAGAGGCACTCGATCGCAACGGCAATCGCCCTTCGCTCTTACCGCAAACAGTGAGCTACGTCGGCGATGTCTCGCCACAAGATCCAGAATTGGCCCTGGTTCCACAGTTCTTGGGGCATTACGAGATAGTTGAGTTTCTAGGCGCGGGATCTTTCTCGCGAGTTTATCTGGCCAAAGACTCCCAATTGGGTCGACTGGTGGCGCTGAAAGTTCCCAAGACCGAACGATACAACAGCCCTCAGGATCTGACCACGTTTTTGCGAGAAGCGAGAACGATTGCCGGCCTCGATCATCCTGGGATCGTTTCCGTCTATGAGGTTGCCACCGAATCCAACGGGGTGCAGTTCATCGTCATGCAGTATACCTCAACTACCGTCGCCTCCCTCGCAATCGGGAATCTGTGGCTCAAGGAACCTTTGGACTCAAGGTGAAAGTTGGCTAAAGATCGAAAGCCGGCGATGATCATTCCGGTCTGCTGATCGGGTTGGTGTTTTTGATTCGGCGATCGATCTCCTCGAATTCTTAATTCACTGGAGATTGTTCGCATTGCCTTTGGAGGCTTCCGGGAGGATGTTCCCGGGAGCCTCCACTTCGTTGATCGTCGCGTATTCTCGGCATAAACGCGAAGTTCGATCGATGACCGCCATCTCTGACCTCCTCCTTTCACGAAAGGCAACTCATGCGCAAGACATTGCTTCTCATCGTCGTCGCGATCACTGTCGGAGTGACCGTCGGTTTTCAAGCGGCGAAGTTTGGGCCGGTGAATCCCGATCCGAAGGGGCCTCGTCCCATTGAGGCGGTTGATACAGTTTTCATCGAAGATATGACGTGGATGGAAGTCCGTGACGCGATGGCTGCAGGCAAGGACACCGTCATCGTGGCGACTGGCGGGATCGAACAGAACGGGCCATATCTCGTCGCCGGCAAACACAACGTCGTGTTGCGGGGGACGACCGAGGCGATCGCTCGGAAGCTCGGCAACGCGCTAGTCGCGCCGATCATTGGTTTCGTCCCAGAGGGAGACATCGACCCGCCGACGGTTCACATGAAGTATCCCTCGACTGTCAGCTTGACCGAGGACACGTACCGGCGACTGCTGGTCGATGTCTGCTCGTGCTATCGGACTCACGGGTTTAAGCACGTCGTGCTGATTGGCGACAGCGGTGGCAATCAGGACGGCATGAAGGCCGTCGCTGCGGAACTCAATGCCAAGTGGAAGGACGGCAAAACGAAGTTCTCATTCATCCCGGAGTACTACAACTACGGCAGTCTCAAGTCGTGGCTGGAAGAGCGGGGCATTAAACAAACGGACGAGGGCCTGCATGATGACTTTGCGATGGAGGCCATGATGCTCAGTATCGATCCCAGCAGCGTGCGCATGAAGCAGCGAGTTGCCGCGGGCAAGTTCAAGATCAACGGCGTTGATCTTGCGCCGGTGGAAAAGACGGTCGCGCTGGGCAAGCAGATCATCGACTTCCGTGCGGAGATCGCGGTGAAGGAAATTCGGAAAGCCAGCAGCAGAACCGAGTAATCCGCTGGTCCATCCAGAGGCCCGGCGTTTCGTAAGAGCCGGTCTTTTTCACTCGATCAGTGGCCACCATCCGGCGATTGCGGCGGCGAATTGAGCAGAAAATTCGGTTGTGGATGGATTGCCGGAGTCTTTGGCGAAACGAATTTGCGCAACGAGTTCTCGAACTTCGACGAGTGTGAGGAGCAGTTTTGGGTGCATCGGCTTTCGGACGACTCGCATCCTCACGCGGTTTTGTTTACTCGATCACTCTTGTGAGATGGCTTGTCCTGTTTCGAAACCAATCGGCGCTGATTCCATTGTCTTTGAAAACGTCGTTTGAGCGGCCGCGAAATCGGGATCAGTCTTCATCGACTCACCAGACCGCAAGCCATTCAGAGCGGTATAAACTCATCACCGTCGACCTTGGGGGCGTTGCCTTCTGGTTTCCCAGGGACGTCCGGCTTGGCAGCCTTGGCCGCTTCCTGCCTTGCGGCTTCACGTCTGTTGGCCTCGATTCTCGCCGCCTCGGCTTTGGCAACTTCCAGTCTGGCGGCTCGAATTCTGGCTGCCTCGGCTTTTTCGGCTTCGCGTTTTTCGGCTTCGCGTCTTTCGCTTTCGATTCGGTAAGCTTCGAGGTGTGGCGTTTCGCGTCTAGCGGTTTCTCGTTTGGCGACTTCGCGTCGCTCGGCCTCAGATTTTTCCGCTTCGCGTTTTTCGGCGGCGAGCCTGGCGGCTTCGGCTTTCGCGGCTTCAATTTTTTCGACCTCAACTCTGGCGGCTTCGACTTTGGCGGCCTCCTGCCGGTGATAGGGATTGATCACAGTGCTGCCGCCGCGCGGAATTCTGGAGATCTCAATTCTCTTGGCTTCACGCTTCGCGGCTTCAATTCTCGCAGCTTCAACCCGCTCAGCTTCTAGCCTCTCGGCTTCGAGTCTGGCGGCGTCCATGATCTCGGCCTTTATCTTCTCCTCTGCAATTCTCTCAGCTTCAAGCCTCTCGGCTTTGATCTTCTCTGCCTTCGCTCGCTCGGCATCGATTCGCTCGGCCTCAAGTCGCTTGGCTTCGCGTCGCTCGGCTTTAGTGCGTTCAGCTTCACGTCGCTCGGCTTCAAGGCGTTCGGCTTCAAGGCGTTCGGCTTCAAGGCGTTCGGCTTCGCGTCTCGCAGCCTCAAGACGTTCAGCTTCGCGTCTCGCGGCTTCAATGCGTTCCGCTTCACGTCGCTCTGCTTCAATGCGTTCAGCTTCGCGTCTCGCGGCTTCAAGTCGCTCGGCCTCAAGTCGCTCGGCTTCAAGTCGCTCGGCTTCAAGTCGCTCGGCTTCAAGTCGCTCGGCTTCAAGTCGCTCGGCTTCAAGTCGCTCGGCTTCAAGTCGCTCGGCTTCAAGTCGCTCGGCTTCAAGTCGCTAGGCTTCAAGTCGCTCG
>SXGT01254708.1_pt1 | contig 10835 bp, 7 predicted proteins | sample 3176221 | NCBI WGS metagenome assembly SXGT01 (sample SAMN11356862, study PRJNA531348) | freshwater metagenome | isolation source: freshwater sample F1-120 | place: China: Fuxian Lake, Yuxi | collected 2017-12-25
CGTTCGACCTGCTGATCACCGACCACAAGATGCCGCGGCTCACCGGCCTCGAGCTGCTCGAGCGCCTCGGCCCCCGGTTCCCGGCCATGGCCCGCATCCTCCTGTCCGGCTACACCGACGTGCCCGACGTCGAGCGCGCCGGCGCCGTCGGCCAGGTCCACCACTACGTCGTCAAGCCCGTCGACTCGCGGGCGCTGATCGCCGGCATCGACCAGGCCTTCAAGGTCCGCGCCGGCGAGGCGCCGTTCGTCGGCGCCACCTAGCCCCGCCGCCTCCGGGCCGTCTCACAGGCGCCCCACTCCGCTGAACGCTCCGGGCCGTCTCACAGGCGCCCCACTCCGCTGAACGCTCCGGGCCGTTTCAGGTGGGGGGCCCCACGTCTTGTGGGGGGAGGGCCTTTGCGAAAGGCCCTCCCTATCAATACGTGTACTCGGCCGAGACGTAGGCGCGCCAGTCCTCCCACGGGTTGGGCAAGAACTCGAGGCGCGGCTCGTACGAGAAGAACGCGTCGGACTGGTAGTAGCGGGCGTTGAAGGCGTTGAACACGCTGCCGCGGACGACCAGCTTCTCGGTCGGCGTGAAGGTCATGCCGATCGACAGATCGGCCGCCGGCGGCAGACGGTCGAGCACCAGGTCCGACGCGGCGCTGCGCACGCCGGCGGGGGACGGGTTGCCCATCGGATCGAGGATCGTGCCCTCATTGACCGGCGTGCCGCCGACCATCGTCCCGGCCGGGGCCTCGCGGTAGCCGCGGTAGTCGACCAGGCGGTTGGGATCTTCCTGGGCGCCGACGACCCGCAGGTCGGTCGATAGCGACAGCTTGTCGTCGATGAGGTTGAACACGCCAGCCAGGTGGAACATGTGCTCGGGCAGCGACTTGTGCACGCCGGCGTCGGCGGTGTTCATGCGCAGCCAGGTGTAGGCCAGCTCGAGGCGGTGGCCGCCGACCACGTACAGCTTGGCCAGCGCCTCGGCCGAGTGGATGCCGCGCTCGGCGGTGTTCTCGTAGCGGCCGGACACCAGCTGGATGGGGTCCTGGAGCCGGGTGTACGAGTAGTCGGTGCGGAACGAGAGCTCGCGGATGCGGCGCTTGCCCTTGAAGATACGCGCGTTGATCTCGGCCTGCACCGCGTCGCTGGTCTCGACCCGCAGATCGTCGTCGCCGTCGATCTGCACGGCCTCGCCGTTGGAGTTGGTGTTGTTGAACACCGGCGGGCGAAAGCCCTGCGCGAAGTTGAGCTTGGCGTGCCAGTTGGGGATGAAGTTGTAGACCGCGGTGCCGGACAGGAGCGTCGTGAGCGGGTAGGTCTGCTTGCCCAGCCGGGCCGGCGCCGCCTGGAGACGCACGCCGGCGTCGAGGATCAGCTTCTTGCTCGGGCGCCACTGCGGGTTCAGGTACGCGCCCACGACCGAGCGGCTGGACTCGAAGACCGCGGTGAGCGGGCAGCCCGCGATCGCCCGGGTCGCGCCGGGGTTGTCCGGGTCGAGCTCGCGCGGACACGGCAGCGGCAAGCGGTCGAGGTTGTACGGGCCGATGAACGTCGCCTCGATGCCGGGCCCCTGGCGCGACCGGGTCACGTTGTCGAGCGCGAACTCGTGGAACGCCTCGGCGCCGTACTGCAGCCGCAGGTTGGCCGGCAGCTCGTAGTCGCCTTCGATCGCCCCGCCGGTGCGGTACGACGTCGGGTCGAACGCGAACGACAGGCCGCCCTCGAGCAGGCCCGCGATCGGCGCCAGGATGCCGAGGTGCCGGAAGTCGCGCTCGAACTGCACGCCGTACGCCTGCAGCTTGACCCCGGCCCGACCGTCCGCGAAGCGGTTGCGGAACTCCGCCACCACGTAGCGGTCGGTGGCGCGGAAGTTGTTGTCGCGGGCACGGCGGCCCTGATCGACGCAGGTCGGGTCGGTCGGCGGATCCGCCTCCGGGCAGCGGCTGTCCTCGGGAAGCGTCTGCCGGCTCACGAAGCCCGGGAACCCGAGCGCGGCGTGACGCTCGTAGAACGGCGCCTGCACGCGCACCTGCACCTTGCCGATCGTGAACTTGCCGAACAGGTTGAACAGGTAGCTGCGCTCGGGATCGGCGGTGGTCAGCGGGCCGAAGTAGTCGATCGAGTTGGGCTGGGGCAGCGGCGCCGAGAACCGGTGCTCGGGCATCTGGAACGCCGCGCCCTGGAAGGTCTCGAACGCGGCGTGCAGGAACGCCTTGGCCTTGCCGTCGAGCAGCTCGGGCAGGCCGGCCATCACGTAGACCCGGGCGTTGGCGCGGTCACCGTCGCCGTGGCCGAGGTGCCCGCCGACCTCGACGCCGTCGACGTCCTCGGCGTCCTTGGTGATGACGTTGACCACGCCGAGGAACGAGTTGGCGCCCCACAACACGCCGCCGGGACCGGTGATGGTCTCGATGCGCTTGATGGTCTCGAGCGGCTGCATCCGCCCCGTGGACGCGACGTTGAGGAACGGGTCGAACAGCGACACACCGTCGTGCAGGAACTGCAACGACTGGGGGATGCCGCGGGTGGTGTTGATCGGGAACTGCGAGTGGACCAGGCCGTTGCGCTGATAGCCCGGCACGGTGTCGATGATCTGGTCGATCGTCTGGAAGTGGCGATCGCGGATCTCGTCGGCGGTGATGACCGTGACGATGACCGGGGCCTCTTGCACCGTGGTCACGCCCTTGGCCGCGCTCTGGACGACGTTGGCCAGGTCGAGCGCGTCGTCGGACTCGCCGCCGCCGCCGTCGCCGCCGACGACGTCGATCACCACCACCGGCACCTCGATGTCGACCGGGGCCGACGCCTCCTGGGCTGCCGCCAGCCGCGGCGCGAACGCCAGGAGCATCGCGGAGGTCAGCTGGGCGAAGCGCTTCATGGCGTCCTCTGCTGCGACTTGATGAAGTCGACGCGGTCGTTGATCGGGTCGGTGGGAGTGGCGGCGCCGAGCGGACGATCCGAGCCGAGGCCGACGGCCTGGACCTGGTTGACCGGGACGCCCTGGCTGACCAGGAAGTCGAACACCGCCTGGGCCCGCTTGGCCGCCTGGTCCTTGTCCTTCTTCTTCTGGGCGGTGATCTGGCGCGCGTTCTTGGACTTGGTGCCGAGCGCGACGTGGACCTCGATGCGGACCGACAGCTTCTTGTCCCGGATGATCGCGGCGACCTGGCCGAGGATGACCCGGGTGGCCGGGGTCAGCCCCGCGGTGCCGGTGAACTCGATCTTGTTGCCGCGCAGGTCGATGCGATCGCCGGCCTCGACCGGCCCGGTCTGGGTGCGCACGTCGGGGCAGCCGTCGTCGTCGTCGACGCCGTTGACGGTCTCGGGGTCGTCGGGGCACTTGTCGCCCTTGTCGGCGAACCCGTCGCCGTCGTTGTCGTCGTCGGGGCAGCCGTCGCCATCCTCGAAGCCGTCGACGTCCTCGCCGGCGTCGGGGCAGCGGTCGGCGATGTCGGGCATGCTGTCGCCGTCGTTGTCGCGCTCGGGGCAGCCGTCGTCGTCCTGGTGAGCGTCGCGGTCCTCGGGCTCCTCGACGCAGTTGTCGTTGGCGTCGACGACGCCGTCGCCGTCGTTGTCGAGGTCGGGGCAGCCGTCGTCGTCCTGGTAGCCGTCCTTGTCCTCGCTGTCCTCCAGGCACGCGTCGCTGACGTCGGGCACGCCGTCACGGTCGCGATCGCCGCGGCCGATGCGCACCTCGCTGGCCGGTTGTGGCGACCAGGTCAGGCCGGCGACGACGCTGAAGTCGTCGCCGCGAGCGCCGGTGATGCCGAACGTGCCGAGCAGGTTGCCGATGACGTGGGGGTTGATGCGGTAGTTGACGCCGCCGGCGGCGTAGGCCGCCAGGTCGCCGCGCTTGGGGTCCTCGCCGGCGTCGACGCCGAAGTAGTCCGAGGCCAGGAGCGTCGTGCAGCGGCGCCCATCGACGCGGGTGCAGGTCCCGTAGCTGGCGGCGGCGGGCAGCGGGATGAAGCCCATCACCTCGGCCGACAGCACCACCGCCGGCGCCAGCTCGATGTTGGCGCCGGCGCCAGCGATCAGCTCGGAGCCGACGTCGAGGACGACCTCGGCGGCCTCCTCGGGCGTCTGCATCGCCGAGAGCGTGCCGTTGTCGTAGGCCTCGAGCACGGTGCGCTGGCGGATGCGCGCGCCGAGGTTGGCGACCAGCTTGGTCGCGTGCAGGCGATCGAACCGGTAGTCGGCGGTGAGCCGCGGCTCGAACACCAGGTTGCGATCGCCGAGGAACATCTCGTCCTCGCCGAACGGCAGCGCCACGGTGACCATGCCGGCCACCGCGAGCTTGGCGTCGGCCAGGAGCTGGTACTTGGCGCCGACCCGGACGTCGAGCGGGCCCGACAGGCCCTGCGGCTCGTAGCCGCCCGACGGATCGATGTTCGACGACTCGCGCAGCGAGATCAGGCCGGTCGACGGATCGGCGGTGGTGCCGCGGAAGCGGCCGCGGGTGCCGTAGCCGGGGCCGGTGTTGGTGCGGTAGACCGCGGCGGCGAGGCCGACCGAGACCTTGTCGCTGACGACCAGGCCGAACGCCATGTCGAGCGTGACCAGGTAGTCGAGCACCGCGTCCTTGGACTCGGCGCCGATGCCCGGCACCGCGACGTCGAACGGGCCCTTGCCGTAGCCCATCCACAGCTTCCACGACAGGTCGTGCTTGACCGGCTGGCGCGCCCCCTCGAGGGAGAGCACGCCGCTCCCGTCGAACGACGGCCGGAACAGCGCGCTGTCGACGCCAGCGGCCGGCGACGGCTCGGCGGCGGCGACGCCGCCCAGCGCGGCGACCAGGATGACCGCGGCGGAGGACCTCACGGGCACTCGACTCCGCCCGGCGTGACCGCGTCCTTGTGCTGCACGAACACCACGCCGGGGATGGCGCCGGCGAGGTTCTGCGGCCACTGGCAGCCCGAGGGCTCGCCGCCGGCGCCGGTGTAGTTGTCAGGCGACGGGAAGCCGGTGACCAGGCCGGTACCGTTGGGCCCGGTGGTCGAGCGCCCCGCCGCGGTGTCGACGGTCGCGCGGGACGTTGGCGTGGTGTCGGTGAAGTAGTAGTCGTTGTTGGTGATCGGGTTGGCGCCCTTGCGGATCTGCACGCCCGCGACCGGCGTGTTGTGGAGGAAGATCAGCGCCAGCACGCCGCGCGCCGAGAACGACTGACCACCGATACCGGAGGTGGTGGTCCAGGCGGTGTCGGTCGCGTTGCGGGTCACGTAGACGTGGAAGCCGCGGGCCGGCAGCGCGTCGCCGTTGGCCAGCGCGACGCCGGTGAGCTTGTGGTCGTCAGGCTGGCCGTTCGCGTCGTCGACCGCCACGCCCATGAAGCCGAACGACGCCTCGGGCAGGTCGGAGCCGCGGAACCGGCCGCAGGTGTCGACCACCAGGCCGCCCGCGGGCTCCTTGGGCACCGCGGTGCTCGGCCCCATGGCGAACTCGAGCGCGTCGAAGAACTGCACCTTGAGCGAGCACGGACCGTCCGCGGTCGTCGCCGAGCACGCGGTGCCAGTCGCGAGGGGCTCGGCGATCTTGGCGTTGGTCTCGGTGTCGTAGAGCTGGCCGCAGATCGTGATCTTGCCCGGCGACGGCGCGGGACAGGGGATCTCATTCTCGCATCCCGTGGTCCCAGAGTTTCCGACGCAGGTCACCGCGCCGGTCACCGGATCCACCTCTTCCGTCGTCGTGCCCTCGTCGCACATGACGACCAGCTCCGGCTCGCACTTGCCGCCGGCGCCGAGCACCGTCCCCGGCCCGCACTGCGCGGCGGCGGGGTTGTCGTCGGCTGGCACGCACGAGCCGTTCTGCTCGATGGTGCCGTCGCCGCAGTTGATTGCGTCACAGCCCAGGTTGGCCAGGCCGCCGAGCGCGACCACCAGGCCCGAGGCCAGGACCGACTTCCATTTCGACGAGTGCTGCATGTTCAAGCTCCGGTAGGCGACCGTGGAGGAGGTCGGCTAGAAATGGACGTCGTCGTGGCCGAGGTTGGGGAAGATGGCCAGGCGCGCGGTGATGCGCGGGTTGGTCGGGTGGGCCAGCGGCACCGTCACCACGCCGCGCGCCACCGAGCGGGGCGCGCCTTGCATGTAGGTGAAGCCGGTCGGGCTGCGCTGATCGGCCGGCAACGAGGCGGGGTAGTCGGGCTGGCCGTCGTGGTCGAGGTCGTCGTACTGCCAGTTGACGAGGTACGCGTCGAGGTCGACCAGGTTGTCGTCGACGAAGAAGCTCGAGCCGCCGACGAAGCCGCCGTTGGCGGGGTTGAGGCCGTCGACCATCCCGTAGAACTCACCCGAGAGCGGCAGCGTGAACACCTTGTCCGAGCCCTCGTACCAGCCGGGGTTCGCGGCCCACAGCGCCCGGCACAGCGACAGGCGCTGCGCGTTCGACGCGAGGTCGGTGCAGGTGATCGGCGGGATCAGCAACGGATCGGCGCCGGCCATGCCCACGCAGGCGGTGCCGATGGCCGGGTAGCGGAAGTTGGCGAAGCTGGTGACCGCCTTGAGCGCGCCCTGGAACAGCGCCAGGTTGTTCATGCGGCGGTCGGCGTTCAGGACGTCGGTGACCTTGTTCTTGCACTCGGTGTCGTTGGCACCGCAGTTGGCGTTGAACGGATCGGCGATGCCGGTCGAGGCGCGGACCGCCTGCGCGAACTGGGTGACGTGGATGCCGGGGAACGGCGTGTCTTCGAGATCGATCAGGCACGGCGACGCGGTGTCGATCGCCGGCCGGATCGTGAACTCCTTGACGTTGAACAGGTACGTGCGGTCGATCAGCGGCTGGCCGCTGGCGTCGAGGATCGGCGTACCGTCGGCATTCAGCCGGTAGACCGCGTCGGCGGCGTACAGCACGTAGTGCGTGTTGACCGGCGGCTGATCGGGCTCGGGCACCTCGGCGCCGCGCGGGTTGACCTGCACGCCGCGGGCGAGATCGAGCTGCACGTTCGACCCGTCGTAGGCGTCGATGCAAGCCGCGGCACCGAGGGCTGCAAGCAACGAGACGGCAACATCAGCACGCACGCGACGGACGATTCGCATGTTCCCCTCGGACACTGACGTGCCCTGATGAAAAAAATGATAGCCGCGCGACAGTTCGCGAGTCAATGCGATGACGCACCATGCGCGGCGATCGCCACAGCCGCGTCGCGCGCGCGGGTCACAACCGTCGCCCGAGGGCGAGCTCGAAGGTGTAGACGCTGCCGTCGTGCTCGCCGGGTGCAATGTTTGCGAGCCCGCTGAACGCACCGACCTCGGCGGTGTTGTCGGGTACGGTGCGCGGGGGGCCGGCGACCAGATCGAACCCGCCGTCGACGCGCCACGCACCGAAGCGCACGCCGCCGCCGATCGAGCCGCCGGTCTTGGTCGAGTCGAGGTACTGGCGCTCGATCGTGCGGTCGGGCACGGCGTTGCCGTCGACGTACGCGCCGGCCCGCAGCGCCACCGTCGGCGTCACCTGCCACTGCGCACCGAGCCGGAAGCTCAGCGTGTCGTCCCAGTCGAGCGCGTACACCTGATCGGCCGCCGGCCGCGCGGGGAACCGCACGGCGAGCTGCTCGAAGGTCGACCAGCCGGTCCAGTCGACCTGCGCCGACACCCGGAGCGTGGACGTCGCGGCGACCGCGGCTCCGAGTTCTACTGATTGCGGCCACTGCTGCTCGTGCGACATGTCGAGGTCGAGGCCGCTCCCGATCGCCAGCTTGCCGCTTCCGGACACGTCGACGGTCATCGCGCTGCGCCAGGTGGCGCCGAAGGCGAGGCGCGGGATCGGCCGCCACGCGACGCCGAGGCCGACGCCCGGCCCGAGCCCGAACCCCGAGATGTCGCTGGTGACCGGGCGATCGGTCGTCTCGACCGAGAACAGGCCGATGCCCAGGCGCAGGGTGGCGCCGACCGCGAGCCGCGGCGTGACCTTGTACGCGACGCCGCCGACGACCTCGAGCACCAGGTCCTGGGTGGCGTCGATCGCCGTCATGCCGGTCTTCGCGTAGCGGAGCTGGCCGCCGAACGGGTTCCACACGCCGCCGCCGACCGTGACCCGATCGCTGGCGCGCAGCGTGACGCCGATCGACGGCACCGGCACGATCGGGGTGTCGGGCGACTGCTTCTCGCCCCGGGTGCCGGCGGCGTCGATCGGCACGTAGCTGCGCGGCGCGATCACCAGCTCGGCGCCGACGGTGACCGCCGGGCTGTTGAGCGCCGGCGCGCCGGGGTTCCAGTGCCACGCGGTGCCGTCGTCGGCGACCGCGCAGAACGCCCCGCCCTGTGCCACCGCGCGCGCCGAGATGCCGTTGGGCCGCTCGAGCCCTCCGGCGCGCGCCGACGCTGCGGTCAGCGCCACCAACGCCAGGCCGGCGCCGGCCCTCACTGCGGCACCTCGAGCGGCGCGACGCTCGACGCGTCGACGGTCTCGCACACGCCGGCGGCGGTGCACACCTCGCCCTGCGCGGCGAAGCAGTCGCGGTTGGTCTTGCAGGCGCGCCCGGGCTCGCCGTCATCGAACCAGGCGCAGCCGCCGAGGGCCAGCGCCACGATCACCATCGCGGATCTCACAGCGCACCTCGGATCGAGACACCCCAGCCGTCGCCGATCGTCGGGCCGATCTCGACCGGTGCGTCGGTGGGCAGCCTGGAGAGGAAGTAGATGCCGGCGCCGAGCGCGGCCAGCGACGCCACCACGCTGACGCCGCTGACGATGGCGAGCGTGCGGCTGCGGTCGGCCCGGGCCTCGATCTCGGCGCGCGTGTGGAGCGGCGCCTGCGCCAGGGTCTCGGACAGCGGCACGGTGACCGGCCGCAGCCGCTCGATCTCGGCCCAGTCGCGCGCGTCGTCGGCGGCGCCGAACGCCATCCACCCGGTCACCGCGCCGACCACGGCGAGCCCGGCCGCGGCGCCGATCGCGATCGTGCCCTTCTGCCGGCGCGCGGCGCGCCCGGCGATCGACTCGCGCGGCACGACGATCACCTGCTCCTGGCCGCGTTCGACCTTCACCCGCCGACGGTACGGCAGGTAGCCGACCGCGGTGACCTCGAGCTCGTGCTCGCCCGCGGGCAGCTGGTAGCGTCCACGCTCGTCCTGCGCGAGCGCGGCGCCACCGAAGACGATCTGCGCGCCGGCCGGGGCGTCGACCCGCACCCAGCCCTGGGTCGGGGTGGCCGGGTCGCCTTCGACGGTCAACGCGGTGGGGTCCTCGGCGAGCACCAGCTCGAGATCGGTGACGACGCCGGGCAGGATGATCGCGGTGCCGCTGGCGGTCTTCCACCCGGACTTGGAGGCGGTGACCTCGACCGTGCCCAGCGCCAGCGGCCGCGGCGGCAGCGGCGACGCGCCGGCGCGCAGGCCACCGATCGTGATGACGGCGCCGGAGATGTTGGTGAGCACCGCCAGCGCGCCGCCGTCGGCGTAGTCGCCCGTGAACGCCGGCCGATCGAGCGCCGCGCGGCAGTCGTCGTGGAGCTTGCGCGTCGCGGCGATCTCCGACGACGCCGGGTTGGCGGTGATGGCCGTGCGCGCGTGGGCCACGCAGTCGGCCCACTTCGACTCCGCCGCATCGACCGCGGCCAGGAACCGCGGCGGTCCCGGCAGCGACGGCTCGATCGCCATCGCGCGCTCGAGGTGCGCGCGCGCCTCGGCGTATTGCCCGAGCCGGTACGCGTCGGTCCCGGCCTGGAACTCCGCCAGGAACTGCGACGACGGCTGGGCCGCCGCGCTGGTCACGGCGACGATCATGCCGATCGCACCGACCATCCATCGCATGAGATTGCTCACGTGCATTCGGCTCCTCGCTCCCTGCGTCGCGCCGATAATCATCCGCTGACCGCCCCCCTCACCACAACCGCTACCTACCCCGCTGCGCCCCGAGAACCGGACCGGGACCGGGACGGGCGGCGCCGCGCCCCACCTGCCTCCACCTGGGCCCCGGCGCCTGCCGGGGGAGGGTCTTCTCCCGCACGAACCATCGTCGCGGAGCGGCCTACCTCCCCACCAACCCGTCGACGTACATGCGGCGTCGCGCCCCACCGGCCTCCACCTGGGCCCCGGCGTATGCCGGGGGAGGGTCTTCTCCCGCGGCACCACCCCACTCCGCAGCACCCCACCGTTGGAGGTCAGACGTTTTGGGTGGGGGCCCCGGCGTATGCCGGGGGAGGGTCTTTTCGAAAGACCCTCCTCTTCATTACTGCGTGGGGTCGTCGCGGTTCTGGCCGGTGCCGCCGCCGTAGCGGTCCCAGACGTTGACGTTGCCGGTGCCGCTCGGACGACCGCCGCTGCCGCTGCCCGAGGGCCGCGTGCCGCCGCCCGGATCGGCCGGCTTGTCGGCCGCCACCGGCACGCTGAACGACTTGGAGTCGCCATCGCCGGCCTGGACCTCGAGCCGCATCGCGCCGCCGACGGTCTTGAGGCGGGCCAGCTCGTCGGTGGCGAGCTGCGCGAAGCCCGAGGCGTCGGCCACCTTGGCGCCAGCCACCGACAGCACGATGTAGCCGGGCGTGAGGCCGGCGCCGGCGAGCCCGCCCTTCTTGACGTCGACCGACGTGATGATCGCGCCCTTGGTGACCTCGGGGTAGCGCCACGCCAGGAGCGGGAAGGTCGGCACCGCGGTGACGCCCTCGACGGTCGCCGCCACCTGGTACGCCGCGAGCAGCTTCGTCACCTGATCGGCGGTGACCGTGATGCTGGCGAAGCCGACGAACTGCTTGCCGGCGCCGCCGGTGTACTCCTCCCAGTAGGCCTCGGGCGGCGCCGAGAAGTTGCCGCTGGCCTTGAGCGCGCGCGCTACGCCAGCGCGGGCGTCGCGCACCGCGCGGCGGGCCTGGGCGCTGCGGCCGTCGCGCTCGGCGGCCGACAGCTTGGCC
>SXGT01183731.1_pt1 | contig 10833 bp, 9 predicted proteins | sample 3176221 | NCBI WGS metagenome assembly SXGT01 (sample SAMN11356862, study PRJNA531348) | freshwater metagenome | isolation source: freshwater sample F1-120 | place: China: Fuxian Lake, Yuxi | collected 2017-12-25
CTGATTAAATCCTTCGACAAGCTCAGGATGAACGGTAACCTTTTGATTCCGTTCGTGGCGAGCCTGTCGAACCATGAGCGGAATCAAATTAATCAGCGTTTCCTTAGCGCTTGCTGCTCATCGCCTTGACCACGACCTTCTCGCCATCCAGATAGACCTGGCTGAACTTGCCGCGCACCGCGTCCGGAATGCCTTCGTCGAAGACCTGGAAATACCCGGCGATGGCGACCAGTTCGGCTTCCATGCTCTGCGCGTAGATGCGCGCCGCCGTGTTGCCGCGTGCGCCGGCCAGAGCGCGACCGCGCAACGGGGCATAGATGTGGATGTCGCCATCGGCGATCAACTCGGCGCCGGCGTTGACGATGGCCAGCACGACCAGATTGGCGCCCTCGGCGTAAATGCGCTGGCCGGTGCGCACCGGTTTGTCGATGACCAGCGTCGGCCGCACTTCCGACGCAGTGACGGCAGCGGGCGGTTCAGGGGTGGACGCCTCAGCTTCGATTTCCAGCCCGGGCAATTCGGGTTGCACCGGCCCCAGGTCTGCCGGTGGCGGCTCGGCATTCGCTACCGGCACCGGCGTGAGCTCCGGCGCGGCTTCCACTACCGCTTCCACCCCACGCGGTCGTGTCGGGGTTTCCGGAAAGACGCCGAGGCCGGCGTTTGCCGCTGCTGCCTGTTGCGCCGGCGAACCGCCGATGACACCGGCGGCCTGCATGCGGTGGCCGCGCATGAATTCGAGCAGGCTGGCCAGATCAAGGCTGGCTTCGGCAGCGGCCAGATCGGCCAGGCCGAGCACTACCGGCGTATACACGAAGAAATCCGGCATCTGCTTGAGCTGGGTTTCCAGTTGCGCGCGCACGCGCGCCATGTCCGGCGTTTTCAGGTGCAGGACCAGCACCGGCAGGTTGGCGTTCTTGATCTTGAAGGCGGGTTGTTCGCGCGGCATGGAATTAGTCTCTTGCGTCTCAAGTCTGCACATTTTCCGAGCAGAACCGTAGGGTGGATAAGTGCAGCGCATCCACCTTTGTTGAGTATCGAACGGTGGATTTACTGACCTGTCTGGTCAGGCATAAGCCTTCTGCTCGGCGCGTTTACCCGGCTTCTTCTTCATGATGATGACGCCCTTGACTACGTCGAGGCTGTCGATCGGAATGTTCGGGTAGATCGGATTCAGCGGCTTCAGCATCCAGCCTTCCGGATGCTGGATCAGTTGCCGGAAGATGTATTCCTCGTTGGTGAACGCGATGACGTAGGAACCGTCGCGGGCGACACCCTCCGGTTCGATGACGATGATCTCGCCCTCGTTGAACTCCGGCAGCATCGAATCGCCGAGCACCATCAATGCATAGGGTTCGCCGCTGGCACAGGCGGAAGTCGCCAGGTCTTCCGGCGCTTGCGGCTCCACGGCGGGGACGACGGGAATCGGGAAAGGTTTTTGGATCATTTACTTGCCTCGCATGAAGAGCTTGTCCAGGTCGGCCAGGCTGAGCTGAAACCAGGTTGGCCGGCCGTGATTGCATTGATCGGCGCGCTCGGTGGCTTCCATATCGCGCAGCAGCGCGTTCATTTCCGGCAGCGTCAGGCGGCGGTTGGCGCGCACTGCGCCGTGGCAGGCCATGGTCGCCAGAAGCTGGTTACGATGCGCGGTCATGGCCTCGCTTATGCCGAATTCACGGATGTCTTTCAACACCTCGCGCGCCAGGGTTTCCGCCTCGGCATCCTTCAGCATGCTCGGCAGCGCGCGGATCGCAAGATGCGTCGGCGATACGGCGGCGATCTCGAAGCCCATGCCGGCCAGCGCTTCGCGCGCCTCTGCCGCCGCGCTCATTTCCAGCGCCGTGGCGGCGAACACCACCGGAATCAGCAAAGGCTGGCTGGCGATCTGGTGACGGTCGAGCGCGGTCTTCAGGCGTTCATAGAGGATGCGTTCGTGCGCGGCATGCATGTCCACCACGATCAGGCCACTGGTGTTCTGCGCCAGCACATAGATGCCGGAGAGCTGGGCGAGTGCGTAGCCGAGCGGGGGCGCGGCGGTTTCGGCCGGGGGGGATTCCGGTTGCGAGGTTGGGGCATGGCCCAGCGCGTCGCCGACCATTTGGTAATACGCGGCAGGTTCGGTGGCGTGCAGGGGCATCGGGGCTTGCGACCAGCGTGGCGCGGAGATTCCCGGATTCCGCTGCGCTGCATCCAGGCTACGCGAGCCGGGCGCGGTGTTTCCCGTATTCCATTGCATTGCATCCGGGCTACGCCGGTCTTCCTCTGTAGCCTGGATGGAGTGAAGCGGAATCCGGGGCTGTTCAGCGGCGCGCGGCGACGTATCGACCTCCGCGTCGCGCCGCGCACTCCCGCCGTTGTCTTTGCCCAAAGCCCTTTCCAGCACATGCCGGACAAACTGGGGCATGCCGCGACCGTCGCGAAAGCGCACCTCTGTCTTGGCCGGATGCACGTTGACGTCGACGCCTTCCGGCGGCAGTTCCAGAAACAGCACATAGGCCGGATGGCGTTCGTTGTGCAGCACATCGCGATAGGCCTCGCGGATGGCGTGATTGAGCAGTTTGTCGCGCACAAAGCGGCCGTTGACGAACAGATATTGCGCGTCGCGCCCGGCGCGCGAATACGCCGGCAGGCCGGCCAGACCGAACAGACGCAGCGGGCCAGCGGTTTCGTCCAGCGTGCGCGCGGCTTCGGCGAAGTCCTCGCCGAGCACTTCCAGCGCCCGCGCCTGCCAGTCGGAAATCGCATATCGCCGCGCGACGCGGCCGTTATGCGCCAGCGTGAAGGCGCAGCCGGGGTGCGCCAACGCCAGGCGGCGCAGAGTTTCGTCGCAATGGCCGTATTCGGTTGCAGCGGTTTTCAGGAATTTGCGCCGCGCCGGTGTGTTGAAAAACAGATCGCGCGCCTCGATCACCGTGCCGCTGCTCAAGGCTGCCGGCTCCGCCTGGCCCATGACGCCATCCAGCGCGCCGATCTTCCAGGCATGTTGTTGCTCCTGCACGCGACTGGTCAGCTCAACCCGCGCAATCGACGCGATGCTGGCCAACGCCTCACCGCGAAAACCCAGGCTGGCAACGCGTTCCAGTTCATCCAGGCTGGCAATCTTGCTGGTGGCATGCCGCGTCAAGGCCAGCGGCAATTCCTCCGGCGTAATGCCGCTACCGTCATCGGCGACGCGGATCAGCTTGATGCCGCCTTCTTCCAGATCAATACGAATCTCGGTAGAACCCGCGTCCAGACTGTTTTCCAGCACTTCCTTCAACGCCGAGGACGGGCGTTCGACGACCTCGCCGGCGGCGATTTGCGAGACCAGCAGGTCGGGAAGGAGACGGATGGACATGAACGGCGAGCGGAATTGAAGCCGCGCAGCTTAGCGGGTGATGCGTCAAATGTGAAACGTGATGCCGCTGCGCGGCGGGTGAAACGTGAAGGGTGCGGAGACACCTTGGCCTGATTCACTCCAGCGCCGGGTGAAGTTGGATGGACAAGGCTGAAAATCGAAGAAGTTGCCCCCAACGCGGCGTAACCGCAAAGCATGGGGTTCCATTTCCTCAAGCCGACCATCAGGCCCGCTGTCATACGGGCTTTCTAGGGAAGCGCTGATTAAATCCTTCGACAAGCTCAGGATGAACGGTAACCTTTTGATTCCGTTCGTGGTGAGCCTGTCGAACCATGAGCGGAATCAAATTAATCAGCGTTTCCCTAGTGCAGAAACTCGGTTATGGACAGCGCTTTCAGCGGCCGCTCATCACCGCTTGAACGCCGCCGCGCCACTGGCCATGCCGTTGAACGCCGCACCGTTGAAAGTACCGGGAGGGGCAGCCACGACAGCCTGATAAGTCAGACCCACATGGGTCGCCTGAGCGCCGGCGATGAAGCCGCTGACCGTGCCGCTGGTGATGGCTCCGCCAAACGAGCGGCTGGCCGGGTTATAGGCCAGGCCGCCATTGAGCGGATCCGCCGCACCGCCTGCCGTACCGGCCGAAAAATTCACCACGGCGTTATTCAGTTGCCCGGTAAAGCTGCCTTGCAGAGTGATGCCGATTTTCGTGTCGGCGGATGCGCCACCCCAGACCACGCCGACCTGGCTGGTGTTGCTCAGCCTTCCTGGCGGGTTGACGCCGCCATCCAGCGTGGGCGAGGTGGCGCCAATCAGATTGAAGGTGGCCGTGCCGCTCGCGGGAATGTTGGCGTTGGGCGTGGCTGCGCCGAAGACGTAGTGGGCTGCGTTGTTTTCGCTGCAACAGCCCGCCTGCACGGCGCCTGCACTGATGAAATTCGGGTCGGTCCAGCGGCCCCAGCCCAGGATGCTGTCGTTGCCGACATCCTTGACGCTGTTGAAGCGGCGCGCGCTGAGCGCGTCGTTACCCTGACCGACTGCCAATTGGGTGGCCCATGGGGTCGCGGGATCGGGGTTTTCCGTGCTGGTCAGTGCAACCCCCGAGTCGAATTCCAGCACTTTGATCTTGTTGACTCTTTGCGGAAAAGTATTGGAACTAACGCCATCCTCGATATAAATCCCATTGGTATTCACCGCAATGGCAGTGGTTTCCCCTGAGGTCGCGGGTGGAGCGGCGGGAGAAACCGCCGCGTAATGAACGTCCGTAATCCTGTAGCTGGTGTTGTAGATCGTTTGGGCGTCGGAAGCTTCATCGCCCTCACGCTGCGACAGCCAGTTAGCTTCCATCTTGTTGAGATCGCCTTTTGCACTCACAGAAGACTGGCGGAGCACATATTTGTCACTACATCCGGCCAGGCTGATAGCGACAAGGGCCATCCACAAGGGCAATAGACGGTTCATGTTGGCTCCTTTCAGAACGTCAGGCGTAAAGTCAGCGAGGCCAGCGTGCGCTTGAAGGCGTACACCTCGATGTTGGAGTTGTTGTGCATCCACTGCACGCTGGGAATCAGCGCGAGGTTGCGACGCAGTTCGTGCAGGGTGCCAAGAGATATATCCACGCGCTGATCCTTGCGGGTAGCGAGAAATAACGGGTCGTCAGCGCCGTGCTTGCGATTCTCGTACCCGGCCGAGGCAAACAAGGTGGTGGCCGGCGTCAGGCGGTGCAGGTAGGCCGCGCGCAAGCCCCAGAAGTTGTAGCTGAGGTTGTCCGCCGCCGAGTCGTCGGTGTTTTCCTGCCCCATATACACGTTGCCCAGCGCGGGGGCGTATTGCAGGCGGTGGCCAAAGAAGGCGGGCAAGGCCGAAAGCGACAGCACATCACGGCGCGCATCCAGCACGGGGATGTCGGGATAATCCAGACGTGTGTGCCGATAGTTCAGGCCCCATTCGAGGGGGCCGCCGGTTAGGTGCCGCCATTCCAGTTCCACGCCGGTTTCGTCGCGCAGCGTTGCGCGGCCGTAGTCAAACTGTTCGTACACCACCGCGCCGCTGAACTGCTCGGCCCCTTGCGTGTAGCGCCCGCCAAGCGCGAGGTTGAACTGCTCGTTGTCATGGACGCGGTTGCTGCCATCCTGGTTGTATTTGACGTTGAAGCCCGCTTGCCCGGTCAGGTTGAGGGCATCGGACACGGCATGCTGGGCGGCAACGTGGCCGCCAACCATGAGAAATGCATCTTCTTGCGGGTTGGCGTTGGGCCCCAGCGTGGCGGGCACACCGCCGAACAACGGCAGGATGATGTTGGTCGCCGAGGTACCGGAGTTGACGTTGGTGTCGTAACCCAGCGCGAGATTGAGCGAGCCGGAGACGGCTTTTTGCTGATTGGCGCCGCGCGCCATGTGACCGATGAATCGCTCCATTCCCGCCAGCACTTCCGGCGGCGGGTTGCCGGCGCGCACTTCCTGGAACGTGGTGTAGGCGTTGATGGCTTCACCGTTGAGCACATAGGCTCGGCCCAGTTCGGCCTTGGCTTGCAACAGGTTCGGACTGATGGCCAGACTGCGTTTCAGAGCGCGGATGGCGTCGGACAATTGGCCGCTGTCCAGGAAAGCGATGCCAAGCAGGTAGTGATATTCGGCGCGCTCTGCGTCCGGATGTTGCTGCAACAGCCCCAAGGCTTTGTCGGTCTGGCCGCTGCGGATCAATTGATGGGCCGCCTGCAGGCTGTCTGCATCGGCGTGGGCAGGTGAGGATAGCCCCACAAGCAGGACCAAGGGCGCGGCGCGCCAATATTTGCCAAAGATGCCGCGCGTCCCCGGGCTATCGCGACCACCCCGCGATGGTTTGCTATTGAAGATACCCATTGTGGTTCCGTAGTCTGATGCGCAGACACCCCGCCCGCGAGGCGGGAAAAGTAACAGCAGGGCAAGCGACCTAGCAAGCATAAAACGTTGAATCTTGATTCCTCTGTTGGACGCGAGCGAGTGTGGGGCTGCCGGACTGTCTGGCAAGGTAGTGGAGTCTTAGCGCTTCAGCGGGTACGAATCCGGCAAGTCACGCTCCGCTTCGCGACCCCTGTCTGCCATCACGCCGTTTCAATTCGCTGACGATGTCATTCAGCACCGTCCACTTATGGCTGCACCATTCCGGCGCCAGCAGCAGATTGGCTGGCGAGGTGCCGGTGACGCGGTGATAGACGATGTCCCACGGCGTGCGTTCGATCAGGTCGGCGGCGATGTCCACATATTCGGCCTGGGTCATCGGCGTGTATTCGCCGCGTCGCCATTCGTTGGCCAGTTGCGTGCCTTTGACGACATGCAGCGGATGCAGCTTGAGGCCGTCGGTGCCGATGTCGAGCACGATGTCGAGCGATTCGCGGCTGTGGCGGGATTCTTCGCCGGGCAGGCCGACGATCAGGTGGGTGCAGACCGGAATGCCCATCTTGCGCGCCGCTTGCGTCGTGTCGATGTATTCGCGCAGGCCGTGGCCGCGATTGACGCGTTCCAGGCTGTGGTCGAACGCGGATTGCAGGCCGAGTTCCAGCCAGACTTCCATGCCTTGATCGCGGTAGCCGGCGAGTAGGTTAAGCACTTCCGGCGGCACGCAGTCAGGTCGCGTGCCGACCGAAAGGCCGATCATGCCGTGCATCGCAAGTGCCGTGTCGTACTGGGCTTTAAGTTGCTCCACATCGGCATAGGTGTTGGTGTAGGCCTGGAAATAGGCCAGGTATTTGCGGGCTTTCGTGCAGCGGTCGATGCCGCGCCGGCCGGAATCGAGCTGGCTTTCCAGTGATGGGGCGTTGCGAGTATTGGGGCTGAACGAGGCGTTGTTGCAGAAGGTGCAACCGCCTATACCATTTGTGCCATCGCGGTTCGGGCAGGTAAAGCCGGCGTCGATGGCGATCTTGTGGACGCGCTCGCCGTGTTTCTTGAGCAGGAATTGACCGAAAGTGTGAACGTGTTCAGACAGCATTGGGTTGGGTATTGGTGTCGCGATAAAGCCAGATCGCGAACACCATGCCGAACCAGACCAGCGCGGTCAAGGCGGGCATGCCGGAACATCGGAAGCCGAACAGCGGCAAGCCGGCGGCGGTCAGGAAAAGCAGCGCGCGCACGCTGTTCCAGCGCGTGATGTGGGCGCGATCCTCGGCATGGCGGGCCATGCCGCGTCCGGCCTCGATCCAGACCGGCGCAAGCTGGCCGGCTGCGCCCACCACCAGCGGCATCAGGAAACCGGGCAGGAATATGCTCAGCGGCGACAGGTTATCCAGTTCGAGCAACACCCCGACGAGGGCACAGGCGAAGCCGAGCAATGCCGCCGCCAGCACCGGTTCTGCGCCATGCCAGGCGAAGATGCGGGCGCGATGCAGGCGCCACCAGGCCAGGCCCATGCGACCGATCACCCAAAACCAGAGCGCGCCGCCCAGCCAGGCCAGCGGCAACCACAGCGCCTGGCCCAGCGCCAGCGCCAGACTGCCGGCCAGCGCCCATTTCAGATCGACACGCAAACGCACGCCAACCTCGGTATCGGCCTGGTTGGCGGCAGTGGGCATCAACACCTGCAAGGTGCCGATGGCGGTGAGTGCAACGAAGCCGTACAGGTTGATATGGATATGAAACGCGCGCAGTTCCGCGTGCCAGCGCGGCAGGAAGGGCAGGCCCGCCGCCGCGAGCAGGCCGAGGCCGAGACAGGCCATCGCTGCGATATACCAGGCCAGGCCGGGATGCGGTTTGCCCAACGTGCGCCGTGCCCGATCGCGCATCCAGACCAGCATGGCGACGGCGCCGAGCAGGGCCGGCATGGCTGCCGCAGTGACCCAGACGAAATCCAGCCCGCCGGAAAAGACCGCCAACGCCAGGCCGCCCGCCGCCAGCATCAGCCAGGGCAGGCGCGCGGTCCAGCGGCCGGCGCCGCGTCCGCGCGTCAGCACCGGCACGAAATGCTGCATTGCAGCGGTGATCAGCGTCATCACGCCGACCGCCAGCACCAGATGCGCCCAGAACGCGGGCGCAACAGTTAAGGCCTTGGGCAACGCCTGGCCAGCCAGAAAGGCGAGCAGCGTGGCGGCGATGAGCGCGATCAGCATGAGGGGTTATGCATCTTTTATGATGAAGTCGATGACGACGCTTTGGGATGTCTGGTCGAGATACTTGATCTCGACGCGGTCACCGTAGCGAGCCTGCATCTGTTGCAGCAACGGAATCGGGTTGTGGTCGTTGACGAAGCGCATGCGCTCGCCCGGGTTGAGGGCATCCAGTGCGCCAAAGATGGCGGCATGGCGGAAGCGTTTGGCGATGCCACGCGAGTCGAAGGGATAGATTGCATCCGGCGTGCTGTGGTCATGGATCGGGATATTGAATTGCATGGCGGTTCTCGCGCAAAGTGAAGGGAGCCGAATGCTTGAGCAAAGCCGCACAAGGAGCCTTGACCGATGTCAGGCCGGCGTCCATGAAATCAGGAGTATGACGATGAAACTGATCGACTTACCGCTTTGGCTGGCCATGGCCAGCTTGCCGCTGTCCGGGTTGGCCGAGACCTTGTCGCCACAACTGGATGAAAACGGCCGTTCCGGCTATGCGGAATTCCGGCAGTCTGCACCGCATCGTGCCTTCGCCATCGCGCCCGGCGGAACCTGGTCCTGGCGCGGCGGCATGGAAACGCCGGAACTGGCGGCGCAGGCGGCTTCGAGCGATTGCGAGGGCCATGCCCGACGGCGGTGTCTGATTTATACGTTGGACGACCAGGTGGTGTTCAAGCCGCGCGACTGGGCGCAAGCCTGGCGGCCTTACCCGTCGGCGGCGCAGGTGGCGCGGGCGCCGGCCGGCGTAAAACCCGGCCAGCGTTTCCCCGATCTGGTCTGGCACGATGGCGGCGGTCGCACGCACAAGGTTTCCGAGCAACGCGGCAATGTTGTGCTGCTGCACTTCTGGGGTTCCTGGTGTCCGCCCTGCCAGCGCGAAATGCCGGACCTGAGCAAGCTTTACCAACGCACCAAAGCCGCGCCGAACCTCCGCTTCGTTTTTCTGCCGGTGCGCGAGACGGCGGCCACATCGCGCGCCTGGCTGCGCGGACGCGGACTTGACCTGCCAGTTGCGGATGCCGGTGCGCGCGCCGCGAAGGAAGGCGCGTTCACGCTGGCGGATGGCAACACATTGCGTGACCGCGACCTGGCGCGCGCCTTTCCCACCACTTATATCCTGGACCGCAACGGCGGCGTGTTGTTCGCGCATGTCGGCCCGGTCACCGACTGGCCGGCACTGGAACCGCTCTTGCTGGACGCAGCGCGGGCGCAGGATTGACTTGAGCCGCAAATCGCTGCGGGCGCGCTCAACCCAGGTTCACAGCACGACCTGTGTGCCCAGTTCCACCACCCGGTTCGGCGGCAGGCCGAAGTAACTGGCCGGGCTGCCGGCATTGCGTGCCAAAGCGACGAACAGTTTTTCGCGCCAGTACGGCATATCTGAATTGCGGCGGGTGATCAGCGTTTCGCGGCCGAGCATGAAAGTGGTGTCCATCAGGTCGCAACGGATTTCCTTGCTGGTGCACAGATGCAGCGTGCCGGTCAGGTCGGGCTGGTCCATGAAGCCGAAGCGCAGATGGACCTGATAAAAGCGTGCGCCGATGCGCTCGATTCGGACCCGTTCGGACATTGCGACAAACGGTAGATCGACGAAATCCACCTGCAGAATGACCACCTGCTCATGCAGGCTCTTGAAGTGTTTCAGGCTGTGCAGCAGGGTGTGCGGTACCTGTTCAGCATGTGGCGTCATGTAGACGGCGGTGCCCGAGACGGTTGGCAAGGTGTCGGACTCGACGCTGGCGGCAAATTCGCGCAGCGGCAAGGTGTCGCTGTCGCGCCTTGCGCGCAACAGGTCGCGGCCACGCTTCCACGTGGTCATCAGCGTGAACAGCAGCAGCGCGAAGGCGAGCGGGAACCAGCCGCCATCGGGAATCTTGGTGATGTTGGCCGAGAAAAATGCCAGATCGGCCAGCATGAACGCGCTCAGCGCCAGCAGCGTGGTCAGTCGGCGCCAGTGCCAGCGCTGGCGCGCGACCTGATACACGAGCAGGGTGGTGATGATCATGGTGCCGGTGACTGCGATACCGTATGCCGCAGCCAGCGCGCCGGACGAACCGAAACTCAGCACCAGCGCAGCGACAGCGATGAACAACCCCCAGTTGATGCCGGGCAGATAGATCTGGCCGCGTTCCTGGCTGGAGGTATGGCGCACGAACAGGCGTGGCACATAGCCGAGCTGGATGGCCTGATGCGTGAGCGAGAACGCGCCGGAAATCACTGCCTGCGAGGCGATGATGGTGGCGGCGGTGGCCAGCATCACCAACGGCGGCAGCAGCCAGACCGGCGCCATATGAAAGAACGGATGCGCCAATGCATCCGGCCGGGTCAGCAACAGCGCGCCCTGGCCGAAGTAGTTCAAGGTCAGCGCCGGCAGCACCAGCCCCAGCCAGGCCAGTTGTACCGGTTTGCGGCCGAAATGGCC
>SXGT01914673.1_pt1 | contig 10833 bp, 7 predicted proteins | sample 3176221 | NCBI WGS metagenome assembly SXGT01 (sample SAMN11356862, study PRJNA531348) | freshwater metagenome | isolation source: freshwater sample F1-120 | place: China: Fuxian Lake, Yuxi | collected 2017-12-25
CAGAAAGAACGGTTCCCCCCGATGCTTCTCAAGCAGCGCAATCGCGGCATCCGCCGCATTCGTATCCGCCTGGCCTGCATCGTTCGCCGTCTGAATCGGCGGCATCCGCATCTCAAACTTCTGCCCGGGGCTCTTGTTCTCTAACCCCGGCGGCGACAACGAATGATGCCAGGAGATGTCGTCCTGAAAGCGGTTCGTGCCCACCTCGTTCGGCACGTTCATACGGATCGAGGATGTCCTCGCGCACGGACGCGAGCCAATCTGGCGTTCCCGGCGTTGCCATGGCAGTGCGCTCCCACGTCTGGTCAGGGAATCTCAGGCGTACTCGAAGAACGCATTGGAGACGACGACCTTGTCGCCCACCCGCGCCTCGAACACCACGCGACGGTTGCCGCCCAGGGACGCGTCGTGCCAGGCCAGCACGCGCAGCACGTCCTCCGGATACACGGGCGACGAGAAGCGCACCTTGAGCTTGCGGAAGCGCGCGGGATCGCCATCGCACAGTGCGCCGAGCAGCAGCTGGCCGCAGTGCCCGTAGGTGCACAGGCCGTGCAGGATCGGCCGCTCGAAGCCACCGAAGCGCGCGGCCGCGGGATCGATGTGCAGCGGGTTGTAGTCGCCGGACAGGCGATACACGTGCGCCTGGCCCGCCGGGATGTGCGCCTGCACCTCGACGTCGGCTGGGCGCGCCGGCACCGGCACCGGCGAGGAATGGCTGGTACCGCTGCCCTCGAAGGCCTCGATGTCGCCGAGCTTCTCGACGCCGCGGCGGAACGAGCCGCTCACCATGCGCACGCACACCTGGCCGTCGGCGTCGGTCACCGTGCTCTCGGTCTCGACGAAGCCGTTGCCCTTGCCGCGCGGATGCACGGCCACGAGCCGCGACACGACATTCACCGTGCCTGCGAGCGGCAACGGCCGCAGCAGTTCGATGCTGCGCTCGGCATCGATGTTCAGCGGCCCGGGTGACGGCGGGATGAGCGCCGGATCCACCCGCGCGCCCGCACCGCCCCAGCGGATCGCGAAGGTCGGGAACACGGCGAACTGCGGATGGCCCTCGAAGGTGAAGCGCAGGTCCTCGATGCCGATGCCCACCGCGTACAGCAGCACATCGCGCTGGTCGTAGCTGATGCGCACCGTCTCGCCCCAGGGCCCGGGTTCACCACCCGGCAATGCCGCCTTCGCCTGATAGGTCGCCATCACATCACCTCCACTTGGCCGATGGCCGATGCTACCGTCCCGCGCAGTCACACATACAGCCGCACACAAGGGAAATGCCATGAAGCCGCGCATCGTCTTCCCCACCGCCTTCGGGCAGGACAACCAGGTCGAGCTCGATGCGATCGGTGATGGCTTCGACGCCGAGTTCCATCGCGGCTATGCCCGCGTGCCGGATGACGTGTGGGCCACCGCCGATGCCGTGGTCGGCAGCGCGCCGCCGCCCGGGTACGTCGAGAAGATGTCGCGCTGCCGCATCTTCGTGAAGCCGGCGGTGGGCTACGACGACGTCGACCTCGCCGCCTTCGCAAGCCTCGGCGTGCCCGTCAGCAACACGCCCGACTACGGCACCCGCGAGGTGGCGGACCACGCGATCGCGCTGATGCTCACGCTCACCAAGAGCATCGCCTTCCACGACGAGAACCTGCGGGCAGACCCGAAGGCGAATTGGCGCCCCGCGCTCAATCCCTACGGCCGGCGGATGTCGGACTGCACCTTCGGCGTCGTGGGCATCGGCCGCATCGGCACCGCGGCGGCGCGGCGCGCGAAGGCCTTCGACATGGACGTGGTGTTCTTCGACCCCTGGCAGCCGAACGGCGTGGAACTCTCGCTCGGTGTGCGCCGGGTCGACAGCCTGGCCGAGCTGATGCGCCAGAGCGACATCGTCAGCGTGCACGCGCCGCTGAACGAGGAGACGCGCAAGCTCATTGGTCGCGACGCCTTCGCGGCGGCGAAGCGCGGCATGATCCTGGTGAACACCGCGCGCGGGCCGATCGTGGACATCGACGCCCTGCACGACGCGATGAAGGAAGGCGCGGTGCTCGCGGCCGGCCTCGACGTACTGCCGGACGAACCGGCGAACCTCGACGCCCCGCTGCTCGCAGCCTGGCACCGTGGCGACGACTGGCTGAAGCATCGGCTGGTGATCACCCCGCACTCGGCGTTCTTCACGCCCGAGAGCGTGCGCGACATCCGCGCCTTCTCGGCCCGCACCGCGGCGCGCTACCTGCGCGACGGGCGGCTCGAGAACTGCGTGAACGCACACCTGCTCACGCAGCGTCGCTGAGTCACTGCACATGCACGACGCCACGCTCGGCCAGGCCATCCCCATCCTGCGCATCTTCGATGTGGCGAAGGCGCGCGAGTTCTACCTCGACTGGTTGCAGTTCGCCGTGGTGTTCGAGCATCGCTTCGGCGACGGCTTCCCGCTGTACACCGAGATCGCGCGCGACAGCTGCGTGCTGCACCTGTCCGAGCATCACGGCGACTCGGTGCCCGGCGTGCGGGTGTATGTGCGCATGACCGGGCTTGCGGCATGGCACACCGAACTGCTCGAACGCCCCTATCGCTACCAGCATCCCGAACTGCAGGCGCAGGACTGGGGCGCGCTGGAAATGCACCTGACCGATCCGTTCGGCAATCGCCTCACGTTCTCGGAACGGATCTCACCGGGCGCAAGCTGACGGATTGGCACGGGCGCACGGGCACGGTACTGCCGCACTGTGCAACCCGGCGCGAACTCAGCCTGCGAAGCGGCCCGCCAGCGCCGCCAGCGTCTCCATCGTCCGCGCCAGCGCGGCCTCATCCTGCCGCGGCACGGCGGCGACGAAATCCGTCACCCCTGCCTCCCTGAATGCCCGCATTCCCGCCTCGATATCCGCCGCATCGCCCACCACCGCGACGTCTGATGGCATCGCCGCGCCACCACGCTCGAGCGTCGCCTTGTAGGACGGGATCTGGCCGTACATGCGGAAGGTCGCATCGACGACCTCGCGCCCCGCCAGCACCGCACCGGACTGCAGCACCGGCACCATCGCCACGAAGCGCGGTGCCGCCCTGCCTGCCGCGCGCGCGGCCTCGCTCATCGTCGGCACCGCAACATCGCGCAGATAGTTCACGCCGCCCATCCAGGTGATGGTGCCGTCCGCGAGTCGGCCGCACAGCCGCAGCATCGCGGGCCCGAGCGCGGCAACGATGACCGGCGGTGGCGCCGCACCCGCAACCCCCACCTGGCTGTTCACGCGATAGAGCTCGCCCGCGAACTTCACCTGTTCGCCGCGCAGCAGGCCGTTCAGCACCGTCAGGTACTCGCGCATGTGCGGAACCGGTTTCGAGTAGTCGAGGCCGAGCCCGTCCTCGATCATGAAGCGGTGGCTGAGGCCAATGCCGAGCGCGATGCGATTGCGGCTTGCGTCCTGCGCCGTCAGGGCCTGCATCGCCAGCGCCGTGGGATGGCGTGGATAGGTGGGCACCACCGCCGTACCGAGCTCGATGCGCGAGGTCGTGTGGCCGGCGAGCGCCAGCGCCATCAGCGCGTCCACCGTGCCCACCTGGGGCAGCCAGCCGGACGCGAAGCCGAGCGCCTCTGCCTCCTGGGCGCGCGCAGTGAGGCCTGCGGTGGTGACCGGGTCGCCCGGCATCGACAGCATCACGCCAACTCGCATCGACCGCTCCTGCAGTTTTCTGGCCATCTCATGGCCGTGTCTCATGGCCGTGTCTCATGGCCGCGTCTCGTGGCCATGTAAAGGAGCGGCGAGCCTGGCAGCACGCGAGCGAGAACTGCCGCCAAAGGCAGGCTCGCTTCAGTCGAACTGGCCAACGGGGCTGCGCCCCATCACCGAATAGTCAGGACCCTGCTCCCGCCAGCCGTAGGGCTGCTTGCCACCCAGCAGCACCGCCATGCGCGCGTCGTTGGCGTGCCGCTGCAGCAACGCCTCGCGCTGCGGGCCGTCGTGGCGCTCCTGGGTCTGCACGAACTGGCGGCAGAAGTAGACCGCGAGGTTCATCCGCATGCCCGGCAGCTCGCGGCGGAAGCCGCCGTGCCAGGTGTTGCCATGCCACACCACGACGTCGCCGGGTTCGAGGTCCATCGACACGATGCCGGGCGGCTCGCGCCACTCGACGTCGTCCACGCCCGCACCGCTGCGCTGCCGCGCCGCGTACTCGGCCGGGGCCAGGTTGGCAGGCCGGAAGTTCTCGTGCGCCGTCGGCGGGCGCTGCAGCCGGTGGCTGCCGGGCACCATGCCGAGCGCGCCCGCCGCCTTCGAATAGGGCGTGAGCGCGTAGTTCACGTTGGCGGTGATCGCGTGGCTCGGGAACGGCGCCGGCATGCCGTTGCCGTTGTCCGAATGCAGCATCAGCGGCGTGCCGCCGGGACCACGGAAATGGCAACCCATGCTGGAGAGCAGACAGCTCTCGCCGAGCAGCCAGCGCACCAGGGCAAGTGGCTGCGGCGCCAGCAGCACCTCCTCGAACACCGGATCGTCGTAGAGCAGGTAGGGGATGTACTGCATGCCCCTGAACTGCGCGCCGGACTCGCCATCGAGATCCACGATGCGGCCGGTGGTGCGCTGCACGCGGGCGACGATCGCCGCCTTCGTGCGCTCCACCAGCGCAGGCGGCATTGCCCCGCGCACGACCGTGTAGCCCTGGGCCCCGAGTTCGAGCAGCTGTGCGGCGAGGCCCAGGCGATGCACGTCGTCCAGGATGCGCTGCTGCGCCGCGGCATCCGCACTCAGCTGCGACATGCTCCCGCGCTACTATGCAAGCGTCGGCGAAGCGCCGACGGACGCACGATGGCGCAGCACCTTGCCCGGCCGGGCGCCCGTGTGCTCGCCGTTGCGCAGGGTGATCTCGCCGTTCACGACGGTCGCGTGGTAACCCGCGGAACGCTGCAGGTAGCGCGGCGCACCGTAGGGGAAGTCGTGCACGAGATAGGGCTGACCCTCGCCGAGCTTCGCGAGCTCGAACACGTTCACGTCTGCGCGCATGCCCGGCACCAGCGCGCCGCGGTCGCGGATGCCGGCGATGCGCGCCGGTGCGGTCGTGAGCCTGCGCACGCCTTCCTCGAGGCTGTACAGGCCGCGATCCTTCACCCAGTGCGCCAGCACGTAGGTGGTAACGCCGCAGTCCATCACCTGGGAGACGTGCGCGCCGGCGTCCGAGAGGCCGGGAACCACGCGATCGTAGGTGAGCCAGTCGCCGATCGCCTTCGCGTTAGGGCTGAAGATGCGCCAGGTGAACAGGCCGCGGCCGTTCGTCTGCCGCGACAGCCGCAGGAAGGCCTCGCTCCAGTGTTCGTTCGCGGCCTCGGCGTGCTGCCGCAGGCTGCGCTGCTCGGGATGGTTGTACTGCGGCACGACGCCCTCGCCCATCCAGTAGCTCTGCTCGATCCAGGGCAGCTTCGTCTCGTCACGCGCGCCGCCCGTGCGCGCGTCGTTGCGCGCCTCGTCCACGAGCTGGGCGCAGAACGTGGCGTCGCTGATGGCGCGCACACGCCCCTCGAAGTCCATCTTCGCCAGCGCTTCCCAGCTGGGGCCGAAGAAGTTGGTCTGGCCCCAGATGTTGTAGGACGGCACGCTGGACTGCAGGCCGAACACGAAGCCGGTGCTGCGCGGCAGCGCCAGCGCGTTGATGTCGAGCCCGCCCTGGTTGATGCGGTCGAAGAAGTCGCGGGCGTGCTGGCCCGCGCGATCGCTGGCGCCCGCGTTGTAGCTCACCAGCACGCGGCCACCGCTCTCCTCGCCGATGCGGCGCAGCAGCGTGGCGTTGTCGAGGTCCGCGCGCTTGAACTCCATGACGTTCTGCATCAGCGCATCACGCGGCCGCAGGGCGCGGGCGATGTGCATGAACTCGTCGTGATCGGCGAAGGTGCCGGGAATCGAGCGGCCGTCGGGCAGCACGTGGCCCGGCAGGCGGTTGGCGGAGAAGCCCACCGCACCCTCGTCCACCGAGCGCGCCACGAGCGCGGCGATCTGCCGCTTCTCGTCCTCGGTCGCAAGTTCCTCCACCGCGCGCTCGCCCATCACGTAGAAGCGCACGGCGCTGTGGCCGACCATGCCGGCGAGGTTGATGGCAGGGTTGAGCTTCTCGATGCTGTCGAGGTAACCGCCATAGCTCTCCCAGTCCCACGGCAGGCCGGAGAGGATCGCCTCGCGGGGGATGTTCTCGACGGTCTCCATCATGCCGGCGAGCGTGCCGCGATCCGCCGGGCGGCACGGCGCGAAGGTGACGGCGCAGTTGCCCATGAGCGCGGTGGTGACACCGTGCCAGCTCACGGGCGCAAGCAGCGGGTCCCAGCCCACCTGGGCATCGAGATGGGTATGCAGGTCGATGAAGCCGGGGGTGACCTCCAGGCCGGCGGCATCGATCTCGCGCTTGCCTGGGCCCGCGCGGCCACCCACGGAGCTGATCGTACCGCCGTCGATCGCGAGGTCGCCGGTGAACGGTGCGTTTCCGAGACCGTCGACGAGCGTGCCGCCGCGGATGACGAGATCGTGTGCCATGAATTCCCCCGTGAATGCGTGAAGGCCGAAGGCCAGCCAGTAATGAAGACCGGGCGCCCGCTCTCGCGAGGCGCCCGGCGAATGCCGCGAGCAAACCACAACCCATCTCCGGATTGCCACGGCCGAATTGCCACGCCCGCCCGCAGGCATCCGGCCTGCACGCGGGCGTGCGAACCGCTACTCCATGTGCCACTTCACGCCGACCTCGAACGTGCGTCCGAGGGCGCTGAGGTTGGCGTAGTCGTAGTTGTTCTGGCTGCGGATGAAGGGCGGATCCACGTCGAGCAGGTTCGCCACCGTGCCGGTCACCGTCAGGTTGTACTCCTCCAGGGTGTACATGTACGTCAGGTCGTGCACCGTATGCGCACGACGGTGCTTGAAGCCCGCGTTGCGGTCCTGCACCGACGAGTAGTAGCGACTGGTCCAGCGCACGTTGTGGCCGCCGTTCTTGTAGCGCGCGAATGCGAAGGTGCGCCACTCCGGATACGAGAAGAACGACCCGAGCAGTTCTGCCGTGCCCGCGCGATCCGTCTCCGGCTCGACGATGATGCTCGTGCCCACCAGCGACACCGCGCTGCGCTCGTAGGACAGCAGGTAGGACGACTCGACGCCCAGCTGCAGGTCGCCGCCGCTGCCGAAGATGTCCGCATAGTCCCAGAACGCTGCCACGTCGACGCCCTTGATGTCGGTGCTCGCACCGTTCAGGCGCTTGATCTCCACCGCATTGAAGTTGTTCGGGTGGCAGTTCTCGAACACCCCGCCCGGCGCTGCACCGTTGTAGTCGGTGTTGTTCGTGCCCAGCCCCGAGACGAAGGTGAAGCGGCTGCGGATCGCGTCGTTGCCGCACTGCCAGTTGGCAGCCGTGGCGTTCGGGAACATCGTCCGGTAGAGCGGCGCCTGCCCCTCGGCCGAGAGTTCCTTCTCGAAGTTGACGATGAAGTAGTCCACCGTGAGGTTGTAGGCGCCCACGTTCATGCCGAACAGTTCGAGCTCATCCGTCGAGATCACGAAACCCACGTTGTAGGTGTCCGCCTCCTCCGGCTCCAGCGTCGGGTCGTTGGCAATGTCCACCGCGCGGTACAGCTGCGAGCCGTCGACCGGGTTCGTGAACTGCGCTTGGAAGCGCGACCGTCCGGGCGCGGTGATGGACTCGGGTGGCGCACGGAACGTCGAACCCGCCGAGCCCCGCAGCACCAGCCATTCCAACGGCTGCCAGCGTGCAGACACACGCGGGTTGGTTGTCGAGCCGATCTCGCCGCCGTAGTCCTCGCGCCGCACCGCGATGCTGAATTCCAGCGAGTCGAGGACCGGCAGCTTCAGGTCGCCGAAGAACGCCAGCACGTCGCGATCGAGGTAGGACTCCTGCACCGGGTTGCGGAACATGAACGCACCCACACCCGGCGTCGGGCAGGACGGGACGCCATCGCCGAACGGCGGGCTGTCCACGCACGGCGTCGCATTGACGTCGTAGATGTCGTTGACCGCCACGTCACGGTCCGTGTAACGCCATTGCGTACCCAGTGCCCAGGTGATCTCGCCACCCGGCAGCTTGAAGAAGCCGATGTCGCCGTTCACCACGCCCTCGAACGTGAGCAACTGCGACTGCACTTCCTCCTCCAGCGGACTGCGCAGCCAGCCGACGAGCCGCTTCGAGTTCACCGGGCCCTGGGGCCGGCCCGTGGCCTGGCTGTAGCTGAGGCCGTTGAGGAAGCTCTGCTCGATGCTGTTGGCGAAGGGGTTCAGCCACTCGCAGTTGCCAACGCCCGGCGTGCCGGTGCGCGGGTCGCAGCCTGGCCCGCCGAGGCCGCGCAATGCCAGCTGCACGCTGCTGACGGCCATGTCGTGCCACTTCAGGTAGCGCTCGCCGCGGGCGTAGGTGACACGCGTCGTCCAGCCCCAGTCGTTGGCGAAGTCGCCGTCCAGCCCCGCGGAGATGCGGAATGAGGTCGACTGGTTCTTGTCGGAACTCGTGTCGCCGTCGAAGAGGGGATTGCCGCCCAGCGCGAACAGCCGCCACCCCGTCTGGTGGGTGAGCAGTCCTCGTGCAAGCGCATCGGCGCAGATCGTGCCGCCATACGGGCAGCCGCCACCGGTCATCAGGCTCGTCAGGCCGGGGTTCGCGGGCGGGATGTAGTAACGCGAGCTGATATCGCCACCGCGCGCCGGGAACGGCGAGGTGCCGCCGCCAGCAGAGGCGCCCGAGGCCTCGATGGGCGTCGGGAACAGGATGGTCGAGAGCGACGGCGACTCCCGGATGTTCGGCACGATGTTGCGCGCCCAGTGCGCCTCGGCATGGAAGCGCAGGTCGTCCGCGAGATCGAAGTTCGCCTCGACGAAGAAGTTCCAGTGCTTCTCGTCGTTGATCGGCGCCTCGAGATGCGAATAGGGAAACTTGCACGCCGTGCGCGTGGCGGGATCGAAGAAGGTCGAGCCGAGTTCGATGCAACCCTGGTCGGTCAGCTGCGTGCCCTGCGTCGCGGTCTCGAACCCGCCGTCGCCGTCCGCGTCGACCGCACTGCCGAGCGTGAAGTAGCGCCCGGGGTTGCTCGCGCCCGACACGCCATCGCCACCGCGGGTGTTGGACATGAAGTCGAAGTCAAACAGCCGGACTTCGTAACGGCGCCGATAGCCCGCAGCCATGATCACGTTGCCGCGTTCGCCCGTCCAGCCATAGGCAAAGCTCGCGTCGTACTCGCCGTCCGAGTTCTCGATGCCCTTGTACGACACGTTGACGTCGAGCCCGTCGAGGTCCCGCCGGGTGATGAAGTTCACCACGCCCGCCACCGCATCCGAGCCGTAGACGGCGGCAGCGCCGTCGCGCAGCACTTCCACGCGCGCCAGCGCGGCCATCGGGATCTGGTTGATGTCGACATAGTCGGCACCGGCACCGTTCACGGTCGCGAGGCGCTGGCCGTTCATCAGCACCAGCGTGCGCGTGAGGCCGAGGCCGCGCAGGTTCACCGACGCGGTGCCCTGTGGCGCGCCACCAAGGAAACGGTTGGATTCACCGATGTTGCCGCCGTTGACGGCGGGAATGCGCTGCACCAGCTCGACGATGTTGGGGCTGCCCTGCTCCTCCAGGTCTTCCGCCGTGAATACCGACACGGGCAGCGCCTCATCCTGCGGCGTGCCGCTGCGGATGTAGGACCCCGTCACCACCATCTCCTCGACAGGCGCGGGCGCGTTCGCCGCGCCTGCCATCATGCTTGTGCAACCGAACATGGCCAGCAGCAGCGCCCTCCGCCCTGTGCGGACGAACGCGCCTGATGGCCGACTCCCCCTTGTGCATGCTCCGATCATCCGAACCTCCTTTGGGCGGCGCGCGATTTGACGACCGTTGCGCGAGCCGCACTTTGCGGCGCTCGCGCGCTCCAGCCTGCGTGCGAGGTGCAGCAAACGATGCAGCACCGGCACGCCGTCACGGGCGACACCCGGACTGTTTGTGATATCGACCCAATGGACACCGCCGGATGCGTGGCCCGCCCGCCGCTTGAACGCGACCTTGCGGAACCCTGCGAGCGTGCTCCCGAACGCCCGCGCACGGTGTCTCCCCCCGGACTGCCAGCATTTCGCTACCAGCCCGCGTCCGAGGTAACTCGTCGGGGCGTTGCAGCGTCAAATTCATTTGCCGAATCGCGCGATGAGTTTTTTGCTATGGCTGCGGCCAATCCTCACCAGGCGCGCGCGAGAGGAACGCGGCGGCCATCAGTTCGCGCGTGTAGTCGGAACTCGGCGCGCGGAACACGTCGACCGCCGGCCCCTGCTCCATCACCTTGCCGTCGCGCATCACCAGCACGTGCGTGGCGAGCGCACGCACGACGTGCATGTCGTGGCTGATGAACAGGTAGGCGAGCCCGTGCCGAGCCTGCAGCGCGCGCAGCAGGTCCACCACCTGCGCCTGCACCGAGCGGTCGAGCGCGGAGGTGGGCTCGTCCAGCACGATGAGCTTCGGCCGCAGCACGAGCGCCCGCGCAAGCGAGATGCGCTGCCGCTGGCCGCCACTGAATTCGTGCGGGAAGCGGTCGCGCAGCGACGGGTCGAGACCCACGTCCGTCAGCGCCTCCGAGACACGGTCCACCCGTGCCGCCTCGGTGAGCGACGGCTCGTGCACGCGCAGCCCTTCCTCGATCACCTGCTGTACCGACATGCGTGGCGACAGGCTGCCGAAGGGATCCTGGAACACCATCTGCGCATGGCGGCGGAAGGCGCGCAGCCGCGCCCTGTCGAGCGCATGCACGGCCTCGCCGTCGAACCGGATCTCGCCGCTGCTGCGCAGCAGCCGCAGCACCGCGAGCCCGAGCGTGCTCTTGCCGGAGCCGGACTGCCCGAC
>SXGT01227928.1_pt1 | contig 10832 bp, 10 predicted proteins | sample 3176221 | NCBI WGS metagenome assembly SXGT01 (sample SAMN11356862, study PRJNA531348) | freshwater metagenome | isolation source: freshwater sample F1-120 | place: China: Fuxian Lake, Yuxi | collected 2017-12-25
AGGCAATTCCCATGCGCCCATCCTTGGCTCTCCTGTTCGATGCGTTTTAAGCACCGTTATCGTGGCAGGAGAGCCAGGTTTTTTTCTACCCCTCTTTGTTCATGCGCCGCGCCAGCCTATGATTTTCTCGGAAAGTGCAGATCATCTTAGATGACCGACTTAAAGCCGGCCATACTTGGATCATGCTCGCCAATCATCTTCAGGACAAAATGAAGGTCATACAGGAAGAATGAACGGAATTGCAGGCAGAGGGAAAGTTACGGTTAACCCACGCCGCACAGTTCTATGCCCCTAAAAGGTTGAGCTACTGCTCCGTCAATCGTTGGGTGAGGGGTCCGGCCATCGTAGACCGCACGCTCCGTGTGCGGAGTCCGGCACACGGAGTGTGCCGTCTACATTTCCCAATCCATCATTCTGCACGTGACAGCGCACTACGTTCCTTCCACGGCGACCTTTGCATTTCGTTTTTGCACGTCGTAGTCGCTGCGACTGATACATTTTCTTACGGCAGGATGCTCCGAACTTTGCAACGGGCTCGGGTCAACGTGTGTTCCCATGCGGCGACGGCAGCGGCGGCCCGTCTCCCCTGAGTACAGCGGAGACGGGCGATTCACGACGGGGGGCGCCGCCGTTATCGAATCGCCTTGGGCGCCTTCTGCCCCTTGGGGATGATCGTCGTGTAGGTGCGGTCCCTCATGCGTCGGTCGAAGTCGCCGCGTGCGTCCCGGACGGCCCGCGGGTCTTGCAGCAATTCGGCCGCGCTCAGGGCTAGCACGCGGGCGGCGACCATCATGCCCTTGTGCGTGATTGGCGAGCCGGCGGCGGCGACGTTCTGCCAGCTGTGGCCTGGGCTTTCCAGGGCGAAGCAGGCGGTCGAGAGGCCGGCGGTGGGGACGTGCCAGCTGACATCCCCCACGTCGGTCGAGCCGCCATCCTGATACGGTGCCGCCGGCATTTCGTCGATCGTGTCATGGAGCGGCTTCAGCTCCTTCAAGCCGAAGTCGGCACGCAACGCGGCTTGCAACTGCTTGGCCAGCTCGCGGTCGGCGTCGTCGAACTTCGGCGCCCCCACCTTGTTCAGATTGCGCAATACGAGCCGAGAGAGCGGCAGGTTCGGGATGATCTCATGGCAATCGGCGTCGATCTGCACGGCGACCTTGGTTCGGCTCATCTTGGCGGCGCCGTCGGCGATGTCCTTGAGCCAATCGAAATGCGCGACCGCGTCGGCGTGGTCGTTGGCGCGCACGTAGTACCAAACTTGAGCGGTGGCGGGGACGACGTTTGGCTGTCCGCCGCCGTTGGTGATGACGTAGTGGACCCGGCTTGTTTCCTTGATGTGCTCGCGCATGAAGTTGGCGCCGACGTTCATCAGCTCGACGCCGTCAAGCGCGCTCTTGCCCTTGTGAGGGCTGCCGGAGGCGTGGGCTGCTATGCCGTGGTAGGTGAACTTGGCGGAGATCATGGCCTTGGAGGTGCTGTAGTAGGTGCGATTGCGGTTACCGGGGTGCCAGTGCAGGCAGACATCGAGATCGCGAAAAAGGCCGGCGAGGAGCATGTAGACTTTGCCGATGAGCGTTTCCTCGGCCGGGGTGCCATAGACGCGGATGGTGCCTTTGAGCTTATGCTTGTCATAGACGTGCTTGAGGGCAAGGGCGGCGCCGACGGAGCCGGTGCCGAGGGCGCAGTGCCCGCAGCCATGGCCGGCGGTGCGTCCCTTGGCGGGCTTTTTCGTGCCGGTCACTTCCTGCGATAGCTCGGGCAGCGCGTCATACTCGGCGAGGATGCCGATGACGGGGGCGCCCTCGCCGTACTCGGCGATGAAAGCGGTCGGCATGTCGGCGACGCCTTCCTTGACGCGGAAGCCCGCCTTCTTCAGGACGCCGACGAGCCGGGCCGCGGAGCGAGTCTCTTCCAAGCCGACCTCGGCATACGTCCAGATGTCCTGGTTGATGTCGATCAGATCGCTCTGGATCGAATCGAGGTGCTTGAGAATATCGGCTTCAATTGCAGCGCCGGCAGGTTGATCGGCGGCGTGATCCGCAGGCAAGAAACTCAAGGTGATGGCGACGACTAGAAGGGATAAGGACCAGCGGCGCATGGAGGTGTACCTCAAAAAAGAGTCCGAGCCCGAGCGCCAAGCGAGGGACCCCGTTGGCCCCTCGCTTGGCGCTCGGGCTCGGACAGTAGCGTGTCAATCATTTGCTGACGATCTCGAAAATCGCCTCGACTTCAACGGCAGCCCCGGTCGGTAGCGCGGCGAAGCCGAGGGCGCTGCGGGCGTGGTAGCCGAGGTCGTCCTTGCCGAAGAGTTGATGCAACAGGTCCGAGGCGCCGTTGACGACGAGGTGCTGGTCGGTGAATTCGAGCGTCGAGTTGACGCAGCCCAGCAGCTTGAGGACGCGCAGGCCGTCGAGCGTGCCGTGCATGTCGTGGACCGATTGCAGAATCTTGACGGCACATTCGCGGGCGGCCTGAACTCCCTGCTCGACGGTGAGATTCGAACCGAGCTTCCCCTTCATGTCGCTGACATGGCCTGAGGTCATGAGCAGGTTGCCGGTGCGGACACACAGGTTGAGGTAGCCTTTTTCCTTCTTGGGGAAGGCGATGCCGAGGTCTTTCGCGCGTTGTTCAGCGCCCATGCAGGGTTCCTTTCGGTTTTTTGGCCTCTTGCGGCGTAGCAGTTGCGTTGCGCGTTGGTTTTGCTACGCCGCAAGCGGCGACTAGGGTCGTTCGAATTTTTCGAGATCAATTACCTCGCCGCCGTTGCGAGTGATGAGGGCGCGGAGGGTGGCCTCGTCGATGCGTTTGGAGAGGAAACGCACGACGCCGTCCAGGAAAGCGGCGTGGAAGCCGTCCGTGAACTGTCCGCCGCCGATCTTGGGCGAGGGCTTTTGAGCATCATAAGGAAGCTCGGCCGGCTTGGTCCACGGCACCGGTTCGAAAGCCTCGACGACGCCGATCGTGTTGGAGGTGCCATCGGTGGCGTCGAAGAGGCGGATGCCGCGGGCGCCGAAGAGGAAGTTCTTGTCCAGCCGCGTTTCGAAGGCCGCCTGGGGGCCGACGAGCGCCTGGTAGAACGTCGTATGCGGCTCCTTGGTTTTGACGCCCACGGGGGCGTAGGTCTTGGGCATCATCGGCAGCAGCTTGATATTGTGCGGGCTGTCCCACGGCTCATCGAGCTTGAACTGGCGAAAGAGAGCATCCTGTTCGATAAACGGCAGGATGGCGACGCGCCAGCTCAGCAGCGGATTGCCGTTGTCCTTGCTGCAAATCGCAGCCGCCGGGAAGAACTTGTACACGTCGTGATGGTTGTGCAGCGCGATAACAATCTGCTTCAGGTTATTCTGACTGACTCGGCGTTGGCGGGCGATACGAGCGGTGTCGTCGCCTGCAAGTGCGCCGGCTTCCGCCTTGGCCTGAGCCTTGAGGGCGTCCACGTCGAGCTTGGTCTGCGCGACGACCTCGATGACGCTGTCCTTTTGCTCGATCTTCGCACGCCGTATGCCGGTCTCCAGTTGCTTGATGACCTGGGTGAGGAACAGCACGCTGGCGGGATCGTCGATGTCTTCGATATCGGCCTGGGCTCGATTGCGCATCCGGCCCAGAAGCATGAGCCGAATCATGTGCCCCGCGTCCTCGACCGCCTCGACGGCCTTGCCGGCGCGGTCGGCGTTGGTGAAACTCAACGTCGCTTGCAACTTGGTGTCCTTGGCCAAGTCCAGGGCGAAGAACGCGCCGGTCACCTCCAGAAGCGGAATGAACGCCCAGACCGGCTCGCTCGAATAGGGTCGGCGGAACTCACGGGCCAATTCCTTCTTCATCTGCTGCGCCGAGGGCTCGTTGTAGTTGAAGCCAACCACGACGTGATGATCCTTGCCAGCAAGTTCGAGGGCGGGCGTTAATGCTCCCTTGGGCTGGGCCTTGCCGGCGTTTCCGAGGACCTTCTCCATGAAGGCCGGCGGCGAGGCCAGCACGAAGGTGCGATCGTCAACAAAGTGCAGCGCCCAGGGATAGGTTTCGCTCGAAACGTAATAGGTCTTGCCCTTCACGGTCCGCTCGACGATTTCGCCGCGCAGAAATGTGTCGCCGAGCTTGCGCCTGTCGAAAGGCTTCACAGTGGTGATGACCTTCATTCCGGCGGCGGACATCAAGTTCTCACCCTTGCTCTTCCAGTCGATATCGCGTCCGGGGAAGGGGCGTTTTTCGTCCTTGAAATCGAAGTCCTTATTTTTTGCGTCCTTCGGGACGAAGTCTTTCCTCCCGTCCTGGAAGACTACGGGAGATTCCTTGCGGATCTCCCTGGGCTTGTCTTCGAATTTTCTCTTGTCTTTGAAGTCGTCGGACTTCGGGCTGTCCTTGAAATCGAAGTCTTTCTTGTCGTAATACTTTTTCTCGTAAGTCTTTGAGCGGATTTGTCGGCCGCCGATTACATAGCTCATTGATTCCACGGTGGCGGCAACGAAGACGGCGGTCTCTACCGTGTCGGGAGAGACGCCGAACATGGGCGTCAATTCACGGCGTCCCTCTTCGGCGGGGACTGGAAAGTCCTTGCGCAGTTTCGTGCCGAGTTCGCCGTTCCACAGAGCCGCGGGGCGAACTTGCAGAAAGAAGAACCCGTCGGCCGGCACCAAGGCCAGATCTGGGCGAGCGTTCTGTGCAGCCGCCGGCCCCGCGGTGAGTGCGCACAATGCGATGCAGAATAGGATCGAACGTGACATGGCGGTCTCCTGATTTGCCGCTTGCGGCGTAGCAGAAGCGGTTGCTACGCCGCAAGCGGCAAGGACTTGTCTACGACAGAATCTCGCGCACCACGCTCCCGTGGACATCGGTCAGGCGGAAGTCGCGCCCGGCGAAGCGATACGTCAGCCGGGTGTGATCGATGCCCATCAAGTGCAAGATAGTGGCATGATAGTCATGCACATGGCAACCGTCGCGGACGATGTCGATGCCGTACTCGTCGGTTTCGCCGTGGGCGATGCCAGTTTTTACGCCGGCGCCGGCCAGCATGCAGGTGAAGGCGTTGACGAAATGATTGCGGCCACGCGTGCCCGGGGCGTCGGTCCACGGCGTGCGGCCAAACTCGGTGCAGATGGCGACGAGCGTGTCATCGAGAAGGCCCGTGCGCTTGAGATCGCGCAAGAGACCGGCGATGGGCCGATCGACGCGGGCCGCCTTGCCGCGATGCTGCTGCATGTCGCCGTGGGCGTCCCAGTTGTCGCTTGCGCCGGTGTCGATCAGCTCGACGACGCGGACGCCGCGCTCGATCAGCCGGCGCGCCATCAGGCACTGATACGCGAACGAGCGTTGATCGCCGCGCGTAAGGCCGTAGCTTTGGAGGGTCGCATTCGTCTCATGCGACAGGTCGAAGGCCTCGGGCGCCTCGCGCATCATACCGCGCGCAACCTCGAAGGTGTTCATGCGGGCGCGCAGGTTCGCATCGTCGGGCCTGGCGTCGGCGTGGCGGGTATTGATGCCGCGCAGCATCTCCAGCTCCAGATCATGCAGGCTCAAGGTGCGGGCGGGGCTGCGCAGGTTCGGGATCGGGTCCGGGCCGGGCACGACGCGCACGCCCTGATGGATCGGCGGCAGGAAGTGGCTGTCCCACACCTGCGTCCCCGCGTAGGGCAGATGTTCCGCCATGACGACAAACGCCGGCAGGTTCGCATTGCTCGTGCCCAGGCCGTAGCTCAGCCAAGCCCCAATGCTCGGCATCGGCACCGTCGAGGACCCGGTGTGCATCGAGCGGATCACGCACAAATCGTCCGCGACCGTCGCCAGGTGCGGAAAAATCTCACTGACCCACAAGCCTGATTTGCCGTGCCGGGCGAAACGAAACGGCGAACCCATGAGCGGCAGGCGATCGCTGCCGCGCAGATGCACCGCCGAGACGACGCGGCCTTGATCGCGCAGCAGTTGTGGCTTGTAATCGAAGGTATCAACGTGCGAGAACCCGCCGGTGAGGAAGACGACGATGAGGCGTTGCGCTTTCGCGGGGTGATGCGTGCGCGTCGGCGCGAGCATCTGGGCGTCGCCGGTCTGCGCTGCGGCAACAAGCGCCGGGTAAATGCCGGCGGCGGAGCATGTGGCGTGTTGCAGGAAGGAGCGGCGCGTGAATGGACTCATTTCCTGCCCTCCTGGCCATGCCCGCCCAGGCGATGAAGATCGCAAAGCGTGGTTCTCTCGAAATGCCCATCACCACAGCGCGTGAACCTTTCCTTGCAGTAGCAGCGTTTGGTGGCGGCCATCGGTGTGCTCCAGAACCGGGAACCGTTCTATCGCCCCTAGTTTACCGATATCGGCCGTGGTTTCGCAAACCAAAATCGCGCTGATCGCGGATTCTGGAAAACTCTCGTTAGCGCGTCCTTGGTGATTCAGTTTCTTTTCGCCAGCACTGCCGGCGCCGATTCCTTCGAATGATCCATGCCGCGATAGGCGCCGAAGTCGTTGAACCAGTACTTCTTCGCCAGGCGATACATCCAATTCTTCTCCGGAATCTCCGCGGCCGGGTTGTACTGCGAGGTGCGCACTTGCATCGCGTCCAACTCGGCGATAGCGCTCTGGCGGACCGTCGAATCCTTGGCGCCGTGCTTCTCGACCAGGGCCTTGAGCATGTCGGGCCGTTCCAGCACGATGCAGCCGCGCGTGGTCTCGCGGGCCAGGTCGCGGAAGTCGCGCAAGAAGGCCGACTCGAAGAACTTCTCGCGCAGATGGCGTTCATCATGGTCGGGCTTGATCGATTCCTTGGCAAACTGCACGATCGGGCAAGGCTCGATGTCGCCCCACGGGTTGATGTGATGCGTCATCCCGGTCGCCGCCGGGCAGAGGGCCTGGCCTTCGCCGTCGAAGTAGGCGTCGATGATGACGATCGGCTTCTTCGCCCGCATCTCGACGACGAACTTGCGAACTTGCAGTTGCTGCTCCGGCGTCAAGCACAATTCATGCGACGCGTTCGGCCCCATCGGGCGATAGACGTGAAACCAGGTGTACATGACGCCCATGTCGATGAGCCGATCGATCCACTTCTCGTTGACGAGGTCGAGATTCGTTTGGCACACGCTGGTGCAGACGCCGGTGAACACCTTGTTGTTCAGGCAATTCTGGATGCCTTGCATCGTCTTGGACAAGACGCCATCGCGGCCGCGACGCTGATCGCTGACGATCTCCGAACCTTCGACGCTGATGAGCGGCGTGATGTTACCCAGCTCGCGCAGCTTCTTGGCCCGTTCGTCGGTGATGAAATGCCCGTTGGTGAAGATCTGGAAGTAGCAATCCGGGTGCGGCTCCAGCAGTTCAAAGAGCTTGGGATGCATGAACGGCTCGCCGCCGACGATGCCGAAGAAGACGTTGCCCAATTCCTGGGCTTCGTGCACCATGCGATGAAAGGTTTCGGGGGCCATCGCTTCCATTTTCTCGGCGACATCGACCCAGCACCCCTGGCAACGCAGATTGCAACTATTGATTACGGAGACGTACAGGAACGGCGGAAACACCTGGCCGTGGCGGACGCGCCGCTTGTGTTTCTCGACGGAAAGCATGCCCTTGAAGCCCATGTTCCAGGCGAGCTTCCAGAGCAGGCGCTTGTCGGTTTCGAGGAGCATTCGCTTGAGCATGGAGAAGTACATGGGTCGGCCTGTCGGTAAGTTGCGTTTGGCGCGGCGTGTCTAGTCCATTATAATGGCCGCAGGTCGGCTGGCGATCAAACCCGCTGAGGATTTACAACATGGGTGACGAAATCATGGCTCCACGCGAGTTAGCGGAACAAGTCTTGGCCATGCGCTTGCCGCCGAAAACGGACAAGCAGCTTCAAAATCTGATGGATCGAAACAACGACGGCCGACTCAACCCGCAGGAACACGAAGAACTCGAATCACCTGTTGAGATGAGCGAAACCATTTCCTTGATGCGGGCAAAGGCGTTGCGTTTCCTGGGACGGCAACCCTGATGGCAGTGGCCACTGACATCGCCGAGGCTGTCCGGCAACGCGCAGGCAAGCGGTGCGAATATTGCGGCATGCATCAAGCCCTGCAGGGCGCTACCTTTCACATCGAACATCTTGAGCATGGAGAAGTACATGCATTGCCCGGCTCCGGGGGGAGTTCGCGGTGGTATTGCAAGCTGTTTGCACTTATAATCCTAGCGAGGAAACACCTCAGACCGACGACGCATGTCCCCGTAGCGGCAAGCTGCCAGCTTGCCAGCTTCTACCCACGGCTAACAAGCTGGCAGCTTGTGGCCACGAATCTTGACTCATGCGCTATGAATTATGCCGCTCAAGGAACCTTGTGAAGTTCACGGCCCCTCACTAGCTCAAAAGCTGGGGCCCGAGGACAGAGGAGACGTTATGACTGCCCCTTCGACGACGATCGTTGCGCCCGACCTTTTCGAAGCAGACGAAACCGCCTGGCTGGAATCAATGGCGTGCCTGATCCGCGAAGGGAAGACTGCGGAGTTGGATTATCGTCACCTAGCGGAGTACCTCGAAGACATGGCACGCCGTGACAAACGCGAAGTGTCGAGCCGATTGGCACTCCTGGTCGCCCACCTGCTCAAGTGGCAATTTCAACCGGAGCGGCGTTCGGGCGGCTGGCGGGAGACCATCGCAGTGCAGACGCAAGAGCTAGCCGACCTGCTGGAAAGCGGCGTTCTGCGCAACCACGCGGAGGAGATTCTAGCGAAGGCCTATGCCAATGGCATTCGTCAGGCGGTTGCCGAGACGGGGTTGCCGGCGGAGACGTTTCCGGCGGAATGTTCCTACACGATCGAATCGCTGTTGTCGGTGGAGTTGGGCGGCGAGTAAGCAGGTGTATGGACGCCAACGCGCGGTACAATAGTAAAGGCTTTCAGCAACGAGGTAATCCCATGATTCAGACAGTTGCCGCGACGTTCGCAGACGGCGTATTCATTCCAGACGAAAAGCTGCCCCTAGCGCCAAATGCGCGTGTGCGCTTGTTGGTCGAGCCGCTCGAAGACCTCACGGAAGCAACCCGCCGCCAACAGGCTTGGGAAACGCTCGAAGAAGTTTGGAAACGATCCAAACTTGACTCGCAAGGGGATCGCTTGGCGCGCGATCAACTCCATGAACGCCGTTGATACCAACGTCCTGCTTTACTCGATCGATCGGCCTGAGCCAATCAAGCAGCTCAAGGCCCAGCAACTCCTTACGCAGATTCGACCGGCATCGACGTCAGCCATACTGCTCTGGCAGGTGTTGGCAGAGTCGGTCGCACAGATGCGGCGCTGGCGTGACCAGGGCAAGTTGACTGACGCCGAATTCACTGAGCATGTGAGCATTTTCCGAAATCTTTTTCCCCTGATTCTCCCTGTTCCTGCCGTCCTGGATCACGCACTCGATTTGGCGGCGCGTTTCAGCCTTTCGCACTGGGACAGCATGATCCTCGGCGCATGCAAAGAAGCTGGAGTCACTATTCTTCACACCGAAGACATGGGCGCTCCGAGTTCCTTCGACGGCATTCAACTCGTCAATCCATTCATCTAATCCGAACACCATCCGCCACCACGGTCTGATTGTCGCAATCCTACTTGCCAACCGCGCTGGCGATGATCGTCTCCGCCCACGCCCGCTGCCCCTCACTCAACGGCACCGGACAAGGCCGGTCGTAGCGCAAGCTCCGACTGTATCGACCGCGCTGCAAGGCGGTCGCGAATACTTGCGCCAGATCGATCATCACATCAGCGTGCTGCGGGCGCAACGGCACCGGCAGCCGCGGCAAACGATTCGGTAGCTTCCAAGGGTAAACCTGACAAGCCGGTCGTTGCTCAGCGCGGGCAATGAGGTAGTAATAATCGGCAGCCGGCAAGGGCCTGGGCGACGGTAGCCGCTGGCCGCCCAGCAACAAATCTAGCTCGACCAAATGAACATCCGGCCGCAGAATCTCGTTGCGCTTGCTCAAGTATTCTGTGCGCCCTGGGTTTTCCTTGGTCGCGAGGGACAGCAACTCAAGCACGGCAACCAATGAACGATCGCCGCGGTGCATTAGCTTAACGAATAACTCACGCGGTCGGTCGATGATCTCGAGCGGTACATGCGTATTCGCATTCATCAGCCGGCGAATTTCCGGATCAGCCTCGGGAGCGTAAGGACGTTCGCCGAGCCGCGCGTCGTGTTCGTCGGGAAGTCCGTCGGCAATCGCTTCACACCATGCGTTGATGAAAGTTGAATGAAAGTCCGGCCAAAACGCCCACGTTTCCAGATACGGATCCATACCAGGAAACGGGCTAGCCATGACAACGCCTCGAGATTGGATTACTGCCTTCAGTCTATCCCGAACCTCTACCGCGCCAACCATCGAATCGCGAGTTTGTCACCTCGTCCGAAACACCATCTTCGCTTCCTTCACGTCATAGTCCCCCACCACGGTCTGCCCGTCGCGCACGTTGCCTTCCAGGATCAGCCGGCCCAGCGAGTTCTCGACCTCCTTTTGCAGGGCGCGTTTCAATGGCCTCGCCCCGTAGGACGGATCGTAGCCGACTCTTACCAGGTGCGTCTTGGCGGCATCGGTCAGCTCCAGCGTGATCTTGCGGTCGGCCAGGCGTTCCTGCAAGCGGCGCAGTTGAATGAGCACGATATCCTTCAGGTGCTTCTCGTCGAGGGCGTGGAACACGATCAGCTCGTCGATGCGGTTCAGGAACTCCGGGCGGAAGTGCCGGCGCATCTCGTCGAGCACCGCGCTCTTCATCGACTCGAAGCCCTCGCCATCGAACGAGCCCTGATACGTCAGGATGCGCTGGCTGCCGACGTTGCTCGTCATGATGACGATGGTGTTCTTGAAATCGACGGTTCGGCCCTGCCCGTCGGTCAGTCGGCCATCGTC
>SXGT01657950.1_pt1 | contig 10832 bp, 7 predicted proteins | sample 3176221 | NCBI WGS metagenome assembly SXGT01 (sample SAMN11356862, study PRJNA531348) | freshwater metagenome | isolation source: freshwater sample F1-120 | place: China: Fuxian Lake, Yuxi | collected 2017-12-25
GGTTGCCTAAGCGGCAAAAAACGCCGCCAAGGCAACCGCTGCACCAGTGCTCGGCACGCCGGTTGCCTAAGCGGCAAAAAACGCCGCCAAGGCAACCGCTGCACCAGTGCTCGGCACGCCGGTTGCCTAAGCGGCAAAAAACGCCGCCAAGGCAACCGCTGGCCCGGGCCAGCATCCCCCGCTTCCCGCGCGCGCGGCATCCTTGCCGCCATGCTTGCCGACTACCTCTCGCTCTCCCCCCTGATCATTGCGCGCATCGGCGCTGCCGTTTCCGGTATTGCTGCCGTGTTGCCGGCGCGTGATCTGGCGGCGCTGAACGAGTTGGCGTTGCAATCGCCCTCGGTGTTTGTGGTTTACGACGGCGATGCGCTGGCCGAGTCCGGCGGGCGCGGCCAGGCGCAGGTTGTGCGGCAGCGCTGGATCGTGGTGCTGGCGGTGCGCAATGCCACGCAGGGCGACGGCGGCGCCGCGCAGACTGCGCAGGCCGGGCCGCTGCTGTCTGATCTGATTTCCGCTTTGCAAGGCTGGCAACCCGGCTCCCCCGATTTCCGCCCGCTGACGCGCGTTTCCGCGCCGCGTCCGGGTTATTCCCCCGCTTTTGCGTACTACCCCCTGGCCTTCGAGTGCCAGATTTTTACTACAGGAGACTGACACCATGGCTAAACAGTATTTCAACGGGCAAGGCAAAATCTACATCGGCGCGCGCGATTCAAACGGCAACGCGCTGGCGATGAAGTACCTGGGCAACAGCCCGGAGTTCAAGTTTGCGCTGGAAGAAGAAATTCTTGAGCACAAGGAATCCACCTCCGGCCTGCGCCTGACCGATGTCCGTCTGACCACGGAATTGAAGGCCAGCACCAGTATGACGTTGGAGCAGCTCGATACCGACAATTTGAATCTGATGCTGTTCGGCGCCACCAATACGCAGGCCACCTCTGCGGTGACTGCTGAAGTCCTTCTCGGTAGCACCACGCCGGCCGTGGGCGATACCTATTTGTTTGCGTCGCAGAACGTCGCCGCCGTGGTCATCAAGGATTCGACCGGATCGCCGAAAACCTTGGTCAACGGCACCAACTACGAGGTCAACACGGCCACCGGCCAGATCACGATTCTGGACCTGACCACCGGCGCGCCGTTTGTCGGCCCGCTGAAGGCCGATTACACCCGCACCGGCGCCACCGTGCAGACCAAGTTGTTTGGCTCTGCGGCAATTGAATACTGGCTGCGCTTTGCCGGCGTCAACACGGCCGTTTCCGGTTCCCCGGCGGTGATGGTGGACCTGTACCGCGTGCGCCTGTCACCCACTGCCGAAATGGGCCTGATTACCGACGACGTGGCGCAGTTTGCGCTGGCAGGTTCGGTTCTGGCGGACCAGACCAAGACTCAGGCCGGCGCATTCGGCCAGTTTGGTCGCATGGTGATGCTGTAACCACCAGACCTGACAGGTTTGTGAAACCTGTCAGGTCTAGCGAGGTGGCCCGAATAGCCAGGCGAACCAGACCTGACAGGTTTGCGAAACCTGTCAGGTCTGGCGAGGTGGCCCGAATAGTCAGGTGAGCATGGCCAGTGCTTGCCAGGCGAGCAACGTAACACCGGCAACGAGGCAGGCGGCGGCCAGAATCGGGCGGTCCATGCCGGCTTCGAGCGGGCCGAGAAACAACAGAAATGCTCCGAATAACGCGCGACCGGGTTGAACTGACATGGATTTATCGCTTGGCATTGCCATCAAGGTTATCAAGGATAGACGCAGCCCCCGGGTTTCCGCGTTCGCCGATTCCGATCGCCAGGCGGCTGCCGGCTACCGGCTAAGTCCTTCGGTTGAAAAACCCGGTTTGGCCGGTGGCTACCAGCCAGACCCAGGCGATGGCCATGATGACCAGCCAGCCGAAGGCAAGCGCGGTGATGTACAGCAGGTGGCCATTCACAGCAACGCCAAGGATGAAGCTGGCGAACAGGATCAAGAGTGTGTAACCCAGCATGGCGGATAACCTCAAAGTAAACATAAAGATCGGGGTTGACGGCAAGCAGGCCGTTACCGATGCAAAACACGTCGAAGCCGGCCTCGCTGGCATCGGTGATGGCGCGAAAGCCGCCAAGCCAAGTATAGACGGCCTGGTCGATACCCTGGCGCCGGTCGGCAAGACAGCGCTGGGTATCAACGAAGTTGCCGAGGCGCTGGGCCGCTTCGCCGGCATGGCGGGCGATCTGGCCGCTACCGCCGACCAATACAACAACATGGCCGGCCGCTTGCGCTTGGTGGCGGGCGAAGGCGCCGGGCTGGAACGGGCGTTGGAGGCGGTGCGCACGGTGGCGAACGCATCAGGCGCCGACATGGACGCCACCGCGACGCTGTACACGCGCTTGTCGCAGGCCACCAAGGATCTCGGTTTTTCGCAAGGCGATGTCGCCAAGCTGACCGATACCATCAATAAGTCGTTTGCGGTCTCCGGCGCCAGCGCGGCGGAAGCTGATGGCGCCATTCGCCAGCTCGCGCAGGGCCTGGCCTCCGGCGCGCTGCGCGGCGATGAATTCAACAGCGTAATGGAGCAATCGCCACGTCTTAGCCAGGCGCTGGCGGATGGCCTGGGCGTGGGCATCGGCCAACTGCGCAAGATGGCGGAGGAGGGCAAGCTGACGGCGGAGGTGGTGACCCGCGCCTTGCAGTCGCAGGCCGCCGCGATCGAAGCGGATTTCGGCAAAATGCCGGACACCATCAGCCGCGCGACCCAGCGCCTGAGTCAGGGTTACCTTGATCTATTTGCCAAGATCACCCAGGGCGCCGATACCGCAGAAAAGAAGGCCAAACAGACCGCAGAGGCCATGGCCGCGATGGCTGCCGCGCTTGACCGAGGCAGCACGGAGTCGATTCGCGGCTTTGGCGAGGCGCTGGAACGGCTGGCAGTGAACAACGGTATGACCGCCGACCAGGTGCAAAAGACCTGGGAAACTGCGCTTAACTCCCTTTCCGGCAAGGAACTGGCCGAGTTCACTGCCAACGCAAGCGAGGCATTCGATACCGGCTGGAAGGGCGCCAACGCGCTGGCCCGTGTAATGGATATCAGCCTGCGCCAAAGCATTGCAGCAACCGGCCAGGATTGGACCCTGCTTTCCACTGGCATCGGCGCGGCGGCGACGTCGGCTATCGGTCATATCGACAACCTGGCCGCCAATATGGCCGAACTGGAAAAAAAGGGTATCGACACCGGACGCGCGCTGGCCGGGGCGCTGAACAAGGCGATTGAGGCGGCGGATACCGAGCAAGCCATTGCGGCGGTGAATGCGCGGATTAAGCAGATGGCCGCCGAGGGTAAGCTGGCAGGCAAGGCGCTGGCCGATGCGATGGCGGATGCGCGTCAAAAAACCGACGAATTGACGCCAGGTATCAACAGCGTGGAAGAGGCTTACAAGAAGCTGGGCCTGTCCTCGCAAGCCGCACTTGCGAAACAGGCCGCAGGCCTGCGCGAAGCCTATGACAAGCTGGTCAGCGCTGGCGCCGCGCTGGCCGATCAGAACACGGCCTGGGCGAAGTATGCCGAGGCGGCCATCGCGGCGAATGGCGGCGTTGCCAGTTCGATCATTCAAACCGAGGCGATGCAGCGCGGTTTTACAGTGGCGGTGGATGATTCTGGCAAGGCTGTATTGAAGTTGTCTGAGGCGGTTGACGGAGCGAAAAGCAAAACCCGCGAACTGGAAAACGCGGGTCGCGCGGCAGCGTCCGCCGTGGCCGAAGCTGCGGCCATCGCCGCCAGCCAGGCGCGCACCAGCATCGGCACGCTGCAAGGCAGCATCGACGATTTCCATGCGCGTCTGGGCGGCTTGGGCGATGCGTTGTCGAGCAATATCAATGCCGCGCAGAAATCCGTGTTCGATGCAACCAACGGCAGCCAGGCGGCAATGGAGGAATTGCGCCGCTACATGCAAAGCAATGTCGGCTGGGGTACGTCTGGCGGGATTAGCGAGTACATCAATTCCGTCTATGCCGGCGCAAAGCGGATTACCGAGGAATACCGCAACCAGATTGCGCTGGCGCAGCGCTATACCGATGCGATCAATAGCGGTGCCAACAGCACGCGCGATGCGTTCACCGCGACGCAGTTGATGGCGTCATCAATGAAATATCTGGGCGACCAGGAACTCACCCCCCTGCGCGACGCCATCGCCGATGCCAACCGCCGCATGCTCGACCTGCGCGCGGCGGCCGGCGATACCTTGGGCGCCATTCAAGATGAGTGGGACCAGCTTAACAACAACCTGGACGATATCGAGAAGCGCCGCGCCGACAAGCGCGCGGCGGAAATCGAGGCGCAATTGGCCGCAGCGACGGCGGCGCGCGATCAGGCGGCAATTGATGATCTTTCCGCCGCGCAGTCCCTGTTGGCGCGCATCAATCAGATGCGCATTGCCGATGCCGCTGCGCGCGAGGCGTCAACGGCCACGCCCCCGGCCAGTTCGACCAGCAATCACACGGTCACCATCACGCTGCCGGGCGGTTCACTGCGCACCATCAAAACAGCCAGCGCGGCGGACGCCAACTCATTGGCGGACCTGCTCAAGCAACTTCAAACCGACATGACGAGGGCCGCTTAAATGCCCGCCACACCGATTACCCTGGCCGTCGGCGCGACATCCATCGCTCTGCCGGCTGATCTGGAATGGACTGATGAGCACGCCTGGCAGCCGGTGGCGCAGTCGATTGATTACAGCGTGACCGGGGCGATGATCCTGGAAACGGCGCAACGCCTGGCCGGGCGGACCATCACCCTGGCCGGGGCGCAAGACCGTTCCACCCTGCTGCGCGCGGTACTTGAGCAGTGCCACACCTGGGCGCAGATTGCCGGCCAGGTGATGACGCTGACGCTGCGTGGCGTTGATTACAGCGTGTTGTGGGCGCATCCGGACGCGATCAATGCCAGTCAACTTGTCGCGGGCGCGCCGATCGACAGCGAGGGTGGCGGCAGGTACGCGATTACTTTGAAGTTCATCGAGATATGAAATCAGACCTGACAGGTTTAACAAAACCTGTCAGGTCTAGTACGGGCGCAACCCCACACACCAGACCTGACAGGTTTTTAAAACCTGTCAGGTCTCACGGAGAGTAGAACATGGCCATCCTTGCATCCGACATCAAACTGCTTAAATCCGAGCGCATGCGCGACACCGCCGACGGCGGCGGACGCCAGACCGGTAACGAGATTGTGAGCGGGGCGATCGGCAACATCTTCCCGAAAATCTCGCGTCTGGATGCGGCTTATGGCCGCGTCAATCTGCGCAAGGTTTATCTTGCCGTGCGCACCGCCAACAACGACGTTTATGCCGGCGCGCATGGCATTGTGTCGGCGCCACCGGCGAATGGCCGCGTCGGCTGCGTGCTGTTCAGCACGGGCAGCGCGTTCGATATGCGCGACCAGGCGCGGGATCGCATCGAGAGCTATGTGGTGGCCGGGCCGCTGAGCCGGATGCGCCTGTATGGCAATCAACTGATTGGCCAGCAGGCCATTTTGACGTACCAGGCAGAAACCGAACCGCTGCCGGACGTGGGGGATGTGTTGGTGCTCAGTGTGGAAAACGCGGCCGGCGTGGCGAGCGCGCAGCAGTATGTACGCATTACCGATGTGTCGCACGAGGTGCGCACCTTTACCGATGAGATTGGGGATTTCACGCGCCGCGTGCTGACCTTGAAGATTGGCAGCCGGTTGGAGCAGACCTTTGCAGCTGGCGAGGTTTCGCGCTTTTCCGCCGATACCAATGCGACCAGGCTGCGCGCCACCCAGGTGGCGGATGCCAGCCAGTATTACGGCATTCAGGCCACCACGGAGGCCGCCGATATCGGCGCGCTTCGCCTGCGCCTGGCGAGCGTGTATGCGCCGCTGGTGCCGAGTACGAATCGGGAAACGGGGGTGAGTCTGGCCAGTATCTCGGGCGCGCAGTCCGTGCTTGCGGCAGGCACCGAGACGATTACCCGCACAGAACTGATCACCAATAACAGCATGTTTATTGGCGATGCGGATACCGGGGGCTATACGTTTGCCGATGGGTTTGTGCCGGGTTCGCTGGTGATGGAAATCATCAACAACAATGTGGTCAATGTGCGCGTCAAGGATGATGGCGCCGGTGTCATGCGGTTCGATATTGCCGGCGGCAGTTTTGGCGTTGAACTGGGCGAGGCGAATTACGACGATGGTACGGCGCGCATTTATTTGGCCGGCGCGGTCACGTCGAACAGCACGCTGAAAATCACCTATGTCCGGGCGGTGACGCTTGGTCAGCCCGCCCATACCCGCTCCATCCCCGTCACCCTGGGCACGCGCGGCAGCGTCTATTTGGAAGCGCTGATGCCGCTGCCGGCGCCCGGCACGTTGATGGTCGATTTCCGCGCCCTGGGCAAGTGGTACAGGCTGCGCGACGATGGCACCGGCGTACTGGTGGCGAACGATCCCAGCGAGGGCGCGGGTTCGGTCGATTATGTGACTGGCGCGGTGATTGTGACGCTGGTCGTGTTGCCGGACGTGGATTCCGCCGTGATCTTCAGTTGGGGCAGCCCGGCGCATACGACGATCCGCGCCGGAGCAACCACGGATGCCGGCACGACGCTGGACCTGAGTTACACGCTGGCGCATGCGCCCGTGGTGCCCGGCACGTTGACGGTGAGCTACCCGGTCAACGGGGTATCGCGCAACGCAACGGATTCAGCCGGCGTGATAACCGGCACCGGCGTAACCGGCGCCATCAACTACGCCACCGGCGCGGTGGTGCTGAAGTTCAGCACGCCACCGGATGCCTCGGCCAATGTGAGCAATGCCTATACCTGGCGCGATGGCACGGACTTGATCAGCACGGCGACTGCCGCAACGGTGAGCGGCAATGCGTTCACCGTGCCGGGCACGGCGCCGTTCCGCAATGGCGGGGCGTTTGATCTGGAACTTCAGCCCTACGCGGGCTCTGGCGGGTGGACGGCGTCTATCAACTTTCCGGCCTACATCCGCGCCGATGGCCAGGTGCGCATGCAAGCGCATCGGCATGTCGGGGCCGGAAATGCCAGTATCTTTTGTGCAGACCAGCAGATCGGCACGTTCAACGCCACCACGGGCGTGGTGACGTTGTCTGACGGCACGGCAATTCTGCATTACCAGTTTTGGACTCCATGGCGTACATTCGATGCAGGAGGTTACTGGACCGAATCCATTCAGGTTGCAGCGATTCTCTCCGCCAGCAACATCGCTGTTGAGCGCGACACCACGTTCAGCAGCACGGTAGTGACCGGCGAAATCATTGCCGCATCGACCACCGGTTTGACCTTGGACCTGACCGCCAGCGTGGCGGATGCCGTAGTGCCCGGATCCGTGATGTTCACTGCCACCGGCAAGGCCTATATCGAGCGCAACGGCGTGCTCTATACCGATGTTTCGGCCATTACCGGCAGCGGCACGGCGGCCGGAACGTTCAATTACGCGTCCGGTATGGCCACGTTGACCTTTTGGGCCAACAATGTAACGGTCACCCGCAGCGTGCAGGCTTGCCTGACTCAGTATGGCGACTGGACGGCGGTATCCGCCTATTTCCGCACCAGCGGTAGTCCGCTACGTCCGGCCTCGCTCTATGTGCAATGCACGGCGCTGGATGGGGCATTGATTACCGGCACGGCCGACACCAACGGCGTGATTACCGGAACCTTCATGCGCGGCGCCGCGCAGCAGGATATGGGCGTGGTGGAAGTGGAGTTTGGCGAGATGGTGACGGCCGCCGGCAACGAAGCCGAGCCGTGGTATCGCGCCGAGGATGTTGTCGGCGGTCAAATCTGGCGGCCGCGCGAGGTGATGCCATCCACCCTGCGCTACAACTGCGTGGTCATCGCCAACCTGCCACTGGACCCGGACATCCTCGGTCTGGACCCGGTCCGCCTGCCGTCCGATGGCCGCGTGCCGATCTACCGGCCGGGCGATACCGTCGTCATTCATCACACTGATACGCTGGCGCTGGTGAATCCGGTGGTGGCTGGCGCGACCTACAGCATGGGTCGCACCGACCTGTATTCGCTGGCGCTGGCGGATGCCACCGGCGCGGCAGTCTCAACGGCGCTGTACAGCGTCAACCTGGCCGCCGGCACCCTGACCATTGACGCCGGCTGGACCGGCGCCGGCATCACGCAACCGTTGACCGCGACGCATCGAGTCGAGGATATGGCGCTGCTGTCGGATGTGCAGATCAACGGGCAGATCGAGCTTTCCGCGCCGACGCTGCACGCGTACCCGGCGTCCGAAACCTATGTGTCATCCGCGCTGCTGTACGGCGATCTGCAAGCCATCGTCACCAGCGTGTTCGATCAATCTACCTGGACCGGGGTATGGTCGGATACGCTGATCGGCAGCCAGGCGACGGCGCAGTTCGACGATATCAATTACCCGATCACCTGCCTGAACGAAAGCGCCGTCACTGAACGCTGGCGGATCAACTTCACCAGCTCGACCGCGTTCCAGGTCATTGGCGAAAACCTCGGCGTCATTGCCACCGGCACCACCAGCAGCATCACTAGCCCGATCAACCCGGTCACCAGTGAGCCGTACTTCAGCATTCCGGTCGGCGGCTGGGGCAGCGGCTGGGCAACCGGGAATCAGTTGCGGTTCAACACCCTTGGAGCCAGCGGCCCGACATGGATTGCCCGCACCATCCTTGCCGGCGCCAGCCTGGCCGGCGATCAATTTGGCTTCGAAGGGCGTGGAGACGTGGATTGATGTCGCCCCGTAGGGTGCGCCATGCGCACAGATCCGCGCGCGATGGCGCACCATGCCGCGCCTGACCGCCAACCTCGCCGCGCCGTGGCAATCCAGCCAACGACTTGACGCGCCCACACGTGGCAGCACACCCGCCGCGCAACGGCTCGATAACGCCCGCCTCGCGGTATGGTCCAGCCCGGTCGCGCTCGATGCGGCACAGATCGCGGCATGGGGTGTTGCCGCCGCAACAGATCGCAACGCCGTGGCGCGTTGGGGCCTGTACTCACGCCTGGCGCAGACCGCTGTTTCGCCGTGGGGCATCGCCACCGCGACCGATCGCGCCGCCGCATCACCGTGGGGCCAATACCTCGGCCGGCTGTCACGCGCGGCGCTGGCGCCGTGGGGCATCGCCACCGCGATGGATCGCGCCGCATCATCGCCATGGGGCCAATACCTCGCGCGCCTGGCCATGCCGGCGGCGATTCCATGGGGCATTTCCACTGTCGCCGATGCGCCCGCCGTATCGCCTTGGGGCCGCTACACCACACGCCCCGGCATCGTGGTTGTCGCCCCAACCGAAGACGGCGCCGCTACCCTCATCATCCCCATTCAACGGAGCTACATCGTGCAAAACGACGTGACCCTGACCCGCGTTTCCGACAGCCTCGAACTGCCCGCGCTGACCCTGCAACTCTCCATCGACGCCGATAGTTGGGTGTGGGGCTTCAGCGCCAGCCTACCCGGCAGCGCGCTGGATGATGTCGTCGGCGCGGCCGGCAGCCCGGTCGAACTGGCCGCCACCATCAACGGGATCGTATTCCGGCTGCTTGCCGAGCGTGTCGCCCGCTCGCGCAGCTTCGGCAAGTCCGACATCAGCATTAGCGGACGCGGCATCGCCGCCGCGCTGGATGCGCCGTATGCCGCCCTCGCCAGCTACTACAGCGCACCCGCCATCACCGCCCAGCAAGCCGCCGAAGCCGCGATAACCTCGCTCGCCGCCCCGGCCGGTTGGTCGCTTGACTGGCAGATTACCGACTGGCTGCTGCCGGCAGGATTGTGGAGCCATCAGGGCAGCCCGATCAGCGCCGTCAACCGCATCGCCGCTGCTGCCGGCGCCTACGTCCAGGCCGACCCGCTCGCTAAGGTGCTACATGTTTTGCCCCGCTACCCGATAGCCCCGTGGGCGTGGGCCGCAGCGACGCCGGATTACGAGATCCCGAGCGCGGTAGCCGTGACTGAAGCGATCGAATGGCAGGACAAGCCGGTTTACGATGTGGTTTACGTCAGCGGACAGGCCGGTGGCGTGTTGGGCCGCGTGCTGCGCACCGGCGAGGCCGGCACGCTGCCCGCGCAAATGGTCACGGATAACCTCATCACCCACACTGACGCGGCAAGACAACGCGGCTTGTCCATCCTCGCCGACACCGGCCGCCAAACCCGCGTCAGCCTGTCCATGCCGATCCTGCCCCTAAGCGGCATCATCCAGCCCGGCGCGCTGGTCGAGTACGTCGACGGCGCGACAACCCGCCTCGGCCTGGCCAGGTCAATCCAGATCAGCGCCAGCCTGCCGACCGTGCGGCAAACCGTGGAGATTGAGACCCATGAGTAACCTGTTCACCGAGTTCAAACGACTGATCCCCGACGCCCCGCTGCTGGTCGGCACTATCACCGCAAGCGCTGACAACGTCGCAACCATCGCACTACCCGACGGCGGCGTGTTGACTGCCCGAGGCGGGGGCGCTGTTGATGATGTGGTGTTTGTGCGCGGTGGGATGATCGAGGGGGCTGCGCCGGGGTTGGAGGCGGTGTTGATTGAGGTTTGATCTGATGCAATTACATTGCGCTATCGGCAACAATTAACTGTGCCATTTATCGCGCAAATGTGTGCCATTTATCGCGCGCCGCTACAAATGTCACCATCTGCCTGCGCTGGGTTACGCTGTAACCGTCTCGCCAAGAAAAACCCGATATGCATCGCCTTCCAAGGTATCGGTTACGCGTTTTTTTCAGGAAAAAGGCCTTGTTTTGCTGAACGTGGAACACCCCGGGACGGAGTGCCATGAGCATTTGTCGCATGAAAAGTTGGAGGCCCCGAAGGGAGCAATAAATGGCAGGGGTAAC
>SXGT01578492.1_pt1 | contig 10829 bp, 8 predicted proteins | sample 3176221 | NCBI WGS metagenome assembly SXGT01 (sample SAMN11356862, study PRJNA531348) | freshwater metagenome | isolation source: freshwater sample F1-120 | place: China: Fuxian Lake, Yuxi | collected 2017-12-25
CTCGCGCTGCGCAAGCGCTTCTGCGTGGGCTTCGGCTTCGAGCTGCAAGCCGCGGCCAACGAAGAGGCGATCATCCTGAGCCTCGGGCTCCAGCACAGCTTCGTCCTGGACGACGTCTTCGACTTCCTGAGCAGCGCCACGGCGCGCGACGTCCTCGTCCAGGCGCTGCTGGCTGCGCCGATGTTCACCACGCGTTGGCGCTGGAACACCCAGCGCGCCCTGATGCTCGAGCGCACCCAGAGCGACGGCCGCAGACTCCCAGCTCCCCTCGCGCGGATGCGCGCCGAGGATCTCCTGGTGGCGGCCTTCCCGGAGGTGGTCGCTTGCCCGGAGACGCTCCCCGGCGGCCCCCTGCCCGTCCCAGACAACCACCCCATCGTGCGTCAGACCATCGACGACTGCCTCAACGAGGCAATGGACGTGGCGGGCTTCCTCGAGGTGCTGGACGGCCTCGCTAGCGGCGTGATCGAGCGCGTCGCGGTGGACACGGCCACGCCCTCGGCGTTCGCGCGGGGCATCCTCAACAGCGCGCCCTACACCTTCCTCGACGGCGCGCCCCTGGAGGAGCGCCGCACCCAGGCGGTGATCACCCGTCGCATCCTCGACGTCCAGGTGGCAGACGACCTCGGCGCTCTCGACCCGGCCGCGGTCGCGCGGGTGAAGGCCGAGGCGTGGCCCGCGCCGGCAGACGCGGAGGACCTGCACGAGGCGCTGCTGTGGATGGGCTACGTCACGGAGGCAGAGTCGGCCCCGTGGCACGCGCACGTCGAGGCCCTCGAGGCCGCCGGTCGCGTCGTGTGGGTCCTTGGCCTCTGCTACGCCACAGAGGTGGCGCGGTCGCCTGCGCGGATGGAGCCGCGCGCGCTCCTCCGCGGTCGGGTCGAGGCCTTGGGGCCAATCCCCATCCAACCCGATCACCCGGACCACGAGCACCTCCTCTGGCTGGAAGCGCAGGGCGTGGTGCTCCGCACGCGCTTTGGCGGGGGCGCCGTCTGGTGCGAGCGTCGCCTCCTGGCCCGAATCCACCGCTACACGCTGGAGACGCTGCGCCGAGAGATCGAGCCCGTGTCGCTGGGCGACTTCCAGCGCTTCGTGCGGGCCTGGCAGCACGTGGACCACGGCCACCAGCTCGAGGGGCCGGACGGCGTACGCGCGGTGATCGAGCAGCTCGCTGGGGTCGAGATCCCGGCCGCCGCGTGGGAGAGCGCCGTGCTGCCGTCGCGCGTCCGCGGCTTCGTCCCCGCGTGGCTGGACCAGGTCACCCTCACGGGAGGCGCCGCGTTCGCCCGCCTCTGGGGCGCGGCCACCACGCCCGTCGCTCGAACCCCGATCGCGCTCGTCCCCCGCGAAGAGCTCCCCCGGTGGCTCGCGCTCGGCTCGGAGGTCGAACGCCCCACGCTGGGGCACCTGGCCGAGGCCGTCCAGCGCGCGCTCGAGGGCCGCGGCGCCTCGTTCTTCGGAGAGCTCTGCCGGCTCACGCACCTCGATCCCGACGGCGTGGCCGAGGGACTCGGCGAGCTCGTCGCGTCCGGGCGCGTCACGTGCGACAGCTTCGGCGGCCTACGGGCGCTGCTAGGCGCGCGGGATCCCAGGGCGGTCGCCTCCGCCGGGCGGTGGAGCCTGCTCCGGGACTCGCGCCCCACGGACCTCCTGACTCCAGGAGCCGAGAGCACCTTCCACGCCGCGCTGCCCAGTGACGGTGGCGGCACGACGCCCGCCGCTGGCCTGACCCTGGCGTATCCAGGGAGACCCTCGCCGAGAGGGCGTCCGGCTCCGACCGGCAGCCCCGGCGCAGAGATCGGCGCCTCGCTCGCCAGCCCGCTCGAGCCGCAGCGCGAGGCCCAGGCGGAGTTCCTGGCGCGCCAGCTGCTGCAGCGCACCGGCGTGGTGTGCCGTCGGACGGCCGCCAGAGAGCGCCTCCCCCTGCCCTATCGCGAGCTGGTGCGTGCGTTGCGCCGGCTCGAGCTCCGAGGCGAGATCCGCGGCGGGCGCTTCGTCGCGGGCATCGACGGCGAGCAGTTCGCGTTGCCCGAAGCGATCGCCTTGATGCGCCGACTCCGACGTCAAGCCGCGCCGCCGCAAGGAGCGCAGCGCTCTCCGGGCGAGCGCCCGTCAGACGGTCCAGCGCCCGGGCTGGAAGTCTGGCCGCAAGCCATTCCTCTCGAGCGGCCGATGGATCCCAGCGACCCGCTCTACGGCTTCCTCCTCGAATCGGAGCCAGCGACGCCACTCCCGGTGGCGTAAACGCCCGTAGGGCCGGGTGAGCGCGGTGAGGGACGCGCTCCCCAACGAGATCCCGCGCGGGGCCTCGTGCTCACCGGCTTCAGCTCGGCGTGCAGCCCGCGCGCCCGCTGGCTCTCCCGGCTCAGCCTCTGTGGCGACGGAAGGGTCGCCGTCGAGCTGAAACGCGCCTGGAGCGTAAGCGTTCAGCCACCCCTTCGAGATCACGAGGCCGGCGTCGGGCGCGCCGATCACGCTCGTGACTTCGGCCTGCCGAGAGCCTCCCACACTGACACACATCGTCCCGAAGTGAGACGGTGGCTCCAGCGCAACCAATTGATTCAACGCCAGCAAGGGTGCGGCACGCCGGACGTCCGGAGACCTGACCCGAGGCTTCGTTTGCCTCGCCTGCGACAGGTGCCGCGCGCCACGCATCGTTCCATTCTCCTGCAAGACGAGCGTGTGCCCGAGCTGCGCCGGCGCGAGGATTGCGCCAGCTCGCCGCCTTCGCGGTGGACCGCCTGCTGCCGCGTGTGCCGTATCGCCAGTGGGTGCTCAGCCTCCCCTTCGCGCTGCGCATGGCCGTCGCCTTCGACCGCGACCTCCTGAACGACGTGTTTGCCTGTGCCACCCGCACCATCCTTCGCTGCGTCGAGGGTCTCGGGGCGGAGCAAGGTGTCGCCGGCCACCCCGCAGGAGTCCTCCACATCCAGCGCTTCCAGGACGGCGCGCAGGTCAATCCGCACGGGCACTTCCTAATCTCCGACGCGGTGTTCGTCGGCGAGCGGCCGCCCCACCCCAACCCCGAGGCCAGCGCGCGCACCGTAACGACCCGCGCTCCGAAGCTCTCGGAGCTCCAGTCCGTGGCGGATCAAGTGGAGCGTGACGTGCTCCGACTTCTCGAGCGCCGAGCCCCCGCGCCGGCCACGGCGGACGCCGAACGTGTCCGCGCCATCCTGGAGCGCTTCGCGACCGCGAAGCCGTCGGAGACGCGCCTGCCCCAGCAGAGCAGCGGCCGCGCGCCAGCGCGGACCAAGAGCCCTCTCTGTGCTCGCTCGGCGCGGGGCTTCGACGTCCATGCGGGTGTCGTCATCCCCGCGCATGCCCGAGACGCGCTCGAGCGGCTGCTCCGCCATCTCGCGCGGGCCCCGCTGTCCCTCAGAACTTCATCCGCCGCCACACGCTGCCAGGTTTGCTGTCGATGGCCAACGCCGGACCCGGCACGAACGGCTCCCAGTTCTTCATCACCACCGTCGTCACTCCATGGCTCGACGGCAAACACGTCGTCTTCGGCAAGGTCGTCGTCTCGAAGATGGAAGCGGTCGGATCCCGTAGCGGCGCCACCAAAGTGGCTGTTGTGATCTCGGACTGCGGCCAGCTCTAATAGCCCTGCCCTTCCCCTCCGCTAGTCGCGAAAGACGAGCGGCACGAACGCGCCCCAGAGCGTGATCGGAGCGGCCCCGGTGTCCGCCCTCAGGCGGGCAACGATGTCGAGCTGCGCCTTCCTCAGGGCGGCCGCGGGCGACTGCCCTCCCAGTAGATGGTCGTAGAAGTGGTCGAAGAGCTCGGACGTCTCGTCATTCGGGATCTCCCACCACGAGGCGATCGTTGTCCCGACGCCCGCCACGCCAAAGGCCCGAGAGAGCCCAAGGACCCCTTCGCCGGCGATCGGGACTCCAAGCGCAGTCTCGCAGGCCGACAGCACTACTAGCTGCGCCTCTCCGAGCGGCAGATCCGCGATGTCGCGCGCCGTCAGCAACCCGTCGGCCGAGGGGTCGAGCCCGATCCCACCCGGCCCGCGCGTGTTCGCCCCCGATAGGACCACCGCCGACTGCCGAAGCGGGTCGAAGATTGCGCCCGAAGCGCCTGCAGGGCAGCTCCCCGCAGGGGAGAAGAACCCATGCGTCGCGAAGTGGAGGAGCCGCACCCCGGGCATCGCCGCCGCCACGGCCGACTCCGGGGCTCCCGCGCCGGTGATGAGCCCCACCCTGTTCAGAGATCTGCCGAGACGGAGCGCGACGGTGGACGCCTCTGTCGGCGTCAAGTCACCCCACTTGGATTGGTATCCGCACACGCCCGCGGAGCGCCTCGCCCACGACGCGAGCAGCTCTCCGCCGCCATGCGCCGCGCGGTCCGTCGGGGCAACGCAGCCGCTCGCGGCGCAACGGGTCTCCTCCAGCGCTGCCTCGGAGCGCGTATAGTCGAGATCACCGATCACCAACGCTCGGTCGACGCTCGAGCGTTCTCGCCGCGCCGCCACCGCCGCCGCCGGATACGGCAAGTGCTTGACGACGAAGCGCTCTACGGCGTGCCGCGCACCGAAGCGCATGATCCCGAACGGGAGTTCAGACAAGGGTCCGTCGGGGACGACCCAGAGCTCCGGGCCCGGACGGGCTGGATCGGACTCGCCCTCGAGCCACCCCTGAACCGGCCCTACAAGCCGCCGCGACACTACCTTGAGCTGCTGATCGACGGCACGCTCCGCGGCGTCGCAGCTCGCCCCGTCGCATCGAGACGCCGAGTCAATCGCCAGCCGGAGGGTGCGGACCTCCTCGTGGATCACCGCCGCTGTCCCGAGCCGCATCCACCGGACCGCACAGGTCACCTTGCCCGATGCTCCCTTGTTGGCCGATACGCCGAAGACGTCTAGCCACGCGGGCTCCGCGTCTGCCTCGAGGGGTGCGTGCGGATCTGAGGTGGGGAGGCGGCGTCGAGGCGGGCGGATTTGCACGTAGTCCAGGAGTGTCGCGTTGGCTTGGTGGAGCGCCGCGCAGACAGCCTCCGCGCTCGCCCCCAGCGGTCTCCGAGCGCTCGAGAGGCCTGGGACTCGCGCCAGCAGCTGCTTCAGGGCTTCCTCTCTCTCCTCAGCGATCTCTCGGAGCCGAGCGCTCCCCCCTTTCGACACAGCCGGGGTAGAAGCGCCCGCTGGGGCTGCCGCCTCGAGTGCGGATCGCTCGCGGTCCAACTTGCGGAGCTGGTCCCAATGCGCTTTGGACCGAGCATCGGTCTTCGGCGCATCGAAGAGTCGTTTCTGGTCGCGCCAGACCGCCTCGAGGAGCGTCCCTACACCCTGCCAGGAGAGCAAGACCTCGAAGGCCGCCGCGGCATCCGGCACCGCGTCCGGGCCCGGTTCCAGGTAAGCGGTGAGGGCGGCGTCGACGATCGTGCGGGTGCGCGCTGCAAATCCCAGAAGTGCGGTGTCGCTCCCGGCCGCTTGAAGGTTCCGCTCGAGGTGGAGCCGCGCGATCCGCAGCGCCCTCTGAAGCTGCGCCCTGCCCTCCTCTCGATGACCGCGCGCAAGCGTCACGATTCCGAGCTGTCCCAACGTCTCCGCGACGTGGGAGTGGTCGGTGCCGAGCACGCGCTCGCGGATGGACAAGGCGTGTCCGAGCAGCTTCGCCGCTGCTTCTGACTCACCATCATGGCCCAACATCGAACCCAGCGCCGTCTCGTAGACCGCGACCGTCCAATGCTCGGCACCGAGGGCGGCTCGACCACGCTCGAGCGCCACCTCATAGAGCCGACGAGCCTCTGCGCGGCGCCCCGCGCGATCGAGGACCATCGCGAGCCCATGGACGGCCATAGCTACGAGGGGGTGCCCCTCGCCGAACGCAGCGCGACCGACCTCGATGCTCTCCCCGAAATGACCCGCTGCGTCGTCGAGCCTGCCGAGGTCGGACTCGGCCTGAGCGAGACGGTGCAACAACAGGGCGTTCAGGGGGTGTCCGGGCGCGAACCCAGCTCTCCCATCTGCCAGCGCCCGCTCCAAGACCTTGAGAGCTTCGACCGGATCCCCTAGCTCCACCAGCAACGCCCCCAGGCTGGCCTCGAGCTGGAGCGTCCAGACCGTGCGCCTCCCCTGCACCATGTTCAACGCGGCGACCCCTGCTTCCAGGGACCGACGAGCCGCGTCGAGTCGGCCGAGCCCCAACTGAACGTTCGAGGCCAGACTCCGGACTGCCGCGACGTTGGGGTGGATCGGCCCGTAGACCCGCTCGTAGATGGGGACCGCGGAGGCCAGCAGCTCTTCGGCTTCAGCGAAGTCGCCACGGAGCTGGAGCAACGTGGCGACGTTCACCGCCGAGACCGCCGTCTCGGCGTCGGCCTCGCCCAAGGTTCGTCGGCGCACTTCCAGCGCGTGACGGAGCCGTGGCTCTGCCTGTTCAAGGCGCGCCAACTCCATGAGCAGGAAGGCCACATTGCTCTCGGATTGGGCCGCCAGGGGGTGTTCAGCGCCCAGCAGGCTGACCCGTTCGGCCAGGATCTCTTCCGCGGTGGCGAGCGCGGTCGCCAGCTCCCCAGCCTCGACCCGGCGAGTCAGCTCGGTCGTCGCCGTGCCGGTGCGCGCCAGCCTGCCAGCCCGGTCAGGATCCCCGGAGACGGTGGCGGGGACCGAGAAGATCCGCCGCGCCTCCAGGAACTGGTCAAAGTCACTGACGTCAGCGCCCGTGAGGCCCTGCTGCACCGCGAGCTCCTTCAGGTCGCGTTCGACCTCCACCGTCGAAGCGATATAGGCCGCCACGCCGGGTGTGCCGAAACGAAGCCAAACGAGGCAGGCCTGGGACGCGGGCTGCTGAGCGCACCAGCGCCCGCAGATCCCGAGCTCGTCTGCCTTCGCCGCCTCACTGTCAAAGGCCCTCCTGGCCGGAGCGAGCTGAAACGTCGACGAGCTGCTCAGCTCGCCAGCCACGAACCGGCAGGGCAAGGGCAGCTCGGGGACTTCGGCGAACGCGTCACTGGCGAACGCGATAACGCACCAGAACGCCCATGCTGCTCCGCCCCGGCGGAGCATCGTCGTCTTCGCCTCCCCGCTCCTGGGCTCAGAGCGCCGTCTTGTTTCCGGCGTCGTCCACCGCGACATAGGTCACCTCAGTTCTAGTCAGGAGCTCCACGCGGGTCGGATCGGCACCACGATGCGCCTCCACCATGACCTTCACGGCAACGCTGGTTTTGCCGCGCCGGGTCAAACGCCGCGTAGAAGCTCACGACATCACCGACGAACGCCGGCTTGTGGAACTCGATCTTGTCCATTGCCACGGTGACGACGGGTGCAGCGTGTGGCGCCGCGCTTCGACCGCACCGGCGAGGTCGATGTCGCTGAGGATGACCTCTCCGAAGATGGTCCCGTGACCGTTGGTGTCCTTCGGGAGGAGCATCACGCGGATAGCCGGGTCTCTCGAATGGTTCAAAGCATCCTCCTGGCGCTGGCGCTCACCTTGGTCTGACGTGCATCAACACGAAATTTAGGTACGCCCCCTCAGGGAGCCCGAGGCGCGTCGGGTGGTCCGGGCCGGCACCTTGGACGGTAAGGACCGTGGTCTCATCGTTCGCAGCGACCGCAGCCTGCCCGAGCAGCTCGAGGAAACCGTCCAGCCGTACATGAGACGAACAGCTCGCGCTCGCTAAAAATCCCCCGACCTCGACGGCGCGAAACGCCATCTCCGCGAGTCTGCCACAGGCCCTCAGGGCCCGGTCGAGGGACTTCTGGTTCGGGGCAAACAAGGTGGATCCACCACGATCACGTCGAACTCACCCGGCCTCTCAGCGGCTGAAGCCAGCACGTCGAAGGCGTCTGCGGCGACGAAGCCATGTGGCTCCGGATCGAGCCCGTTGAGAACGAAGTTGCGGCGGGCGGTCTCGACGGCCGGGCGGGCGATGTCCAGGGTGACGACCCGCTGCGCTCCACCCAGCGCGGCCGCGACCGAGAAGCCGTCCGTGTACCCGAACAGATCCAGCACGCGCCGCCCACCGGAGATCGAGCGCGTCGCGGTGGACCCGGCCACGCCCTCGGCGTTCGCAAGGGGCATCCTCAACGGCGCGCCCTACACCTTCCTCGACGGCGCGCCCCTGGAGGAGCGCCGCACCCAGGCGGTGATCACCCGCAGCATCCTCGACGTCCAGGTGGCAGATGACCTCGGCGCCCTCGACCCGGCCGCGGTCGCGCGGGTGAAGGCCGAGGCGTGGCCCGCGCCGGCAGACGCCGAGGACCGGCACGAGCCGCTGCTGTGGATGGGCTACGTCACGGAGGCGGAGGCAGCCCAGTGGCGCGCGCACGTCGAGGCCCTCGAGGCCGCCGGTCGCGTCGTGTGGGCCCTTGGCCGCTGCTACGCCGCTGAGGTGGCCCGGTCGCCTGCGCGGATGGAGCCGCGCGCGCTCCTCCGCGGTCGGGTCGAGGCCTCCGCGGGGCTTCACCGTCCATGCGGTTCTTGAGCTTGGCGCTTCGTTCCTGCGAGAACACGCCATCACCGAGGACCTCCCCCTGGGGCCCAGAGACCGGGCAGAGTGTCGCTACCTACCGGCAACGAAAACAACGCACAAACACCTACTCTGCAAGGAACGCGGTATCAGCACCGGTTCGGTGTCCGTCACCTGCATGGTCCGAGTCGACACATACCAAAAGTAGGCCTGCAAGGTCTGAGCGGCGCGCGAGTGCGTGCTTGGGCGTTGCGCTCGCTCCCAGCACGTGGGGTCAGCCCCGGCGCCGCGGCCGGCACGACTCGGCCGCTGCGGCCTCCACGCCGTCCCCCCGGCCACAGCAAGCTCCTGGACCCGCCTTCGAGCTCCGGATAGCCTGCGTGAGTGACTCCTCGCGTCCACCGTCCGCACCGAGGCGTTAGTTCGCGTTTTCAGGAGTCGGCCGGCATCCAAGAGGGCGAGTTGTAGCCATGAACGTCAAGCCCGGGAACTTCGAGCAGCTCGAGCGCCGCATGCGCGTGTACGAGAGAGCACACGACCACTGTGTGCTCCCAGGGATGCACATGGTCGCCCGCATCGACGGCCGGTCCTTCTCGCAGCTCACGCGCGAGACGCTGGGCATGACGGATCCCTACGACGTACGCATGCGCGACTGCATGGTCAAGACGCTCCTACACCTCTGTACGGGAACGGGCTTCAGCGTCCTGTTCGGTTACACGCAGAGCGACGAGCTCAATCTGCTCCTGAGGCAGGACGAACAGCTCTTCGGCCGCAAGCTCCGCAAGCTGGTGTCCGTATTGGCCGGTGAAGCGAGTGGCGTGTTCTCACTGGCGCTCGGTCGACTGGGCGCTTTCGACGCCCGGATCTCGCAGCTGCCCTCCGTGGAAGACGTCGTGAGCTACTTCCGGTGGCGCGCCGAAGACGCCCATCGCAACGCGCTGAACGGCCACTCGTACTGGCTGATGCGGCGCCAGGGCCTCGACGACCACGCCGCCACGAAGCGCCTCGAAGGTGCCTCGGTGGCCACGCGCAACGAGCTCCTCTTCCAAGCGGGCATCAACTTCAACGACCTGCCGGCGTGGGAACGCCGGGGCATTGCCGTACAGTGGCGTTACGAGGAGCAGCCGGGTACCAACCCGGTCGGCGGCGAGCAGGTGGTGAGCAAGCGCCGCGTGGCGTTCGTGAACTACGACCTGCCAATGAAGTCCGAGTTCGATGAGCTCGTCCGGGCGATCGCGGCGGCGCAGTGAGGCTCGTCCTCGACACCAACGTGATCATCTCTGCACTTTGGAAGCCGGGAAGCGTCCCCGACCAGGCGGTCACTGCCGCCCTGGGGAGCGGCAACCGCGTCCTGTATGACGCCCGCATCCTCCACGAATATCGCACCGTGCTCAGCCGACCGAAGTTCAAGCGGATAGTCCCCGCGCTCGCCGACGCGCTCGTCACCCGCATCGCTTTACACGGGGAAGCAGTCGCCGACGTCGCGCCGTGGACCGGCGCCACGAGCGACGAAGACGATCGCATGTTCGTGGAGGTTGCGCTGACCGGGCGCGCCGACGCGATCGTCACCGGCAACGTGAAGGACTTCCCCACGGACCTCGGATTCTCCGTTCATCGTCCAGTGCAGCTGCTTCCGCTCCCTCTGGCCGGATCCTGATCGCGCAGGCGGAGCGCCACGTTTGACGCCGGTCACTCCAAGTGAGGAGACAAGACGCTGAGCAGCCGCTGTACTCACGACCTACCGAGGTATTGGCGCTGGACGTCACGGTCGCCGATCACCCTGACGGGGTGATGGCGCTCGCGAGGGGGGTCAGCCCGGAAGGGCGCCCCGCGAAGACTGGCTCGGCCGCGGAGGAAGCAACGGTCCTCGGCACCCTCGACACGATCGCGCGGGTCGTGGAGGAGGAGAACCCAGGGTACAAGTGCTCGATCCTGCTGGTCACCGACGGCCGATTCGTCAGTGGAGCCGGCCCGAGCCTGCCCGCAGAGTACAACGCCGCCATCGATGGCATGGCGGTTGGCCCGGCGGTCGGCTCCTGCGGCACAGGGATTTATTGGAATGTGCCTGTCATCGCGACCGACATCCAGAACGACCCGCTCTGGGTGCCGTTCGCCGCGTTGGCACGGCAGGCTGGCGTCGCGTCGTGCTGGTCCCATCCTTTCACGGGCGTGAACGGTGGCGTGCTCGGTGCGCTGGCCCTGTACGGGTCCACGCCCCACGCGCCCACGTGGGATCAACGGGGCCGGTTGCGCGCCGCCGCACGGATGACGGGCCTTGCCGTGGAGCGCGGCCGTGCCGAGGAGGCCCTCAGGAAGCAGCGCCCGCGTGAACTGGAACTGGAGGATCAGCTGCGGCAGGCGGCGAAGATGGAGGCGCTCGGCGTGCTGGCCGGCGGCGTCGCGCATGATTTCAA
>SXGT01618222.1_pt1 | contig 10828 bp, 9 predicted proteins | sample 3176221 | NCBI WGS metagenome assembly SXGT01 (sample SAMN11356862, study PRJNA531348) | freshwater metagenome | isolation source: freshwater sample F1-120 | place: China: Fuxian Lake, Yuxi | collected 2017-12-25
CCGCCGGTGCCGCGCTGACCCAGGGCCACGCCCGTTGGTGGCACTGGAGCTTCTGCCGCGGCTGGTGCCCGGTCGGCCTCTACTACTCGGTCGTGTCGCCGAGCACCGCTCTCGGCATCCGCTTCGACGCAGCGCCCTGCGTGAACTGCAACGCGTGCGATCGCGTCTGCCCGGTCGGCCTCGCGCCGCGCAACCTGCCGGGCGAGATCGAGCGGGATGAAGGGCTCGCGATCGCGAGCACGACCGGCGTCCACCACTGCTTGAGCTGCGGCGACTGCGTCGAGGCGTGCGAGTTCATCCTCGGCAAGCGCGGCATCACGCCGATCGCGCTCACGCTGGCGTCGCACCCGTTCGGCGCAGGCGCGCTGCCCCACGCCCCGACGACGCCCGCGGCGCCCACCGAACCGGCCGAGACACGGCAGGCGGGCTGACATGGAACGCGGCGGACGCGGCGGCCTCTGGATCGCGCTCTACGTCGCTCTCGGCTTGTTGCCGCTGACCGTCGCCGGGATCGCGCGCGCCGACGCGCCGCCGCACGGTTTCGTGGCGGAGCTGGCCGTCGCGCTCGGCTTCATCGGGTTCGCGCTGCTGCTGCTCGAAGCGGTGACGATCGCGCGACTGCGCCGGTTGTCGGGACTCTTCGCCACCGACGCGCTCCACCATTTCCACCGCGCAATGGGATGCGTGGCGCTCGGCTTCGTCGTGGCGCACGCGCTGCTGGCCGGCTGGCCCATCGCGAGCCTCGCGCTGGTGAATCCGTTCAGCGGCCCGCCGGCATTGCAGAGCGGCGCGGTCGCGTGGTGGGCCACGCTGCTGCTGGTGGCGACCTCGCTGCTGCGGCGTCGCTTGCGATTGCCGTATCGGGCGTGGCACCACCTCCACACGCTGCTTTCGCTGCTGCTGGCGATCGCGTTGCCGACCCACCTCTTCACGGCGCGTGGCGAGCCTCCTCCGCGCGCCCTGGCGACCGTGGTGGTCGCCTTCCCGCTCGGCTTCGCCGCCCTGCTGCTCCACCTCCGCGTGGGACGTCCGCTTGCCATGGCGCGCCAACCCTGGACGCTGGTCGAGAATCGCGACGAAGGGGGCGACACGCGGACGTTGGTGCTGCGGCCCGACGGCCATGCCGGCTTCCCGTTCGCCCCGGGGCAGTTCGCGTGGCTCGCGACCGGGCGCCACCCGCTGACCAGCGAGCAGCACCCGATCACCATCGCTTCGTCGGCCGAGCGGCCGCGCGACGGCACCATCGAGCTGGCGATCAAGGAGCTCGGCGACTGGAGTCGCGACGTCGTGCCGCAACTGCGCCCCGGCGCGCGCCTCTTCGTCGACGGCCCCTACGGCGCGCTGTCGATCGACCGCGCCGCCGCACAGGCGTTCGTGCTCATCGGCGGCGGAATCGGCGTCTCGCCGATGCGCTCGACCCTCCTCACCATGCGCGATCGCGGCGATCGGCGACCGGTGGTCCTGATCCATGCCGCTCGCAACCGGCAGCGGATGGTCTTCGCCGAGCAGTTCGCGGCGCTGCAGGGCGCGCTCGACCTGCGCATCGTGCGCGTGTTCGAGGAACCCGAAGCGCAGCGACCAGGGAGCGGCCCGCCGCACGGCGCGCCGCGCACGGAACGGGGCTACGTCACTGCCGAACTGCTCCGCCGCCACCTGCCCGCCGACCTGCGCCACCACGCCTTCCTCATCTGCGGGCCGGGCCCGATGCAGGCGGCCGTGACGCAGGCGCTGGCGGAGCTCGGCATCGCGTCCGAGCAGATCCACTCCGAACGGTTCGACCTGCCATGAACCCCCTCGCGCCCGACCCCGTCGATCGACTCGCGCGCGCGCTGGCGCTCGGCTTCGCCGCAGCGGCGCTGCTGGCCGCGTGGCGCGCGAGCACCCCGCGCGCCGTGGCGCCCGGCCCCGATGCGGCAGAGCTGTGGGAGCGCCATTGCGCCGGCTGCCACGACCGCGCGGAGCTGCGCGCAACGCTCGGCGCGAGCGGCGGGCGCGACATCGCGGCCCTGACCGAGTTCCTCGCCACCCACGGTCGCAGCGACGCGGCTGCCGATCGCGTCCTTGCGGTCGATCTGCTCCAATCGGCGGCGCGTTGAGCACGCCACCGTTCCACCTGACCGACGCAGCACCACCACCCCCTGACCGTTCACGACCCCCCGAACGAGGCACCACTCATGGGCACCCAGTACCGCGACCCGAAGACGCCGGAAGAGCGCGAGAAGAACCGCACCTTCGTGGTGCGCGTCGATGACCTGATGGTGGCGACCGTGATGACCGCGACGCCCCACCAGTCGGTCGAGCACGTGCGCACGCTGATGAACGAGCGACGCGTCCATGCGTTGCCGGTCATCGACCCCGAGGGCAAGCCGATCGGCATCGTGACGTCGAGCGACCTGATCGGCGACCTGCCGGCCGCCAAGCCGATCGGCCAGCTGATGACGCGCAGCGTCTACACGGTGCCGCGCTACGAGGACCCGTCGATCGCCGCGCGCATCATGCGCAACCATCGGATCCACCACGTCGTGGTGACCCACGAAGGCAAGATCGCCGGGATCCTGAGCTCGCTCGATCTGCTGGCGCTCGTCGAGGAGCGCCGTTACGTCTTCAAGCAGCGCCCCGACACGACCAAGCGCGGCGTCGGCGCCCGCAAGAAGAACGAGGAGCCGGGCAAGCGCGAGGAGTAGCAGCGCGCGGCGTCACTGCAACTCGGCGCGCACCGCGAAGAGGTGCTCCGCGTCGAGGCGCAGCGCGCTGCGCAGCAACGTGGTGAGGCGGCGCTCCGGCACGGCGGCGAACTTCGCGTCGCCGTCGACGGTGACCACGACCAGCGCGTCGAGATCGACGAGGCGCGCGTCGAGGTGGACGGCGAGCCCCTTCGCGCCCTGCGCGCCGCTGAGCTCGATGCGATCGCGCGCCTTCACCTCGGCGGTGAGCGTGGCGCCGAACGGCAGCTCGTCGCAGTGGAGCCAGTAGAAGTCGCGCTTCGCGGGGCGCGACGGCTGCCAGACCAGCTTCTTCGGGCACGGCTCGCGCGCGTGGCTCATCGCCCAGTCGATGGCCGGACCCGGCCCCGCTTCGGGGAAGCCGTGGCCGCGCCCCTCGACGCGCTCGTAACGGTGCTTCCAGCCGGCGCCGCCGACGCTCTCGAACAACCGATCGAGCTCCTTCGCCGCCCAGTCGTTCGGCGGCGCCGGAACTTGGGCGTCGTCGCCGCTCTGGTAGATCGAGATCGGCAAATTGAAGAGGCAGGGGAGCACCCCCTCCTCGATGCCGACCACCGTCTTGCGATCGACCTTCGAGAAGTAGGGCGTCGGCGCACCGGCGAACGCGGCGAGGCCGCCGCAGAGGTCGGCGTGGCGCGACCCGAGCGTCCACGTCCCGAAGCCGCCCATCGAGTGGCCGGTGAGGTAGATGCGATTCGGGTCGATCGGATGGGTGCGCTTCGCCGCCGCGATCAGGTCGAGCACGAACGCCTCGGTGTCGGTCTCGGTCCACCCCTTCTCCGTCTTGCGGAGGACCTCGGGGTAGATGGCGACCGTCCCCTTCAGCGACCCGAGCGTCGAGCCGAAGCTGCCGAACGAGCTCTCCGCCTCGCCCGAGCCCTCGCCGCCGCCATGCAGGCAGACGATCAGCTGCTTCGCCTTGCGATCGCCGTTCACGATGTACTTGCCGACCTTCTCCTCCTCGTCGATCCAGTAGTTCGTCCCCGACGCGGCGAGCTTCTTCCCTTTCCGCGCCAGCTCGAGCAGCGTCGGCGCCCACTTCTGCACCTCGGCGTCGGTCAGCACGTCGATCGGCGCCAAGAGCTGCTCGATCGCCCGGCGGCGCGTCTCGTCGGCGGCGAACCACTCGGTGACCAGCTCCTTCTGCTTGGCGGGGGAGAGCTTCGGGACGGGCGTCGCGCCTTGCGGCGGCGCGGGAGCGGCGGGCAGCGGCGCGGCGAACAGCGAAGCGAGCGCTGTCGCGACGCGAGCGGCGAGCAACTGCGGGCGATCCATGGCAACCCCTCTCTTGCGCTGGCAGAGCGCGGCGCTTGCGAGTCGAGCGGGACGGGCCGATCATTCCGCGCCATGCCCACGCTCCGCAAGCTCCTGTCGCGATCGCTCGGTTCGCGCTCGTCGCGCCCCACCACCGCCATCGCGCTCGCTCTTTCGATCGGCACCGCGCTCGGCGCCACGCCGTCGGCCCGCGCGCAGGCGCCGGCGAAGCTCTCGCTGCCGCGCGCGAAGGTGGCGGAGATCGAGAAGCTCGCCGACGCCTGGTTCGCCGCCCGGCCGAAGTCGCTCTTCGCGGAGTGGGACGGTGCACAACGCGCTGCGCTCGAGCAGCGGGCACGCGCGGTCGGCGAGATCGGCGAGGGCGATCTGGCGCCGCTCGTCGAGCTGCTCTGGAAGGCGGCCGGCAAGCACGCGCCCGACTGGAAGAAGCTCGAGCTGCCGACGCCGTACGGGCCCGCGACCTTCTTGCAGAAGGGGAAGGGCGGCCGCAAGCAGGGCTTCGCGCTGGCGCTGCACGGCGGTGGCGAAGGGGCGGGCGATGCGGGCGAGGCGCTCGGCAACTGGAGCCCGCCCGGTTGCCTCATCGCCGCGCCGCAAGGGATCCGCCTGGTCCACGACACGTGGAACACCGTCCATGGCGAGCGGTTCGCGCTGTCGCTGATCGAGTGGGCGAAGTGGCGCCACGACGTCGATCCCGATCGCATCTACGCGATGGGGTTCAGCATGGGCGGCACCGGTTCCTTCTTCCTCGCCGGCCGCCACCCCGACCTCCTCGCCGGCGCGATCCCGGCGCACGGCGTGTTGATGGCGGAGCCGAAGAGCCAGCTCGCCAGCAAGGCCGAGGTGGTGCAGGTGCAACACGGGCTGCTGCCCAATCTCCGCAACCTCGCGATGTACTGGTACACCGGCGACGTCGACCGCAACTGCATGCCGGGCACCTACCTCTTCGCGTGGGATCGGCTGCTCGAGCTCAGGGAGGCCGATCCGGGCGGCTACGCGAAGCTCGCCTTCTATTGCCAGCCGAACCAGGCGCACTCCTTCCCGCCCGGCGAGCCGCAGAAGGGGTTCGACGTGGTCCTGAAGGAGCGGCGCGACGCCTTCCCGAGCAAGCTCGTTTGGGAGCACGCGAGCGACCCCTTCCCGCAACCCGACAGCGACGAGCCGCTGCCCCGCTTCGTCCCGACCTGGCACTACTGGCTGCGCTGCCTCGCGCCGCAAGATCGCATGCGCATCACCGCGACGCGCGACGGCAACCGCTTCGCGATCACGACCAAGGGCATCGGCGCTGAGAAGCTCGAGTTGCTGCTGCAACCGGCGCTCTACGACCCGAAGCAGCCGCTGGTCGTGACGGTCGACGGCCGCAAGGTGGTCGACGGCGTGGCGCTGCCCGACTTCTGGACCGTGCTCGAGACGCTCGATGCGCGCATGGATCGGACGCTCGTCTTCGATCGCCGCGTGCGACTTTCGGCAGGGCGCTGAGCGGCGTCACGGTTCGGCACGCGTTCGCCACGACCTGCTGACGAAGCGCTGGCGCATCCGTACGCCAGCACTCCTGCCAGCGCCCCGACGGCATGCGCGAGCGGGACGCTGGTGAAACCGGCGGCAGCGTCGTCGACGAACCAGCGCGCGTCGAAGGCGAGCTCCGCCGTCAGCTTCGTGGCGAACAGGAGCAGCGCCAGCGCGACGACGGCGCGCGAGCGGCCATCGCAGCGCGCGCGCCAGGTGGCGAGCAGCGCGACGACGAACCACGCTGAGGCAACGCCCGACGCTCCGCGATAGCTGTGGAGTTCCGGCGCGAGCGCGGCGACGGCCAGCGGGATCAGCGGCAGCGCGAGGAGCGTTGCCAGCGCCAGCGAGCGGCGCGCGGCAGGCCCGGCTCGCTCCGCGACCAGCCCGGTGAGCTGCAGCGCCAGCGCGTTCCACGCGGCGTGCGCGGCGCCGTGGTGGAGGAAGTGGCAGGTGAAGAGCGCCGGCAACGATGGCCGCTCGCGCGACCACTCGGCCCACGCCGCCCCCTCGCGCCACCCCAGGCCATCCGCGCCACCCGCGCCACCGCCGAGCGCGCCGCTCGCCGCCGCCGCGATGGCGACGACGAGCAGCACCGCACCGGTGAACCAAGGTCGCGACGCGTTCAACGGGCGGCCTCATCGAGCGACGACGACCCACGCGCGCCCCTCCGCGACGGGCGCATCGTCAGCGCAGCGAGCAGCCCCGCCAGCGCCACGACGCTCCAGTCCATCGCGCCGCCACCCTTGCCGCCGGTCGACGGCGCCTGCGCGGGGAAGGCGGGCTGCTGCTCGTCGACGCGGTAGCTCTGCACCGGCTGCGCGGCGCGCTGCTGCTGCGCCAGATGCTCGGTAGCGATGCGCTCGCGGTTGTCGCGGGCGATGCCGTGGCGCGCGAAGGCGGCGTCGTCGGCCACCACCATCGACGTCTCGTCGGTGACCAGTTGCGCCAGGAGTCCGAGCTCACGCACGCGCTTCGCCGCGGCAGCGCCGTCGAGCTGGCCGCGATCGCGCTGCAGCTCCGCCTCCGAAACCTGGTTCAGCGCCCAGAGGCGCTCGAGCTCCGGGTGGTCGATGGCAAGCGCGGGCAGCAGCGCCTTCGTGCGGTAGGTCTGGTCCTGCCCCGTGAGGCGCGCCTCGAGCGCGATCTCGACCTCGCCCGGCTGGTCGTAGCGCCCGAACATCACGAGCTGCTGGCCGTGGAAGACCTTGCCGAGCAGCTCGCGCGACGTGTCGTGGATCCCTTTGCCGCGCGCGGTGAGCTTCGCGGCGTGCAGGGACTCATGCGTCACCTTCGACTTCGCCAGCGCGATCTGGCCGAGCAGATCGTCGCTGTTCGAGACGCCGGCGTAGAAGCCGCCCGACGCGTCGCAGATGGTCCGCATCAGCGGCCAGTTGCCGCTGTTGCCGAGCAGGAAGCCGAAGAGGCGCAGGTCGTGCTGCGAAAGGAGCTTCGCGAACTGCTCCGGCCGCACCTCGCCCTGGTTGGCGACCGCGTCGGTGACCAGCACGACGCTGGTGGCGCGATCGTCGTCGAGGTCGGCGAGGCCGGCGAGGATCCCCGCGTAGAGGTTGGTGCTGCCGTCAGCGCGCAGCGCCTTCACCGCCGCCAGCGCCGCCTCGACGTTCGGGCGCGTCGCCGCGACCCAGCCCGAGGTGAGTTCGAGCGCCGATGTGTTGAAGGTGACGAGGCGGAAGCGGTCGTGGTCGCGCAGTTCACCCAGCGCGCGCGACACGCCGTCGACCAACGCGGCGAGCTTGTCCTGCATGCTGCCCGAGACGTCGAGCACGAAGCTGTAGTCGGCGCCGTGCACGAGCGGCTGCAGGTCGATGCCGGGCGTCACGACCACCATGAAAGTGCCGCTCCCCTCGGCATCGGCGCGGTACGGGATCACGTCGATCCGACCGGGCAGGCCATCGATCAGGCGCCAGTAGAGGACGACGTCGCGCGCGAGCGCCGTGCGCCCGGCGTCGAGGCGCACGTCGAAGTCGCCATTCGGCAGCGTCGAGACGATCGACTCCTTCTCGAAGCCGGGCAACCGCACGCGATCGATCGGCGCGGCGGAGCGCACCAGCGCGTGGAAGGAGAAGGAGCGCTCGGCGATCGCCTCCCCCGACCAGAACGACTGCGCCGCGTCGTCGGTGCCGCCCGGCTCGAGCGGATAGAGGTAGCGGCCGACGCCGGTGTCGATCTCGAGCGGCTCGTAGTAGGCGAACTGGCACTTCGTCTCGGCGTTGGCCGGGACGCGCGCGATGCGGAAGCGCCAGGTGAGGAAGGAGTTCTTCTCGGCGAGGCCGGCGTCGCGCCCCGCGCTCTTCTCCTCCTCGTAGACCTGCTGCGCCTGCTCCTTGGCGACCACTTCGCCCTGCAGCACCGTCTCGCCGGCGAAGATCGTCATCTCGCCCAACGACGCGTCGCGCGGCACCGGGAACTCGTACCACGCCTCGCAATCGGCGCCGTTCGGGTTGAACCACGTCTGCGTCACCTCGGTGCGCGCGAAGCCATCCTGGATCACCACTTCGACGTGGTGGTCGCGCAGCTCGACCGTGCGGTCGACCTTGCCGATCGGCTCGAGCCCGTCGGCCGCGAAGGCGGGCGCAACGAGCGTAGACGTGGCGAGGAACGTGAAGGAAGCGGCGAACGCGCTGCGCATGACACTTCTCCATCCGTGGGAATGGAGCAGCCAACTGCGCATCGCGTGCCGAAGGTCAGGCACGGGGGAGCGCGAGGAGGAGGGCGCGCAAAGAGGCGGCGAGTGCGAAGGGGGGTACGCGGGAGGAGGGAGAGCGAGGCGGCGGTGTTCGCGACCCACCCCGAGACCACCTCCTCGACGGCGGCATCGGCCAATGCTCGCGCCACGGCGGGCGCTGCAGCCGCGGGTTCGCCGCGGCTCACGCGGGCGATGCGCGACCACCACTTCGGACGAAGAGCGGGCGATGGCGCAGACGATGGGACAGGGCATTCGTGCGAGCGAAATGGCGCCCGTGGCCCGGTTCGCGATCTTCTCCGTGATGGTCGCGCTGCTGCTGGCGGGCGCACCCGCCGCGCTGGCGCAAGGCGATCGGATCTGGACGATCACCAATGAAGCCGCCGGCAACGAAGTGGTCACCCTGACGCGGCGCATCGACGGCAGCCTCGCCGAGATCGACCGCACGCAAAGCGGCGCGACGTCGCCCATCGGCGTCACGGCGCACGGCCATCGCGTCTACGTGCTCCACTCCGACGGCTCCATCGCCACCTTCGAGCGCCACTTCGACGGCCGCCTCACGTTGCGCGCGCGGACGAGCGCCGTTCCTGCCAGCGCCACCGGCCTGCTGGCGCGCTGAGGAGATGCCGAGGCGCTGCAGCGGCGCTATGAAGGGACGGTGATCACGCTACTGAATCGGGATCTCGCCATGCCGACCGCAGCGTCTGCTTCGCTCGCACTCTTCACGGCCGCTCTGTGCGGCGCGTGGCTGGCCGAACCGAACGTCGAGCCGAACGTCGAGCCGAGACCGCAACGACGGGTCCCTGCCGAGTTCGAGCCGCACGAGCGCACCTGGATGCAGTGGCCGCGTCCGATCGAGTACAGCTACCGACCCGCGTTCGCCGAGATCGTGCGCAACCTCCAGGAGTTCGAGCCGGTCGACCTCGTGACGCACAACAGCAGCGAACGTCAGAAGGCGATCGATTACCTCGAGGCAGCGAACGTCCCGCTCGATCGGGTGACGTTCCACATCCATCCGATGGACTCGGCGTGGATGCGCGACAACGGACCGGTGTGGGTGCGTTCGGGTGCGAAGCTGGCGGTTCAGGATTGGGGCTTCGACGGCTGGGGCGGGTTGGTGAATCGCTTCGAGAACGACAACGCGATGCCGCCGCTGATCGCGCAAGACGTCGGCCTCACGTCCTACGACCACAACAGCCGCATCGTCGAGCGCGGCACGCTCGAGTTCAACGGCGACGGGACGTTGATCACCAGCTGGACCTGCCTGTCGTCGCGCAACCCCGGGGTCACCAAGAAGACGCTCGAAGCCGAGCTGATCGAAGCGTTCGGGCTGAAGCGCGTGGTCTGGCTCGAAGGTGCGCCGGAGGGCGACGTCACGGGCGGTCACGTCGACGGCATCGCCCGTTTCATCGACGCCGACCGGGTCGTCGTGCCGAAGTACGTCGACGAGACCGATCCTGACGCGGACCTCTATTGGCAGGCGACCAAGACGTTGCGCGCCGCGGGCCTCACCGTACTGCGCCTCGATGTGCCGGGCACCGTCCGCTACCGCGGCGTCGACATGGCGGCGAACTACGTCAACTGGCTGGTGGCGAACGGCGTCGTGCTGCTGCCCGGATTCGCGCGCGCGAGTTGGGATGAAGCGGCGCGGGCCAGGGTCGCCGAGTTCTTCCCCGGCCGCGAAGTGCGGGTGATCGACACGCGTGAGCTCTGGTACTGGGGCGGTGCGATCCACTGCGTCACCAACGACCAGCCGACCCGCTGACACCACCTCCAGCAAGCGACGTTCGTTCGCGAACCGTCGCGCCGCGATCGACGCGAGCTCCGCGACTGCAGTCACTCGCGGGGCGCCCCCGCCGCGACGCGCTCTGCGAGCGCCGCGATCAGCGCGCCGAACGGTCCGGCCAGCACGGCGTCGCGCCGATCGTCGAGCCAACCGTCGCGCGAATCGACCTCGATCCGCTGCAGGGGCGGCAGCTCGTCGGGCGGCGTGAAGGTCGCGCGCGCGGCGCGGTAGACGGCGAGATCGGCATCGGAAGACTGCCCCGCTTCGCCGGGGCGCCTCTGCAGCCGCGCCTCGATGGTCGCCTCATTCGCGCGCAAGTAGACCACCACGAACGGCACGCCGCAGCGCTGCGCCAACGCCGCCGCCGCCGCGCGCCGCTCGACCGAGTGGTAGGTCGCGTCGAGCACGACCGGCCGCCCTGCACGCAATGGCACCTCCGCGCGCGCCAGCAGCTCTGCGTAGACCGCCGCGATCGCCGCATCGTGGTAGAGCGCCGCGCGCTGCTCCGGCGGGGTCGGTCGATCGATCGGCAACCCCGCCAGCTCCTTGCGAATCGCATCGGCCTGCAGATGGAGCGCGCCGAGCCGCTCCGCCAGCGCGCGCGCTACGCGACTCTTCCCGCTCCCCTGCAGCCCGCACATCGCGATCAATGGCCCCCGCGTCAGCGTGAGCAGCGCGAAGCTCCACGCCGCGCGCGCCTCGTTCGCGGCCGCCTCGCGCTCCACGCTGCTCGCCTGCGCGGCACGCAGCGCCGCGACGTTGCCGCGGATCGCCGCCCGCTGCGCCTCGTACCACGGCAGCAGCGCGCGCAGCTCGCCGTCGCCCGACACG
>SXGT01163825.1_pt1 | contig 10827 bp, 8 predicted proteins | sample 3176221 | NCBI WGS metagenome assembly SXGT01 (sample SAMN11356862, study PRJNA531348) | freshwater metagenome | isolation source: freshwater sample F1-120 | place: China: Fuxian Lake, Yuxi | collected 2017-12-25
AAAACACGGCGCGAACGGCGGAGCGCGGACGGCTCCCGTGAAAATCGGGGAGACAGTCGCCCAAGCGGCGTTTTTCTTGTCTCCAGCCGCTCCGACAAGCCTTGGCCTCGTCGTAACGTGGGAGTTTTGAAAGAGCGTCAGGTTAATTTTACGGCTGGCGGAGCCATGGATGTTCAAGTGGCGGTCTCGATAGATGGCCAGACCTTCACCCCGATCTCCACGAACACCTTTGCCAGAGCCTTCCAAGACCCGCTCGAGGTCTCACAGGATTTTGCCACCGCGGCTTCCACCGTCCGGTATGTTCGCTTCACCATTTTCACCGATTACTTCGGGAACGATTTCCTCAACCAGGTATTCACGACGAGCGGCGACCAGCGCCGGTTGGTCGGATTATCCGAAGTGCGGTTTGAGGGGAATTCGAGCAGTTCCGGACCACCCTTCATCACGCAGCAGCCGATCGGCGCGACGAACGTCTCTGGCCAGACAGCGATGCTCACGGTGACTGCCACCAACGTCTCGGGGAGTCCGTCGGCCGTGGCTTATCAGTGGCGGAAGAACGGGACGAACCTCGTGGACGGCGCCAAGTTTTCCGGCGTTACCACGCCCAACCTCTCGGTCAACAATTTGGTTTTGCTCGATTCCGGCAACTACGATGTCGTCGTGCGTAATACCGAAAACAGCCAAACCATCGCGAGCGTGCCGGCTTACCTCCGGGTCGTGCTGCGCCCAACCGTGAGCGTTACTCTCTTAAATACAAACATCCTCCTCGCCCCCAGCATCACTTTTGCTTCTCCCATCCACTCGTTCGGCGATTTCGCTGCCAGCCATCTCACTGATGGTTCTGGCCTCACCGCCGGGCCCTCTGGAATCCTGGGGGCGGCCGACTCCACGCACGGGAACGTTGCCGATGCGTCCATGTATCAGTCGTCGGGTGTGGCCACTGTCAAGGAGGCGATTATCATCTTCAACCTGGGGGCGATTCTGAGCCTGCACACCACCCGCATTTGGAATTATAATGAGTTGTTCAACAATTCCCCCAATACCGGGCTCGGGGCGGCCGACATTGAGGTGGCCGTTTCCCTGGACAACACGAATTATACGGTGCTGACCAATCTGGCGCCAATTCGATCCACCGCGATCACCAACGAACCCTCCCAGGACTTCGACACGCTGGCCACCGGGATTCAGTATGTTCGCTTCGACCTGACAAGTTTCAATGGTGGTAAACAAGCCGGGCTTTCCGAAGTGCGGTTCATCTCGCCCAACGCGGGGACGGAAATCACGCTCGATAACATGGAGGTGGGCCTGCACTATGCGGTGGAATACCGCAACTCAATGAACCCGGCCGATCCCTGGCAGGTGCTAAGGGACATTCCAAAGTTGTATAATCCCGCGCCCTTTGTGGTTACGGACCCAACCCCAATTCAGACACAACGATACTATCGTGCTGTGCTTTACCCTTAAGGGGTTGGCGGAGAACCCGCGTTTGACGATGGTCAAACGCGGGTTAATAAAATGCAAAACTTAATAAAATGTAAAACTTGAAAATCTCACGATCACTTTTCATGCGAGGTGCGGGGCGAGGCCCGCGGCGGACGGGCTTTACCTTGATCGAACTGCTGGTGGTCATCGCCATCATCGCCATTCTCGCGGGCTTGCTGTTGCCGGCCCTGAGCCGGGCCAAGCTAAAAGCGACCGGAGCGGCCTGTCTCAATAACCAAAAGCAACATCTCATGGCCTGTTTGATGTATGCCGATGACAACCAGGAGGCAATTATTCCCTACCTTTTCTCCGTGAAAGGGGTGCCTCAGAGCATGATCGGGGGCGGCTACTGGCCTGGCCCTTTGGGAGTCGCTGTGAATAACAGTGTGGAAGATAACTTGAAACGAGTCACGGAGGGAATTCGCCACGCACCGCTCGCCGATTACAGTTTAGCCGTCGGTTCTTACCATTGTCCTGGCGATACCCGCTCGCGCAATGTGCCCGGTCGCGGCTGGGCTTGGGACAGCTACTCAAAAGTTGACCCGATGAACGGCGGTGTTTGGGGGGCGACTTTTAAGAAATTCTCTGAGGTTTCCCAACCGGCCAACTCCTTCGTCTTTATCGAGGAGGCGGATGGGCGCGGATACAACCTCAATACTTGGGTGTTCAATAACAATCCGCCCGGTTGGGTTGATGTCTTCGCCATTTTCCACGGAAATTCGAGCACCTTTGGCTACGCTGACGGACACGCCGCAAGCCACAAATGGACGGACCCAAATACCATAAAAGCCGCGCAGAATGCCGCCCGAGGGATCGACAGTATCTACTGGCAAGGCGGCAACAAGAACAACCGCGACTTTGTTTGGGTATGGGATGGCTACCGCACTCCGGATTGGCAACCGCTGCAATAAGCGTGGTTTCCCCACATCAAGTGAACGCCCCTTCAACAATTCCACCACTAGCCGACCCTTCAGGGCGAAGTGCGCAGCCGACGGGTTTCACCTTGATCGAACTGCTGGTGGTCATCGCCATCATCGCCATTCTCGCGGGCTTGCTGTTGCCGGCCTTGAGCAGGGCCAAGCTAAAAGCGACCGGAGCGGCCTGCCTCAACAACCAAAAGCAACACCTCATGGCCAGTGCGATGTATGCCGACGACAACCAGGATGCGATTATTCCTTCCGCTTACTCCGTGAACGGAGTCCTGCTGGGTATGGCGGGCGGCGGCTACTGGCTGGGACCAACACAGCCAATTGTCGGGATCGGGATTAGTGAGGCACTGGCCTTGAAATGGGTGACCGAGGGAATTCAGCAAGGACCGCTCGCCAAGTATGGTCTGGTCATCGGTTCGTACCATTGTCCGGGCGACACTCGGAGGCGCAATCCGGTCGGTCGCGGTTGGGCCTACGACAGTTACTCAAAATCCGACCCGATGAACGGCGGTGGCTGGAATGGGCCGGTATTCAAGAAATTCACTGAGGTTCCCCAACCCGCCAACACCTTCATGTTTATTGAGGAAGCCGATTCGCGCGGCTACAACATCGGCCCTTGGGTGCTGGAAACGAAGACCCCCGGCTGGATCGATGTCTTTGCCATCTTCCACGGAAATTTGAGCACCTTTGGCTACGCTGACGGACACGCTGCCGGCCACAAATGGAGGGACCCTCTGACAATCGAGGCCGCGCGGAAGGCCGGCAAAGGCATCGACAACGTCATCTTCTGGAAAGGCGGTGACAAGAACAACCCCGACTTTGTGTGGGTCTGGGACGGTTACCGTCACCCCAATTGGCAACCTCTACAATGAGAACCGCGCAGCGTCCAGAAAGCAATTTCCTATCAGTACCCAGATCATGGGCAAAGGAATGGGGACAGACGAATGGAGCCGCGGCAGTGCTTTCATCCTGGATCCGGCAGTTGAATTTAAGGATAAGAACGAAAACCACAGATGGACACAGATGCACACGGATTCGGTTGGAGAAAACCGTTCACCGGGTGAACGGCTCGGCTTACGCAACTCCGTTTCATCTGTGTCCATCTGTGTTCATCGGTGGTTTCAACTGCTTCTTTTTGGTTCATTCGCCTGTCAATTCGGGCCGTCCCGGAGTGCCGCGGGCCTTTGGTTGCGGCTCCGCCGCGCCATGCTCTCCAAAGCTCTGTGCGGAATTCCGCGGTTAATGTAAAGGGCAGATCACTCCGCTGCACGCCACTCCGACACATCCGGGACCGCAACCGTCCGCTGGTCGCAGCGCCTCCAAACGCGGATCGGAGTTTGAAGTCACGGAGAGTTTTCCCGTTTCCAAGTGCTGCGGACGTGGACCGTCCGCGCTCCGTCCGTTGTTCGAGCCTTGCAGCAAGACGCCCACTCCGCTGCGCTGCGACCTCGTTCAGGGATGCGAGCGGCGGGCAGAGGATTGCAACGGCGTCCCCAGGTTGATTCCGGTCATCATTGAAAATGGTCTTACCGTTTCCGGTGTCACGCCTGCGTCTTGGACTGCGGCAGTCCTCTGGCGCTTCCGCAACGCGCGACCTGCAAGAGAAAAAAGCGCAGGGTAACTGGCGCAGTCCAAAACCGTGCAGAGCTTCGGTTGATGTCTTCTGCACAAGTGACACCGAGAGAAACAAAAAGGGCCGGCAAATGCCGGCCCCTGATAATCTGAAAAGGATAGCAGCTTACTTCACCATCCGGCGAACCCAGCCAAGGCCCAGCATGCCCATGCCGAGCAGCATCGCAGTCAACTGATAGGAAATTGCTTTCTGGACGCTGCGCGGTTCAGGTAATACTTTCGGTTTTCGCGGAAGCGCGGATGAAACGCCAGACCGAGCAGGCCGTTCGGACCGCTCGCGCTGAACACATCCGGCGTGAGATCGACGAACACGCCGCGCCGGTCGCCCGTGGGCGTCTGGTGGATGCGCCAGATGATCCCCGATTGATCCAACGCGAGGAAGACGTTGCTGCATCCCGGCACCTGGGCGAACCACACCACGCCGCTTTGAATGCGCTGGCCGGCCACCAACCCGGGGCTGGGCACCGGCAACGGCTCGGCGAGGAACGGCCGCAACGCGACCAGCGGATCGACGGGCGCAATGTTGTCCGGCATCCCGTGATGGCTCGTGACGGCGTGCGCGGGTTCCTTGAGACTGACGAGGAACTCGATCAAGTCCGTGAACTCCCGCGGCGACAGTCCGTCCTGCAGTCCCTCCGGCATGAGCGACAGCTCGCCGCTGCGAAGCTCGGCGATGCTGTCTTTTGAGACGCGTCGCCGTTGTCCGTCACCGCAGGCCAGTTCGATCCACGTGTCGGTCGCCTCCTTGAGGACTCCGAGATGCTCGTCGCCGGAGGCGGTCTCGACAATGGTGGTGCCGTAGCCCACCGCGATCGTGGCCGATGGCCGCACGACCGCCTCGATGAGCTCACGCCGGGCGAACTGATCCCCCACTGCAGACAGATCCGGTCCGGCCCGGCCGCTTTTTCCGTCGGTGGAATGGCACTTCGTGCAGGCCAGCCGTCGTTCGTCGGCGAACACTTCCTTTCCCCGGGCTGCATCGCCGTCGTGCTGCATCGCGAATCGTCGGTACTCCTCCGCGCTGATGGGCCCCTCCCGTGCCGGAGGAGACGGCGCGCCGGCCCACGCACGTCCCGCGGACCAAGCGAGGACAAGCAGCATCTGCGCGGCTCTAGCGCCAATCATAATCCAGGTCAGTCGACTCCAGCCCCGACGAAAAGGCATTGACGGCAGTCAAGTTCAAGTGCGAGCGGCGCGAGCATAGTGGTGCCGTCAGTTTCAGGAATTCGCATGGACCTGAGCTTCCAAAACAAAGTGGCACTCGTGACCGGCGGCTCGCGCGGGCTCGGCCGGGCCATCTGCCTGGCGCTGGCCGACGAAGGCGCAAAGGTGGCGGTGAACTTCGTGCGGACCGACCCGGCTGACCTGGTGAAGCAACTCGCCGGGTTGCCCGGCGCCGAATCCGTGGCGGTGCGCGGCGATGTGTCGAAGCCGGAAGACGTGCGCGAGGTCTTTGACCGCACGGAGCGGGAACTTGGACCGGTGGACATCCTGGTGAACAACGCCAGCATCTGGCCCGCGGCCCTGGTCCACGAGATGAGTCTCGAACAATGGAACGGTACCCTCGCCGTCAACCTCACGGCGCCGTTCCTTACCTGCCGCGAAGCCGTGCGGCGCTGGCTCGCCTCCGGACGCAAGGGCCGCATCGTCAACATCACGTCGCAGGCCGCCTACCACGGCGCCACGACCGGCCACGCAGACTATGCCGCGGCCAAAGCCGGTCTCGCGAACCTGACTATCTCGTTGGCGCGCGAGGTGGCGCGGCACGGCATCGCCGTCAATTCCGTCGCACCCGGCTTCATGGCGACGGACATGATCGCTGAAGCGTGGGAGAAGAACCGCGCGAAGTATCTCGAGCGCATTCCGCTGGGCCGGATTGCGGATCCCGCCGAGGTGGCGGCCACCGTTGTGTTCCTCGCCTCCGAACGTGCCAGCTACATGACCGGCGCCACCCTGCACGTGAACGGCGGCATGGAAATGAGATGAGCCCTTCCCATGAACCCTCGTAGCCGCGGACGTCTAGTCCGCGCCATCTTCCCTCCCGAGAGCTCAGCGCCGACTAGACGTCGGCGGCTACGACCGAGCCCGCGGTTCATGGACCCGTGGGCACGAATTCGAAACTCGTCGAAACTTCCCATGAACCGTCCGTCCTGCCGCCAGGTTTTGGAGTGCGGCGGCCCTCCGCCGCTTTCGGTCGCACGCGCAGTCCGCGATGGACATTTTGCTTCGCTTGGCCACGCTCTGTGCCCGCACGGAAAAGCGCCAGAGGGCTGGCGCACTCCAAGACGCTGGCGCGAGGTTCAAGGACCCAACTCGCATCAGAAATTCGGAGGCGTTCGCTCTCCATGAACCAATCATGCTCACGACCTTAAAAGAAGTTCTCCGCGCCGCGCAGGCTGGTGGTTACGCGGTGCCGGCGTTCGACTGCGTGGAAGACGTAATGGTCCGCACCGTCCTGGAAACGTGCGAGCGCCTGCGCGCCCCGGCCATTCTCATGGGCCTGCCCGGCCCCGACCTCGACGGCAACGGTTGGTATTACATCCCCGGCCTGATTCGCGCCGTGGCCGAACGCCACGCCATTCCCGTCGTGCTTCACCTCGACCACGCGACGAACCTCGACGACATCCAGCGCGCCGTGGACCTGGGCTTCACTTCCGTGATGATCGACGGCTCCCGCCTGCCCTTCGCCGAGAACGTGCGCCTCACCCGCGGCGCCGTGGACATTGCGCATCCGCACGGCGTCAGCGTCGAAGCCGAATTGGGCCATGTCGGCGGCTCGGACGTGGAGAACACGCAATACGCCGAGTCGGTGCTGACCGATTCAGGCGAAGCGCGGCGGTTCGTCGAGGAAACGGAAGTGGATGCGCTCGCCGTTTCCATCGGCACCGCGCATGGCATCTACCGTCAGTTGCCGAAGCTGAACATCGCGCGCCTCCGGGAAATCCGCGCCGCCACTGACGTGCCGCTGGTCCTACACGGAGGCTCGGGCACGCCGGACGATCAAATCCAAGAATCCGTCCGGCACGGCGTGACCAAGCTGAACATTTACGCAGACAACCGCATCGCCATGTGCCGCGGCCTGAAGGAAGCCGCCCAGGCGCAGATCCGGCCCGACCCGCTGCCGCGCGATTTATTCGGCCTGATCCGGCAGCGGCTGGCAGAGACGGTGACGGCGAAGGTCGATCTGCTCCTTGCGGCAAACCATTGCTGACCGAGACGGCTCCTGCCTGCACCAACTCGTAACTCGAGAATCGTAAATCGTAACTTCTGTGAAACTCCTCGCCATCGCCGACAACTACATCCCGCCCGACTTCATGCGCTCCGGCCTCGCTTCGCTGGCTGAACTCGGGGTCGAGATCGAAGTGCGACATTGGACCCATGCCAGCCTGATCGATCTCCAGCACGCCAACCTCGCCATCGAGAAAGGCGGCCCGGAAGCCGTGGCACTGCCGCCGGAGTTGAGCGCGAGGCTGGAGGACTTCGACATCGTGGTGGTGCAATTCGCGCCGCTCGCCCGCGCGCTGATCGAGGCGGCGAAGAAACTCAAGGTCATCGCTGTCCTCCGCGGCGGCACCGAAAACATCGATCTTGCCAGCGCCACCCAGCGTGGCATCGCCGTGCTGAACACACCGAGCCGCCTCGCGCGCGCGGTGGCCGAGTGCACCGTGGGTCTGATCCTGGCTGAGATGCGCAACCTCGCCCGCGGCCACGCGCGCCTGATGGTGGGCCAATGGGAGCGCTCCTTCCCCAACTCCGACGACATCCCCGAACTTCATCGCCGCACCGTCGGCCTGGTCGGTTACGGTGCCGTCGCCCAACTCGTGGCCAAGTATCTCGATGCCTTTGGCTGCCGCCTCCTCGCCTTCGATCCATACTTCAAGGGCGCTCCCGCTCCAGCCTTGCGGCGCGATCTGCCGACCTTGTTGCGCGAGTCCGACGTGGTTTCCCTCCATGCGCGTCTCAGCGCCGAGACGCAGCATCTCATCGGGGGGAAGGAACTGGCGCTGATGAAGCCCTCCGCCATCCTGGTCAACACCGCCCGAAGCGGCCTGGTGGACGAAGCCGCGCTGCTGGAGGCGCTGCGCCGGCGCCGCATCATGGGCGCGGCGCTCGATGTCTTCGGCACCGAACCGTTGCCAGCCGGCCATCCGTTCCTCCAACTCGACAACGTCACGCTCACTCCGCACCTGGCCGGCAGCACGCGCGACGGCTTCCGCAACAGCCCCGTGCTGATGGCCGGTCATCTCGCGCGAATGCTGTGCGGCGAAGGTTCGCTGCCGATCGTGAACGGAGTGACGCCCGGGTTGAGGATCGTCCGCTTCTCACATTCCGTTCATCCGGATGGCCCGATGCGTTCAGCTTGATTCGATGACGACCTGCCGGCGCGCGGTGGCCGTTTCGCCGCGCGCGGTGGGGTGTTGGGCGGAAACCAGGCAGCCTATTTTTTCGCAGAGATCGGAAGCTCCACAAAGCTGGCCTGTCCGGGTGCGTGATAGACGCGCTGAACGGCCTTTCGGTAGTCGCCGGGTTGAGCCCAGAAAATATTGGTGACGAATGTTTGCGGATTACGGTCATACAAAGGAAACCAGCTGGACTGAATCTGAACCATGATCCGGTGGCCCGGCAAAAAAACGTGGTTGGCCGTGGGAAGATTGAAGCGATACGGCAGTGGTTCGCCCGGGAGGAGAGGTTTCGGCGTCTCCCAGCTTTCGCGATAGCGCCCCCGGAAAATGTCCGCGGAGACCATCAACTGGTATCCGCCGAGCGCCGGGATGTCGGCGACTTCGTCCCGGTAAACATCAATCAGCTTCACCACCCAATCGGAATCGGTGCCGCTCGTGGAGGCGACGAGGTTCACGACCGGTTCGCCCCGCACCACGATCGGTTCCTTGAGGACATCGGTGGTGAAGACCAACACGTCAGGACGGCCCGATGCCTCGCGTTGATCGTCCACCAGCCATTGGGCCCAGGTCAGTCCGTTGCCATAGCCCATCTGTTGGATGGGGCGGGATCGGAAAGGAACTGGTTTCGCCGGGTCCGACACGAATTCTCCGTACGCAGCTTCACCGGAGGCAGGCGAGCTGAAACGGAGTGTTAACCCGGCGCCGAGGTACAGTCGCCTGGCACGACCAACGTGGCCATCGACATCACCGGGCGGCCAGGTCTTGTACCGTCGCCAAGCAAGGGTCCCCGTCTCGTACGCGGTGACCGGCGCGATGTCGGACTTGGGCGCGTCGTCTTTGAGGTGCTCGTCGAGGAATGGTCGCAAAACCTCGCGTCGGAACTGCGCGGCGGTGTCGCCCGGAAAGCGCAGAGCGCCGAGCGAGCTGCCCTCCTCGATCGATTGTCCGTGATACCACGGGCCCATCACGAGAAAGACCTTGTCGTTGCCAGTGTCTTTCGGTTCGAGCGCGCGATAGACCGCGGGAGCACCATAAATGTCCTCCTGGTCCCAGAGGCTATGGACGAGCATCACCGGTACTTTCAACGGCCGGCGTTCGAGCAGTTTGTCCATGGCCTGGTGCTGCCAGAACGCGTCGTACGCGGGATGCTCCGTCAGCTTGCGCCAAAAGCCCAACTGGTCCAGGCCTCGGCTGCGACCGAACTCCCCGGCGGATCCGGCCTCGAGAAACATCTCAAAGGAGTCGTGATGACTTGACCAGAGCTTGAACTCGGACTTGCGGGTTGCGACCTGCCGGTAAATCCAGTTCACGTTGTACTGGCGGAACGCGCCGTGGTGGAACCAATCATCGCCACGCCAGCCATCCACCATGGGATTCATCGGCACGGCCACCTTGAGCGCCGGGTGTGGATCGATGAGCGGAGCCAAAGCGAGGAAGCCGTTGTACGAGATGCCGAGAACTCCAACGCGCCCGTTGGACTCAGACACGTTTTTTACGAGCCAATCAATGGTGTCCCAGGTGTCGGTGGCGTGATCCACCGGCGTCGGGTTGAGCGGGCCGCGGAAGGGCCGGTTGATGACGTAGTCACCCTCGGAACCGTGCTTTCCCCGGACATCCTGAACGACACGGATGTAGCCGCCCTCCACGATCACGTCGTGCGCATTGTCATATCCCTTGAGCACTGTTCCGAGGTGGGAGCTATCGGCATGACTGGTTAGCTCATCCGCGTTATAGGGAGTTCGAGTCAGTAGTATCGGAGCGTTTCGAGCGCCTTTCGGCACCAGGATCACCGCGTGCAGCTTGACTCCATCACGCATCGGAATCTTTACCTCCGTCCGCACGTGATCGAACCGATCGTGCCGCGCATCGAACTTCGCAGGAATCTCGCTCGGCAAGTCCGGGTAGGTCGCAGGAGGTTTCGGCTCTGCTTGCGCGGACGCAAGATCGATGCCCGCGGTGCAGCACGCCAAGGCCACGACCCACGGCGTTATGCGCGCGCTGCTGTGAATTCCGCGAGTTGATCGGGACTCGGTCGAGTGGAGAAAGGTCTCTGCTGCTGCCTCGACGAGCGCAGTACGATTCGAGGTGGAGGCGGGTTTCATGTCGGTGACGAACTCTGGCAAAGGACACCGCTCAGTGTCAACCAGAGCTGTCACATCTCACGTTCGTCGGCGGCGAACTGATACTGAACTGAACTGATAGGAAATTGACTGATAGGAAATTGCTTTCTGGACGCTGCGCGGTTCAGGGAGAATTGCTTTTGAGTCGGGTTCAATAACCGTGATTTTGCACCTTTCTGAGAGGTTGGCAAACATTATTCTGCCGGGTTTTGACAGCCCGCGTGGGTTTTGCCGAGTGGCCGATGTCCGAAGCAGGAAAAC
>SXGT01214634.1_pt1 | contig 10827 bp, 9 predicted proteins | sample 3176221 | NCBI WGS metagenome assembly SXGT01 (sample SAMN11356862, study PRJNA531348) | freshwater metagenome | isolation source: freshwater sample F1-120 | place: China: Fuxian Lake, Yuxi | collected 2017-12-25
GAGGATGAACAGCGGATGCTCGGCGTCGAGTTGCACGGGGTCGCACTCAGTTGAGGCATCCTTCATCAAGTCGTGCCACCAGTAATCGCGATCGGGCACCATCTCGACCGGCGAGCCGGTGCGACGGACGACGACGACTTTCTGCACGGATGGCGATTTCTCGATCGATGCATCAACCGCCTGTTTGAGGAACACTTCTTTGCCGCGTCGCCAACCGGCGTCGGCGGTGACAACAACTTTCGCCTGAGCATCGTTGTTGCGGTCAGCGACCGCCTCAGCGCTGAAGCCGCCAAAGATGATCGAGTGGATCGCCCCGATCCGAGTGCAGGCCAGCATCGCGATGGCCAACTCGGGGATCATCGGCATGTACAGCGTCACGCGGTCGCCGGTCTGCACGCCGAGCTTTTTCAGCACGTTGGCGAACTTGCAGACTTCGCGGTGCAGGTCTTGATAGCGCAAGACGCGAGTGTCGCCCGGTTCGCCCTCCCAGATGATCGCGGCCTTGTTTTTGTTCGGGCCGAGCAGATGCCGATCGAGGCAGTTGTACGACAGGTTGAGCTTCCCACCGACGAACCATTTCGTATTCGGCATCGCTCCGTCGAGCACCGTGTCCCACTTCTTGAACCAGTCGAGGTTCGCGGCCATGTCCCCCCAGAAGCCGGCGGGGTCGTCTTTGGCTCGCGTCCACATCTGCTGGTATTGCTCGTCGCTGCGGATGTTGGCCTGAGCGGAGAAATCGCTCGGCGGCGGGAATTGACGAGTCTCCTGAAGGACGCTGGTAATGGCTTCGGACATGCAATGGCTCCTGCGGGTGGGGTCAAGAAAGCGGGAGCATGATGCCGTTTTGCTGACGAACTCTCCAGTCAGCGGAAGGGGCGTCGATCGTGGGAGTGCCCACAATTCCTGGCAGCAGCAAACGAACCCGAAGCGCCAGCGAGGGCGAGCGCTTCTGGTGACGACGATTCCACGATCGGTGGTCCGTGAAGCGTTCCTAGGTCTCGTTTTCGTGATCGGGATTCTTTCGAGGGCGACCTCTTGGTCGAATGGCGCTTTCGAGGTTGAGGCGGACGGAGCTGCTTTTGACCCAACGCTCGTCACCGAACGGCAGACCGCGCTGAATGCAGTGTCGCAAAGACTGGACCTCGGCGTCGGTCTCGGCTTTGTTGACCCAGGAACGCCACTGGCGTGGAAGCGGCGGATGGACCGGAGCGGTCAGCCAACGGCGTTCGTCCTCAGACTGTTGGCGAGCATAAGCCGATCCCCACGGCCACTCCTCGGCAAGTTCCACGAAGTTGGCTCGAACGGGATTTCGTTCGACGTAACGCATGGCGATCAGAAGATGCTCGTCCCTTTGAATCGGGAACGACTTGAAACGACCTTGATAGACGTGCCCGGTCCCACTGGTTTTGTAGTGCGCGTGATAACGCATCGTGTGCGTGACCGTCAGCCGCTGGAAGAACTCGCTGACTTGATCGTCAGTGGTCGGCCGCACCACGAAGTGCCAGTGATTCGGCATCACAGCCATCGCGAAGATCGGCAATGGCACGATCGTCCAAGTCTCGTCGAGCACCCGCAAAAAGGCGTCGTAGTCCGCCGGCTTCTCGAAAACCGTGAGCCGTGCCGCCGCACGGTTGAGAACATGAAACACCTCGCCTCGCGGACAAACTCGTTTGCGTCTTGGCATGATCGACAGAGCCTATCGAGGTGCCCCATCCAGATCAACGAGACCTGACCCCTTTCTTTCTAGTCCGCCGGCTTCTCGAAAACCGTGAGCCGTCCCACCGCACGATTGAGAACATGAAACACCTCGCCTCGCGGACAAACTCGTTTGCGTCTGGGCATGATCGACAGAGCCTATCGAGGTGCCCCATCCAGATCAATGAGACCTGACCCCTTTCTGCCTTCATCCGAAGTCTGCTACAGGATTGCTTCGAGTCGATTACCGGCTGCCTGATGCTTGAGAATCTGGGCGACGCGTTCCACAATGAGACTCCCGGCTTCGATTGCCGGCAGACCCAGTGAGCCGATATTAGAGATCACCGTGTATTCAAAACGGATCGTCGGATTGTGACTAAACGCAGTTGCCGCCTGCTGCGTAGTCGGATCCAAACGATAGGCCAGATAAGCCGACAAGCTGCGTGCGGCGACCGCGTCGCCCCCAGGCCGTTCGCCAATCAGGTAGATGATCAGCCGCGTCTGCAGACGCTCGGCAAGTGGCTCCGCCAATTTGACTCTCCCATACCGCGTCAACATCGGTGCGCCCGTCGCCCAGCCATAAGCTTGAATCCCATCCATGACCACAGGCAGCAGGTCACCGAGATTGAAATGCACAGCTTCTGCGCTAAGTCCATCGGAGACCAAAATCTGCACATCCGTGTATTCCGGCAAAATTCGAGCAGCCGTAATCGATTCTAAACGTGCTCCCAGTTCGGGCGACTGGAGGTGAATTTCTTTGCTGGTTGCCTGTGTTTCCACGATGCGAAATGCGGCGACTGTTTGCAGTCGCGCGAAATCTAGTTCCGCATGAATGGCTTCTCGTCCGATCGCTTGATGCAGTCTCGCTTGACGCGAGACTTGATTCGCGGGCCGAGGCCCAGCAGACTCAAAGCCGTAGAGCCCGGGGGTGGAACGAACAATCTCATCAAATTCTTCAAGCGAATCGCAGAATTGTTGCGGATCACCCCAACGCGGGCCACGCAAAATTTCTCCAAGGTCATTCCGGATAAAAATGCCTCGTGCCACGCACCAGTCAAGAAATTCGGCGGCTGGTTGGCGATCATACACTTCACGCAATGTCTGATTGTCATGGCCACTGGTGTCGAAGTAAGCCAGCATACGATCGGTATTTAAGGGCACATCCATGTAATACACAGCGCCCGCAGCTGCGAGCAACTCTGTCGCGATTTGCTGACCTTCGAGGATGATATTCGAGTGCAACGTGTAGCACGGCGCCATGCCCATCGGCAGGCCCAATAATTTGCCCATAAAGTGATCCTGGAGATTTGCAAGGATCATCTCCAGACTGTCGCAGTGTGTCTCGGGGCCGATGAAGCCCGTGACATTATTGACCATAAACGGATCGTAGCGGCGAGCGAGCCCATAACAGAGCGCCTCGGCCGTCGTCATGTCGATTCCATTGTGGCGACCGTAAGTGAACTCGCTGCCTTGGCCTGTTTCAAAGTACATAAACTGACGAGCCTGTTCACGCAGCGGACCGTGCCGCAGCATTTGGTCGTAGGCATCGTCCAGCAGATCGACGGTAATATCAAACTCCGTGAGATTTGTGTCTGCGGTCCCAGCCAAACTTTGAAACAGAATCTCAACGGGTTCGCCGCGTTGCAGACATGCGAGTTGCGTCTTAATATGACTCAGAACACAGATCTGTGTGGGGGCACCCGTGCGGCGCCGGATGGTATCGAGCAAACGTAACATCGTGGACACGTTGTCAACGGTATCCACGGCAGGATTAAGACCCAGCAAAGCGTCTCCAGATCCCATCGACAGGCCCCAGTAGCAGAGCAGTGTAATCCCGCGCGGATCGTCGGTGGGGTGATTTGGCTGCAAACGCGACGAAAGGGTGCCGGGCATGCCAAGACGTGTACGAGCTTGCGTAGGATGGACGCATCTGCGCGCCAGTAGAATCAGTTCATGGACATCACAAATCTTTGCCAACGCGGCAGCCATGACGCCCGTTAAGCCCCGTCCGACTAGTAAGATTTTGGCACCCGAGGCCTGCATCAAATCGTCTTTTAGCGAGCCAAGCGTTTGGTGTGCTATCGTCGAAAAAAGTTCCAGATCGACCTCGTAATTAACGCGCATCACGCTATCGACGACGCCTTGATTGTCGGTCAGCGGGTGGTCATAGAGATGTTGCAGCGTCAGCTCAGAAAGCAGCGCACGGGCCGCTTCCCGTGCTGTTTCACTGCGAGCCGTCAGGCCTGCATGCCGATCACCGGCTTTGGCCACATCAGCCGCTGCGAGGAGTTGCTTTAAACCGTGAAATTGGAAATCACGGCCCACAAACGAACCGCGATACAATTTCTCGGGTTGCGGATCAGGAACAGGAATCTCTGCTAACGGTCTTAAACGGCGCACCATCTGATTTCTTTATGAGGGCAACCCAAAAAAGGACACGGGAATCGTCTGATCTCGCATGATTCCGAGATGTATGAAGTTCGCCTCGCGCCAATTGATCTCGTCCACGACAAGCAGACTCAGATCATGACGCCCCCATTGTGTCATGTACTGTCCGAGCGTCTTACCCGCATTCTGTCGGAGCAAGATGACCAGCGGAAGGTCAGCGGGGAATTTGCAATCTCGCAATGCCTGTCCGATTCTCGCGCCTGCGGATCGGACGCAGCTTGCATCGTTCGGCAACAGTTCAACACGAATTGCGCCACCGCATCGACTGCGACAAACAAGATCGATCAGTCTCTGCAACGCCGCATCGGTCGTCTCAGGCCCAATCGTCCCCACAATCGGTAAATCACGCAGTGGCAATAAATGACTGGCGGTTAAATGCAGTGTGTTCCCGGAAAGCTGAGTACTGTGCCTTAACAATCCATAAACAGTGGCGCGGCCGCCCGCTTCAGGAAGGTAGTCGCGAAAGTTTTTCTGCCAACGGGGATGCTGGGCGATAGCCCGAGCGAGGTCAATTCCCAAATCACCAAAAACGGTTGTCGAGAGTTGGCTCGCGCCATGCACTTGTTCATAAACTAATTCGCCAACACCACCCGATAATGTGAGCACTAGCGGACGATCATGGAAGCCCACAGGCAAGGCGGGAATCGCGACTTGGAGATGCTGACGCGCAAGCGGGCTTGCAAACACGGATGTGTCGCCACTGACTGCGGCTTCAAGGAGTGCCACTTGATAATTTAACACGGCCTGAACTTCGTGGGCGTCCAGTTCGTCTCCGACCACCTTGCGAATGCCGAGGCCCGCAAGCAACTGTATGGCAAGAGCCGATAAGCCCACAATGTGATAACTCCCCGGCTCAACACGAATGTGACGAGCCCCTACAAGCAGACAACCCGTTGCGAGGACTTCACCGCAGTGCCCCACGGCAATATTTGTTGTGCCGCCGCCAATATCCAGATGCAGGAAGTGGCATGCGGGATGTCGGCGTGACAGTGATACGCAACTTCCCATAAACGCGAGCCATGATTCCAGACAAGGATCATCGGCTGACGCGACCAGTGCATCGCCAATTCGTGCTCGAATAATCCGCACGATCGCGTCAGCATTGGCACGGCGCGCCGTTAAGCCTGTCAATAGTGCACCGCCGCCCACAATGTCTTCTAACCGCACGTTGCCCGCGATCAGCCAGCGATCTACTTGGGCGGCGATGGCTGCTTCGTCAAGGCGTTCACCAATTAATGGAGTGAAGACCAATTCCGCACGATAAGTCTCACGGATATCGGATAACTCCATCCGGCCCGTGACCGTGTTACGCACCAAATGAGCGGCGGCGATCACGGCGCTACAGGTTGTGCTACCGAAGTCGAGGCCAAGGAGTGTTGCCATGCGGTATCTGCGTTATGAGTCAGCATTTCTCGATGCGTGTGCTGCATCCAAAGCGCGTTCTGTGGCCAGAATCTCGGCGTGTCGCTCTTCACTGACCGTACCACTAGGTGGCCCCTCAAAATTACGGCATTTGATGGCGTACCAGTAGACGATTAAAAACACGGCAAAACCCGGGACAATCCAGATCGCAATATGATTGGGGGGCTGGACTCCGATAATAAATAAGCCAACACCGCTCAAAATACAAATTCCAGCGAGCGGCTTGTACCACAGTCCCAGATGCCATGGGCCCATGCTCGTCCATGTGCGGCCATGAGCCAACAGACTAGCAAGGGTGGGCATCACGTAGGAGAGATAAAGGAAAATTACGCCGACAGCAGTGATGGTGATGTACGGCACGAGTAAAGTAAAACTTACGACTAAAGCGGCAGATAACCAGACCGCAGCACGGGGAGTTCGATAGATCGGACTCACGCCACACAGAACATCAGAAAACGGCATTCCACCATCTCGCGAAAATGCGTAGATCACGCGTGAAGCACTGGTGACCAATGCCAGACCGCAGCAATACTGCGTCATGGTAATTCCCACCAACAGCACGACGTTCAACCAGTTCGGGAGGATCTGATCAATAATCCAGAAGAAAACGTTTGCACCTTGAGCGACGGCAGCATCCATGTCCGGAATCGCGATCACTAAAGCGATCAACAGCAACCAACCAAAGACAGCCGATACCGCCACGGCCCGGACGATGGCACGAGGCACCTCAAGTGATGCATTTTTTGTTTCTTCGGAGGTGTGCGCTGAGCCATCAAATCCAGTGATCGTGTAAGCTGGCAGCAGAATACCCAAAGCGAACAGCCATGCCATGCTCTCCGTTTTAGGCCAGACGGCACCGCCTTCCGGCAGACCGCTGTAGTTGGTGAATGTGACCAGACGTGAAAAGTCGTAGTCCTTAGCAAAAAAGAATAACGCGAGAGTCAAGGTAACTGACACCACCAAAATTACATAGCCAGAGAAGTCGGTCAAACGCGTCGTTAAACGAATACCCCGATCATTGAACAAAGCCTGTGAAAAAGTAATGATCGACACAAAGACCACTTGGACAACTAAAATCGACCACACAGCAGGGTCAGCGGAACCGATCAATTCATCTGCCACAGAAGCATTACTGAGACATCCGAGCCAGTAAGACACGGTCTCCGGAGAGTATCCCAATCGCGGCGCGAACGCCCCGAGCATGAACTGGAATGTCGCCTGATTCACGGCAGCCATCACCGTGATCAGGCCCGCCAGATTAAGCCATGCCGTGCCCCAACCCCAGCCTCGACCACCCAGAATTGATGACCAATGATAAAGGCCTCCCGCTGTGGGAAAGGCCGATGAAACTTGAGCCATGGTGGCGGCAAAAGCCAATGCCAAAAAACTCATGAGTGGCCAGCAAAGCCCAATACTCGCGCCACCGACGCTGCATAGTCCAACATGAAATGAAGTGATGCCGCCCGCAAGAATACAGATGATTGAAAGTGAGATCGCATAATTCGAAAATCCACCCATCCGCCGCTGCATTTCTTGAGCATATCCCATGGCATGCAGCGTCTGTACATCTTTATCGATTGCAGGTGATCGATCCAGCGACATCATTTCTTCCCTCTACCATTTCGGGGCAACAAATAGCAATCCCACCCTGCCACGCTGATCCAAATTTTTATCCAACCTCGCCGACCCACCTTCATTCTCCGATTCCAATGTTTGCGGGTGCAGGCCAATCATCATTTCACGCATTCCATGAATTCGATGGGCGAACTCTCAGCCTAAATTTTCTGCATCAGCATCCTGCGCGTCAGAAGCAGATGGTTTCATCTTGTCCCAGAACGTGAGCGCAAAAATGACCAGCACGATCCCGGCCATGATTGACGGGAACATCCAAAAGTTCTTCCATTGATTCATCGTGGATGACAGCAGTTCTTTGTCCAGACCGGCCGGGAGGTTGCGCGAAAGCATGTTTGCAAAGGTGTCGATAAAACTCATGGGCGATTGTTCGCCCGCTGCGGTCTTGAGTGCTGCACTATATTCATCTGCCTGCGAGACTTGCTCACCGTATTTGCCAACAGTCAGATTCAGCCTAATGCCCCAAAAGGTATCTGCGCCCATGATCTTGTAGCCAAAGAACATACCGATACCCTGCGTGAGGAACACGAGCAGACTTTGAGCTTGTCCACGAATGGCTGTCGGAGCCTTTTGATCTGTGTACATGAATCCGGTCACAAAGAAGAAGTAGCATGCCTCCATAGGGATGCTGCATCAGATCGACCTGAGGGATTTCAGTCGTGTTGGTCGGAACTCGTCGCCAGTCGGGATGTTCGGAGTAGACCTCGCTTTGCAACGTCGGCGGATAAACGCCCAGGATCCGTAGCCCCAGCCGCCGGTACTCGGCGACCTCTTTATCAACCGAGTCTGCCGCGACATGCGGACTGCGCTGCTTGAGCAGCTTGCTGTCATAGAAGACATGAAACGGATCGACGAAACCCATCTCGCTGATCGTGACCCCAGCGTTGACCGCCCGCTGCCGCTGTTCGGCATTTTGAACCGAGAGCGTGTAGCCGACGCCAACCGTCTCTTGCACCCACTCCGGAATGCGAATCTCGTGGAACGGAGCCTTATCAAACGGCTCAGCAGCAATGGTCCGACCCCAGATCGAGGCCCGCGGCGGTTCGTCAGCATTGGCTAGGTTCGACAAGTCTGCGACGCGAACAGGTGCTAAGGAAATCAACACCAGCGCGGCGAAGAGTTTCAGTTGATGTTTCATTGAGTGGATTCTCGATTGGTCTTGTCTGTTATGATTGGCAAAGGCACCTCTCGTACGACGGCCTTGGCGGAGTCGGTTTTTGTGAGGGCAACGTTGAGGCTCTCGGTTCATTCGACAGTACAATTGAGGACCCAGATGTGTCGGTCGCGATTCAGGCGATTGTTGGTCTTGATCAGAAGCTCGTTGTCTCCCTTTCGGAGTGAGATGGGTATCTTCGCCGTTTCGAATTCGTCGGAGTGATCGAGCATCGTGATCTGCTGGCCGTTCAACAAGACGATCGCCCAGTTGTCAAAGCCAAGTCGCAGGGTGGCCGGTTGATCGGCATCGCTGCGCAGTGTGGTGCGAGCGTAGTACGAATGATCCATCAGAGGGTAGGCTGGCCGGTGCTGGATGATGTGTTCGAGCCGTAGCCAGCCGCGTTTGCTGTCGAGGTTGTGAACTGCATAGTCCATCGTTCCGATTCTGACTCTCGCGGAAAGCTCTGGTTGCGAGAGCTGTCGCACGATTTCATCTGCTGGTTGCTTGAAGGCATCCAGATTGTTGCCGTCGGCAAACGGACCGATCACTTTCCATTGAATCGGACTGCGAACCTGTGCTGTCTTTGACCTCGGCGCCTGGTAGAAATACGAGACCGCCTCGTAGTCGTCTGGGCGCGCGTTGGAAGTAAACATCAGCGACGAACGGAACAAAATCGGATCGGGACCGAAGAAGCGGTAAAAAACGCCATCCTGGTCGTTACGTCCTCGGTTTTCGCGGTATGGGCAACCGACCCAGCGCGTTTGATACTGGTTGAATCCCCAGGAAAAACCAAAGTCATCCTCGACGTTGTGGCCACAGATCACGTGCGGATCGTCTTCGCCGTCAATCAGCATTCTCGTGCCGCTGTTGTGAAAGACCATGTCGCCATGATCCTTCTGCCGCCATCCCATGATGTAGCCGGCGAGAAAGCCAGCCCCTTCAGTCTCGGCAATCGAAAACGGTTTCGTTGGCGAACCCGGCCGCGCGATGCTGCATTGGGAGTGAAACCGCAGCGACGTCAGTTCGACACCTTCACGATACTGCTGCCAGTCAACCATTGCCGCGCCGTTTTTCGCTGACTTGCTGTGCAATGAGATTCGACAACCGTTGGAAAACGGAATCGGCAAGTAGAAGTTCCAGCCCGGCGACGCTGTGGGCGGGATGAGAGGATCGTTGGTGACCGTGAAGTTCGGAAAGTTCACCAGACCGGCGCTGTTGATGTGGTAATCCTCGAAGCCCAGCAACACTCCGAAGAACGAGCGAAACGGCATCCTGACCTGTGGCTCGGACGCTTCATCCACCGCGATCTCAATCTCAAGGTCATCGAGGTTCTTCTCGCCAAAGACGAACCAGAGATGCCGCACGCAACCAGCCCCCTTCACGTTAAGAATGTCGACCCGCTTCTCTGCCTCCGCCGAGATGTTCGCCGTCGTTCTTCGGACGCGAAAGTTTGTGGGCAGTTGCATTAACGGTACGGCGGGATCAGCGTACGTCTCCGGCAGCGGAGACTTTGTCGGCGTCGGCTTCGCGAGAGCTTCTTCAGCCACAGCGGGCTGCACAACGGCCGTCAATGGTGTCAGAAGCACCGCGATGATGATGAGAATCCGATTCACGGCACAGCTCCTCGTTGCAGAATCATTGGGATCGACCTGCGATTCGTGATGAAGGACGTCCATGCTGTTTGGTCGATCGAAGTCAATATTAGAATACCCCAGAAAAACGAGCGCTATTCGCGAATGATCTGAGGCACAGGCTGTTTGCCTTTCAGTATCATGGTATCACGCACTTTTCAGTGTTAATTCAAAGTTATGCCACAAGCACACCATGTTTGATAAAGCCCAACTCGAACACGCAATCGACATGCAGCAGCGAAGCTACCGCTTGCTCAAGTGGCTTGCCGATGCGGTGCGTCGTGGACTAATTCGCTTTGAAGCAGCACATACGTTTGCATCACTATCTCAAGGTGCCAGCTCTTGGATTGCGGAGCATCTCCAGAACATTCCGCCCGATTCTCGCCCAGATCGCAAGGATGTGGCACTCTTTGCGGGTTTCTTTTCCACATATCTTGAGAACTCGTTTGACTTGGATCCCACTCCCGGGAAGCGACTTTATTCACCCGACGCTCATTGTTTCTGCCCGATGTGCAGTTGGCTGATCGACGCCCCGAATCTGAAAGCAAAAAAACTCGGATCAGCCGATAAAAAGCGGGCGAAACGCATGTGCGTTGATGCCGTGCAAAATCTGGTTCAACGGGACTCTTGGGGGCTGTTGTTTGAATAAGCGGACATGCTGATTTCCAATCGGGTTGTGTGTTTCTTCCGAATCCCGAAAGGAGAGGGCGCTGCGTCATCTCAAATGCAATTTGAGGTTGCAGATTATTTGAGGAAGACTTCGTTGGGGGTTCTGTAGCCGAGGCAGCGGCGCGGGCGGTTATTCAGAAGATTTGCGACGCGTTCTAGCTCGGCCCAGGTGAC
>SXGT01138222.1_pt1 | contig 10825 bp, 8 predicted proteins | sample 3176221 | NCBI WGS metagenome assembly SXGT01 (sample SAMN11356862, study PRJNA531348) | freshwater metagenome | isolation source: freshwater sample F1-120 | place: China: Fuxian Lake, Yuxi | collected 2017-12-25
ACCTATCCGCTGCCGGAGGCGCAGCTTGATCGTTTCATGTTCCAGATCGCCGTTACCTATCCGAGCCGGGCCGAGGAACTGGCGATCATGAAGCAAACGACGGCCGGCAAGCCCCCTCTGCTCGCGCAGGTCCTGTCAGCCGAAAAGATCATGCAGTTGCAAGAATTGGTCCGGCAGGTAATCGTGGCAGATCATGTATTTCAGTACTCTGCCGACCTGGTCCGCGCGACCCGCCCCAAGGAACCGGGCACACCAGCGTTCCTGCCCGAACTCGTTTCCTGGGGCGCCGGCCCGCGTGCCAGCCAATATCTGATTCTCGCAGGCAAGGCGCGCGCCCTCTTGCAAGGCCGCCTGCACGTGACTACGCAGGATATCCGCGAGGTCGCCTACCCCGTCCTGCGGCATCGGCTCATTACGACCTTCCATGCCGACGCGGAAGGGATCACGACGGACCACATTATCGACCGTCTGCTCAAAGAGATTCCGCTGCCCCAAGAGCAGGCGGCAGCGCGATTGAAATGACCCCTCGTACCCAAGCTCCGCTTGGGCACGGGGAGTATTGGACACGAGGAGGTTGAATGGCTGCCAAATCCCTCTTCGACCCCACAACGCTTGCCAAGTATGGCCGACTCAGCCTGATCGCGCGCAACGTCGTCACGGGCTTCCTCAGCGGTGTTCATAAGAGTCCGTACAAGGGCTTCAGCGTCGAATTCGCCGAGCATCGCCAGTACTACCCAGGGGACGAGATCCGCCACATCGACTGGCGCGCCTACGGCAAAACCGACCGTTACTACATCAAGGAGCACGAGGAAGAAACGAACCTGCACGCCCACCTGCTGGTCGACGCATCCGGCAGCATGGCCTATCGCGGGGCGAGCATCAGCAAATTCCAGTATGCCCAGTATTTGGCCGCGTCGCTGGCATATCTGATGTTGCACCAGCGAGATTCGGTCGGTCTGGTCGTCCATGATCACGTGCTGCGGACGATGTTGCCTCCACGTTCCACGTCGAAGCAACTTTTGCAAATCCTCCACACGCTGGAGAAAACAGCGCCAGGCGGAGAGACACACCTTGCGCCGATCTGGAATCGCCTCGCCGGTCAACTTCGCACCCGCGGGATGCTGGTCATCTTCTCCGACTGCTTCGATCAGGTGAATCACCTGATCCACGCCCTGCGGCACTTACGTCATCGCCGGCATGAGATTCTGCTTTTCCACATTCTCGCTCCAGAAGAAATGGCGTTTCCGTTCAAACGGCGCACCCAGTTTCGCAATCTGGAAATCACGGATCAACTGCGCATGGTCGACCCGGCTGCGATTCGCACAGGTTACCTCCAAAACTTCGAAGCCTTCCGACAAACGTTGCGCGTACAAGCATCGAACTTGCAGATCGACTATCATTTAATGAGAACCGATGAGCCCGTGGACCGCGCTCTGGGCATCTACCTGATGAAACGGCTAGCACGACGGTAAATTAACGCCGCAATCGGCGGATGTAAACGGCATTCCATGAACTTTCGCGTCGAGAACCTGGCGATCCTCTTCGGCCTGTTTGCGCTGGCCGTGCCGATCGTGCTCCATTGGTTGCAAAGGCGCCGGTTCGACGTTCTGGACTGGGGGGCGATGCAATTCCTCCCTGACAGCATCGTGGCACAACGACGCCGCTGGCTCGACGAAGTCCTGCTCATGTTAATGCGTATGGCCATGTTGGCCTTGATCGTCGTCGCGCTGGCGACACCGGTCTCGACCAGCCCATGGCTTGCTCCGCTACGGGACCGGTCGACACGCGATATTGTCCTGGTGTTGGATGGCTCCTACAGCATGGACGTGCGCGTTGCCAATCAACCCACGCCGTGGGAGGAAGCCATCCGCTCGGCGAAAGCCCACCTTGAGCAGGCAGCGTTTGGCGAACGCTTCGCCATCGTCATTGCCCGCCAGCCGCCGGTATTCGTGCAGGACGACTTCACGGCCGATCTGAGCGAATTGCGGGCAAAGCTCGATGCCCTTTCCTCGGCACGCGGTAATCCAGACATGCCGGAATCGCTGGCGCAAGCATGGAAGCACTTGCAATCCCGCAGCAAGGCAACAGCCAAGGGGATCCTTGTTTTCACCGACCAGCAGCAGCACGGCTGGGCCGACCTTGAAACCCTCTCGGCACTCGAACACGTCGGCACGCAATGGCACGCGGAGGCGCAGCAAGCGAGAACCGCCGGGGACGCCGTCCCAACTTTGAATGTCGTCCGAGTCGGCGCCGAGTTACCAAAAACCGTCCCAAATCACTCCCTGGCACCGCTCAACACATCGCACGGCGTCGTCAAGATGGGGCAAAAGGTCACGCTGCAATCCGCGTTGCACTTCGACAATCTGGCGAAGCCGGCTCCTGCTCGCAAGGTGAATGTCGTCATCAATGGCCAACCGGTCAAAGATTTGCTCTTGCCCGACAAGCTCGATCTGCGGCTGGGGCAAATCCCTCTGAGCTATCAGCATCGATTCGACAAAGAGGGCCAGCATGTCGTTTCGTTCCAACTCGACGTCGATTCGGCGAACGACGCACTGACGGCTGACAACTTGCAACACATCGCGATTGACGTGGTCAAGGAACTGCCAATCTTGCTCGTCGACGGCGACAAGAAGCTATCCCAGGATAGCAGCAGCTTTTTCCTCCAGCGAGCACTCTCCGCGACGCGTGCCGTGCCGTCAACAATGCTGAAGCCCGCTGCGATTCTGCCAACGCGAACCGATGTGGATCGTCCAGCGGTGGTGGTGCTCTGCGACATTCCGCGACTCGAACCCGCTGCGGTAGAGGCCATCGATCAATTCCTGGCCAACGGCGGAGGCCTGCTGGTCGTCGCTGGGGAGCGGGCTGCCAGTGAAAAAACGTTTTATGACGAACAACTCTACCGCCAGGGGCAAGGTTGGCTCCCGGCACGATTGCGTGAAGTCGGCTCCGCGCAGAATGGCGTGCAGCCGGAGCCACGCACGTTTCAGCATCCGGCACTCGAATTACTTCGCACCGCGCCTGACGACGCGATGAACCAGGTCCGATTTTCCAAATGGTGGAGAACACAGATCGGTCCAAAGGACCGCGCCACGCCCATCGCCTGGCTGGCGAACGGCGACCCGTTTTTGATCGAGATGCAATACAAAAAGGGGCGTGTGATTCTTTGTACGACGCCTCTTGACCGGCGCTGGGGTTCAACGCTGCCAAGCGTGCCCGAGTTCCCTGTACTCGTAAACGAGCTTGTCTACTATTTGGCCGGAGCCAGGCAGGCCGCCAGCACGCTCCGCCACGGGGCGCCGATTCGGTTCGGCGAGCCCGACACGTCCGCCACGCGCCTATCGCTGCATATTCCCGACACATTGGAACAGACGTTGGACGTAAAGAGCTGGCCATGGACGTTCGCGAACACGGGCGCCGTGGGACTCTATCGCGTACAAGAACTCCAAGGCCGCCAACGTTTCTACGTCGTCCCACCGGACTTGCGTGAATCCAATCTGACACGGTGCAGCGAAGGCGATTGGCGCAAAGTTTGCGATCGGCTGCCGATCGCTTGGCACGACGAAGGGAAGCCGGGGCCGTCTGTCAGCCCCTCGGATTCACAGCGTGAAGAACTCTGGTGGTTACTCCTCCTGGGCGTAACAGGGTTGCTGTGTGTGGAAGTGTGGATGACGCGGCGTATGGCCATGGCGCGAGGGCGCTAAGGAATGTTCAAATTTCCGCTCGATGCTGATTCGACATTTCTCATCCTGGCGCCCCGCTGGGCCGATCTCGGTACGTTCTGGCAAGCTGCTCTATTGGGATTCGCTTTCTTGATTCCGTTGAGCCTCCTGCTTAGCCTTTACCGATACGAACTTCGCCTGATCCCGCGTTGGCATGCGTTCGGGCTGTTGTCGCTGCGTCTTCTCGTTCTGTTTATTCTGTGGACTGTCATCAGTCTGCAACCGCATCTGGCCACGGAGCGGGCGGAAGAGACGCCGGGCCGCATCCGCATTGCCGTCGATCTGTCAGCCAGCATGGATGTCACCGATCGTCAGGAGACGCGCTCACGCAAGAAGATCGTCGCCGACATCTTCAGTGCGGACGGCGTGAGTCTTTTGCAGCGATTGGCGGATCGACATCAAGTCGAGATCGTCGGATTTCACCAACAGGCTGCGGAGATGTCCGACTCATTGCTCCTGGAAGCCCTGACGAGTGCAGACCACAAGCCAGAAAGCATGGCGACGGATCTGCACCAGCCTCTCTTGAAAGCCAGCTCAGGCCGCGATTTACCCCTGCTCGGCATCCTTGTATTCAGTGACGGGCAGCATAATGCAGGCCCACCGCCGCTGACCCGTGCCGATGAACTCGGCAAACAGCGAATCCCGATTTATCCTGTCGTGATCGGCCCCAGGGAGCCGCCCAGCGATCTAGTGATTCTCGACGTAAACGCGCCTTCCAAGATATTCAAGGACCTGACGCTCCCGGTCGAAATCCGCTGCAAGGTCACCAACATGCCCGCCCAGGAAATGACCGTGGAAATGCAATTCGACGGCAAGCCGGCACGTCCCGAACATCGGCACACCATCGTACACAAGGGCAAGGACGATACCTACACCGTGCGCTTCCAGGCCAAAATGGACGAGGCCGGCACACATGGGTTGACCGTAAAGGCTACCAGCAAAACCAAGGACGAGATCACGCTGGCCAACAACTCGGCGTCGCGCATCGTCCGGGTCGCCGAGGACAAAGCAAAGGTACTGCTCGTCGATGGCGACGCACGCTGGGAGTATCACTATCTCGCCAATGCACTGCTGCGTGACCCGACCATTGCTCTGGAGCGCGTTGTCTTCTCGCAACCGCGCATCGGCGTCATTCAGGATGACCAGCTCGAAAAAGCAGGGCTGCCCAGGTCGAAGCTGCCAGAACCCAAGGGGGACCGCAAGGAAATCGATCCGCTTCTCGACTACGACTGCATCCTCCTGGGGGACGTAGCGCCGGACCAACTCCCAATCGGCAATCGCCGCCGCTTGGAGAAATATGTGTCCGAGCGCGGCGGAACGCTCATTTTCATGGCGGGGAAACGCTACTTGCCGCTGGCCTACCTGAACGCCACCACCACATCGAAGGGAAAAATCGAGGAGGATCCACTCGCACAGATGCTCCCGATCACGGCTCCGACAGAATGGCGCAAGGACACGGGGTTCTCCTTGCGAATCACAACCGAAGGAAAGCTCCGGTCCTTTCTGAACCTGAACGACGAACCCAACCATGACGCGTGGGGCGAGTTGCCCAAGCACTACTGGGGCATCGTCGGTAAACGCAAGCCGGCAGCCTCGGTGCTCGTGATGCCTCTCCAGGGCTCCGGCACAACGTCGCCGAGCGGAGACGGTGACGATACGGGGATCATCGTCCAGCAGAACTACGGGTTTGGCCGGGTAGTCTTCGTTGGCATTGATAGCACCTGGCGCTGGCGTTTCCGCGTCGGCGACAAATACCACCACCGCTTCTGGGGCCAACTTGCGCGCTGGTCTGCAGCGGAGCGGTTGCTCCCTGCTGGCAATCGCTATCTCCGCTATGGTTCTCGCGATCCGATCTATGCCGAAGGACAGGAGGTCGAGTTGGCGGTGCGCCTGAGCGACGCTTTGCTGCCACTCAAGGATCCGTCGCAGGCACGGGCGAAACTGCATCGCAAGAATGCGGACGGCGCCGAGGAGTTGATCGCTGTGGCGCCCCTCTCAATTCATCCGCGACAGCCGAATCTGCTCGAAGCCAAAGTGCGAGATCTCTCCGCTGGAGTGTACCGCATGGAGTTGGACCTGCCGCAGTATCGCCAGCAACTTGCTGAGCCAAGCGATGACAAGACCGCTTCGGTGAAAGGCCGCGACCTGTTCCGCGTCTTTCCCCGCGAACAGAAAGAGCTATTTGATCTCTCTGTCAACTGGAGTTTGATGCAAAGCCTGGCGGAGCGCTCCGACGGCAAACTCTACACCCCGGAAACCGTTGAAGAAGTCATCGATCGTCTGGCGCGGCGGATCGACCGCAAGGAATATCGCGACGAGGCTCGCCCCTGGCAGGACGCGCCGATGGTCTGGTGGCTTTTCGGCATCCTCTTGGGCCTGCTTACGGTAGAATGGATCTGGCGCAAGCTGGTGGAGTTGCCGTGAACATGAACAACATCGGGTCCCTCAGTCTCATCCACTTTCTCGACTTCTACTTCGCGCTGATGTTTTTCGCAGGACTCGTCCGCAGGCTGACCCAGTATCAGAGTGTTGCCCGCCTGGTCCTGGCGGGTCCGAAGCGGTGGCCACGCCTGCTCAAGCTGGTAAGCGAATACCGAACTATTTTTTGGACATGGTCAATGCTGCTGCCGGCTTTACTGGCATTGGCACTGTGGATCGTTCAAGTCCTGGCATCGCGTTTTGTCTTCCCGGCCGCCGGCACCGAGGAGGACGGCCTGACGGTCGCACGGCTGCTCGATTATTGGCCGGCGTTATTCGCTGTCGTGCCTCTTGGCGTAGCCATGGCCGGCTTCGACGTGTACAGCCTGTATGTCGTCGGCCAAATTGATCGTGCCACTCTTGAGAAGTACTTCGATCAGGCGGAATTCTGGCTGCGCTCGCGCACAGCTCATGTCGTTCGCGTTGTTTCGTTCGGATTCATCAACCCACGCCGTCAAGTGGCGGAGGAAGTTGAGAAAGCCCTCGTCGAAGTTGGCGACATGCTTAACTTCACACTCTGGTGGGTCATCGTGCAGATGGGACTTCGATTCGCGTTCGGAGTCTCCCTCTGGCTGACCTGGGCGGTGGCGCACGCGCAATCGTAGGGCGAATCATATAATGACGGCATCGATTACCTCTCGATCCGTCACCCGCGAGCGAACGGCTTTCATGAAGGATCAACTCACGCCCGCCGTGCAGGATTATTTGAAAGCCATCCACAGTTTGGGAGGCGCGGACCATCTGGTGTCGCCCATCGAAATCGCCTCGCGTCTTCAGGTAAAAGCACCTTCCGTTACGGGAATGCTCAAACGCCTGGAAACCGCCGGACTCATTCGTTACGGAGTTGGTCAAGGCGCTCAGCTGACGGTTGCCGGCATCGCTCAGGCGAGGCAGGTCATTCGCCGCCATCGCCTGGTCGAGCTTTTTCTTACCCGCGTTCTCGGCCTGGACTGGAGCGAGGTCGATACGGAAGCCGACGCCCTTGAACATGCCATTTCGCCTCGCCTTGAACAGGCGCTGGCAGCCTACCTGGGCGAACCCGTCGAAGACCCACACGGACATCCCATCCCGACCGAGCAGGGTGACTTGCAAAAGCGCGACCTGAAACGCCTGGACCAATTCCGCGCCGGCGAACGGGTCCTCATCCGCGAGGCTCAGGACGACAGCCCCGATCGGCTTCGCCACTGGCAGAATCTCGGCCTTGTGCCCGGGGCCGTCGTGCGTTTCATCAGCTACCAGCCACTCGACGACATGTTCAACGTGCAAGTCGGCGACCAAACGATCCACGTCGGCAGTGAAGGCCTCGCCGGCTTGCGCGGCGAAGTGACGACAAACTAGCGCAGGGTCAGTCATTGCATCGAGTGTGGGGCCAACACTTCTTCCGGTGCGATTCCAATTCTTCGAATGAAGAAAACTCTGCCGCATAGTTAACCGGCCACGGATGGAGCCCGAGCGCCAAGCCAGGGACGGTGTGACCATGCATTCCGATACTCAGGCACTTTATGCAGCCGCCGGTGTAGGACGCACAAGATGCCTATGCTAAACCGCCGCAACGCTGCCTCCAGGAATCCGCGGGCACACCCAATCCTGGCAAGCGTTTGCCGGAAAACTCCGCTGCTACGCTTGCGGAGTCGGGTCCAGCGTCAGAACGCACCCAATGAGCAACATGCGCAAGAAAGGATTCGCAGTCAATTCCTTTGCGAACGCCAGTTCAGTTCCGCCTTCCCCTGCCACCGCCAGGGTGACCAGAACACGCTCCGAAGAATCCAGGATGCCTCCGCGAGCAAGGTCGAAGTTGCCAATGAATTCGAGTTCGCTGGTGATGACGGTTTTTGCACGCACGCAGCCAACATGTTGGCCTTCGGCGTCGTGAATCTCCCAGGTTCGGAATATTCCCCAGCCCCGCGTTAGCGTCATCACGAGGGACGCGTCAGGTGTTTCACAAACTTCCACGCGGATACGGCGGAGCCAGGAAAACCAGATGCCTTGGCAGTCGTCTACTACTCGACTGAATCCTAGCGGCTGACCATCGAGGGTTTCAATCGAGCGCGTCCAACCCAGCCCACCGCCGGGTTGTTTGACTTGCGTCCAGTTGAGCACCCGAAGGGTAGCGTGTTCGAGCATCGATGGTCACTTCAGCGCGAACCGCTCGCGGGGTGTCCGGTCCGCAGGTATTTGCACTCCCGACTCCGCCCAATTCGTATTTTACAGACCTGCTCGCTTGCCCGCTGAGTTTCGGTGAGCTAGTATTGCGCGGAACAGAAACGAGGCACCCCGTCCGAAAGAAACCCACTTATGAATCTGGTTGTCTGGTCCACAACGGCTTTGACCGTTGCGCTACTCTTCTATTCCTGGCGGTATTATCACCACCGGATTGTTGAACGCCATAGACAATTGCGCGAGCGTGTGGCCTACATGCTCTGGGTGATGGCCAACGTCACGGCTGAAAATCCGTGAGTTTTGGCTTGTTCTCCCTTTCCGCATCGGCAAATACAATATCCCTACCCATGGCGCGTCCCTGCGATCGGGTGAGGAGTTGTGCGTGCTAACCAAGCGAATTATCCCGTGCCTTGATGTCGATCGAGGTCGAGTCGTCAAGGGGGTTAATTTTCTCAACCTGCGCGACGCCGGTGATCCGGTGGAGGTTGCGCGGCGCTATGAGGAAGACGGAGCCGATGAGCTTGTTTTTCTCGACATCAGCGCCAGCCACGAGGGGCGTGCCATCATGCTCGACGTGGTGCGGCGGGTTTCAGAAGAAATCTTCATGCCCTTCACGGTCGGCGGCGGCATCCGGACCCTGGAGGACGCTACCCGCCTGATTCAGGCGGGGGCCGAGAAGGTCAGCATCAATTCCTCTGCCGTTCGTGATCCGGCACTCGTATCCATGGTCGCTGGCAAATTCGGATCCTGCGCCACAGTTGTCAACATCGATCCTCGCCGTACTACCAAGCATGGCCGCGCGCTGTGGGAAGTCTTCGTGAACGGCGGGCGCATTCCCACGGGACTTGAAGCGGTCGCCTGGGCAAGGCGCGTCGAGGAACTCGGCGCCGGCGAAATCGTGCTGACATCCATGGACGCCGACGGAACCAAGGCGGGCTACGACCTGGAGATGACAAAGGCTGTCGCGGAAGCGGTGACGATTCCCGTCGTTGCTAGTGGCGGCGCAGGTTCGCCGGAGCATCTCTATCAGGCGTTCACTCACGGTTCCGCCGATGCTGCCTTGGCTGCCAGCATTTTCCACTACAATGAGTATGGCATTCGCGCGACCAAGGAGTACCTGGCCCATCGCGGCGTTCCCGTACGTTTGACGTGAACCGCAAGCGTTTCCTGCATCCGTCGCTTACCAATAAATCAGGCGACGAGACTCGGACGTCCGGCCCTTGCCTCAAAGGAGATCCTGCATGTCAGCCCCGACCAACAGCGAGGCATCCAAGGCACCCGAACCACTTATCCCGGCCGCTCCTCCTTCGGCAGAGCCCAAGAAAGAACCGGAGGCCAATAAGCTCTTCCGCATGGTCATGAAGATGGAGGCGTCCGACTTGCATCTGAAAGTCGGACAGCCTCCCATGATGCGCCTGCGCGGCGATATTCGTCGCATGGAGATGCGCCCGCTCACGCAGGAGGACATGGAGCGGCTCATGTTCCCTCTCCTGAACCAAAGGCAACGCAAGATTCTCGACGAAGAGGGTGGCGTCGACTTCTCCTACGTGATTGGCGCAGACGAATGCCGATTTCGCGTCAGCTTGTTCAAGCAGCGTGGGCGACTTTCGTTGGTTTCGCGACGCGTGAATAACGTCATTCCAAGCTTCGACAAGCTGGGCCTGCCCCCGGTAATCGAGAAGCTCTGCAAATATCCAGAAGGCCTGGTGATTCTCGCCGGCGTGACGGGAAGCGGTAAAAGTACCACCATCGCGTCGATGCTCGACTACATCAATGCAACCGAACCGCTGCACATTCTTACGGTGGAAGACCCCATCGAATTCGTTTTCACGGATCGCATGGCCTACATTAATCAGCGTGAAATCGGCCTCGACACGCGCGACTGGCATAAGGCGCTCAAAGATGCTGTGCGGCAAGACCCCGACGTTATCCTCATCGGCGAGTTGCGCGATGTCGAAACGTTTGAAGCCGCCGTGCACGCGGCGGAGACCGGCCATCTCGTGTTCGGCACCATCCACGCCGCCAGCGCCGGAACGACGATCAACCGCATTTTGGACTTGTTCCCGTCGGAGAAACACACCGCAATTCGCCAGGCCCTTGCAAACAACCTGCGAGCGGTCGTCGCTCAGAAGTTGGTCAAGAGTATCAAGCCAGGCACGTCGCGTCTGCCAACCAACGAAATCATGATTGTGAACCCGACGGTGCGAGAACTGATTCAAAAAGGTGAAGACAAAAAGATTCCGGATGCTATCCGCATTGGCTACCAGGAAGGCATGGTCGATTTTAATGAAAACCTGCGCCAGCTTTGCGAACGCAACGACATCGCCAAGGAGACGGCCCTTGAGTTTTCGCCCAACCCGGATCAGCTAAAAATGATGCTCAAGGGCATCAAAGTGTCGGCGCCCGGTATCTTGTAGAAAACTGTTGCGACGCCTTGGTGGGTTTCGCGGCGCGCCACCCACCCACAC